>Ga0210384_10005414_pt1 | contig 13903 bp, 13 predicted proteins | sample IncBWH2MmetaG_FD_160574 | JGI IMG/M metagenome (GOLD analysis project Ga0210384, IMG submission 160574) | Forest soil microbial communities from Barre Woods Harvard Forest LTER site, Petersham, Massachusetts, United States - Inc-BW-H-2-M | ecosystem: Environmental > Terrestrial > Soil >...
GGTCAGCACGCCCTGGTCGACGATCGCGAGCCTCTTCACCCTGACGCCCTCGGCGTCGAAGGATTGCGAGCGCAAGCCGCGCCGGCGCAGTGGATCGTCGATGATGCGAATATCCTTCGAAAAAAGCTGCTGGCCGAGACGATCCTTCAGAAAACTCGTCTTGCGCGCTATGGAGCTGCCATTGATCGCGCCGACGAGATGGCCGACCAGCGAGCCGGAAACCCTGGGGTCGAACACCACTGGCACCTTGCAGGTCTCGACCTTGCGCGGATTGGCGCGCGCCACCGTGCGCTCGCCCGCGGTGCGGCCGACCTTGGCCGGCGGATCGAGATCTTCGGCGTGCGGCGCCGAGGTGTAGTCGTAGTCGCGCTCCATGCCGGTGCCGTCGCCCGAGATCGCGGTCATCGAGATGCCCTGACTCGAGCGCAGATATGAGCCGTGGAAGCCGTCGCTGGTGACGAGCACCATGCCGCCGATGCCACCCGAGGCCGATGCGCCGCCCGACTTGGTGACGCCCTTGACCGCAAGGCCTGCCGCCTCCGCTTCATAGGCGCGGCGCTCCAGCTCCGATATCGAGGGGATGTTGGGATCGAGCAGATCGAGATCGGGAAACTCACGCGCCAGCAGCGCGGGATCAGCAAGGCCGACATATTTGTCGTCGGGCGCGACGCGGGCCATCGCCACCGCACGCTCGGCAAGTTTCGCCACACCGTCGCCGCTCACATCATTGGTCGAGACCACCGCCTGGCGCTTTCCGACCAGCACCCGCAAGCCGACGTCGTCGCCTTCGGAGCGTTCGGATTCCTCGACCCGACCGTCGCGCACCTCGACCCCTTGCGAGATGCCGCGCACCGCGACCGCGTCGGCGGCATCGGCGCCCGCGCGCTTCGCCGCCTCGACCAGCCGCTGCGCCAGCGTGCTCAGGGCCGATTGATCGAACAGGTCGGATGTCGCGGGGTTATGGGAAAGCGGCGAAGCGGTTGACGGTGAAGAGACCACGAACGAATTCCCTGACATTGAAGAGAGAGCGAGGGCAAATCAGCAAACCCACCAGATGTTCCCGATTGACGCGGACTTCAAGCACTTTCGCGCCGCCGAAGCATAAGAATTTCGGCTGCTTTGCAAGCTCTCGTCAATCATGCGGACCAAGGTCTTGTCAATCATGCGCAGCGATGGGTGGCCGGTGACCTCGGGTTAACCAGCCTTTTTAAGCCGAAACGGACGCGCTCGGCCTAAGGTCTCGCGTATCGACCGGGAGATAATCCCGGCGGGGAGACTAAAGCCGTGAGGCGTCAAACACCAACAAGCGGGATCAATCCCGCCGGGTCGAGCCGCGCATTGCGGCTCGACCCTCTTTCCCTGCCCGTCAGCTTCAACGCGCACGACACCCGCGCAGACGGCGGCGTGCGGCAGATCGAACTTCATCGCGAACGCGTCGTGCTCCGCCGTGCGGTCCATGGCATGCGGATGGCGGTCAGGCTTCGCGTCAGCGATTTCAAGGGCGTAGCCCTTCGCGGCATCGACGACGCGCAGATGCTGGTGCTGGTCCATCGCGACCCGTCGCTGACAATCCCGCTTTGCGTCAGCGCCGACCGCGAGGAGATCGAGTGCGCCTGGCAGATCTGGAGCGAGATTTTCGCGCTTCCACAGTTGCAGGACGATTCGCGCGAGCCCGCGCCGCGGCGCCGCCGCCACAATGCGATCCGCTCGCGGCGGCCGAAATTTCTGGTGCGGCGACGCGCCGGCTATCTTTTGAACGCCGCCAACATTCACCGCGGCGAGCGCGAGATCATCGCAAGGGATTAAGTTGTAGGATGGGTTGAGCGAAGCGATACCCATCACCTCATCGAAAGCAGTTGATGGGTTTCGCTTCGCTCAACCCATCCTACGCGCTACACGCCCGCCCGCAGCACAGCATCCGCAAGCAGCCCCGCAAACAACAACAGCCCCGCATCGCGGTTGGACTTGAAGATGCGCAAGCACAGCGCAGGATCGCTGATGTCCAATCGCCGGATTTGCCAGACCAGGTGAATCGCAAAGGCGATCAGCCCGATCCATGCCAGCCAACGCGCCCCACCCAGCGCCAGTGCTGCGCCGATCAGAACCACCGCAAGCGCGTAAAACACCATCAGCGCCTGATGGGTCTTGGCGCCGAACAGGCGCGCGGTCGATTTGATTCCGATCAGCGCGTCGTCCTCGGCATCCTGATGCGCATAGATGGTGTCGTAACCGATCACCCAGGCGATCGAACCGGCATAGAGCGCAAACGCAGTCAGATCGACCCGGCCGAAGCTGGCGGCAAATCCCATCAGCGCGCCCCACGAGAAGGCCAGCCCCAGCACGATCTGCGGCCACCAGGTGATGCGCTTCATGAACGGATAGACCGCGACGATGACGAGCGAGGCGATGCCGGTCAAGACCGCGAAGCGGTTGAATTGCAGCAGCACGGCAAGGCCGATCAGCGCCTGCACCGCCAGGAACACGAACGCCTGCTTCACGCTGACTTGCCCCGCGGGTATCGGCCGCGATCGCGTCCGTTCGACCATGGCGTCGAGATCGCGGTCGGTAATGTCGTTCCAGGTGCAGCCCGCGCCGCGCATGACAAAGGCGCCGACAAAGAACAGCGCGATGTTGAGCGGCAATGGCGTAAGGTCGTGCGCGATGCCGGCGGCAAGTGCTGCGGACCACCAGCACGGCATCAACAATAGCCAGGAACCGATCGGACGGTCGAGACGAGAGAGCCGCAAATACGGCCGCGACCATGACGGCGCGCGGGTGTCGACCCAGTTGCCGGTGGCATCGGCAACGCGGGCGGCGTCGCTCATTTGACGCTGGTCATCGCGCGAGAACGTTGCCGTTCAGCGTATCGAAGGTGCTGCCGCCCTTCTTGGCGGTCGGTGTCGCTTCCGGCAGCGCCGCCGAAGAGCCGAGCACCTCGCTCAGGCTCGGACCGGCCGGGCCCCTGCTTTGTCCTTGCGCCTGCGCCTGCGCGACGTCGCAGACCTTCTTCTGCATGGCCTCGGTGTTCTTGTGGCCGCCCTTCAGCTGCTCGGTGATCTGCGCCGGGATTCCGCATTTCGCGGTATTGGCCTCGACATATTTGATCATCTTGATTTCGGACTGGCTGAAATTCTGGATCAGCTTGCAAGCCTCGGCGGGCGGCGCATGGCGGTCGCTGGCAGCCTTGATCAGCTTGCCGCGCTTTTCGGCGTCTTCGCGCAGCGGAACGAATCCATTCATGCACGCTTCCTGGGGACCTCCCGCCCGTGGCGCGGCCGCCGCCGGCGGGCGCTCGAACTGCGACCCTGTGATGGGCGCGGCGCCAGTGCTCGGAAACGGCGATCCGGCCGCGGGAGGCGCACCCAGTGACCCGCCGGGCGCGGCGCCGTTGACCGGCGGAAATGCCGGATCGTTTTTCTGGACGGCCTGGCCGGGCAGCGGCGCGGGAAAGGCGCCTTGCGCGTTGGACGGCCCGGCATGGACGGTAATGATGGTAAGCGTCAGCGGCACGATCAGGCGGCGGATGGTCAAGGTAAGTTCTCCGGCGAGGTCCGATGGATCCCCACATCTACTTCCCGGGTGTCTTCCCCGGCGACGCACGATTTCCGATGGGTGCTTTTTTACGATTCCTGCCTTGTCTAAACAACCCGCCGAATTTGGCAACAGCGCGGCGCTGCGCCGCATCGGCCATAACAATTGCCCGTGATTCTAGTCATTTAGGCTAAAAGCGGCCAGTTCGGCCAACCAGACTGGAACACCGCCCAATGCCGCAATTCGACTTTCGCGCCCCCCGCCTGTTCGTCGATGCCCCCTTGGGCGCGGGCGATACGGTGGCGCTTGAGCGCGACCAGAGCAACTATCTCGGCAACGTGCTGCGGCTAAAGGCCGGCGACACCATCCTGGTCTTCAACGGACGCGACGGCGAATGGCAGGCGCAGATCTCGGGCCGGAAACGACCGGACGCGCTCAAGATCGATACGCAAAGGCGGCCGCAGGATCGGCCAAGCGACCTCGCTTACGTGTTCGCGCCGCTCAAACACGCCCGGCTCGACTACATGGTGCAGAAAGCGGTCGAAATGGGCGCATCGTCGCTCCAGCCGGTTTTGACCCGTTTCACGCAAGTCGCCCGTGTCAACGGCGAGCGGATGCGCGCCAATGTCATTGAGGCGGCGGAACAATGCGGCATCCTCAGCATCGCGGAGGTTGCCGAGCCCACGCCGCTCGAACGTTTCCTGCAAGCGCGCGCCGCCGAGCGCCTCCTGGTGTTCTGCGATGAGGCTGCGGAGGTCGCAAATCCGTTGCAGGCGCTCAAGAGCGGCCTTGGCGTCTCGGCGGGCGTAGACGTCCTGATCGGTCCTGAGGGCGGGTTTGCCGAGGAAGAGCGCGCGATGCTGACGAGGCAGCCCGTCGTTCTGCGGCTTTCGCTCGGACCGAGGATCCTGCGGGCCGATACCGCCGCGGTGGCGGCGCTGGCGCTGGTGCAGGCGGCGATCGGCGACTGGGCCACAAGCACCGGGGTTAGGTAGAAGGCAAAAGTGAACGCCTAATGGCCGTTAAGACGCTCATTAAAGCGCACATTAAGACGCAGATTAAGACGCAGATTAAGACACTTGCCCGATCCCTGTCGAAACGCCCTTCGAGGCGTGCTAAGGCCAGCGCCAAATTACTGATGGAACCCGTTTTTCGGGCTTTTGGACACGAAATGACCACCGCCGCCCAGACTGCGACAACTGGACCGCCCCGCTGGGCGGATGCCCTGCTATTGTCGTTCGCCCAGGCCGGCTATAGCCGCGCCGAGCCCACGATCCTTCAGCCGGCCGAGCCGTTCCTCGACCTCTCGGGCGAGGACATCCGCAAAAGCCTTTACCTGACGACTGATGCCACCGGCGAAGAGCTCTGCCTGCGTCCCGACCTCACCATTCCGGTGGCGCGGGACTATCTCGCCTCCCCCCGCGCCGGCCAGCCCGCGGGCTTCAGCTATCTCGGGCCGGTGTTCCGCTATCGCGGCGGCCGGCCCAGCGAATTCCTGCAAGCCGGCATCGAATCGTTCGGCCGGCAGGATCGCGCCGCGGCCGATGCCGAAATGCTCGCGCTTGCGCTGGAAGCAACCTCTGCCTTCGGACTGAGCGAGGTCGAAATCCGTACCGGCGATGTCGCGCTGTTCAACGCGCTGATCGACGCGCTCGGGCTCTATCCGGTGTGGCGGCGACGGCTGGTCAAGGATTTCAACCGCAGGGTCAGCCTCACCCAGGACATCGAACAGCTGACGCTTAGAACCGCGCCCGGCCGCAATGAATATGAGGGCGTGCTGGCAGCGCTTGCCGGCTCCGACCGCAAGGCGGCGCTCGCGCTCGTCACCGACCTGATGTCGATTGCCGGCGCCACCAATGTCGGCGGACGCACCGTGGCCGAGATTGCCGACCGCTTTCTGGAACAGTCGACCTTAAAGGCCGGCGAGCTGCCGCGCGATGCGCTTAACATCATCAAGCGCTTTCTCGCGATCTCCGGCGATCCCGATGCTTCGGTCGCGCAACTGCGCGCGCTCGCCACTGATGCCAAGCTCGACATCACGGCTGCGATCGACGAACTCGAGAGCCGTGTAGGCTTCATGACCGCGCGCGGCATCGCGATCAAGAATACGCGCTTTGCCACGTCGTTCGGGCGCGGGCTTGATTACTACACCGGCTTTGAATTCGAGCTGCACAACAAGGGCAACGGCGTCGAGCCGCTGGTCGCCGGCGGACGCTACGATGGATTGATGACCCAGCTCGGCTCGCGCGCGCCGATCCCGGCCGTCGGGTTCTCGGTCTGGGTCGAGACCCTCACCGCAACCGGCCGCAAGCCAGCCACCGCCGGCAAAACAGGCGCCGCCGGCAAGAGCGGGGGCGCGTCATGAGCACGCCCTTCGTTCTCGCGGTGCCCTCGAAGGGCCGCCTGCAGGAGAATGCCGAAGCCTTTTTCACCCGCGCCGGCCTTGCGCTGGCGAAGCCGCGCGGCGTGCGCGAATATCGCGGCACCATCATGGGCCTCGACAATGTCGAGATCGCCTATCTTTCGGCAAGCGAGATCGCCTCGCAGCTGGCGCGCGGCGCGGTGCATCTCGGCGTCACCGGCGAGGATTTGGTACGCGAAACCATCGCGGACGCCGAAAAGCGCGTGCTGCTGATCGACGCGCTCGGCTTCGGCAGCGCCAATGTCGTGGTCGCCGTGCCGCTGGCCTGGATCGACGTCCGCACGATGGCCGATCTCGACGACGTCGCCGCCGGCTTCCGCGAGCAACATAACCGGCGGATGCGGGTCGCGACCAAATACATCAACCTGACGCGGGCGTTCTTCGCCTCCCACGGCGTCGTCGATTACCGCATCATCGAGAGCGCCGGCGCGACGGAAGGAGCGCCAGCGACCGGCACGGCCGAGATGATCGTCGACATCACGACGACCGGCGCGACGCTTGCCGCCAACGGGCTCAAGGTGCTCGATGACGGCGTGATCCTGCGCAGCCAGGCCAATCTGGTAGCCTCGCGCGACGCCGACTGGTCGACTGACACCCGTGAAACCGCGCGCGTCATCCTGGACCACATCGCCGCCCGCGCCCGCGCCAGCAAATATCGCGAAGTCCGCACCCGCTTCAGGGAATGCAACGCCGCGCTGCTGGCGGAAGCCCATAACCGCTTCGGGGTGGTATCGCCGTTCGGCGGACCGACATCCTCGGGCATGGTCACGCTGCACTGCCCGCCGTCGCAGCTTTACGCGCTCGGCAGTTTCCTGCGCGAGCACGGCGCCGACACGGTGTCGGTGGCCTCGCTTGACTATGTGCTCGACCGCGAAAACCCGCTATTCGCCAAGCTTGCGGCCTTCCTGGGGCAGTGAAAGCGATGGCCATTCATCCTAGCGACAGCTTGCAACGGGTAACGTATGCTGTTTTAGGGATCGGTTGGGAACCTGATCGATGATGCTGGGTACGGATGTCTCTAACCTGACCACCACCTCGGCCACCGCCGCGGCGCAGGGACTGTCAATCGTCGTGCCGGTTTACAACGAGGCGGCGGGGCTTGCGGCGCTGCATCAACGCCTCAGCGATCTTGCAAGCGCGCTGCGGCAGCGCCACCGCCTTTCCTGCGAGGTGGTCTATGTCGACGACGGCTCTACCGATACGACGCTCACGATCGCCAACGGCCTTGCGGCCGACGCGCTCGATGTGCAGGTGGTGTCGCTATCGCGCAATTTCGGCAAGGAAGCGGCGCTGATGGCCGGGCTCGACCATGCCAGGCGCGGCGCCGTGCTGTTCATGGACGGCGACGGCCAGCATCCGCCGGCGCTGGTCGAGCAACTGGTCGGCCACTGGATCGATGGCGGGTATGACGTGGTCTATACCGCGAAGGCGCATCGCGAGAACGAAACCTTGCTGCGCCGCCTTGCGGTGCACGGCTTCTACGCCGTGATAAATTGGGGCGCGCGGCAGAAAATCCCCGAGGATGCCGGCGATTTCCGCCTGCTGTCGCCGCGCGCGGCGGCGGCGCTGCGGCAGCTTCCGGAACGCAACCGCTTCTTCAAGGGACTGGCAAGCTGGATCGGCTTCCGCCAGATTCGCGTCGACTACGAGCCTCAGCCGCGCGCGCACGGCGTGACCACTTTCAACGCCGGCCGGCTGCTCGGGCTTTCGATCGAGGGGCTGACGTCGTTCTCGGTGGCGCCGCTGCGGTTTGCGAGCCTGCTTGGCGTGCTGCTCGCGGCAGGCGCCTTCCTGTTCGGCCTGTCGATCCTGTGGGAAGTCTTCACCACCGGAAAACAGGTTCCCGGCTATCCGTCGCTGGTGGTCGGCCTGATGACGATCGGCGGCGTGCAACTGATCATGATCGGCATCGTCGGAGAATATATCGGCAAGATCCTGTCCGAGCTGAAGGCGCGTCCGATCTATTTTGTCGCCGAGCACAGCGAGAAGCGCTTCGAGGCCGACAAGGGCGTCGAGCAAAGCGAACGGACCGCGGCCGAATGAACGGTGCCGCCCAGTGGTCCGATTCTAACATTCGCATCCCGTCTCGGAGGCGCTTTGCGAATGTTAGAATCCAAGGACCACTAGTAAATTATCATTGCTAGTGGAGCTTTGGATTTGACGTTCGCATCGAGGAATCGCGGCAAATGGTAGCGAACGTCAAATCCGCTCCACCAGTGCGCCGGATTTTCTTGTGCGCCGACGATTACGGTATCAGCCCCGGCGTTAACCGCGGCATTCGCGAGCTGATCGAGCGCGGACGTCTCAACGCGACCTCTGTCATGGTGGTAGGGCCCGCGGCCGGGCGCGACGAGGTCGCAGCGTTGCAGATCGCGGCAGGGCACAGCGCGCGCTGCGCCATCGGCCTGCATGCGACGCTGACCGCGCCGTTTCGTCCCCTGACCATGCATTTCCGCCCGCTCGACGGCGGCATGTTCTTGCGCTTTGCGAAACTCTTGCGCGCCGGCCTGTTCGGGCGACTCGATGTCGAGATCATCCAGGCCGAGTTGATGGTGCAGCTAAAGGCTTTCCACGACATGTTCGGACGCGCGCCGGATTTCGTCGACGGCCACCAGCATGTGCAGCTTTATCCGCAGGTCCGCGACGGCTTTCTGGCGGCGGTGAAGGAAAAAGCGCCCAACGCCTGGGTTCGCCAGGCAAGACGCAACCAGCCGCTTGGCCAACGGCTTGGTTCGCCGAAGGCGCTATTTCTCGATTATCTCAGCACGCAATTTCACCGCCGTGCATTGCGCGCCGGTATCGCCATTAATCCGGCCTTCTCCGGCGCCTACGACTATTCCCGCATCCGCGACTATGGTGCGCTGATGCGAGAATTTCTCAGTGGGCTGCCGGAGGGTGGTGTCGTGATGTGCCACCCCGGATTCGTCGACGAGACTCTCGTCAGCCTCGACCCGCTTACCCGCACGCGCGAAGCCGAATACGCCTATCTCGCCGGTGAAGATTTCCCCCACCTGTTGGCCGCGAATAAGGTTACATTGAGTTGATATTGCTCAAGAAAGCGGCGAGGCATTTTGCCGCCTACTGAAATTTAATCCGAGGGCGCACTAGCTGCGACATAAAGCTCCCTTACATTCCCCCCGCGCTTTCCGAACGGACCGCCAGGAGGACTGCCATGACACCCCAAGAACGCCAATTGGTTGACGAGCTTTTTGACCGGCTTTCCAGCGTAGAGAGTGCGCCACGCGATCCCGATGCGGCTAACGCCATCGCGCAAGGTCAGCGCAAGGCACCCAATGCCGTCTATGCGCTGGTGCAGACCGTGCTGCTGCAGGATGAAGCGCTCAAGCGCGCCAACCACCGCATCCAGGAACTGGAGCAGGCCCACGCGGGCGAGCAAAACCAGTCCGGCGGATTCCTCGATTCGATGCGCGACGCCGTCTTCGGGCAAGGCCAGTCGCGTGGCTCGGTGCCGAACGTTCCGCCGCCGGTTCCCAATCGTCCGGTTTGGAACAGCGGCCAGGTGCTGCAGCAGTCGCAATCCCCCGGCCAGTATGATCAGGGGCCGTATGGCCAAGGATCGTACGGGCAAGGCTCTTATGGACAAGGCTCTTATGGGCAGGGATCCTATGGCCAAGCAGGGCCGTACGGACAGCCCTACGGCGCGCCGCAAGCGCCGTTCGGCGGCGGCGGCTCGTTCCTCGGAACCGCTGCGGCGGCCGCGGCCGGAATGGTCGGCGGATCGCTGCTGCTCAACAGCATCCGCTCGATGATGGGCGGCCAGCGTCATGGCATCGCCGATGCCGGCGCGCTCGGCGACAAGTCTTCGACCCCCTGGAGCGATCAATCCGGCAGCACGCTGGCGCGCGATGCCGGGATCAACGACATCGGTTCATCCAGCCAGCGTGGCGACGACAATTCGCGCGCGGGATTGTTCGATACCGCCGACAACGACGATGACGACATGGATCACGATTCGGACGGATTTGACGGCGACGACAGCGATTCCGCCTGACCCATTCGGTTGTCTAAACGCAACGGCCGCCCGACGAGGCGGCCGTTCTGATTCGTACTTTGGCATGATCAGATCACGACGACCCTGGCGCCGACGCCGACGCGGCCATAGAGATCGATCACGTCCTCGTTGCGCATCCGGATGCAGCCCGACGATACGTTGGTGCCGATGGTCCAGGGCTCATTGGAGCCGTGGATGCGGTAGAGCGATGAGCCGAGATACATCGCGCGCGCGCCGAGCGGATTTGCCGGGCCGCCTTCCATGTGCCGCGGCAGATCCGGACGGCGTGCCAGCATTTCCGCCGGCGGCGTCCAATCCGGCCATTCCTTCTTGGCCGAAATCGTCTTGACGCCCGACCAGGTGAAGCCGGGACGCCCGACCCCGATGCCGTAGCGCAGCGCCTTGCCGTTGCCCTGCACCAGGTAGAGGAACTTGTTGGGCGTATCGACGACGATGGTGCCGGCGCCTTCATGTCCGGTGTAGTCGACGACCTGCTTTTCATATTTGGGATCGAACGGGCGCTGCGCCGGTTCGCTCGCCTCCTGCAGCTGGCGCATCATGCCCTGCTGCGGATCGATCGGCAGCGCCTGACGGGGCGATCCGTAATAAGAAGGCTGCTGCTGATAGGACTGGCCCTGCGCCGGACCATCGCCGAACAGGAATTCGATGAAGCCGCCGCCCATGTTGGAGGCCGTTCGCACCGGGGCGGGCTGCGCCGGCTGGTTTGCGTAGATCACGGTGGGTTCGGGTGGCGCTGCGGCGTCGATCGCGGCGGCCCGGTCGATACCCGAGCCAAGGAAGGAAACACTGCCAAGCAGCGCCAGGGACATTCTTTTGAACATCGACGTACTCTGTACTGTTTCGTCTTGAACTATTCGTGTCGAGAGCGCCGGTCGGCGCCCCTGCACAGCGCCACTTAAAATCAAAACCGCATCGGTTTGGTAAACGGAGACGGCGTTTCGATTCACCACATCGTCAATTGGCTGCGGATTTGTCCGGTAGCGTTTATTTTCGATGAACGCGGACGCGCATGGTTAATCCTTGGTGTGTCGCGGCGAGCCGCGCGCCTGCGCATCAGTTCCCGGCGTGAACCCGTTGTTAAATCGCATCACGCTAAAACTCGCATTAGGCGAGGTTGGGGGAAGAATTTCATGCCGGTTCATCGCAAGCGTTTTCGGATTGAAGAAGCCTTTGGCGGCGAGGTGACAACGCCCGAAATTGTGGATGGCGGCGAGATCGGCCCGATGCACCGCGAGATCATGGCCGAGCTGCGCGCGATCCGCGCCCAGATGGCCAACGCCGGCTCCGGCGCCGGCCCCGGCATGATGCCCGCAGCAGACGATCCATCGGCCCTGCACCAAATCGCCGAGACCCAGGCGATGCTGGAAACCTACCGCGCCCAGATCGAGCAATGCGAGAAGCTCAAGGTCGAAATCGACCTCATTCACGATGCGATCAGCCGCACCAAGCGCGAGATCGCGGTGCTACATGGCAAGAGTTTTAACGGCGAGGAAATGGCCAAGGTCAACGGCGAGCTTGGGGCCGTGGTCGGCGGCACCGAACAGGCGACCCAGCAGATCCTCGAAGCCACCGAGGCGATCGATCAGGCGGCCACTGCACTGTCCAGGAACATCTCGCCGGATCAGCAAAAGCTGCTCAGCGAGGAGATCCAGGAGCGTGTGGTCTCGATCTTCGAGGCCTGCAACTTCCAGGATCTCACGGGTCAGCGCATCAGCAAGGTGATGACCACCATGAAATTCATCGAAAACCACATCACCGTGATGATGGATATCTGGGGCGGCGTCGACGCGATCAAGTCGCATGCGCCGCCGATCGTCGACACTCGGGAAGGCGACGCCCGGCTCCTGAACGGTCCCAAGCTGGAAGGCGACGTCGGTCACGCGTCGCAGGACGATATCGACGCCCTGTTCAACTAGATTTGCATGACGGAGCAAGACGAAAACGCCGGCGGGATGCCGGCGTTTTTATTTGAGCCGTCATTGCAGGATCAGGCGCGCGGTCCGCAGCGGACATAGACCATGTTGCCGTAGCGGGTCCCGGCGTCCTTGTCGACAAAGCGGGTAATCAGCACGCGTCCGTCGAACGAGACGATCTCGCGATCCTGCTCGCCGCCGGCGGGGCCGGGCGGGCCGATAAAGTTCTTGCCGCCCTGGCTGCCTTTCAGGCGCAATTCCTGCGGCGTCGCCTGGTCGGCCAGATGCATGATCACGCCGCCGGACTGGCCGGCGCCGATCACGTAGGGCTGCTTGCACTGCGCCAGCGCTGCTTTTTCGGTGCGCGCGCGGTCGGCCGGATTCTGGAACGAGGCAAGGCCCCAGCGGCCGACGATTTCGTCGGAGCGGATGGTGGCCGGCACATCGGGCGCCACGCCGGGCTCCGGCGCCGCCGTCGGGGAGGACGACGACAGGCTGAAGCTGCTGCAGGCCCCCAGGAAGATCGTCAGCGCCGCGACGACTCCCAGATTGGCCATCGTCCGCGCGGTAGGTGAACTCAGCATGCTATCCCCCGAGCAAATCCTTGGCCGCTCCCGTCCCGCAGCCAATCGCAAAAATGCTGTTGGAGCAATGACGTCCAGTAAAGTACGCCGGTGCTCCGATTTGGTTTCCGAAGCATCCTATATTGGCCTCACCAAGGCCTTAACCACCTTTGCTTGACAGGACCGGTGCCAAGCCATATTTCCGGACGCACTATTAGCACTCCGAGACTGCGATTGCTAAGGGTACAAACCATTTCGACCCGCGAGGTGTCGAAACCGGCCCGCATTGTTCCGACACCTGAGCCTCCAAAGGGAAACGTCATGGCTAAATCCAGATTTCGTCCGCTGCACGACCGTGTCGTGGTCAAGCGTATCGACGCCGAAGAAAAGACCAAGGGCGGCATTATCATTCCCGACACCGCCAAGGAAAAACCGTCGCAGGGCGAAATCACCGCAGTCGGTGCGGGCGGCCGCGACGAGAGCGGCAAGCTGATTCCGATCGACGTCAAGGTCGGCGACCGCGTGCTGTTCGGCAAATGGTCGGGCACCGAGGTCAAGCTCGACGGCGAGGAGCTCCTGATCATGAAGGAGTCCGACATCATGGGCGTGCTCGCCTAACGCCACCTGCCACCCTCCCTCACCCTGAGAAGGCAGCGAAGCTGCCGTCTCGAAGGGTGAGCATTCACAGCCTCATCCTTCGAGACCGGCCAGGTGGCCGCTCCTTGAGGATGAGGGAACCCTTTCCAGGAGCGATCTCAAAATGGCTGCCAAGGACGTGAAATTTTCCGGCGACGCACGCGAGCGCATGCTGCGTGGCGTCGACATCCTCAACAATGCCGTCAAGGTCACGCTCGGCCCCAAGGGCCGCAACGTCGTCATTGAAAAGAGCTTTGGCGCACCGCGCATCACCAAGGACGGCGTCACCGTCGCCAAGGAGATCGAGCTTGAGGACAAGTTCGAGAATATGGGCGCCCAGATGGTGCGCGAAGTCGCCTCCAAGACCAACGACACCGCCGGCGACGGAACCACGACCGCAACTGTGCTTGCGGCTGCGATCGTTCGCGAAGGCGCCAAGTCGGTCGCCGCCGGGATGAACCCGATGGACCTCAAGCGCGGTATCGATATTGCGGTCCACGCCGTGGTGAAGGACCTCGAAAAGCGCGCCAAGCCCGTCGCCTCTTCGTCTGAAGTGGCGCAGGTCGGCACCATCTCGGCCAATGGCGACGCCGCGATCGGCAAGATGATCGCCCAGGCGATGCAGAAGGTCGGAAATGAGGGCGTCATCACCGTCGAAGAGAACAAGTCGCTCGAGACCGAGGTCGACATCGTCGAGGGCATGAAGTTCGACCGCGGCTATCTGTCGCCCTATTTCATCACCAACGCCGAGAAGATGACCGCCGAGCTCGAGGACGTCTACGTGCTGTTGCACGAGAAGAAACTG
>Ga0210384_10005415_pt1 | contig 13903 bp, 12 predicted proteins | sample IncBWH2MmetaG_FD_160574 | JGI IMG/M metagenome (GOLD analysis project Ga0210384, IMG submission 160574) | Forest soil microbial communities from Barre Woods Harvard Forest LTER site, Petersham, Massachusetts, United States - Inc-BW-H-2-M | ecosystem: Environmental > Terrestrial > Soil >...
AGCGTGTTGCGCAGATCGGGAATATTGGGGTCCGTGGGATCGGGGAAGGTTTGGTCGCCGGAGGTTGGGTCGCGGCTCACCGCGCCGCCTTGAGCCGCAGTGAGACGGTGGCGCGCTTCGTAGGAACTCCACATGACCAGCAAACCGACGGCGATGATGGCGATGGGCCACAGCTGGCCCCAGCCAAAATGCGTGACACCCAGCTCGCTGAGCTGAAACAGGATTCCCGCGATCAGGAGAATGATGCCGAAGAAGCGAGCGGAGCGGCACGTCAGGTTCATGATGCCGGCGACGATGAGAATCAGGGGCCAGAAGCGATAGATCCGGCTGGCGGGGAAGATGTTCATGTTGTCGAGGAGAAAAACCAGGCCGATGAGGGCAATCAAAGCGCCCCAGAGCAGGCTCCAGCGCGGATGGCCCGAGCCGCCTTTGCCCATTTTGATTCCGACGACGATTCCGCCGCGTGAGATGCGGCCGCGCTCGCGAATAGCCATCAGCGGGTACCTCCGGCCGAAGTGGCCACGGTGTTCTTACGGGCCAGCGCGTTGCCGAGCAGGGCGGCTCCCATGAGGATGACGAACACAGGCCAGCATGATAGCAACATATCGCGCAGAGCCGAGAGCACATTGGCGCGATCGAAGGCCCAGGCTTGGGCGGCGTGGTTGGCAGTCAAAACGGCTGCGGGCACGAAGCCGCCCAGTTCTTCGGCGTTGGCGGCAATGCGATCCGCGAGGCCCGCGACGAACGGATGGACCTCCGCGAAGAGTGCGACGAGGCCGAGGGCCAGCAAAATCAATCCGAGGAGCGGAAAGTGGCGGCGGAAACCAGTTGGCCTTGCGGTCATGCGGACCTCCTTGCTACGAGGCGAGAATAGAGAGGAAGCCGGGAGACGTCATGGGCAATTCGGCGGAAACAAGCGGGTTACCGGCGAATGCGGGAGGCTGGTCGGCGAATGACGGGGAGGGGAATCGGCATTTTAACCTGGGCTGGCGTAGTGTGGGAATGGGGCTGAAATGGGAAGAGTCGAATGGGGCTTGCAAAATCGGGCCTGGGGCACTAGCTTAGGCGCAAGCGTCAGGTCATTCTTGTCGATGTCTGGCCAAAATCTCCCCAGAGGTGTCTGCGGATGAGCGTTCAGGTCCCGGAGTTTGGCAAGGGTATGAGCCGGAGAGGCAGCGGGCATTGGGTGCTGTACGTGGCGCTGGCGGCGGTGGGAGCGCTGCTGACGTTTGTGGGAGCGCGCGCGCAGCAGAAGCTGACCGATGAGGCGACGTTCCGCAATCTGATCGATGAATATTGCGCGGCTTGGAGCGCGGGCAACGCGGAGGCGCCGGCAAAATTTTATGCGCAGGATAACGGGCTGGTGTTTTACGACGCGGCTCCGTTTGCGTATCACAGTTGGAAGGAATACCACGCTGGGGTGCAGAAGGAATTTCTGGACGGCGCAGACAGCATCAAACTGACGGCGAGAAAAGATTTAAAGGTGACGCGGCACGGGCTGATTGCGTGGACGACGGTGACGATTCACCTGTACGAGAAAGCCAAGGATGGGAAGACGACGGACGTAGACCTGCGGTCTACGGGAATTTGGGAAAAACGCGGCGCGAAGTGGGTGCTGGTGCACGAGCACCTATCGGCTCCGATGGTTTAAAGCTGGCGAGGCTGGGCACTGGCCGGCGCATCCCTGAGCGCCGTTTCCGCGAGTTGCCGGCAGTACGAACAGGACGGCCCTATGTTGAAAACGATTGGTCATTATTGGAGTGTTTCGCGCGGCTACCGCTTTGCGCCGTGGAAGAGCCCGTATCTGCGCTGGCGGTTCGAGACGTTTCTTGGCGCCGAAGCCGCGAACATGACCGCGCGCAAATTCTTTCACCTGGTCTGGAAGTACCGCGACCAGATGAGCCGGTTTGTGGATTGGGCCGCGGAGCGCCGCCGCGCGCAACGCCGCCACGCCTAGGCCACGCGCCGAACCACGATCACATCGCGCCGTAGTACTGGTGGAAGGCGTAATAGCCGGGCCCGACGCGCATACCATGATGCCAGGCGAGCGGGAAAGCCCACCAGACGAGCGCGCCGAGCACCGCCTGACCGAGCGTGAGCGGCAGAATATTGCGTTGCGCGGCAAACAGCCAGGCCATGGACGCTCCGCCGATGAAGGTGAGAGGCACGAGAACGGGATTGGGCCAGTGCAGCGCGGCGAAGACCAAGCCGCTGGCAAGCGCGGCGGTGAGCGGATTTCGAAAAGCGGCCAGGAAACGGTTGGTGAGAAACGAATTCAGGGCAACTTGCTGGAGCAGGCAAAAGGCGCAATAGCCCCAAAAGTGGTGACCGTCGAACAGCGGGGCGGGAGGGCGATGCAGGCCGCCGAGCAGCAGGCTGGCGACGAAAAGGGCCGCGGTGAAGGCAAGGAAAACGGGCGCGGCCTTCCGCATGGCGATGAAAAGATTGTCGGCGCGCCAGCCGAGGGTCTTGGGTGTGTCGCGGTGAGCCACGAAACTCACGATCAGCCAAGCGGGAAAGACGCCCCAGGATTCGGGAACAGCCGTTTGCAGGCGCCAGATGTACCAGCTCACGAAAACAGCGAAGGATAGGGGCTCCAGCAGATAGAGGAAGCGCCGGGCTTTTGCGGGAGCCGCATGCCTTTCGTTGAGCATCATGCGAAAATGATAGCAGGCAGGAGGCTCGGGCGGAGCGGGCATAGCGTCCGAGGTTACGTCGAATGGCGCATAGACATCGCGTGGTCATCCTGGGCGGTGGATTTGGCGGGCTGAACGCGGCGCAGAAATTCAAGCGCGTGGAAGCGGACGTCACGCTGATCGACCGGCGCAATTTTCATTTATTTCAGCCGCTGCTGTACCAGGTGGCTACGGGATCGCTGTCGCCGGGCGAGATTGCGGCGCCGCTGCGCTCGGTGCTGCGGCGGCAGAAAAACACCGAGGTACTGCTGGGCGAAGCGAGCGAAGTGGATCCGGACGGGAAGCGCGTGATTCTAAGCGACGGCACATCGTTCGAATACGACTCGTTGATTGTGGCTACCGGCTCGCAAACTTCCTACTACGGAAATGATGGGTGGCGCGAAGCGGCACCCAGCTTGAAATCGATCGAAGAGGCGACAACCATCCGGCACAAGATTTTGTTGGCTTTCGAGCGCGCTGAGCGCGCGGCTTCGCCGGAAGAAGCTAAGGCATGGCTTACGTTCGTGATTGTGGGCGCGGGGGCCACGGGGCTGGAGCTGGCCGGCGCGCTGGGAGAGATCGCACGAGAAACGCTCAAGCACGACTTCCGGCACATCGATCCCGGAGCAGCGCGAATTCTGCTGATGGAAGGCGGGCCGCGGGTACTCGCCGCGTATCCAGAGGATCTTTCGGCGAAAGCAGAAAAGCTGGTGTGGCGGCTTGGAGTAGACGTCGAGAAAAATGTGATGGTCACGGCGATTGACGATGACGGCGTGACCTACCGGCGCGGCGATTCCACCGAACGGCTGGCGGCAAAAACGGTGCTATGGGCCGGGGGCGTGACCACGACGCCGTTCGGACGCAAACTGGCCGAGCGTACGCGCTCGGAAACGGACCGCAGCGGGCGCATCAAAGTGAAGCCGGACCTGACGGTGGCGAACTATCCGGATATTTTTATTGTCGGTGACCTCGCGTACATCGAGGAGAAGCAGGGCCAATCGCTGCCGGGTGTGGCGCAAGTGGCCATCCAGGGCGGTAGCTATGCGGCGAAGGTGATCAAGGCGCGCCTGGCGGGCAAGACTGAGGTTGCGCCGTTCCATTACTTCGACAAGGGCGATATGGCGGTGATTGGGCGCGCGTCAGCAGTGGCAAATGTTCTGGGGATGCATTTCAGCGGGTTGATTGCGTGGCTGATGTGGCTGTTCATCCACTTGATTTACATTGTGCAATTTCAGAGCCGCGTGCTGGTGTTCGTGCAGTGGGGCTTCGAGTATCTGACGTTCAGCCGCGGCGCGCGATTGATTACCGGCGAGGACGGCGACAAAACGAACCGCTACTGATACGTGTGTGCGTGCAGCCGGAGTTTACTGCGCTGAGGTTGCACTCTTTCCGGACTGCGGGTCCGGCGTATTCTTTACGTATTTGTCGAACCAGGTGAGCATTTCCCACAAGGTATGTTCGATGGATTCGCGCGCGGCGTAGCCGTGGGCTTCGCTGGGCAGGGTGACGTAACGCACCATTCCGCCGTTGCCTTTGATGGCGCGATACATGCGATCCGACTGAATGGGGAAAGTACCGGAATTATTGTCCGCCTCGCCGTGAATCAGCAGGACTGGAACCTTGATTTTGTCGGCAGCCAGGAAGGGCGACAGCTTGATGTAGACGTCCTGGGCCTGCCAGATGGTTCTGCGTTCATTCTGGAAACCGAAAGGAGTGAGAGTGCGGTTGTAAGCGCCACTGCGGGCCACGCCGGCGCGAAAGAGATTGGAGTGCGCGAGCAGATTGGCGGTCATGAAGGCGCCGTAGCTGTGACCGCCAACACCGACGCGGTTGGGATCGATGACGCCCAAGTCGGCGGCTTTGTCGATGGCTGCTCTGGCGTCGGCGGTGATTTGCTCGATGTAGGTGTTGTTGACGGTCTCGGGATTGCCGACGACTGGCATGGCGGCGTTATCGAGCACGACGTAGCCATCGAGCAGGTAGAACAACTCGGATGGCCCGACAATGTTGGTGAAGCGGTAGGGAGAGCCGCCCACTTGGCCAGCAACGCCAGGGTCGGTGAATTCGAGCGGGTAGGCCCAGATAACCGCGGGGCGGCGCTCGCCGGGATGGTAGTCTGGCGGCAAATAGACGGTCATGGACAAATCCACTCCATCGGGGCGCTTGTAGGTGACCAATTGCTTTTTGATGGCGCGAAGTTGCGGCGTGGGGTCCGTGAATGAAGTGAAGGCGGTGGCTTGCGTCAACGAACCGGGGTCCGCGAAGTTGCCGTTGAACTTAATGGATTGGCGGATGAAGAAATTGGGCGGATCGGATTGGGTTTCGCGGCGTGTGAGCAACCGAGTGCCGCCCGTGGAGAGCATGGCGACAATTTCTTCAAAGGCTTTTGGTTCGCCCTGAAAGATGCGTTTCAGTTCCAGGGTATTGATGTCCAGGCGATCGAGGAAAGGGCGCGCGCCGTCGGGCGAAGCCCCCTCGCCTTCCAGGAAGATGAAATTACTCTGCATCAAGATCGCGTTGTGACCGTTGGGCAGCGGCCAGAGCACTGGTGCGCCTGGGTTGTGATAGCGGTCCTGCGTGCTCAGGTCCCAGGCGAGAGTTTTTTCGTTGGGGTTGCCGGCGTGAAAGGTCCAGGATTGCGAGGGTGTTGGCTGGGGATTGAAGAACCAGGCGCGGCCACGAATGGTGTCGCGATCGAAGTCGCGCAGAATGGCGAAATCGCCGCGCTCTCCGAAAGAGATGCCGGCGAAGCGCTTCTCGGTGCGGGCGAGTTCGATGGGCGGAGCGGTGGAGGGAAGCTTGATCCACATGATTTTGTCGCGCTCGGGCACTTTCTTTTTGGGATCGCCGTCGTCGAGAGCTTCGGCCCAGACAAGGGTGGCGGGTTGCGTGGGATGCCAGGCAACGTCGCGAGGGCCAGTAGGAACGCCGCCGATGGGAGTGTTTTCCTGCAGCGGCAAGCTGGCCGCTTTGAAGATGGTTTGTCCTTGGAGGTCGCAGACTTCCACGTCCCTGGGGAAATAGGGTTCCGGAACGATGAACGAATAAGGACGGCGAATGCGCTCGAGGAGAATGTGGGCGCCGTCGGGAGCTGGATCGGCGACGGAGAAAATTGCCGGAGTGCCGACATTGGTGGCGGTGCCGGCATCCACGTCAATCAGCGCAAGCTGCGAGGTGGCGTAGTAATCGAAAAGATCGCTGTCGTGATCGTTCTCGAGCAAGTCTTCGAAGGTAGGAACCGGCGCGGCTTTGCCGAAACTTTCCTGCACGCGCGGTCCGGCCGGGACAGTGGATTCCGTCGGCCGTGCGCCGCGATCGGCGGGAATCAGCTGGCAGAGCAGAGTCTTGCCGCCGGGCATCCACGAGCACGGCTGCGGATCGCCAGCTGAGCCGCGACCGCTCAAGGCGGCGTTCAGCTTTACGCCGGCGATGGCTCTGGCTTCGCCAGTTTGCGCGTCGGCGATCCAGAGTTCGATGGCGGAGTTGGTGGCGTGGGTGAAGGCGATCTTTCGTCCATCGGGCGACCAGAATGGGCGCGAAACCAAATAATCGGAGGGCAGGGCGACCTTGGTTTCCCTGCCGTCAGCGACGCGCTTGAGAAGGAGCTTGTTGAAGCGCGGTGCGCTATGCGAGCCGTTGGTGGCGATATCGATGCGGAGGCCGGCTAAGCGGGCGAACGGCTGAGAGAGCTCGGCAATCGGCGGATACAAGACCGGGGAATAGAAAAGGACCACGTCGCGGGCGCGGCCGACGCTGGCGCGCGGCGTCACCGGCGCATCGAGAACGTCGGAAATGGCTTTAGGCGCGCGCTGATAGCCGCGCTGTGCCAGGGCGCTGCCACCGGGAAGCAGGATGCCGAGAAGTATGGCGAGAAGTTGTATGCCCGTCCTGCAAAGTCCGCCACGAAAAGCACACAACCTTCGTTCGAGCCTCATTGCTATCCCCCTGGCGCTGCGGCTCGGAGCACACGCCACGCGCTGCACCGCAATAGTAATGCCCGGGAGGCTTTCTCAAGAAGGAAAATCTCGCGGCGGCGTGATCAGCTCTGAGAGGAAGAATCCCTAGCCACCGGACCGCATGCCAGCCACGAGGTAAGGGGCTATTTCAAGCTTTGCATGTAAGCGATCAGGGCTTTCAAATCATCAGGAGGCAGGTCTACCGGAGGCATGCCGCCTGCGACCATTTTTGCAGTGGGATGCTGGAGGTGTGCAGCCATCTGATCGGGCGAAAGTTTGGCAGCGATGCCGACAAGTGCGGGCGCGGCGGCGGTGCCGACTCCGCCATCACCGTGGCACGCGTTGCAGGATTGCGCTTCGAAAATGGTTTTTCCTTTGGCGGCGAGAGGATCGGCGAGTGCCACGTTGGCGGCAGTCAGGGAAGCGGAAGAAAGCTCGGGCTCAAAGGGCTTGCGCATGAATTCCTGTTCTTCGGCTTTCTGCTTGGCTAGTTGTAGCGCCACTCCAGGATCATGGCGGTCCAGATACTGACTGCGCAGACCCAACCCAACGAGCACGAAAAGTACAAAGGCATAGGAGCCCATGGCGACAGGACGCTTCCACGGGCGACGCTCGATGCTGCGGTCCAGAAAGGGAAGTGCGATAACAGCAGCAACGAGAATCAAGGGAATCACCAGGATGCCGACCACGGAAGCGGCGCCATGCCAATATTTCAGCCACTGAAAAATCGGCAGGTAATACCACTCGGGCCGGGGGACGTATTGCGCGTCAGCGGAGTTGGCAGGGGGGCCAAGTTGCATGGGCACGAAGAAGCAGAGCAAGCCCAGGCCAACGATCAGCAACGCGGTGAGCGAAAGATCCATTACCACCTGGCGGGGGTAGAAGAGCTCGGGCTTTTGTTGGGGCTGGAATGGATTCTCGGTCACCGGTCCGGCGGCGCCGGCTTTGCGAAAAATAAAAATATGTGACGCGACGAGAGCGAAGATGAAGGCGGGAATCAGAAAAACGTGGGCCACAAAGAATCGCGAGATCGTCAGCGTGCCCATCTCGGTCCCACCGCGCATCATGCGTTTCAAGCTTTCGCCGATTAGGGGAACTTCGCTGGCGGCGTTGGTGCCTACCGCGGTGGCGAAATAAGCGCGCTGATCCCAGGGAAGCAAATACCCCGTAAACGCCATTCCTAAAATGAGGGCGAAGAGAGCCAAGCCGGAGAGCCACAGCAATTCGCGGCGGCCTTTGTAGGCGCCGTAAATATAGGTTTGCGAGAGGTGCAGCAACATGACGATGATCATGGCGCTCGCGCCGTAGGCGTGCAGACTGCGGAGGAAGGAGCCGGCGGTGATGGCCTTGGTTATGTAGGCGACGGTGGTGTGCGCGTGATCGGCGGAGGGAACGTAATAAAGCGCCAGGAAAACTCCGGTTATGATCTGGGAAATGAAAATGAACAACAACGCCGATCCGAAAACGTAAGCGAGGCGCGCGCCTCCGGGAATGGGTTCGTAAAGCGCGGTGCGGAGTAGCGCGTCCAAGCCGGTTCGGCGATTGAGCCAGCCGCGAAATCCTTTGTCAGGCGGCGGGGGAATAGTGCTTTGGTTATTTTGGGTCGCATGCATGGTCGGAGCAGGCCTTCCTCAGCCGATGACTTCTTTATCGGAAACGAGTTGGCGGAAATATTGGAAGCGCACCTGCAGTTGCCCGTCCTGTACCGATGTTTCCAGCGCATCCATGCCCCGAAGAGAGGGTCCGCTGATGCGCGTGCCATCCGGCGCAAAAATGGCGCCATGGCAAGGGCAGACAAACTGGTTCTTCGCCTTGTTCCACGGCACCGTACAACCGAGGTGTGGGCAGACGGAAGTGAGAACGAGGAGCTTGCCTTGCTTGTCTTTGGTAACGTAGACCGCTTTTTCGGAGACGGCTTTGCGCCAGCCGTCCACCTGCTCGATTTGGATGGTGCGCATGACCGGCTCGGCGAGCGATGAAAACTCGCCAAGTTTTCCGAGGGACGAAAACTTAAGCTCGGTAGTCAGGCGTAGTAATGGGAAAAGCGCGAAGCGAATCAGAGGTACGGAGAGAAGCGCGCCTACAAAGACGGAGCCGATTCCGAGCAACGCGCCAAGAAAAGAACGCCTATTGTCCAGAGCCCCGGACGTTGCAGGGTTTGCCGCCGTAGTTTCTGAATCTCCTGCACATGCACACATCGAGTTCTCCTATTGCGATGACTTTGCAATCCCACTCGGACGCCACGGGGCCGCGATTGCCAAGAGAGTCGAAGTCGATTTACTTCTTATCCTGTATTTCCCGAATGTAGACTACCAGCTTAGCGATCTGCTCCTTGCTCAGTTTTGATTCGTACGCAGGCATCTTGTCTTTGCCCTTGGTGATGACGGTATTCAATTCGGTGTCGGACTTTTTCTGCGCGTCGGCAGAATGAAGATCGGGAATCTTCAGCGTTTCCCCCATCTTCGTCTTTCCCGCGCCGTCGGGCCCATGGCACATGGCACACTTGCTCTTGAACAGACTTTCGCCCGTTTCTTCCGCTGCCGCGGGCAAGCCAAGAAACAGAAGCAATGATATCGCCCCAGCCGCCAACGCAAACTTACTCATACGATTTCTCTCGATCATAGTGTCCTCCGGTTTGATTTTGTGCAGCATGTGGCATCATGCATTCCCAAGGCAGTCCGCCCCATTTTCAAAATGCGTATCGCAAAGAAAGAGTGACCAGGTTGCCCCTGAAGTTTCGTGGCGCGAAGACGTCTTGCGCAGCTTCGCCTCCAGTGCCAAAGGTCGGATCTTCGTGGTAACCGTAATAATCCCAGTAAGCTTTGCCGGTCCATTCCTTTGAAAATTTATATTCGAATCCGCCATATGGGTGAAGCCACTTGGAGTTGAGCGGGCCAGTCACGGCGTTGGGGATTAACGCCTGGGGATCCAGCCGCAGTTCGCTGCCGGATGTTCCGGTGAGGTTTGCGCCCAGGCGGGCGGTCAAACGAGGAACCGGGGTGAAGGACAAATCAAAAAAACCATAGCTTGATTTGTTGGTGTAGGTGGAAAGTTGTTGCACCAAACCGGGTACGTTGGGACACGCCTGAATGCCAGGGCCGGGCTGACCGGCGACGACGCTGATGTAACAAATGAGAACTTGCGAGAAGACGTCGTTGTAATCGAAGCCGATCTCCATGCCGAACTTTTCATTGGGCTGGAGGATGGCGGAGACACCGTAAGCGCGGTTGTGCTGCAGGTCGCCTTGTTGGAACTCGTTGTTGCGGCTTTCCCAGATGAGGATGTTGCCGTTGAGGTTGAGCCAGCTGGCGACGTTGTATTTCGTTCTGACCCGGTATTCCTGAGAGTGCGTGGGACTGACGCGCGTGAAAGAACCGTCCGCGCTCATCAGCTCCATGTCGAATCTGATGTTCCAATTCGGCAACGGTTTGGCCCACAAACCGAATAAGCCGGAGTATTCGTTGATCGGAGGAACTATAGCGGAAGCCGGAGCGAAGCCAGAGCCGCCGACAAAAGTGATCGAGCCATCTCCGTTCAAGGTGCACTCTGTGGGCAAGTTCGCCTGATTCAACGGCTGGGCGGGATCCACCAAAGCGCAGACGCCGCGCGCAGCAAGAGCGGCCGTCGGGCCCGGGTAAAAGACTTCATTCTCGGCATCGAAGAAATTATCAGCGAGAAAGCGATGGCGGAAACGGAATCCGACTCGCGCTCCCAGCTTTTCGGAGAAGCGATAGTCCAATTGGGACAGATTCGACTTCTCATCCTGCTTGAGGAAGTTGCTATTGATGATGATGGAGAGGTCCGGTGCGGAGCTTGAATTGTGAACAACGGTTCCAGGGGCTACGTTCGCGGGGGGCACGCAAGTGAGTGGAACTGGCGAACCCGGAGTGAAAGAATTGGCGTTAGTCAGGAGGTTAGGACTGAAAAAAGAGCAGGTGGACGCCTCAAACTGCATGGGGTTGTGCCAATTGCTGTAATGAAACGAATTCTGAAAGCTTAGCTTGTCGGTGATGTGCCAGGTGGCGCCGAAATCGGCGGATGCCGCGACACGGCGACCGCTGACGGGCCCTGTAGTGGTCTGGTTGCGGAGGTTGCTGCGCGACTCGCGTCCAAAGAGTGTCTGGTCATACCCAGCGACGCTGGCATCACCGGACGAATAGCTGACGCGTGCGGAGAGATCGAAGTCCCGCCAGTAACTCGACTGAATGTTGAGTTGCTCGGTAGGTGTCTTCGTGCGTGTGCGTCCGTGATCCAGGTAGCTGAAGTAGGCGCTGCAAGCGGGATTGACGAAGCCGGAGGCGAGAAAGGTTCCGCCGCAGGGCTGGCTGGCTCCGGCATTGAAGGAGACTCCCAGATCCACGTTCTGCGTAGGAGAAACCGGGAAAGGTTGCGCAAAATCGGTCATGCCAGTGTCGCCTTTGTAGTAGTTCCAAATCTGGTCGTAGCTGATGTTGGTTCGAGGCAAGACCTTGATATCCACTCCGAAGCGGTAGGTATTGACGGTGGTCTTGACGTCTTCCAGGAGGAATTGTTCCGTACCCTGGTGAATGGTGGTGAAGGCAGGACCTTCGATGACGTTGCGGGAATACCCCATACGGAAGCGCACCGGGGAATCCGGCCGGATGGTCAGATTGTAGTCGCCCATTTTGCGGCGAGTGTTCATGGTATGAGGCGAGGTTGTGAGAACGCAGGCGGTGCAAGCTGTTCCGCCGAAACCCGCCGGACCGTTGGCAAAGGGCGCGGTGGGATTCAAAGGATTTGCCTGGATAGAATAGTCCCAGAAATTTTCATCCTTGCGGAACAGAGCGTCGAACTTGTACCAGGTGTTTTTGGCGATGCGGAGTCGCGAAACCTGATTGGGGTCGCCGCCGTAGCCGAAATTGCTGAAGTACAGGCGGTCGAACAGACTGCTGTGGTGATTGAGGGAATTCATCTCGGTGGTGAATCCCAGGAGACGCGGGCCTTGTTGTAAATTCACGAAGGTGTCGTAGGCTTGGGTGTCCCCTGAGATGCTGGTGAAGCGCCCGCCGAATTCGATGGATTGCTTTACATTGTAGTTGCCCTTGTCGATGCCCTTTTGTTCGGTGTCTTCTTGGGCCCGCGCGCGGGGCGCCCCCGTGAACAAGAGCCCGCCAAGCGCCACCAAGCTGATGCAGGCCATCCGGTGGTTCATCGCGGTTTTCCATTCTTGCTTGGTTGGTCGCATGGCGGTTTGCCTCAGGGCGTGAAGAAAAACTTGCTGGAATTGGATCCGTGGATGGATTGGTGGCACATCGTGCAGGCTTGATACTTCTGCGCCTGATTGTGGAACGTAGGAGTTGCTGGAGGACCGCCCAGGTCAACCGAGAACGCATGACACTCCAGGCAAAGGAGATTGACCTGAGCACGCTTCATAAGCCGGGGGTTCGAGGACCCGTGGGGGGTGTGACAGGAGATGCAGCCTTCGATCTTGATCGTTTCGTGTTCGAAGACGAATGGCCCGGCCTTGTCGGTATGGCATTTGAGGCAAACGGTGTCGTCCGTCGCGGTGGCGCGCAATTGCCGGGTCAGGAACCCGCCATGCTGATTGTGACAGTCGGTGCACTTTACGAGGCCCTCGTTGACGCGATGATGGAACGGGCGGTTGAATTGCTGCTTCTTGTCGAGATGGCAGCCGTAGCACAAGGCCGGCTGGCTGGCCTTGAGCAGGAACTGACTCTCTTGTGCATGATGCGGATCATGGCAATCCGTGCAACCCACCCCATTCTGCAGGTGTACGGAGCGCGCATAGTTGCTGTGCTCGGCTCCATATTCGTGGCATTCCAGGCAGCGCGCGCTGATTTCCTGTGCAGAAGCGCCCTTGAAGGCAAAGATTTTGGTTTTATCCCCGCCGCCATCTACGTGCGCCTTTCCGGGGCCGTGGCAGGCTTCGCATCCATGCCACTCCGGTCCTTTCTTCGTATCCAGCGTAGTTACAAAGTGCGGTGAAGACTCATAGTTCTTGACGAAGTCTTTCGAGGGCATGTCTTCGTGGCAGGTCTTGCAGGTTTCGAATCCGACGTAAAGCGCGGGATCGGTGGGACGTGCGTACTTTTTTTCGTGGTCTTTGGATTTGTCCTTCTGCGCGCCAGCCGTGGCCGTCGCAAGCAGGGAGGCAAGCAATGAGAGAACTGCGAGGATTTGGCCTTTGCGAACGCCTGTAGCGCGCATGTATAGTTTATCGCCTCCTGCAATCGACCGAGGACTTCCCGCCACGCGCAGCTTCGATCGAGTTTGGCAAATCTTGATACTTACTACTCTCGGAGTTTGTGACGCACCGTGAGAGCCTCTTACGGGTCGTCACCCTCGGACCTGCCAGATTCCCTGGCGGACGCCCTTCCGGTGCAGTTCAGCGGTGGTCATAGGGGTATTCGCCGACGAGTGGTCAATCGTAAAGGGACACCGCAGGCAACCACTGTCCAATATTGCACAGTTAGGAAATCTTAATGTTCCGCTACGCATCCCCAATATGAATTCCTCTCGCAGGGAACGCTGTGACGTGCGTCACATAGAGGTGTGACCAACGAACCAAGAAGGGAACTGCCTAGCCTTCGAGTAACTTCTCCAGGTTGGATCTATTCGCGATGATCAGCGTCGCACGTGAACCTCGATCAAGCGTTTACGTTTTGAAGTGTGTGAACAAGCGCATGATCGCCTCCCGCGAAGCACACGCAGGGGCCATCGGGGTAAACGATGTTGTCCTTTCCCCTGTTCCGTCTAGATTCCGCTGAATGACCGAGTCAGTCTCCGGCTTTCCGTTCCTTGTTTGGACTGGATGTGTCATCCCGGGAGGCTTCTTGAGCGGGCGGTTCCTATCAAGCTATTCCGCTGGAAATGAACGTTTGCGAGTTGGAAGCCCGGTTTGTTGCCGCGCCAGCCAAGTCTTTTTTTGAGTTGCGGATAAGGTTCAGAAGTGGATTGATGCGGTGAGATTCTGAATCGGCGCAGCGCCAACGTCCCTAAGACCGGGGTTGACAGTTTGCCGGACTGGCTTCTGTAGCTTCAGGCCATATCTTAGAAAACGCGGTGCAGTGGGCGTCTATTCGCGCCGCTAAACCAAGATTGAAATACCCGTCTTGATGTCGAAGGAGCCGTAGCATTAAATAAGGGTCAGGCCAAACAGAACTGCGAGCGTTTTCAGGCGTCCCTCGGGCATTCTTCGACCGTTCGTCTTGCCATCTAGAATGGCATGTGGCATTCTAGATGGTATGATGATCAAGATTGATAAGGCCGGCCGAATCGTTCTACCCAAGC
>Ga0210384_10005417_pt1 | contig 13903 bp, 10 predicted proteins | sample IncBWH2MmetaG_FD_160574 | JGI IMG/M metagenome (GOLD analysis project Ga0210384, IMG submission 160574) | Forest soil microbial communities from Barre Woods Harvard Forest LTER site, Petersham, Massachusetts, United States - Inc-BW-H-2-M | ecosystem: Environmental > Terrestrial > Soil >...
AGGGAAAACTTCTCTTTTCAATACTTCCTGTAAATAACTTACCGTTATAAAGTAAAGATGCTGAAGGACATAAAAGACGGTAATTCTGAACATTAATGACAATCTTTACACCAAGTTTCTTTGCTGTCTGAATAATAACAGGTCCGGAAGCATAATGCCAATTATATATCTGAATTATATCCGGTTTAAATTCGTAAATAAGTTTCCTCACTTTACCGGCCGGCCCTCCATTCCAAACAGATAAAAGGAACTGTAGCGCTCCCAGCCATCCTGAAAGATTATTGAACGTTATCTTCCTTATTTCTTCTGATTGCTTCAATAATTCGTATTCCTGTTCAAATACACTATCCTCTCCGCCCCTTTGTTGATAATAACTATGGATAAGAAGTATTCTCACTTCTTTAAAATTTTCGAATTGATATCATGTATTAAACCAGCTGCTACTGTTTCCGAGCGGAATATTTCAGCAGAAGCCAATGCATTTTTCGAAAACCTTTCATAATCATCAAGAATCTTATGAATACAATATATATATTCTTCATCGTTGAAAGTCAAGGGCAGCAGGAATCCATTTTCATTACTCTTAATGATCCTGGCTATGTCACCTGTATCTGTAGAAATTACCGGAACACCCACAGATAATGCCTCAGCAATTGCCATGGGCATTCCTTCCTGCGTAGAAGCCATTATCATGATTTTTTTAGTTGAATCAGTCTCAACCATCTTATCATTTTTTAAGTCACCTAAAAAAATCACTTTCCCCTCCAATCCAAGTGATGAAACGAGTTTTTTAAGAACAACTTCCTGGGTACCGATTCCGGCAATAAAAAATGGGTTTTTTCCCTGAAGGGTTTGTGGAAGTTTTGAATAAATTTCAATTAGCCTGTCAATATTTTTAATTTTCTCCAATCTCCCCGAAAAAATATATCCACTGCGTGATTCATTGGATTTAATTTTTACAGTATGTAATACCGGATTAAAAATTTTCGGAATTCCCTTTCGTTCAGCACCCACGGTATACATCAGGTCTGCTTTACTAATTATACGTCTTTCCATATTTTCAAAAAACGACATAAAATATCGGCCATACCAGTATCTTGACTGGGACATAGGATTGAAATTCCCGTGAAAAATATGAACAAAAGGTACCTTACCATATGATACCATATATGACCCTTCAGGAACATGAGACAGAATGACATCGAAATCTTTCAATAGTTTTTTTTTGAATAGCAGGTATAAAAGAAATATAAGTCTCCGCGGTATAAAATTTATCCGTGTCAATAATGCTGGAAGCACTATATAATTAACATCATATTCATCTCGCATGAATGGATCAAGATTCTTAATAAAGGGAGCGACCCCGCCATACGACATTTCTATGGAAGTACTGTTAACTATTCCAAGTTTCAGTTTTGCCATTTCTCAAGCGCCATTTGATCATTAATGAATTTTTGTTTATCGGCACTATCCAATAATCCTTCCTTTAATAACTTATTAAAAAACAGAGAATATTTTTTAGCCCCCCGGTAATTAAGATGTTCAAGATCGCCATAATCTGAATTTATCATTGGAAAATTCTTCAAATCAAGAAATTCAACATCATTAAACTGACTATTCAGCACTTCTTCATACCTGGATTCGTTCTTAAATTCATCATATACCGGGTGTAACGGGCTTCTAATCAGAATAACCTTAGTACCATTATCCTTACAAATTTGAATAATCTTCCTAAGATACATAAGGTTAACCGGAGAGATGCTCATATCCGGACGCTTATTCCTGGCATATATCAGGCTTGCCTGAAGTAATGAATCCGTTTTATCACGTTCCAGATGTAAATAACCTCCCATCCTTTCGTCTTTTGCAATATTTTTCAAGCTGAATATATAGTACACATTAGTAACCACAGATTTTATATCACATAATATGGATGCCTCCGGGTTTTTGGTATATAACAATTTCCTTTCTGTATTTGGCGTATAAGACCAATAAAGTCTGTACCTGTCATAAATATAGATATCATTCCAAATCCACTTATTCATTTGCGAGATGATATTATTGTTTGAAAACTCCACAAATACAATTTTTTTGTCGCTATTACTTTCTAAAATCTTTTTAAGTTTAATATAAGTATAAAAATAAGCTTCACCGGATGATGCCAGATTTACTGAACTATCTATTAGTTTATCATTATAATCCATCTGCGGATGAGAGTGGCCCATGAAAATATATTTAACTCCCATTGACAGCTTAAATTGTCCCATATTATTAAGTATGGTCTTTTCTATTGTTACTAATACCGCGAACGCTATTAAACAGGTAATTGTAAATAACATCAGATTGCGGATAAATAGCTTCATAGTTTCCTAGAATTGAAAGTATATGAATGGCTGTTCTTTACCTGATAAATAAAATATAATGATTATAAGACCGAAATATGTCAACCACCGGATAGCTTTTGGAAATACCAGGTCAATCTTTGCGATAGCGTACTGTTGACCTCGTCCAAACCATTCTATTAACATAAACAAAACAATCAATGAAAATAAACCTATTCCTTCAGGGCTAATCTCAGGTTTGGTAAATAATGAGGATGAAAATATTCCGGAAATATAACTGAGAGCGTGATGAATATTATTCGCCCTGAATAAAATCCAGGCAAACACAGTTAAAATAAAAGTCAGGGTCAAATCAAAAACATCTTTGATGGTCGGAAAATATTTACCCTGTGCCACAATATCAAGATTATTCCTGTTAGTCTTGAATAATACAGAAGGCATAATATAAATTGCATTTAGTAAACCCCAGGCCAAAAATGTCCAATTTGCTCCATGCCAGAATCCACTTAGGAGGAAAATAACAAAAATATTGCGGATTTTCATCCAGTTTCCACCCCTGCTTCCACCTAATGGAATATAAACATAATCCCTAAACCAGGAAGAAAGAGAAATATGCCATCGTCTCCAGAATTCAGCAATATCCCTGGAAAAATATGGAAATGAAAAATTTCGATATAACTCTATTCCAAATAACCGTGCAGTACCTATTGCAATATCTGAATATCCTGAAAAATCGCAATAAATCTGAAAAGTGAAAAATAAAGCTCCTATAAATAATGTACTTCCTGATTGACCTGCAGAATGATTAAAAATTTTATTAGCATATTCCGAACTATTATCCGCAATAACCATTTTTTTAAACAAGCCCCACAGGATCTGTCTCATACCATTAACAGCATTTGCATAGTCAAAATGCCGCTTTTTTCGGATCTGGGGTAAGAGATGGGTTGCTCTTTCAATAGGCCCGGCAACAAGAAGAGGAAAAAAACTTACAAACACAGCGTAGTTAATAATGTTCCTCTCTGCTTTTATCCTTCCCTTATATACATCGATTATGTAAGACAGTCCATGAAATGTATAAAATGAAATACCGATCGGGAGTAGCAGTTTTAATGTCCAAAAACTCTCTTTGAAACCAAATGCCGAAAGGAATTCCGCAAATGATTGTTCAAAGAAATTATAATATTTAAATAATCCGAGGAATCCAAGGTTAACAGTAAGGCTAAGGCAAAACCAGAACTTACGAATGTTTCTATTAACAGTTTTTTCAATTTGAATTCCTGATAAATAATCAATGGAAATTGAAAAAAGAAGGATAAAGAGAAATCTGTTATCCCAACTTCCATAAAAATAACAGCTTGAAATAAAAAGCAAGAAATTTTGAACCTTCAGATTTTTATTTAAAAGCCAATAAACAGTAAAAACTATTGGCAAAAAAATCGCAAATCTTAATGAATTAAAAAGCATAGCAGATCCAGGTTTCGGGCTTAATAAATTTCATTGAGTATTGATAATCAGGATTGACCCCTATACAATATTGACTCATTGATCAGATACCAAGAAACAAAAATATCTACACCTGTTTTCAAATCAAATTGAGGATTATATCCTATTTCGGTTTTGGCTTTTTCAATATCTGCAAAGGTAATCTCCACATCTCCCGGTTGTTTGGGTTTGAAATCCAGTACAGCCTTCCTTTGCACCCTATCCTCAATCACTTTTATCAGATCTTTTAATAAAATAACCCTTGACTCCCCTAGGTTAAATATATTATAACCCTTCAATTTCTGAAATGCACACATAATACCATCGGTAATATCACTAACATATGTATAATCTCTTCCTGTACTGCCATCGCCAAAAATTGGGATAGGTTTACCCTCCCCGATCAGTCGAGTAAATTTATGAATAGCAAGGTCTGGCCGCTGCCTGGGTCCAAAAACAGTAAAAAAACGAAGGCAGCTGATATCAAATCCATATAAGTGGCTATAAACGTGACAAAGTAATTCTCCGCTTTTCTTTGTACTTGCATAGGGTGAGATCGGATTGTCCACCCGATCAGTTTCCGAAAAAGGAATCTTAATATTATTCCCATAAATTGATGAGGAAGAAGCAAACAGCATTTTAGTTATACCCTTCACCCTCATACATTCCAATAAATTTAAAGTACCTGTAATATTCGCCTGGTAGTATTCTTCAATATTATCTATAGATGGTCTAACACCGGCTTTTGCTGCCAGATGGATAACAGCTTCAATATTATTATCTTCAAATAACTTGTTTAAAAGCTCTTTATTAAGAATATCCCCTTCTAAGAAAGTAAATCTTTTACTTTCCTTGATAGCATCCATATTGTGCAATTTGAAATGCCGGGGATAAAACGGGTCAAAATTGTCAATTCCCACAATTGAATGCCCTTCTGCAAGGAATTTTTCCGCAGTATGGGAACCTATAAATCCAGCAACCCCGGTAATTAATATATTCATCTCCTCATTTAAAAATTCAGGATAAACAACGCTTTCAGATTATAGTTTATGATTGCATTTGGTCAGTATCAGGAACTAAATTTCTATATAATTCAATATATTCAGTCGTTTTTTCTCCAAGTTCAAAATTAGCCCTTGCGTATTTTTGCGCATAATTTCCTAACGTACCAAGAAGGGGCCTGTTATTGTATAAACTTTCAATCTTACCCATCAATTGTTCTTCATTTCCCGGATCTATCAGATAGCCATTGTAATGATCCTTTATGACTTCATCCGTCCCCCCACCACGTGACCCCAAAACCGGCTTCCCCATGGCCATATATTCGATAATGGTATTGGAAATACCTTCTCCATGGTTTTCGGCATTTGTCATTAAGACCCCCAGATCAGCGATCTGTAAAATGGATTCAACATCATCTCTTTTACCTGTAAAAATGATCTGCCGGTCATTCAATAATTCTTCCGGAACTTTATTTCTTAATTTCTCCAGAGTAGGTCCGTTGCCAATTAATATGAATATGTAGGCGGGATTTTTAGAACACATTTTAATCGCCGCACTCACCACCGTTTCAAAATCTTTTCTTTCATCAAAAGAAGCGACCATGGCAATAACAAAAACATCGCCGGTTTTATTTCCAAGTATTTCCTTTCTTACATCTTTTACTGAACGAAGATTTTCGAATCGATTGAAATCAATCCCGTTGTAAATACAAACAGATTTAAACTCCGGGGTTTTATAAGAAGCAATTCCGGCTTTTGAATTGGACACGAACAGGTTGGAAAACGGAGTGGTTAATTTGACCCTGAAATAATGTTTATTGAAAATATTCAAATGAAGCGGCGCATCGGCCAACACAGCATTGATCAATGGTATTCTGCTGAATAAATTTGAAATAGAAATGTATACACTGGCCATAGTGCTCCAGGAGTGGATTATATCAGGCCTGAACTCAGAAATAATCTTTTTCAATTTTAAGATAATGGCAGGGTCCATTTTAAAATTCCTCCTTAAAACCTGAAATTTTATTGGCAAATCGTACACATACTTATATTCAATCCTGTCTGTAAGAGATAAAAGATATATATCGAATTGGTTGCCATGTTTTTTAAGGCCTTTAATAAGTTCCAGCATCCTCCTTTCCTTGCCTCCTTTGTCCAGCGAATCTATAACCATCAAAATTTTCATGGGTGGTTAAGAATTTTTACAGGTATTTATCCATCTCTCATACCACATCTGAAACATCAGAAGATACCAGATTTTGTAATCATTTTCCTTTTTTGTAACATAGTAACTTCTTTTTATCTGTAAAATATAATCCATATTAAAAATATTTTGTTTTTCAATATAGGTCTCATCAAGATATTTATCCACGAGTGGTCTTAGTACATTGTTTAACCAGTGTTTTACAGGAACAATAAAGCCCTTTTTCGGCCTGTCCATTAATTTTTCAGGTACGTATTTGTGAACAATTTGTTTTAATATATATTTTCGCTGGCCCTGGTATATCTTATATTCAGCCGGTAAACCGGCAGCCCATTCAATGACGTGCTGGTCCAAAAAAGGTTCCCTGCCCTCAAGGCTGACCGACATAGTAGCACGGTCAACTTTTTGAAGAATATCATCTACCATATATGTCTGGTAATCCTTCACCATTGCATAGGATAAAGGATCAAATTGATCGACCCTTAATTCCTGATTTAAATGCGCAGTAAAGACGGATTCAATCTTGCTGTTAAACAGGTTTTTTCTTTCAATCTCAGTATAGTCCTCCGTCATACCCATATAAATATTTTGTGGAGCCGGGTCATGAAGGATAGTAGCAAGTTTTTGATACTTTTTAAGGAAAATATTATTATCCCTGAATTTCGGCCACTTTTCAATGGGGATTGACCTTAAAAGTGCAGCACCACTTTTTCTAGCAATAGCCGGGATGGCATGCATTTTTTTATAGTATTTTACCATCCATTCATATCGGTCATAACCTCCGAATATTTCATCTCCTGCATCAGCAGACAGGGCTACAGTCACGTTTTTTCTTGCCATTTTACTTACCAGCATGGTTGGTATGGCGCTATTGTCTGCAAATGGCTCGTCAAAATAATATGGCAGATCGGGTATTACATCGAGTGCATCTTTTTCTGAACAATAGTATTCCTGATGCTCAGTTCCAAGAATGGCTGCAATTTCCTTTGCAAATTTCGCTTCATCAAGTTTCTCATCTTCAAAACCGATGGTAAATGTTTTTAATTTTTTTGTACGATTCTTTTGCAACAAGGCAACAAGACAGGAACTGTCATAACCTCCGCTTAAAAACACACCAACAGGCACATCAGCAACCATTCTATAATTGAAAGCTTTTTCAAGCACTTTTTCCGTTTCAGTTACCGCATCGTTAACAGATATTTTTAGTTTTTCCCGGTTGTAAAGATCATAAACGTTCCAATATTTGCCCGACTCCATCTTTTTTGTTCGCAGATTAAAGAGAAGGAAATGCGCAGGCAGTAATTTAAATGCGTTCTTAAAAATACAATGCGGTGCAGGAATATATCCAAATTGCATAAATGCTCCGACTGCATTTATTTCAATTTCTTTCTGAAAATAAGGATTGGAAATGAATGCTTTTAATTCAGATCCAAAAAGAAAAACATCATCTTTCCAATAATAAAAAAAAGGTTTTATACCGGCCCGGTCTCTGCAGCAAAAAAGGTTTTCTTTTAATTTGTCATAAATGACAAAGGCAAACATTCCGATAAAATATTTCAAGGCATGGCTTCCCCATTCATGATAGGCATGAAGAATAACTTCGGTGTCTGACTGTGTCTCAAACTGGTGACCCAAATCAGTTAATACTTCTTTTATTTCAGCATAATTGTAGATTTCTCCATTGAAGACTATCCAGTACCGGCTATTTAAAAATTGCATGGGCTGGTTGCCGGCCGGCGAAAGATCTATGACTGACAGTCTTCTGTGCCCAAGTCCGATTGAATAACTGTCTGTTTGATCAAAATAATATCCACTAGCATCAGGCCCCCTGTGAAGAAGGGAATCTGTCATGGATCTGAGTTCAGACTGGCCATTTTTGGCTTTAAAATCAACAAATCCGGAAATTCCGCACATAATAGGGATAGGTTAAGGTTTAGTATGCCAGTTTTCCAGGATAGTCGTCTTAAAAATGGGTCATTTCACCCCAAAAACATTAACGTCTAATAATAACAAAAAATATAGAATTATTCAATTGATGCAGAAGAAAAAATTGTCTGATATTTTTCCATCATGGATTCATAAGAGTATTGAAGGTTAAAATCGATATAAGCTCTTTCGGCCAGGTTTTTTGCAAGCATGCGGTCCGAAAAAATTCGCATGATGGTTTTAGCAAGATGATCCGTGTTATGGGTTTCATAAAGTAAGGAATTTTGTTCGTTAATGAGCATTTTGTTTATTCCTGGCGCATCTGATCCTATGATAACCAAACTGTTATACATAGCTTCCAATAATGAAAGAGAAGTCCCTTCATAATCAGACGAAATGATATATACATCCGCCGCTTTGTAATAAACAGGTATGGTATCCCTGGCAACTAACCCTTCCATCCTGATATATTTTCCTAATTGGTACTTTTCAATCATCTCCTTTAAACGGGTCTCCATTTCCCCTGCTCCAGCTAAAATCAGTCTTACATTTTGTTCTTCAAGCCATGTAGAACCAATTTTTTGGAAAGCCTGTATAATTTTATCAGGATTTTTCATGGGTTTCATTGAGCCAACAAATAGTAATAATTTTTCTTCATTTAGGTATCCCAGCTGCCTTTTTAAATCGCATTTTAGACCGGGTGACTGAATAAAGGGGATTAATGGGGGGACATATTGAAATTCCTGATCTGGAATTGTTTTTTTAAACGCATAACAAACCGGTTCAGAAACGCCGATGACTGACCTGGCATGCCGGAAATAATAAATTAATGGGTATTTGAATTTCCAAACTGGCTCCTTTCCCCAATGAATCGTAATTATATACGGGATCTTAAAGAATCTTAATATAAGACTGTTAGAAAAAGATATAATCCACGATTGTTCCGCATAACTTAAATATGCATAATTGATACGATTCCGCAATTTGTAGACCGCTTTGAATAGCTGAAACGGATAAAAAATCCTTACCGGCCATTTTTTTCTTAAGTATATATAATTCCCCCTTTCATTACTTGTTTTCTTTTCCCCGATATAATATATCTCATCGGGCGATTCATTTAGCTGATAATTAAGAAAATAATAATTAAAAATTTCCATGCCTCCGGTAACATCCGGATATAGTGAACCCAGAATATATAATCCTTTCGAACTACCTCCATTTTCTGATTTGATCAAATTCTGTTTCATTGATGAACAACCGGCTGTCGGGAAGTTAAATTATTAAGCATATTACTATTACATCTGTTTAAACTTAATACTTTAAGCTCGGCAATAATACAGACAACAAATAAATAAGTAGTAACACTGGTCCATTCCCTGTTTTGACCGAGTCCAAAAACCAGGATAAAAAGTATTACAGCCAGGGACGGAGAATAATTTTTTTTAATAATTGATTGTATGATAACCCCGGCTACCAGTAGAAAATATATAAAAAATCCAATGATCCCGTTTTCAATCAGAAGTAGTAATGTCGCATTATGGGCATTATATCCATGACCCAGACTTCTTGCTTCGAAACCACCGTATCCAATTCCAAATAACTGTTCTGATAAATTCAGGTTAAGAAAAGCAGAATAAGCATTCTCGGAAGATTCTTCCCGCCAGTCCATTGAACCCAGACTTTGTATATTGTATGGTTGTCCCATCGCCCTTTTCAAAATTGCAACCGGCTCATCCGCCAATCGGGATATGACCTCGTCCAGGAATTTACTATCCAGGTTAACATATTTGCCCAAAGTTGCAAATAACAACATGGCGATAATAGCTGATCCAATAAAAAAGGTGCCGATTTTAGCCATTCTTTTTTTCTGATCCCTGTAATTTATTCCGTTTAAAATAATCAGTATGGTAACAACCAACATCCCTACTATTGCACTCCTGGATGTGGACATCATAACCCCTAAAAGCATGATTGGTAAAAGCCATGCAGTATATCTGTTCCCAGACCGGTTTTTAACCAAGTCACAAAATATATAGACAAAACCCATTCCGCAGATCTGTCCAAAAAAATTCCAATTTACTCCTGCTAATATATCATCATATGAAGCTGTGTCTTCACCTGTAAATTGCTCGTATATCCTATGTATTGGAAAAGAACCAAAAGCAATATAAGTATAGGCCAGGTCCGCAAAACAGATAAAGCCGGAAATAATAATCGCAGTTTTAAGATGGTTCGCATTTAGGTTTTTTAGGAAAAAATAGAATACGAAAAATGCGGCCAGCACGGAAGAGATAAGCTCTTTAAGCAGATCAAGCGTAAATAAATCCTGGGACATCGAAACAAAAATTACATAAATAAGAAAAACAACAAGTATTTTAACATTTGCATTCCCTAAAAATGTAGAAAATTTAATATTCGTGGTCCGGTCCATTAAAATTCTGCCGAATAATGCCAGTGATAAGATGGCTCTCGTATTCAAAGGCAAACCCTGTAAATCAAAATTAACCCTCGCAATAATAAACGTAAATAAAACGACGGCAATAATTTCCGGTTTGCGGATAAGCGTATATACAAATCCCACCGCTACTGCTATTAAAAAAAGGTATTTCAAAGTTTGCAGTTATTAATAATCATAATATTTAATAAAGTATGCTATTTCATACTGAAACCGAAACAATAGATTTAAATTTTCCAATTCAAATGAAATTTGTATCCGGCAGGTAAAATGAAATTACCTACTGCGGTGGAATAAGAATAGTAAAATCCCCATTGTTCCAGACTTCCTTATAATAGTGTCTTTTAATAAAGTCATTCAGGATATTGTTTTTGTCCTGGGTTCTTTTAAAAAACAAATAATTTTCAACTGGTTTTACTTCAGGCCATGCATTTCCTTCGCCGGTTGTTTTAAGGAGCTGCCTTACAATAACAGGCAAATGGTTTTGATGAGATTCGGCAAATTTCAATTCATTCCTGAATAATTCTGTTGTATAAAACCAAATACATGGGTTCCTTACATAGGATCTTGTTTCTGTCATGAAATGATACATTGGCATGCAATCATAAGCCAGAACGATGTCATTGGGTTTGATATATTTCGAGCTCGCCAAGAGTAAATCGTTTAAATCATCCACCCTTCCCTTTGATGTAAATACACCTTTCATAAACTTATTATCGACAGAATATCGCATGTCCCAGCGGCTGTGAGAATCGCACAAATAAGGATATTTAATTACGTTATACAGGCATCCAATTGAAACTGCACTGATAATAACCCATTTTATATTACGGAATAAGGAATCCGAAAAAGCACTTTTCAGCGATGAACCACCCGAAGACGAATCAATTGTGAGATCCAACCGCAGCCATCTTAACCTGGCAATATAGTCCAGAGCAATCGGGAAAGCAAGCCACATGGAATATACAACAACGGTTGCGATGCCTGCCGAACTTCCGAACGGATGGATCAAAAGGATCAGACCTCCTATGACTGTCAGTAATTTGAAATCAGGTGTTACATTTTTTTTAATAAGGACCAGGATAGAAAGGAGACTGAAGCCGGTAAAAAATTCCAGCAGGCGAAAAGAAGTAAACCATCCCCTTATAGCCAAAAGGAAAACGCCTGCAACGAGTGCGTAATTCAAAAAGCGAATACCCGTTCTGACCACTTTTGTCATGCCTAGGTTTAGGTTATTTATAAATCCAATTATCAGAATCGGCAGACTGAACAAAATAAGAAATCGCGCAGCGCTTATATAATCGTTAAAGTTTATCTTAAGCAAATTTGTTATCCCATATGCGCCGTTCAATCCGTCATCCCTTTTTGCCCCCTGACTGGAAGTCGAAATCATTTTGATCGATTCAATAAAATAGGAAAAATGACCAATCAATTTCATAAAAGCAAAGACCAGTAAACAGGCAACACCTGTTCCTAACAAAAAAAATCCCGATCTAATGACGATATACTTTACATTTTTCCTGGTTATAAAGCCGTAATAAAAAAATGAAACAATTAACCCAATACCCAGCAAATTGGGAAGACGGGTAAAAATATTCAGTCCGGCTATAAAACCACTGGCAAAAATCATCCATTTCTTATTTTCTCGTAATCCTATAAAGATGAAATAAGCTGTTACGATATACAGGAATGCAGATAGATTATTATAGTAAAGGTTTTTCGCGTCTTCATTGATGAAAAGACTAAGCATAATCAGACTCACTTTCAGATATCCGTTATGCAGATACTTTTTTAATAAATTATAGGCAATAATTATCGTAGCTGTCGAAACAATTGCGCCAAGGAACCTGATCCCCCAAATTCCAAGGAATGGGAACATTTTCATAAAACTGCCACCAACTATCCCGCTAAGCCATCCCCAAAAAGCATATTGGACTGATTCGGGGTTGTCAAATATTTGCTGATAAAAAGCTAAATGGAAACCTTCATCATTAAAATCAATGCCCTGAAAAATTACAAGAACATGGTATATAAAAATGATCAGGAAGAAAATGTAAATATTCATTCCCGTCAGCCAGCGACCGATCCTTTGCGGGATGTTCATGTTCGGGGTTGTTTTTATTTGGTCTGTTTTAGTCATTGTTTGTCCGATTCCTTATGCTCTTTTTATATGATCACGACGCCGACTTAATTTTTGAATATTTTTCAAAGGCAAGTTCCAGAAAATAGCCCATATACTTTAGATGGAATTTTTGAAAAAGTTTATTGAAAATAATCTTGCCGGATAAGGTTTTCGTACGATTAAAAACTAAAATCCAGCGTTTGATAAATATTTTTTCAACCAGCTTCATATCATATTTCTGCGTTGATTCCAAATATTGATACAATTTGATAAGCCAGGACTCCAGCTTGTTTATGCTTGTGCTGTCATTAAAAAATTCGAAATTACCGCTTGCAAAATGAGTGTGTATTGCAAATTCATCTTCACTATAACGGATGCCCAGGTCATTCAGAATCATGACATCCATTTTTTTTCGGAGTGTTCTCATGCCTTCCAATTTCTCTATGCTCGTATTTTTTCCATGCACCCTGTATTGCGTGGCAAATATTGGAAGGTTTGATAATTTTTTACTCTTAGAAACCGTATAAAGAAAATAATAATCCTCGATCATATTGAAACTTTCGATATAAGGTCGTTCTTTTAGCAATTTGCTCTGAATCATTACGCTCGAATTGCAATAGCAATTTTCAAAAAGCAGGTATGTCTTAATCTCTTTATCTGTAACAGGCACTTTAATTTTATTAATTAACCGGTCATCCCCGTCAATTACTTCATAAAAACTTCCGCACAGGGCATAATCAAAGTCGGATTCCAGAAATTCAACCTGCTTTTCCAGCCTGAAGGGTAATGCGATATCATCATTATCAAGTACAGCAATGTATTTTCCAGTTGCATATTGGATACATTTGTTTCTTGTTTTTGTTATCCCCAGGTTTACTTCATTATCGTAAAAACGGATACGTTTATCAGAATAAGAGTGAATTATTTCTTTCGACCTGTCAGTGGATCCATCATTCACAATAACCAGCTCAAAATGAGGGTACGATTGACCCAGCACGCTGTCAATGGCCTGCATTATGTACTTTTCCGCATTATAGACCGGCATTGCAACGGAAACCAGGGGAGAGTCCATTCGCCAAAATAGTTAATTTAAAGGATCATCTGGGAATGCTGTCGGATGAAATAATTCACGTTTCGGGCCTTAACATATATTTCATGTCGTTTGGTCTTTAATCCGGAAGCCTATTTGCAGCTTTAATAATTATTGTTATATTTAAGCCCTGAGATATGGGAAAGAATTCTTTTCATATCTAATTGAATTACAGTCTTTTATACTCCAGTAATCCGCTAGAAAGCCCTCGTTTTTCGTAAGTTCTTAACCCAATTAACCTAATATTTTGATTCATTCATTTTTCAAAGGAATTCAAG
>Ga0210384_10005418_pt1 | contig 13900 bp, 11 predicted proteins | sample IncBWH2MmetaG_FD_160574 | JGI IMG/M metagenome (GOLD analysis project Ga0210384, IMG submission 160574) | Forest soil microbial communities from Barre Woods Harvard Forest LTER site, Petersham, Massachusetts, United States - Inc-BW-H-2-M | ecosystem: Environmental > Terrestrial > Soil >...
GCGCGACCTCTACCAGATCTATATGCGGCAGATCTTCGTGCACCACTTCGTCCACGCCGACCCGCATCCCGGCAACCTGTTCATCCGGCCGTTGCCGCTCGCCGGCGAGGCGGCGTTCGCCCCCGGCGACCCGGTGCCGGCACCGGCGGGCGCCGAGGCGCGCCCCTTCCAGCTCGTCTTCGTCGACTTCGGCATGATGGCGGAGGTGCCGGAGCGGTTGCGCGCCGCGCTGCGCGAGTACCTCATCGGCCTCGGCACGCGCGACGCCGCCCGCGTCGTGCATTCCTACGTCGCGGCCGGCGTGCTGCTTCCCGGCGCAGACCTGCGCCGCCTCGAGGCGATGCACGCGGCGCTGTTCGATCGCTTCTGGGGAGTGCGGATCGGCGACCTGCGCGACGTGGCGCTGGCCGAAGCGCGCGGTCTGCTCGTCGAGTACCGCGACCTGCTCTACGAGGCGCCCTTCCAGGTGCAGGTGGAGCTGCTCTTCGTCGGCCGGGCCGTGGGCCTGCTCGCGGGGCTCAGCACGCAGCTCGACCCGGCGTTCGACCCCTGGGCCGAGACGCTCCCCTTCGCGGAACAGCTGGCCGCCGAGCAGCTGCGGCGCGGTTGGCGCGACCTGGCGGGCGAGCTCCGCATGCAGGCGCTGGCCCTGGCCGGGCTGCCGCGCCGGCTCGACGCCCTGCTCACCCGCGCCGAGCAGGGCGGCCTGGAGGTGCAGACGGCGCTGTCGCCCGAGGCGCGGCGGACCGTGGAACGGCTGGACCGCGCCGTGCGCCGGCTCGGCTGGATGGTGGCGGCGGCGGCGCTGCTGGTGGCCGGTGCGGTGCTGCGGGCCGCGGCGCCGCAGGACTGGCTGGCAATCGCGCTGATGGCCCTGGCGGCCGCGGTCTTCCTCGCCGGACTGGTGCTCGGAAGATAGCGTCCCGCATCGGCGGTCCGAGACCGGCGGGGGGGTAGTGAGGTGCTCGCGGGACACGGTTGTGGCATGCTCTGCCTGCGCCCGCGACGGGCTCTCTCTGGGGGAGGACACATGATCCGTATTCCGCTGCTGCCGCGCCGCGCCTCGTCTGCCATCGCGCCGGCGTTCCTGCGAGTGCTCCGAGTGGCGCCGGCCGTCCTGCTCGTCGGCAGCCTGCTGGCGGCCGCAGGCTGCGGCGAGGACAATCAGCGCGTCCCCGAGGATTTCCCTTCCGGCGCTCGGCCGGCGCCCCTCCCCCCCGGCGCCGACCTCGCGGCCGGGCGGGCGGAGCTGCCGGCGCCGCCACCCGCCGAGCCCAGCGTCCAGCCGGCGCCGCCGGAGAAGAACGCGGCCGTCGAAGCCCGCCCGGGCAGCGAGGCAGCGCCCGGCCACCTGCCCTAGTGCCCCGTCTCAGAGATTCGCATCATTATTCGCCGGCCCTCCGGCCCCCTGGCGGCGTTGCGCCTCCTCGACATAGTCTCGGCTATGCCTGCGTCGGCGCGCCTGGCCAGGAGCCCGGATGGCTCGCCGACTAATGATGCGAATCTCTGAGACGGGACACTAGCACCTGGCTCCTCCCCGCGTTCGCCTCCCCATGCGCACCTTCCCGTGCGCACCGCTGCTTCCGCATTTCGAGGGTGAATTTACGTCTTGAATAGATGTAGGTCATCTCTCGGAAGGAGGGAGTGACGTGATCGAGATCCACCGGTCTGTCGTGGTTGCCGAGCCGGCCTGCGCGGTTCGGGTCCGGCGCGAGGAGCCGGCGCTGGCCAGCTTTCACCCTTTGCTCCTGGCCGTCTGCCGCCGGACGCGCCGGTTCCCGGACGGCGATCCGATCGAGCTGGGGCTCGGCATCCGCTCCGCCGCGCTCGGCGCCGCCGAGGCGGTGTTGGCCGGCTGCGAGCTGCGCGGCCTGCCGGTCGGCTTCGCGACAGCGCTGGTGGAGGCAGTGCGCCGCCTGCGGGAGCTGGCCTACTGCATCGAGATCGCCCGCCGCCTCGGCTATCTCAGCGACCAGTGCAGCGCCGAGCTGCTGGCGCTGCACAGCCGCACCCTCCGGGCGGTGTCCACGCTCGCCCAACTTCCGCAGCTCGCGGAGGGCCGATCTAAACACGGTGTCGGCGGCTCACTTCCGTCCCTGGGCACCAAGTAAGATCCACAATGTAAATAGTTTGTGAGATTCACCGGATTTGGGCGAGAGGCCGATTTTTTGGTTGGGCTCCCTTTGGGCTCCTTGGGAACGGATTTCGCAGCTCCTCGGCGTGTCCGTCGATGTGGTCACCACAAGATCGCGGGGCAATCCACAGTCGGCGGCGGTCCCGCCGATGCGCGCGAACTCATCGCGAATCACGAGAAGGGCATAGGCGCAGATGGGCGGGCTCGGCAGCGGCGGCTGCCGCAGCGCGCGGCGGCAAATGGAGCTATCGCGCCGGGCGGCAGGTGATCAGCATCGCGTAGTTCAAGTTCTGGTACAGCTCGAACGGCACGGGATGGCCCTCGGGATCGTACAGGCTCAAGAGCCGCAACCCATCGTCCAATCCGAAGTGCAGGATGTTGTAGCCGGTGACGATCCGGGCGTGCCCGTTTGCCATCAAGATCGCCGGCCTGCCGCTGTTGATCTCCTGGACCATCGCATCCCAGAACGTTATCGGGCAGGTGTTCATCTCCGCATGCAGCTTCGCCTGCGACTGCGACTCAATCGTCGTGATGACCTTGAACTCCGTGCCGCAAGGCATGAATATTGGATCGTTTTGCGGGCCGAGCCCGAGCTGACCGGCGAGGCCATCCTGCGGGGCGGCGATGCCGAAGTACTCGAGGACCATCTGTACACAGGCGGCGACACACCAGGGTTTTTCGGCCTCAGTTTCAGGCGAAAAGCAGGCACTCTCGCCTGAGGTGGCGCAGTTGGGCAAATGCTTGGCGCTGACCTGCAACGGCGAGCTGGGCGCGAAGGCGCGAAGCGCGGCGACCGGCCCTGCTTCGGCGAGTACCATGCCATAGCGCGCGACGACGGCCCCGGCGACCGCAAAATACGCGGCGGCGCGCCGCGCGCGCAGCCGCGGCGGCCAGAGATCGCTCGCGGAGAAGAGTTGGCTCGGGTAGAAATCCCCTGCAAGGGTTTCGTACGTCTCCATCGTTGCCAGGGTTTGGATGTCGCGCAGCCGAGGCTCTCCGTCCTCATGGGCCCGGTGGAGTGCCAGCGCGAGGTTGGGATATCGAGAAGCGATGAAGTGAGCCTCTTCGGTAGCCAAACGATAGCCGTTCGCATCCAGGCCCGCGAGAATCGCTGACTCGTCCCAGGTGGTGCCGGTGACGACGGACAGCAGCGGGCTACCGAGGAATGGCTGCGACGCGACGTCCATGTACCCCGTCAGCTTCGTGCTGCGCAAGGGGATGCGGCGAAAAATCTCGTCGCCGTCGAGGTCGTAGACCGGCGTTGGCCGCGCGAGATCGAGCGTCAGCCCGTCGATGTCAATGGGCGGTGAGGCGTGGGGCGCCAGCGCCGCCAGCTCGATCAGGGCAAGGTTTGCGGCTGATTGATCCGTGAGCTCCATCGTCAGGCCCTCCATCGCCATGCTGTGCGCGATGTGCGCGGATCACCCGACCGCGGTGAACAGTGCGGGCGGGCACTTCGGAACGAATGCCTGGCCGGTGCCCAGGAGAGAGCAATGCGGCGGGAAAGGCGTCGGCGTGACCGCCGTCGGGCCGCCCTTGGCAAGACGGAAGAGCTCTGACAGGTGGACATCGGGATCGCGCGTGGGAGTGTGGCTTGTATTGTCCTTGACGATGTCGTCGTGCATCATGTTGACGACCCAGACCGCGGCTTGACCGTCAGCGCCCGGGGCGATGGTGAAATTCCTGGCGGAACTCAGAGACGATTGGATCGTGACGTTGGCCGCACTGATCTGGCGGTGCACCGTCACCACCTCGGCCAGCGCGCGCGGTGCGGCATTTGCAGGGGGGAAGCTCCACTTCACGATCAAGCTCTGATCGTTGAGCATCGCGTGGGAATCGGTGTAAGGCTGACTGGATGCCGGCAAGTTGAAGCGGGCGAGCACCAGGCCGGTGCCGAGAGGACCCGAATAGGCCGCGGTGGTCATGGTGCCGGCGACGAAGTCATTCATGGCGACGACCCACTCGAGGCGGTTCATGTTCTGCGGCGTCGGACAAGGTGGGCTATATGAGTTCAGCCCGGTCGGCGTTTTCGACGTTCCTGGGATATTCAGGCTCAGCTCCTCACTGTCCAGGGTGTAGGCGACCATCAGGTGGTCCTCGAAGTGACCATCGTTGTCCACGAAGAAGCCGTCCCTTCGGGGCGTATCCTGGAGGTTCACGAGAGGGATCACGATCGCCGCAAGGTGCGGCATCGGCATCCCGTTATGCGAAAAATTGCGCGAGTCGGTAAGCACCACCTTATCGGGGGTCGCGGGTACGAAGCCACAGAGGCCAGTGAACCTGAGGAATAGATCGAACATCGCGTTCTCCTCTCAGTCGATCGGCGAGGTGCCGTTGAACACCTGAATGCCCGCCCACGTCGCGGGCGAGCGCAGCGCTTTCTCGGGGCTCTGTAAGAGATCCAGCTGCACGCCGCGCAACGCGGCGGCCGGAGACTTCCCGTCGCGAAGTCGTTGGTGCAGCCCGGTGAAAATGGCGACGGAGGCCTGGTCATCGATCTCCCAGAGCGTGGCGATGACGTTGGGGACGCCGGCCGCGAGGAAGGATCGGGCAAGGCTCAAGATGCCCTCGCCGGCGGTCGCCGGGCCACCCCCGGTATCACAGGCGGCGAGGACGACGAGGCGGGTCCGTGCGAACTGTACGGCGCGGATGTCGTGGTCGCCCAGGGTATCGGTATCCTTGCCCGTGACCGCCGCCAGGAACAGGCGAGACGGAGTCAGGGACAAGCGATCGGCAATGGCGTGCCCCGCGAGATGGACGATCACGTGATCGCCGGCCGCCCGCAGGAGCACTTCCTTGCGCGCGTCCTGAGGTGGGAGCAGCAGGCTGTGCGGCGCGTAGATGCCGGCGACCAGCTTGGCTTCCGCGGTTGCCCCTGGAAGGGAGCTGAAAGAGGGGTTGGCACGGCGGTCGATGCGCGGATCGCCGACCGCGAGCACGTCGACGGCCTGGTGCCGCTCGGCCAGCCGTCCGTCGCGGCGCAGGCTCCGCACGTAAAGATTCATGCTCAGGCAGTAAGAGCTTGCGTGTCCCTGGGCGAAATAGCCATGGGTGCGGGGGTCGCGCATCGCGGCAAACGGCAGGAGGGCGAGAGAACGATCGGGCACGATCACCACCTGCTCGCCTGGTTCCAGCCACTGCGACAAAGGGGATAGAATGAGGCGGTACGCCGTCTCTGCGCGCTCTTCGACCTCTCCCAACTCCGCCCCCTCGGGCCCGGCGGCGAGCGCCGAGGAGAGCGCGTGGATCGACTCGTCAAGGACCGCGCGGGGCGTGTCTATGTGGACCAGGCGAGCGTTGCCGCGGCGGACGATCCACGCCAGGGTGCGGTCCTCGAGCACCGCGAACTCGATCGCCACCACGCCCACCGGCAGGCGGCGGCGGATCTCGCTCAGCGAAAGCAGCCGCTGCCCGTCCGGTCCGATAGGTGGGGCACCAGGGTCGCGAGTGTCGACGGCCTCGAGAAGCGTACGTCCATGCGCGAGCTCGATGATGGCGAAGGACGAGGCCATCCCCGATGGGTGCTCGGCAAGCAGGGCGATGGCAATCTCGAACAGCTCCCGTTCCTGCTCAGCGAACTGCAGGCGCAGCTGCTCTTCCGGGACCTGGCTCCTTTCCGCCTCGAACTCCGCGATGGCGTGGCGGGCGTCGGCTAGAGCCTCGTCGTGCTCCCCGAGGTCCAGGTGAGCGCGTGCGCGAACCCGGAAGAGCTCCAGCCAGTAGCCTTTGAGCTCCGGGACGAGCAACGTCGCCCCCGCCCCGCGCAGCAGCTCGAGTGCCCTGGCTGGATCCGCGCCGAGGGCCAGCCTGCCTTCGCTCAGCAGGAGGTCCGCGGCGCGCAGGCGTCGCTCGTCGCGGTTGGCGATAGCTGGACAGAGCCGTCTCGCCTCCGCGAGGTCGTGTCCGGCTACGTCGCGGCGGCCGGTCCGGAGAGAGCTTTCGCCGCGGCGCAAGAGGGCGAAGACGATGGCTCCTACGTCCGAGGAGTCCCGATACGCCAGGCGCAGCACCTCGTCCCGGAGGCATCGTTCGGCAGCCCAGAGGTGTTGCCTGCCGGCCTGCGCAGCCACCTCGTTGAGCGACGTGTAACGGCGCCGGAGGTCGTTGGAGCGGAAGCTGCTCTCGAGCGCACCGTGCAGGAAGCGCCACGCACTGTGTTCTTCGCCCAGGTAGCGGTAGGCTTCGTAAAGCAGCTGATCGATAGCCCCGAGGCCGGCCGGCGATTGCAGCCGGACGAACTCCGATCGCGCGCGGGCATAGGCGTGCAGGGCGGCGCCAGGCTGGCCCAGCACCAACCTGGACATCCCCTCGATCCAATGGGCCTTCGCCGCCAGCGCCGGGTAGCGATCGCTCTCGGGACCGGCAAGCAGCGGCTCGATCCAGGTCAAGGCTGCTTGCGGGTGTGACTGGCTGAACCTGCACCCAGCCAGTGACATCTCCGTGGCCCCTACATAGGGGCTCGCCGCATCCTTGAAGATCACGAGCGCATGACGCAGGAGCCGGGAGCCTTCGTCGCTCTGGTTGCTTTGGCACAGACGCCGCCCCCGTCCGTAGGCAAGATGGGCCTCCGCCAAGCCCCTTGCCGCACCACGCCTGATCGCCTGATCGATCGTCGCAATCGCGTCCGCCAGCAGGCTGTCTCCGACCTGTGCGGCGACGCCGGCGGCGACGGCACGAGCGGTGGCGAGGTGGTGGGACGCCATGGCATCGTCGCCAGTGGTGACGGCGAGCGCCCACGACGCCAGTGGCTGTTCCTCCACGAACGAGAGGACCGGCAGAGGATCGCGCGCGATCAGTTGCCGTAAGCGAGCAGAGTCGCCGCGAGTTGCCGCCTGGACCAGTGGTGAGTCACCGCTTGATCCGGTCTCTGCCTGCAACGATCGCTCGAGTCGCTGCAGATGCGAGCGTGCCTCGTCCGCCCACTGCGAGGTTGGGTCCAGCAGCAGGTAACTTCTCCAGGTCTTCATGGCCTGGCCCTCGAGGAAGAACTTCTCCTGGGCCAGTCCGAGGTTGAAGCGTGCCTCGTGCAGCCGCGGGTGGAGCTCTGTGGCAAGGGATGCGAACTCCAGAGCTTCGATGGCGTAGGACGGCTCGTCCGCCGATGACGCCAGTAGAAGCGCGGACAGGTCGCTTGCCAACCAGGCAGGCGAGCGGCCCGGCGTCCACGCACGGCGGAGCAGTGCAACTGCCTGAGAGCGGCGCCCGGTTGCGAACTTGAGCAGCGCCTGGTCGGCCAAGGTCGCGGTGGTGGGAGGATGCGCGCTCCTTTCGATGCTGTGGCCGAGTGCAGTCCAGCGCTCTTGCCGCCATGGGCCGATCCCCGCGCGGTCGGATGCCGGCGAGGCGTAGGGAAAGCCGGCCAGACGCCCGCTGACCACTCGGAGAGTGCCCTCGGACGCGAGTGCTGCAATCAGCAGACTGCGCGTCGGCGCCACCACGGCGGCGCTGGGCTCGTGCTGCCCACACGCGAGCCCGACCGCCGGCAGGACGAAGGCGGTCAGAATTCGTGCAAGGTTCGTCCGCAGCCGCGAAACCACGGTGTCGAATGCCTCCTCTCCAGCACCAACCCCCACCGCAACCCAGTGGGGGCGGCGAAGGTCGCCGGTCTCTTGGAGCCGAACTCGAATGAGCTTCAGTAGATTTTAACACAAAAGTCTGCACAAGATAGGTACGCCTGTTAGGCGATTTCTCGACGGCGGGGCGCCACCAGGCGGCCGTCCTCACCGAGGTGGTAGGTGTCACCATGCCCTTGCCGAGCTGCTCTCCATTCGCCGGCAGCCGCCAGCCGGCATGGGAGCCCAGCGCGAAGGTCCTACGGAAACGCGTCGCGCGCCCGGTGCGGCTGGCGAGAGCCAGCCGCCTCGGTCACCGGCCGCTATTCGTGCCGTAGCGCCGCGACCGGGTCGAGCCGCAGAGCCCGGCGCGCCGGCAGCCAGGCCGCGAGGGCGGCGGCGGCCACCAGGCAGGCGGGCATCGCGAGGAAGGTGAGCGGATCGTAGCGGCCGACGCCGTACAGCAAGCTGGACAGCAGCCGGGTCGCCGGCAGCGCGGCGGCGATGCCGAGCGCGGCTCCGAGCAGCGAGAGCCTCAGGCCGTCGCCGACGATCAAACGCAGGATGTGCGCCGGGCTGGCGCCGATCGCCGTGCGGATACCGATCTCGTGAGTGCGCTGCCTGGCCTCGTAGGCCACCACGCCGTAGACCCCGATGGCCGCGAGGAGCAGGGCGACGCCGGCGAAGAGCGAGAGCAGGAGCATGCCGAAGCGCGGCTGCGACAGCGACCGCGCCAGGTGCTCCTCCATGGTGACGACGTCGGTGACCGGCTGGTCGGGATCGACGGCCCGGACCTGCGCCCGGATGGCCGGCAGCAGGCCGGCCGGCTCGGCGGCGGCGTGCACGATCAGGGTCATGTCGTTGGCCCAGCCCTCACCGACGTTCTGCGCCACCGGCGCGTAGACCTCCGGCTGCGTGGGCAGATTCATCCTCGCGTTCTTGACGTCGGCGACGACGCCGACGATCGTGCGGCGCGGTACGGCGATGGCGCCCGGCTCGGGCGGCGGCAGCAGGGCAACAATATACTTAGCTCACCCAGCAGGTGAGTACCGATGCCGCGACGACCGGCCCCGGGCGAGGCGCGCCCCGGCCGCCGCGATTCCCTGTCGCTACTTCCTTCGTGCCTTGCCGGGCTCGCCACCTCCCTCCGGGTCACGGTTCCAGAGGCGCCATTGCCTCTGCCGTTCTTGGAAGTCCGCCTCAAGCTCGGCGTCTGTCGCCTGCGCCGACTTCCGCAAGCTCTCGATCGCCGGCCGTAGTTCGTCCTCAAGCACGCACTCAATTGTCGCGAGAACATCCGTTGCCACGTCGTATGGCTTCCTGCCCTCCTCGCGGTCGGCCATGTCCGCAGGCCGAGGGAGGCCGCGGTGAACCGCTTCGAGGAGGTCCACCAGGAAGAGCAGCTCGCAGGCGACCTCCCCGAGGGCGCGTTGCGCCTCGGCGACCGTCCAGGACATGCCGGCGAATCTATGTCAGCGCTGTCAGCGCTGTCAACTGGACACAAGAGCACTCAGGTAGCGTACTGTCATGACAGAGAAGAGGAGGGTGGGACCCATGGGAGGCAAGACGACTGTCACCGCGCGGGGGCTGGTTCGGACCGTGGTTTACCTGCACCCGGACGAGAGGAAGGCACTCAAGATGGCGGCCGTGGAGCGCGAGGTGGCCGCCTCGGAGATCATGCGGGAAGCGCTGCGGCGGTTCCTCGGTATCGAGGACTAGATTCAAAGCGTTTTCGGCGGCCAGCACCTCCGTGGGAATCTAATATGTCAGTCGCCATTGCAGCCGCCTGCCGAGAGGGCGATGCGCCAAGGATAGTCATAGCCTTCGACAAGAAGGTATCGACAGACCTATGGAGTTCTGAGACCGAGTTCAAGATTGAGCTTCTTGAGCCCAGCAACTACTACGTAATGTTCGCTGGGAATATTTCGCAAGCGCGCGAGCTAATAGGAATCTATGGCTCTCAACTTGCGCCAAGATTAGAGTCCATTCCGGCGAATGATCTACAGGAGGAATTGCGCGGGCCATTGTGGATTCGCAAGAGAAGGATGATCGAGTCGATTGTTCAGCGGCGACTAGGGATACCATATGCGGAGTTCTTGGAGCGAAGGATCAAATTGATGCCAGTCTAAGAGCCAAAATCTTTAATGATATTGATGAGGTCAGCATAGAGGCCGAACTGTTAATCTTTGGGTTCCCCCCCGCGGATGCGTTACATCCAAGTGCGATCTTCAAGATGGCGTGGAACGAGATCGAGGGGAGTCGTCACTTTGCTTGCATAGGAGCCGGGGCGTCAGCGGCGGAGCAAGCGCTCCACAGCAGAGAGCAACGAGACAGCTACGAAGTGATGCAGAGTTTGTATAACGTCTATGAAGCCAAGCGCTTCGCTGAGCTGGCGCCAAGCGTTGGACGAAAGACTCATTTAATGGTTATGGAGCCTTTCAACCCTAGTAGTGATAACAAGGGGTTCGAAATAGTGACTCAAGCGGGAGTCGCGGTGCTTGAAGAGAATTACAAAAGACTTGGCCCGAAGCCTGTAGATAAAATCGAGATTCCAGAGGGCGTCAAGATGTTCGGGTGAGGGTCGAGCTATGATTTCTTATCGCGTGCTTTCTTCAACTTCGATTTGTCCGTCAAGGCGGCACTTGCGGATAGGCGCGCGCTATGCCGTGTCTCACGATAAAGGCGCTCTTGCTCTTGGACTTCTGCCTTCGGGACGGAGATTATCTTCCGCGCAAACTCCTCGAATCGTTCAAACTGCGTCGGAGCGGCCGGCGGGTCAGGGCTTGGCCTTCCCGCACTTGCGCCGTCCTCGTCCTTCGCGTTTTTTCTTGTCAAACCTCAACCTCCGCGCCGATCAGCTCGGCATAGGTCAGGCGCTTGCCGATGATACCAGCAGCCGCGCGCAGGAACCGCAGGCCATCAGTCAGCTTGCGGTTGTTGAACCGAAAGACTTGCTCATCCAGGTAGCGGAAGAGATGGAACGGCTCGACACTGACATAGGTTCCCTTTATGCCGCGCTTGAGCAGCGACCAGAAGTTTTCCAGGCCGTTGGTGTGGACGTTTCCCTCCGCGTAGCTTTCGGCATGGTCGATGACCTGGTGGATGTAGTCCTCGCCGAGGCTGTTGTAGGAAGGGAGAGCGTCGGTGAACAATTCCGATCCTTCGGCAACCTGCTCGCGGACGGCCGGCGCGAGAGTCTTGCGCCGGACGTTCGGAACCACGGTAGCCTTGACCCTGCTGTGTCCGTCCTCGCCGTGCCGTTCCAGCAGCCCCATGACAGCCGCCTTGCCCATGCCGCCGGTGCCGGTGATCTTCTCGGCGCGCTTGCCCTTGTGCATAAACCGAGCCTTGCCGCCGATGTAGGTTTCGTCCACCTCGACTTCACCCGAGAGCTTGCCGAAGGTGCCTGTCTGGACGGCGAGACGGATGCGGTGGGCCATGAACCATGCAGTCTTCTGAGTCACGCCGAGCGCCCGCGCCAGCTCGTAGGAACTGATGCCGTTCTTGCAGTTGACCACGAACCACAGAGCGGGGAGCCACTTCTCCAAGGCGATGGGGCTGTCCTCGAAGATGGTCCCCACCTTGGCCGAGAACTGCTTCTGGCAGGCGCGGCACTTCCAGATCCGCCGAGTCTTGAGGAACGACGGCTCGGGCGCTTGGCAGTGCGGGCAGGTCACGCCCTGGGGCCAGTGCAGCCGGGCGACGAAGGCCAGGCTGTTGTCCTTGTCGGCGAAGAACTGGATGGCTTCCAGGAGGGTCTCGGGGAGGCGGTCGGCGGTGTCCATGGAAGGACTCTACCAGGCAATGACTGGTGTGTCAAGTATATTGTTGCCGGCAGCAGGTTCGCGGGAGCATCCAAGACGAGCCGCCTGCCGACCGGGTCCCGGCCGGCGAACCAGCGGCGGGCGAACGCTTCGTTGACGACCGCCACGGGCAGGGAGCTCGGCGTGTCCTGGGCCGTGAACAGCCGCCCGGCGCGCAGCCGGCAGCCGAGGGCTCGGAAGTACCCCGGGCTCGCCAGCTTGAACAGCACGGTCGGCACCTCGGCCAGGCTGCCCGGTAGCGGGTGACCGTCCGCGGGGTCGAGATAGAAGTACTTGCCCCAGCCGACGCCCACGCCGAGCGGCAGCTGGCTGCCGATGCCCACGGCCTGCACGCCCGGCAGGCCGCCCATCCGTTCGAGGACCTGGTCGAAGAAGGCCATCGCGCGTTCCGGGCTGGGGCGCCTCAGGGTCGGCAGCGGGTACTTCGACTCCGGCAGCGGCACCTTCAGGGTGAGGACCCGCGCCGCCGAGAAGCCGGGATCGAGCTGGCGGAGGACCGCGAAGCTCTTGATCAGCAGCCGCGCGCCGAGCAGCAGCACGAGCGTCAGCGCGGTCTCCGCCACCACCAGCGAGCCGCGCAGGCGGCGCCGCCGCCGGCCCGGAGACATGCCGCGGCCACCCCCTCGCAGGGCCTCGTGAGGCCCCAGCCGGAGGGTGTGAAAGGCGGGGGCCAGTCCGAACACCGCCGTGGTCAGCAGCGACACCGCCAGGGTGAACGCCAGCACCTCGCCGTCGATCGCGATGGCGTTGAAACGCGGGAACCTCGCCGGCAGGAGCCAGGTGACCAGCAGCCGCTGGCCGCACCACGCCAGCGCGACGCCCGCGGCACCGCCGAGCAGGCCGAGCGGCAGGTTCTCGAGCAGGAGCTGGCGGAACAGCCGGCCGCGGCCGGCTCCCAGACTCGAGCGCAAGGCGAGCTCCCTGGCCCGCGCCGCCGCCCGCCCCAGCAGCAGGTTGGCGACGTTGGCGCAGGCGATCAGCAGCACGCATCCCACGGCGCCGAACAGCACCAGCAGCACCGTCCGCACCTTGCCCACGACCTGCTCGCGGAGCGGCACCAGCAGCGCTCCATAGCCGGCGTTGGCGCGGTCCTGCAACTCGATCCGCCGCGCGGCGAGGCTGAGCTCGGCTTGCGCCTGCTCGAAGCGGACGCCCGGCCCGAGCCGCGCCACGACGCTCAGGAAGCGGTTGTTGCGAGTGTTGAAGTTGTCGGCGGGCGCGAACGCCAGCGGCACCCAGAGATCGACCGGCGGGGAATTGTCGAAGAACGGCATGCCCTCCGGCATCACGCCGACCACGGTGTAGCTCTGGCCGTCGAGTTCGATGCCCCTGCCGACGATCTCCGGGCTGCCGCCGAACCGCCGGCGCCAGAGCCCATCGCCGAGGATCGCCTCGCGGTGACGGCCGAACTGTTCTTCCTCCTCCAGGAACAGCCGCCCGCGCGCCGCGCGCACGCCGATGGTCGGCCACAGGCTGGCGCTGACGCGCGCTGCCTGAACGCGCTCCGGCTCCCGTCCGTCGCCGGAGAGATTGAGGTCGACGACGGCGAAGGCGCCCATGCCGGTGAACACCTTCCCCGCCGCGGCCTGGCTTCGCCACTCGCGGAAGTCCGGCGGCGCGGTCGGCGAGCGGGAGAACCCCTCGCCGGGCGCGAGGGTCCAGGCCATGACCAGCCGCTCGGCATCCGGGTACGGCAGCGGCCGCAGCAGGACCGCGCTGACCACGCTGAAGATCGCGGTGTTGGCGCTGATGCCGAGCGCCAGCGTCAGCACCGCGACCACCGCGAAGCCGGGGTTCTTGCGCAGGATGCGGACGCCATGGCCCACGTCGCGGCCGAATTCCTCGAGCCAGGCCCCCATCCGCACTGCTCGCACCTGCTCCTTCCATGACTCGACGCCGCCCAGCTCGAGGCGGGCGGACCGCCGCGCGGCGGCCGGCGCCATGCCCTGCCGCATCTTCTCCTCGGCCAGCAGCTCGCAGACCGAGCTTGCCTCGTCGGCCAGCTCTCGCTCGACGACCGCGCGCTGCAGGGTGTTGCGCTTGAAGCTGCGAAGCCGCGCCAGCCAGGGCATCGAAGCCCTCCTATAGACAGGCGATAAGGCTAGATCTCTGACCTATCGAATGTCAATAGGTCAGCAACTGGCGGCCTGTCCTGGAGAGATCGATCGCGGATGGCGCAGCGATCGGCGGCGCGAGCCCGGGCGCGGCCCCGACCCAGCTACTCTTGTCCACCCTGGGCGTGCAGGGCATAGCCGACGCCGGCGACGGTGACCAGGTAGCGCGGCTGGCGGGCGTCGAGCTCGATCTTCTGCCGCAGGCGGTGCACCAGCTGCTTGACCAGCTGGCGGTCGCCGCCGCCGCGGGACCCCCAGACGTGGGAGAGCAGGCGC
>Ga0210384_10005419_pt1 | contig 13900 bp, 11 predicted proteins | sample IncBWH2MmetaG_FD_160574 | JGI IMG/M metagenome (GOLD analysis project Ga0210384, IMG submission 160574) | Forest soil microbial communities from Barre Woods Harvard Forest LTER site, Petersham, Massachusetts, United States - Inc-BW-H-2-M | ecosystem: Environmental > Terrestrial > Soil >...
CGCGAACGCGAACGCGTGGCGGGGCGTTTGCTTCAGGTAAGCGGGTGCGCCATAGAGGCCAAAGCCAAAACTGCCGATCTTGCGCACGATCAATCCTGCTTCCTGCGGCCGGGACAAGCGCAGCGCCACGTCGGCTTCGCGACGGTTCAGCGAAGCGGCTCGCTTTTCCCCGATCAATTTGATCCGGATGCCGGGGTGCCTTTGACGTAGCCGAAACAATTGCGGCGCGATCAGCGCGTTGGCGAGCGAGGGCGGCGAACTGATGGAAACCTCGCCGCGCAAGCCGGGCTTGGCCGCCTGCACCGCCCGCCCGACCGCGAACGCCGCCTCTTCCATCGGCGTGGCGGTCGCGGCGATGCGCCTGCCGTCGTCGGTCAGCTGATAGCTGCGTGCCCGACGGTCGACCAGTTTCAGTCCGGTGTCGGCTTCAAGCGCCGCGACGCGGCGGGCGACGGTGGCGTGATCGACCCCGAGCAGCCTCGCCGCGGCGGATAAGGTGCCTTCTCGCGCCAACACAACAAAATGGCGCAGGTCTTCCCAATCGGCCATTGTGCAGAAACTCACATCACAAACTCAGATTTGTGGGATTTCGCATATTTGCGGCCGGCCGCAAAGTGCCTTGGCAAAGCGAGGAGCGTGGCCATGGCCGATGTTGTTAGATTGAAGGCGCCCGGCGGCGCCGAACAGCTTGAATGCGTCACGATCGATCTTCCGGCACCACAGCCGGACGAAATCCGGATTCGTCAAACTGCGATTGGCGTCAACTTCATCGATATCTACCAGCGCATGGGGCTTTACCCAATGTCGCCGCCGGCGATCCCCGGTGTTGAAGCAGTCGGCGTGGTGACGGCGGTCGGCGCGAATGTCACCTCGCCGCGGGTCGGCGACAGGATCGTCTATGCCGGCGCTCCGGTGGGTGCCTACGCATCGGAACGAAATCTGCCGGCCTGGCGCGCGGTAGCACTGCCAGAGTCCATTGCCGACGGCGCGGCGGCGTCGGGGTTTGTCAAAGGCATCACGGCCCACATGCTGCTGACGCGGGTCTATGCGGTCGGCGCGAGTGCAAAGGTCCTGATCCACAGCGCGGCCGGTGGCCTCGGACAGGTGATGACGCGATGGGCACGCCATCTCGGCGCAACCGTGATCGGCACTGTCGGTTCCGATGCCAAAGCCATGACCGCGCGCAACGCCGGCGCGCATCATGTCATCGTCGGCCGTGATGCCGATTTCGCCAGTGCGGTCGCGAAGCTGACCGGAGATCGTGGCGTGGATGTTGCCTATGATGGGGTCGGCGGCACGACGCTGGCGAAGACCTTGCAATGCGTGCGGCCGTTCGGCGTGGTCGCGAGCATCGGTCAGTCGGCGGGAGCAATTTCACCGATCGATGTCGAAGAGCTTGGTCCCCGGCGCAGCCTGATGCTGGCTCGCCCCAGCGTGATGGCCTACATGAACGGAGCGGCGGATTATCGGATCGCGGCCGATGCAGTGCTGTCGGCCATGCAACAGGGTATCTTGCCGTCCGTCGGAAAGGCTTATCGTCTTGATCAGGCGGCTCAGGCTCACGCCGATCTGGAGGGCGGGCGGAGCAGCGGTTCCCTCTATCTGGTGCCGCCAAGCCAGTGAGTGCGGCTACTCCGCCGCCTGCAATACCGCGCCGGCCTTTTTCGACGCGATCCAGAACGCGGCCGGGCGCTCGAACAGGAAATTGGCTTTTGCCGCGAGCGCGGCGCGCCAAATCAAAAGCGCGCCGACGACGCCGACGAGGGTGACGATCAGCGAGACCGTGCCGATGTCATGGGTCGCCCCGGTGCGCAGCAACAGCGTGCGCGTCGCGGCCATCGGCAGGAAGAAGGCGAGATAGATCACGATCGAATGCTCGCCGCAGAAGCGCAAGGATTGGAGCCACCGCATTCGCGCCAGCAGCGTTCCCATCGTGACGATGGCGCAGGCGCCGGCCAGTCCCAGCATCAACGAGACCAGCGGCCATTCGCTGTAGCCGAGCGCAACCAGGCTGCCGTTGACGATCGCCCACAATGCGAGCGCGGCGAGCGCCAGCGAAGGTCGTGCCCGTGCGCGGTCCGACAGCGCAAAGACATAATCGGCAAACAGATAGCCGGAATAGAAATAGACGAATCGCGCGCAGAATTCGTCGATCACGGTCCAGGTGGTTGCGACATGCGCCATCTCAAGCGCCGCGGCGGCCGCCCAGATCGCGAGTGGGGATATGTTGCGTGTCAGTTTTGCGACAACAAAGAACACCGGCAGCAGATAGATGAACCACAGCGTGCCGAACGGTTCGATGTACGATTCGAGATAGAGATATCCGACATGGCGCCAGCCTGACTCGGCGGCAAAGCCGGGCGCCTTGAAGCCGAACTGGATCGTGACCCACAGCACGTAAAAATAGACGAAATGGACGACCTTGCGGTCGAGATAGAGGCGCCAGTCGCGGCCGATCACAAGCGACAGGAAAAGCCCGGAAATCAGGAAGAAATCCGGCATCCGGAACGGCTTTGCGAAGGCGACCAGGACATGCATGAAGCCGCGCTCGCCGGCGGCCAGTTCCACCCCCAGCACCGAATGCATCATCACCACCATGACGATGCAGATGCCCTTGGCGTAATCAACCCAATCGACGCGTCCGCCCGCAAGCTGGCCCGCGGGATGTTTGGCCATAGCGGATGTGCCGTTTGGTGTCATCGGTGTCCTGTTTCGGCGTGATACGCGCCATCTTCGGAGGGAAACGGTTTCTTTCCCCTTTATCCTCGCAAGGGATATGCCATTTTCACGCACTTTCCGGTTTCCTCTTTGCCGCCAAATGCTTTAAGAGGCGGTCGAAAATCCTAACCATCGTTAACCATCACAAGCAGGTTGTTTCATGCGAATTGCCATGATTGGCACGGGGTATGTGGGGCTGGTTTCCGGCGCCTGCTTTGCGGATTTCGGCCACCAGGTCACCTGCGTCGACAAGGACGGCGACAAGATCGCGAGCCTTAACCGCGGCGAGATCCCGATCTTCGAGCCCGGTCTTGATGCCCTGGTCGCTTCCAATGTGAAGGCCGGCCGCCTCGACTTCACGACCGGTCTGACCACCCCGGTCAAGGAAGCCGATGCGGTGTTCATCGCGGTCGGCACGCCGTCGCGGCGCGGCGACGGCCACGCCGACCTCACCTATGTCTACGCTGCCGCCCGCGAGATCGCGGCAGCACTTTCGGGCTTTACGGTCGTCGTCACCAAATCGACCGTGCCGGTCGGCACCGGCGATGAAGTCGAGCGGCTGATCCGCGAAGCCAACCCGTCGGCTGATGTGGTGGTCGCCTCCAATCCGGAATTCCTGCGCGAGGGCGCGGCGATCCGCGACTTCAAGTTTCCGGATCGCATCGTGGTCGGAACTGCGGACGAGCGCGGGCGCAAAGTGCTCGGCGACGTCTACCGGCCGCTGTCGCTCAGCCAGGCGCCGCTGATGTTCACGGCGCGGCGCACCGCGGAATTGATCAAATACGCGGCCAACGCGTTTCTCGCCACCAAGATCACCTTCATCAACGAGATGGCCGATCTGTCGGAGAAAGTCGGCGCCGACGTGCAGGAAGTCGCGCGCGGCATTGGGCTCGACAACCGCATCGGCTCGAAATTTCTGCACGCCGGTCCGGGATTCGGCGGCTCGTGCTTTCCAAAGGACACCCGCGCGCTGGTCAAGATCGCGCAGGACCATGACGTGCAGCTGCGCATCGTCGAGGCGGTGCTCGGGGTCAACGACCACCGCAAGCGCGCGATGGCGCGCAAGGTTGCGGGTGCCGCCGGTGGCAGCCTGCGCGGCAAGACGGTCGCCGTGCTCGGCCTCACCTTCAAGCCCGACACCGACGACATGCGCGAGGCGCCGTCGATCCCGCTGGTCACGGGCCTCATCGACATGGGCGCCAAGGTGCGCGCGCATGATCCGGTCGGCATCGAGCAGGCGCGCAAGGAATTGCCGGACATCGAATATTGCGATGATCCTTACGCCTGCGTGAAGGGCGCCGACGCCATGGTGGTGGTGACCGAGTGGGTGCAATACCGCACGCTCGACCTCGAACGGCTGAAGCGCGAGATGGCGCAGCCGGTCGTGGTCGACCTGCGCAACATCTACCGCTCCGAGGACATGGCGGCGCTGGGCTTTGTCTACGAGAGCGTCGGCCGGCCCCCGCTGCGGGATTGAGGCAGGTGTCGTTGCCATACCCCGCCAACGGGTCTCGCCTTTTGGCGAGCCCGATGACAAGGCTCCGGCCGGGGGTATCCAGTACACCCGGTCTTTGTAATCGGTAACGCCAGTGCTTACTGGATCACCTGCTTTCGCGGGTGATGACGGATCAGAGACATTGCCCCGCAGCTTCGACACGCCGCTTCCAATCGACGCCGTACTCGACGAGCTGTCGCGGACGCTCACGAAAAGCAACGCCGCGGTGCTGGTGGCCCCTCCGGGCGCCGGCAAGACCACGCGGGTGCCGCTGGCGCTGCTCGACGAGCCCTGGGCAAAAGACAAAAAGATCATCGTGCTGGAGCCGCGACGGATCGCGGCGCGCGCCAGCGCCGAGCGAATGGCGAAAACTTTGGGAGAACGCGTCGGCGAAACCGTCGGCTACCGCGTCCGGTTCGGCTCAAAAGTCTCGCGCGCGACCCGGATCGAGGTTGTCACCGAGGGTATTTTCGCGCGCCAGATCCTCGACGATCCGGAATTGTCCGGCGTTGCCGCAGTCCTGTTCGACGAATTCCACGAGCGCTCGCTCGATGCTGATCTGGGGCTGGCGCTGGCGCGCGACGCGCAGACCGGCTTGCGCGAGGAGCTGCGCCTCCTCGTAATGTCGGCGACGCTCGACGGCGCGCGGGTGGCGAAACTGCTCGGCGAGGCGCCGGTGATCGCAAGCGAAGGCCGCGCCTTTCCGGTCGAGACGCGCTATCTCGGCCGCAAGCCGGATATGCCGCTGGAACGGCAGATGGCGGATGCGATCGCGTCAAGCCTGCGCGCCGATCCCGGCTCGGTGCTGGCGTTCCTCCCGGGCGCCGCCGAAATCCGCCGCACCCAGAATCACCTTGCCGAGCGCGTGCAGGACGCCAGTGTCGAGATCGTGCCGCTGTTCGGCGCGCTCGATGCGAGCGTGCAAGACCGCGCGATTGCACCCGCGCCCAAAGGTCGGCGCAAGGTCGTGCTGGCGACCTCGATTGCCGAGACGTCGCTCACCATCGAAGGCGTGCGCATCGTGGTCGATTCCGGTCTGTCCCGCGTGCCACGCTACGAGCCTGATATCGGGCTGACGCGGCTCGAGACGGTGCGCGCCTCGCGCGCCGCCGTCGACCAGCGCCGCGGCCGTGCCGGCCGCACCGAGCCGGGCATTTGCTACCGCCTGTGGGACGAGCCGCAGACCGCTTCGCTTACGGCCTACACCCAGCCGGAAATCCTCAGCGCCGATCTGTCGTCGCTGGTGCTCGACCTTGCGCAATGGGGGGTTAGCGATCCCGCCACCCTGGCGTTTCTCGATTCCCCCCCGGCGCCGGCGCTGAAGGAAGCCAAAAGCCTGCTCACCGAACTCGGCGCGCTCGATAGCGATGGCCGGATCACCGCGGAAGGCAAAAGCCTGCGCGCGCTCGCGCTGCCGCCGCGGCTGGCGCGGATGATCGTGGATTCGCATCGCCTCGGCACGGGTGAAGAAGCCGCGGACATCGCCGCCGTGCTCACCGAGCGCGGGCTCGGCGGCGACAGCGTCGATCTCGATCATAGGATCGATCAATTCCGCCGCGACCGTTCGCAGCGCGCGTCCAGCGCGCGGGCCCTCGCGCAGCGCTGGGCCTCGCAGGTGGCTGCTACCGAGGGGAAGCCGAAAGCGGACACGAAGGCGGACGTTTGGCCGTCCACCGGCGTCATCCTTGCCTTCGCCTTTCCGGATCGCGTGGCGCGCAACCGCGGCAATGGCAGCTTCGTGCTCGCCAACGGCCGCGGGGCCGCGGTGGAACAGACCTCGGCGCTGGCGCGCGCGCCCTATATCGCGGTGGCGGAATTGACCGGCACGGCTGCGCAGGGGCGGATCCTGCTGGCGGCGCCGATCACGCCCGCCGAAATCGAGCGCTACTTTGCCGATCAGCTCGAGAGCACTGATGAGATTTCCTTCGATCGCGGCGCGCTCGCCTTGCGGGCGCGGCGCAGGAAGACGCTGCACGCGATTACGCTGTCGGAATCCCCATTGGCGCTGTCTGCTTCCGCCGAGACCGCGCGGATTTTCGCCGATGGGCTGATCGCCGCAGGTTTCGACAAATTGCCGTGGTCGAAAGCCGCGAAACAATGGCGTGACCGCGTGATGTTCCTGCGCAAGGCGCAAGGGGAAATCCAAGGGGAAATCCAAGGCGAAAGCTGGCCCGATCTGTCCGATGATGCGCTGATCGGGCGGCGCGAGGACTGGCTGGTGCCGGCGCTATACGACAAGCTCTCGCTGAAGGATGTCTCGGCCGGCGACCTGTCGGAAGCGCTAGCGACGTTGTTGCCGTGGGAGCTCCGCGCGCGACTGGAACGCGAGGCGCCGACGCATTTCGAGGCGCCGACCGGCACGCAGCTTCCAATCGACTATGAGGCCGAGCAGGGGCCGACCATCGCGGTGCGGCTGCAAGAACTGTTTGGGCTCAACACCCATCCCTCGATCGCCAAGGGCGCCGTGCCTCTGGTGCTGGAATTGCTGTCGCCGGCGCATCGGCCGGTGCAGGTGACCCGCGACCTGCCGGGTTTTTGGCGCGGCAGCTATGCGGCCGTCCGATCCGACCTGCGCGGACGCTATCCGCGCCATCCCTGGCCGGAGGATCCCGCCAACGCGCCGCCGACCCGCCGCGTCAAGCCGCGCGGGACGTGAGGCGTTAACCCTTCGCTTATCCTTTTCGCCAAAATGGCAGCCTCGGCCGGCGCCGCTCCGTCGCGGTATGGCGGCGGACATGGTCAAATTGCCGGTTCCCACGAACCGGGTGTGTGTGGCGTCATGCGTAACATCTTGATCACCGCGGCCATCATGGCCGGGCTCGGCACCTTCATGGCGCAGATGGCCGACAACATGACGCCGGCGCCCGCTTCCGCCACCATCACCGCGAAGAAAGCCGTCCCCGTCGAGACGCCGGCGCAGGCAAGCGGCCGTAGCCTCAACATTCCGCGCGATGGTCGCGGTCATTTCAAGGTCGACGGACGGATCGACGGCCAACGCATCGGCTTCATGGTCGATACCGGCGCCTCCGTGGTGGCGCTGAACGAATCGACGGCGGCGCGGTTCGGCCTTCGTCCGACGCCCCGCGATTACAAGGCGAACGTGACCACCGCCAACGGCACGATCAAGGCGGCGCCCGCGCGCCTTCCCATGGTCGATCTCGGCGGCATCATCGTGCGCGACGTCGACGCCATGGTGCTGCCCGATGAGGCATTGTCGGAAAACCTGCTCGGGCTCTCCTTCCTGTCAAAACTGAAGCGTTTCGAATATGCCAACGGGATGATGGTGTTGGAACAGTAAGGCTGCTGGGCCACCAACTGCCCTAACTATAATCGTCACAAAGCGCTGATCCCGCCTTTCGCTCCGCCTACGCATTCGCTAAGGCTGCAGCTCCAGCGTTTCACGACGAGGCTGTCCCCTGATGTTTCCCAAGCCGAAATCCGTGCTGCTTCCCAATACCTATGCCTTTGAATCCGAGCCGATGGTAAAGGCGACCGGCTTTCGCGAATACGACGCGCGCTGGCTGTTCAACAAGGAAATCAACCTGATGGGCGTGCAGGCGCTCGGCATGGGGCTGGGCGCGCTGATCGCGGAACTTGGCGTCAAACAGGAGATCGTCACCGGACATGATTTCCGCGGCTATTCGGCCTCGATCAAATACGCGCTGATCTCGGGTCTGATGGCGTCGGGCTGCAAGGTGCATGACATCGGGCTTGCGGTTACGCCGATGGCCTATTTCGCGCAGTTCGATCTCGACGTGCCCTGCGTCGCCATGGTGACGGCCTCACATAACGACAATGGCTGGACCGGGGTCAAGATGGGCGCCAACCGGCCGCTGACCTTCGGTCCGGATGAGATGACGCGGCTGAAGGAAATCGTGCTCAACGCCGATTTCAAGAACAAGACCGGCGGCTCCTACCAGTTTCACGAGAATTATCCGGCGCGCTACATCGCCGACCTCACTGGTCGCCCGAAGCTGAAGCGCAAGCTGAAAGTCGTGGTTGCCTGCGGCAACGGCACCGCGGGCGCATTCGCGCCGCAGGTGATGGAAAAGATCGGCTGCGAGGTGGTGCCGCTCGATACCGAGCTTGATTATACCTTTCCGAAATACAACCCGAACCCCGAAGACATGGAGATGCTGCACGCCATCCGCGACGCCGTGCTGGCGCACAAGGCCGATGTCGGCCTCGGCTTCGATGGCGACGGCGACCGCTGCGGGGTGGTCGACAATACCGGCGAGGAGATCTTTGCCGACAAGGTCGGCGTGATGCTGGCGCGCGACATGTCGGCGATCCACAAGGACGCGCAGTTCGTGGTCGACGTCAAATCGACCGGCCTGTTCATCACCGATCCGGTGCTGCAAAAGCAGGGCGCAAAGACGGTCTATTGGAAGACCGGGCATTCCTACATGAAGCGCCGTACCAATGAATTGGGCGCGCTGGCGGGCTTCGAAAAATCCGGGCATTTCTTCTTCAACAAGCCGTTCGGCCGCGGCTATGACGACGGCCTGGTCTCGGCGATCGCGATTTGCGAGATGCTCGACCGCGCGCCCGGCAAGTCGATGGCCGATCTGAAAAACGCGCTGCCCAAAACCTGGTCGTCGCCGACCATGTCGCCGCACTGCGCCGACGAGGTCAAGTACGGCATCGTCGATGCCGTCGTGAAACATTTCGAGGCGTTGCAAAAAAAGGGCGAGAAGGTCGCGAGGCAAAACATCCGCGATCTCGTCACCGTCAACGGCGTGCGCGTAACGGTGGAAGACGGTAGCTGGGGTCTGGTGCGGGCCTCATCCAACAAGCCGGAGCTGGTGGTGGTGGTCGAAAGCCCGGTCTCCGAACAGCGCATGCGCGACATGTTCGAACTGGTCGACAAGGTGCTGCGCACCCATCCCGAGGTCGGCGAGTATAATCAGAAGATTTGATCCTTTATCACCTCTCCCGCCCATCGCCGTCATCACCCGCGAAAGCGGGTGATCCAGTATTCCGGAGAGGCCAAGACGAAATCGAGAGGCCGCAGCGTACTGGATATCCCGCTTTCGCGGGGTATGACGATGTCCATGGGAAAGACGGTTACGCCGCGTGCAATGATCCGAGGAAGCTTTGGACCTCGGATTTCAGCCGTTCCGACTGCGACGACAGCCCGTTCGCCGCGTCGAGCATTTTTGAGGCGGCGCGGCCGGCTTCATCGGAAGCCCGGGTGACGCTGAGGATATTGTCGTTGACGTCCTTGGTCCCATTGGCGGCCTGTTGCACGTTGCCGGCAATTTCACGCGTCGCCGTGCCCTGCTGATCGACCGCAGCCGCGATCTCGCTGGAAATTTCGTCGATCTCGGCGATGGTCCCCCCGATCGCCTGGATGGCCGTCACGGCCTCGCCGGTAGCTTCCTGGATCCCCTGGATCTGTGCCGAGATCTCCTCGGTTGCCTTTGCGGTCTGATTGGCGAGGGCCTTGACCTCGCTCGCCACCACCGCAAATCCCCTGCCGTGTTCGCCCGCGCGCGCCGCCTCGATGGTGGCGTTCAAGGCGAGCAGGTTGGTCTGGCTGGCGATGTTCTGAATCAACGTCACGACTTCGCCGATCTTCTGCGTGCCCGCGGCAAGGCCTTCGACAACGGTGTTGGTGCGTCGCGCTTCTTCGGCGGCCTTGGCTGCAATTTCGGCCGAGCGCGTCACCTGCTGTGCGATATTGTTGATCGAAGCCGTCAGTTCCTCGGTTGCGGAGGCCACCGTTTCGACGTTCGCGGAGGCTTGCGTCGACGCGGTCGCGGCAGCCGCGGCCTGGCGCGCGGTTTCCGCGTTGCTGCTGCTCATCGACGTCGACAACCCCTGCATCTCGCGGGCGGCCACGGCGACCGCCTCGACGATACTGCCGACCTTGCGCTCGAAGCCGCCGGCGAGCTCGCGCCTTGCCGCATCGCGGTCCTGCTTGGAGTGCTGTTCGATCTCGGTGCGCTCGCTGTTGGCGCGTGCCTCGGCGGCGCCGGCTGCTTCCGCTTCGGCGGTTTTCCGTGCAGCCGTCCCGAACAGTTGCGAAAGTTTATGGGCGAGCCAGATCAGCACGCACGCCTCGATCAACAGGATGACGGCGTGCAGGACCACGCGCCCGAGGTCGGCGCCTCCCGGATAGACCGCCGCCGGAAGGATGAAATTCAGCACAAGATGATGCAATGCGACCGCAACCGTGCCGGCGATGATCGGCCGGTAGTCGCAATAGGCGACCAGGCTAGCCAGCGCTGCAAAAAAGTACATGTGCGTGTCGACCTGCCAGGGGTGTCCGGCGAACTGGAAGGTAAATACCGACACCTCGCCCAACAGCGCGACAGCAAAGATCAGGCGGGTTGAGAGTGCGTTCCCCGCGGCGCGCCACGACAATGTTGCGGCCAGCGCCATAGCCACCATCAATCCGGCCGGCAGCAACCAATCGGTGCCCCGCATCATGCCGATGGCGACGGCGACCGGAGCATGCAGCCAAAGCACCACGAGCAACGCCCTGCTGGTGGTTTCGCGTAAAATTGTCAGGTCATCGCTTTCGATAGTCATTCCCAGTCCCCCAAAAATTTAATTCGAAAAGCAGGCGGCAACGGCCCGCGGGTCCGCTGCAAACCAGACGCCGGCTTCGCGCAGCCGCGTCAGCCCATCGCGGCCATCCGGACGCACCACCAGAATGGCCGGAATGGTCGTCATTCTCACGATTGCGGCGTTGGCGGAAGCAGCGGCCAGGAAAACCTGCTGGGCGCTCCACCACGGCGGAAAGGCCACGGCCACGATCTCGGTGCCCGGACGAACCTGTAGCGACAGCGTTGCGATCGCGATGAAGCTCGCCACCAGCAATGCGGCAGCGTTCAGCCAGGAAGGCCATCGCGACGACGGAATCGTTTTTGCTGGCGTCATCCCGCAAGAATACGGAGCCGAAGCTAATTGCTGGTAAATGATCCGTTAGTTTTTCGGCGCGACAAGGCAAAATATGTCGCGCATTCCGATAGGAAGCGGCCAGCGCTCAATCGAGAGTGGCGGTTACGCCGCCGGCACCGGCAGTGCGGTGACCGACTTGATCTTCTCCATCGCAAAGCGCGAGGTGACGTTCTTGAGCGGCACCGCGCCGATCAGCTTCTTGTAGAAGACATCATAGCTCTGCATGTCCGCGACCACGACCCGCAGCATGTAGTCGACGTCGCCCGCCATCCGGTAAAATTCCATCACTTCCGGCATCGCACTGACGGCCTCGGCGAATTTCTTCAGCCAGGCTTCCGAATGATCGGCGCTCTCGACCGAGACGAATACGGAAATGCCGAGCCCGATCTTGTTCTGGTCGACCAGGGCGACCCGGCGCAGGATCACGCCGTCGGCTTCCAGCCGCTGGATGCGCTTCCAGCATGGGGTCGATGACAGCCCGACCCGGTCGCCGATCTCGGCAACGGAGAGGGAGGCGTCCTCCTGGAGCACCATCAGGATCTTGCGGTCGATGGCGTCGAGGCGGCGGTTGGGTTCGTGAAGCTGAACGGCAAGGTCGGTCATGAGAAGAAAGTTCCATCCATGAGGTTTATCCACCTCATATATAGAAAATTCTTCTATGACAAGCCCATCATCCGCTGGTCCGAGCCGGGCGGGAAGCCTGGCCCTGGCTCAAAAGCGCTTCAACTTCAGCACGTTGCGGGGCAGCAAAGGCACCACCGAAGCGGGTGCATTTCAGGGCTGCAGTGGCGGAGGCGAAGCGCAGCGCCTCCCGAAGCGCCTGTTTTTCGGTAATCGCGAGCGCGAACGCGCCATGGAAGACATCCCCGGCGCCCAGCGTATCGACGGTGTGGACCGGGAAGGCCGGGGTTTCCTGTAGCTTGCCGTGCTCGTCGAGCCAGATCGTGCCGCGCGGGCCGCGGGTGCCGGCGAGGAAGGACGGCGTCAGCCTCGCGATTTTTTTCAGCGCTTCGCCGTCGTCGGTGACATCGGCGGTCTCCTGCAAGGGCTCGCTGGAGAACACCAGATGCGTGGATGCGGTGAGCAGCCCCTCGCGCAACGACATCGCGCGGTCGACATCGACGATCACCGGAATGCCGCGCCGGCAGGCTTCCGCGCAAAGATCGGTACAAAATTCCGCGCACCGGCTCTCGGTCAGGATCGCGTGGCAATCCTCCAAAAGCGTATCGGCGGGAGGTAGTTTGACCTTCCACAATTCCGGATCGCGGAAAGTGACGATGGTGCGCTCGCCGGTCGGGTCGATCATGATGTTCGAGATCGGCGTCACCAGCCCATGCATGTGCACGATGTGGTTGGTGTCGATGCCCTCATGCGCCATCTGGTCGAAAATATAGCGGCTCGAGGTTTCGCGGGAATCGCCCATCGGCCCGCAGATGGAGGCGCGGCCGCCGAGCCGCACGATGCCGATCGCCGCATTGAGCGCGTTGCCGCCGCAGATCTCGTCGAAATGGCTGGCGTGCTCCTTGGAACCCCGCGCCGGCAGGCCCGGCACGCGAAACGTCAGGTCGCGCACCGGCATGCCGATGCACAGGATGCGCGGCGGGATTTTGGGCGCCGTGACGTTGAAATTCATGCCGGGATCCGTCATGCCGGGTCCGCCTCTTTAATCGAGAAGAACATGAGCCGTTCCCTCTCATCTATGCGCTGCGTTCTCTCCCCCATGCACCCAACGACCGAGTAAATGATGGGCAATGGCAAACGGGTGCGGTCCGGCAAGGCCGTCGGGGTGTTTCCGTGTGATCATGAGCCGCGCCTCGTCACGGTCAAACCAGCGGGCGTCTTCCAGTTCCGAACGGTCCACAATGATATCCTCATTGGTGGCGCGCGCGGTGCAGCCGATCATCAGTGACGACGGATACGGCCAGGGCTGCGTCATATAGTAGTTGACGTCGGTGCAGCGGATTGCGCTTTCCTCAAAAATCTCGCGGCGGACCGCGTCTTCGATGGTCTCGGCGGCTTCGACAAAACCGGCGAGGCACGACCACATGCCGGGCGGGAAATGCTTCTGCCGGCCGAGCAGGCACTTCTCGCCAAACGTCACCAGCATGATCACGACCGGATCGGTGCGCGGAAAATGCTCGGCCTTGCAGTTCGGGCAGTCGCGCTTCCAGCCGCCTTCCTTCATCGCGGTGCGGGTCCCGCAATTGGCGCAGAAGCCGTGGCGCTGATGCCAGCTCACCATCGATTTCGCCATCGCGATCGCCGAGAGCTGGTCCGGCGGCACCACGCCCTGCATCGCCATGCCGCGCAGTTCGGTGACTGCGACGTCGTCGCGGGTCAAGAGCTTTTCCACCGCCGGTACCGAAATGCCCATGCCGAACACCGCCGCGCCGTCGCGCAAGCCCAAAAAAATCGTGCCGGGATTGGCGCCGAATTTCAGCGCTTCTTCGACGCTGAGCAGCACCCGGGAGCCGTCGCCCTCCTTCTTCACCACCAGCGAGTCGCGGTGCACCACATAGGCACGCGAATGGGGGTTACCTTCCAACGCCAACAATTTTTCGTCATTGCCGCGCAGATGCGCGGCGCGATCGAGGACATTGGTGACGAAGGCCGGCTGCCCCAGCGGAAACGAATCGAATGCTGACATTTCTTTTTTCTCAACCCAACCAGATTTTGCGGCGAAGCGCGCTGATGAAATTCTGCACTTCCTCGGCGTCATGGGCCAGCGGCGGCATCACGCCCCAGACCGGGCGCGGCCAGGCGACGTCCGAGGAGCGG
>Ga0210384_10005420_pt1 | contig 13899 bp, 9 predicted proteins | sample IncBWH2MmetaG_FD_160574 | JGI IMG/M metagenome (GOLD analysis project Ga0210384, IMG submission 160574) | Forest soil microbial communities from Barre Woods Harvard Forest LTER site, Petersham, Massachusetts, United States - Inc-BW-H-2-M | ecosystem: Environmental > Terrestrial > Soil >...
TTGGGTCGGCCGCCGTGTCATTTTTTGCACGATCCGTCCCCCCGCTTGCCCTGATGTTCACTATCGCCTCCGCTGCCGTTGCCGTCCTCGCGACCGGAATCATGCGCCACCAGAGCCGCAAAAGTGTGTGGCTGGGCGCGTCGCAGAACCGCGACGTCCAACGTCCGAGCGAGATGGCGAACTCCCGTCCAAGCGATCTTGCCGTCACACCCATCAGTCCCGGAATCAGTTCAGCTCAGACACGAGATTCGCTGCGGGCTCGCCTCGAAGCCAACAACGCCGTCTTTCGCTATCAGCCGCAGATCGACCTGCAGACCGGCCGGGTCGCTGGAGTGGAGGCGGTCTTGTGTGTTCCAGGTCTGCACGAGTTTCGGCCGGCGATTGAACTCGCGGCCGAAATCGAGGCCGCGGGACTCGGACTGGCGCTCGTCGAGCGCCGCCTTCACGACGCCTGCCGCGAACAGCGTGCGTGGTTGAGAATAATCGGGCATGACTTCCCGATTGGAGTTCCGGTGTCGCAACGCGCCCTTGTAAACGCTGCCTTCTTGCCCCTGCTCCAGAGAATTCTCGCGGAGAACGAGCTCGCACCGTCGTTCCTCGAACTCCAGGTGGAGGAAGCGGCCCTGGGATCGACGGCGGCCGCGCTGCGATCGGTTACCAAAGTTCGCGACGCCGGCATATCCCTAGCGATCGACGGATTCAACGCCGCCCATTCCAATCTTCGCTTGCTGTCCATCTTGCCGATCTCGAAACTCCGTGTGGATCCTTGGCTGCTTCTCAGGGTCAGCGACGGACCGTCGGAAGCGCTGCTGTTCGACGGTATTATCGGCGCTGCCCGTGGACTCGGCATCGTGGTATGCGCAACGGGTGTTGCTTCACCGGAGTTGCTGTCCACCGTTCTTCGGCACGGAAGACCGCTGGCGCAGGGGGCAGCGCTCGGTCCGGCTGTGGCCGGCGACGAATTCCTCGAACTCTTACACGGTAGTAGTGTGGACACGGCAATACTACGACCCTTGGACTTCGGCGATGAGGGTCTACAACAAGGTTCGACATGACCTGCTAGGTGCGTTACCGCACAGAACGCACGGCGCATTTTGAGTAACTATTACTAGCCACACTGAATAGGGGATAGACCGATGGAAACGTACACCCTGGTGTCGGAGCGAGATTTTGTCGAGCTTTTCGGGGAACCGTCGGACGCAGCGGCGCCGGTTGAGGCGTCGGCTAATGACGCCGAGGTGGCACGCTCGGAAGAGAACATTTTGCAGTGGATGTCGTATTTGCCCGAGGACTGCATCAGAACCATGATTCAAATGGGTTGGGATGTCACTACTTGATCCGAGCGACCGCACTCAAAGTTAGTTCATGAGTTGCGTAAGTCTACCGGTCATCGGCCTCCCTCCCCGGGCCGCGACGGTATACCGCTATGCCGCAGGCTTCGCGGGAAGCAGCCTGTCGTACTCCTTTTTGACCACCGCATAACACTCACAGCTTCGTTTCTGCAACCCGTCGCGGTCGAGCACTGAGATGTGGCCGCGCGCGTATCGAATCAGTCCCGCCTGTTGTAACTTAAGAGCACCCTCGGTCACGCCCTCGCGGCGCACGCCTAACATGTTGGCGATCAGTTCCTGCGTCATCACCAGTTCATTACCCTGCAGCCGGTCCAGACTCAGCAGCAGCCACCGGCAGAGCTGCTGGTCCAGCGAGTGGTGTCGGTTGCACACCGCCGTTTGCGCCATCTGGGTAATCAGCGCCTGGGTATAGCGCAGCAGCAGGTGCAGCACGGGACCCGCTCGATTGAAGTCGTCTTTCATGATCTGAGCCTTCAGCCGAAAGCCCAGACCCGCGCTTTGCACTACCGCACGGCTGGACGTGGAATCGCCGCCCATGAACAGCGAAATGCCGACGATGCCCTCGTTGCCCACCACGGCGATCTCGGCGGAGGCGCCGTTCTCCATGACATACAGCAGTGAGACGATGGCGGTCGTCGGAAAGTACACATGGCTCAGCGTGGTGCCCGATTCGTAAAGCACCTGGCCGAGAGGCATCTCGACGCGCTCCAGTTGGGGCTGCCAGCGCTGCCACTCGGGATCCGGCAGTGCAGCGAGCAAGTGATTCTCTGTAGGGTTGAGGGAAAGAGTCGTCACAGAACTCCTCGGCGTATCTGGGTTCAAGTCCGTTCCAGGTGATGAGGGGATGCATCCCGCTGTCGGTTGCAGCGACGTACGCCTGTATGTTCTCTACCGTACAAAGGATAGGCAGCCACTGTCAACCGCCTGCCGATCAACGATGCATCGCAATAAGCGAATGAGGTAAAATCAGTAACTTAGTCCCGGTTACCATAAAAGGGAGCGAGGCGCCGGGTTTACAACGACAGTGACCGGCAGCGAGCACCCACCCTTCAGGCAAAGACTGTCGCCTCAGGCAAAGACTGTTGCCGCCAAATCGGACCGCAGCAATTTGGCGAACTCCTGGGCAGCAACCGGGGCTTGGAAATAGTGGCCTTGTCCCTCCGTGCATTGCTGGGCCTGAAGCCGTAGGAATTGCTCGCGCGTCTCCACGCCCTCTGCAATGACTCTTAGACCAAAACTTTTTCCCATATTAATCACCGCGCTGACAATGTTGGCGTCGCTGGCGTTGGTGCAGAGGCCGCGCACAAACGACTTGTCGATTTTCAAGGCGTCGATCGGAAATCGCTTTAAATAGCTGAGGCTGGAATACCCCGTTCCGAAATCATCCAGAGTGAGCCGCACCCCCATATCCTTGAGCGCGCTCAGCACGGCGATCGTGGATTTAGGGTCCTGCATGAGGGCCGTTTCGGTCAGCTCGAATTCGAGAAACCGCGCATCCAATCCGGTTTCGTGCAGCACGGCGCGCACACCTTGAACGAAGCCCTTGGATCGCAGTTCCACCGCCGAGATATTGATCGCCACTGACATCGGCGCCAGGTCCGCGTCCATCCAGCTTTTGGTTTGGCGGCACGCTTCGCGGAGCACCCATCGACCGATCGGTACAATGTAGCCGCACTGCTCGGCGATGGGTATGAACTTCTCGGGAAGCACGATGCCTTGCTCCGGTTGCCGCCAGCGGATGAGCGCCTCAGCACCGGTGATGGCCTCTGTCTCGAGATCCATCTTCGGCTGGAAATATAGTTCGAACTCACGCCTATCCAGAGCATGGCGCAAGCCGCTTTCGAGAGACTGGCGTTCCAGGGCGTGCTCGTTCATGTCTGGTTTGAAGAACTGGTAGTTATTGCGCCCATTGTTCTTGGCGTTCAACATCGCAATGTCCGCATTCTTGACGAGCGTTTCTGCATCGGTCCCGTCCTCCGGGTAGATACCGATGCCCATACTGACGGTGATTTGCAGATCGTGTTCCTCAACGTGGTGAGGCATACCGAGCGCAGCGAGTATCTTGTTTGCACTGAGAGCGGCGTCCTCGGCTTGCGCTATGCTCGACAGCAGAATCACGAATTCATCGCCGCCCTGACGGCTGACGGTATCCGAACCGCGTACGCTGGCGACCAAGCGGCCGGCAACCGACAGCAGCAGTTGGTCACCGATCGCATGGCCCAGGGAGTCGTTGATGTGTTTGAAACGATCCACATCGACGAATAGGACCGCCATTTGCTGGCGTTGCCGCTGAGCCGCGGCCACTGCTTGGGCAAGCCGGTCATCCAGCAGCAGGCGGTTGGGCAAGCCGGTCAGGTAGTCATGATGCGCCAAATACGACATTCGCTGCGACATCTCGCGCGCCTGGGTCACATCATGGAAAACCATCACGGCCCCTGTCACCTGGCCTCTGCGATCGTGAATAGGCGCCGCGGAATCCTCAATGGCGAATTCAACACCGTCGCGCCGGACCAGGATACAGCTCCCGCTCAGTCCCACAGTTTTATTTTGATGCATGGCGATGGCCATCGGGTTCACGGTGTGTTCGGGATTTGTGCTGTCGATGATTCGGAACACATCGCCGAACGCCCGGCCTAGTGCCTCGGCGCCTGTCCAGCCTGTCATCGCTTCAGCCACTTGATTGAGATAGGTCACATTGCCCGCGACATCGGTACTGATGACGGCATCACCGATGGAATTTAGGGTGACTTCGGCACGCTCCTTCTCTATGAACAAGGCCTCTGCGGTCGCCGTGCGCTCGAGCATGTTGCGCAGAGCCTTCGACAATGAATAGCTGTCGAGGCGGTTATCTAGGATGTAATCCTGCGCCCCACGTTGTACGGCCTGTTTGGCAACCTCCTCGTGCTCCGGATTGCTGAGTACCAGGATCGGAATGAGGGGCGATGCCTGGAGTATCTGATCCAAGATCTCGAGTTCTCGCCCGTCGGGCAGGAGTAAATCGATTAAAACGGCCGCGATGCCATCTCTCGTGCGGTCGTGTAAGCGATCGAGCGCGGCGGCGCAACTTCTGATCCATTCGATGACAAAAGGCGGGTCAGTTGACTTGGCAAGCAGCTCTTGGACGATCGCAGCCCTCGAGGCATTGTCGTTCAAAAGTAGTATTTTTTGCGGCATCGCACCATCCTTGCGCGTCGAATCGCAAGTCATTGGATCGAATTGCTCCTTAATTGTCTGTCTGTTAGCGCACAAAGCTGATGCGCTGCGCGAGGTCGGGGCGTCCGACATCAATCCGAAGAAGATCGCACGAGGGCGCGCAAGCGCGCTTCGCTCTCTCGCAACGCAATCTCGGTCCGCTTGCGCTTGGTGATGTCCACGCCCGTGCCGCAATAGCCTGTGAATGTGCCCACTTCGTCGTACACGGGCTCGCCGCTGATGGAATAGTAGGCATGCTTCCCGTCCGGGTGGACGGTCGCGAACTCGAAATCGCAGAAAGACCAGCGTGCGGCGAGCTGTGATTTATGCTCGGCCCATCCCACATCGGCGGGCACCACGTTAGGCAGATCCCAGTGCGTCATGCCGAGGATGTCGGCGGTGCCAAAGGCGCTGTATCCGACGACTTGCGTAAATCGAAATTCGCTGTCCTGTTCCCAGTACCAGTCGGATGCAAGATCGTTCAATACACGGAAGCGCCTCTCGCTCCGCCGCAGCGTGTCTATCGCTTGCTGCCGCTGCAGAAATCGGCCGAGTTGGCTGCCGATGGAATGCAGCGCCTGCAGCATTCGGTCATCGAGTTCGCGGACGTTCCTGCTGGAGAAAGCGAGCACACCGACTACCTCGTCGTCCGTTGTCACCGGAAAGACACAGGCGCCGCTCTCGCCGGTTTCTGGCGCGAGAGCCGTCGGGGACACCCCGGCGCCTCGCGTACTGTCGAGGATCCAGAGCGGCTGGCCTGACTGACACACGCGCCCTGCCAGACCGGCCCCGGGGTGGAACACCAGGCCACGCGATTGTTCCAGAAATTGCTCGACATCAGCGGTCGGGACGCCCCAGGACTCGGCAAAGCGCAGCACGCCGGCCGATTGATCCAGGCAGAAGTAGCGGCCGCAATCCCAGCCCTGCGTTTCGCATATCGCACGAATCACCGATTGCAACGCGGCAGCGGCCGTGCTCGCGTCGGCAAGACAACGAGCCACGGTGAACTCGAGCCCCAGCAGCAGCTCTCTGCGCGTGCGCGCGGTGATGTCCTCGCACGAAACGACGGCACGCGCGTTGCCATTTCCTGTAATGCCCGTGACGCGGAGCGCGAACCAGCATCGTCCGGCGGGCGAGTCGCAGGCGTAGTCGTATCCAAAAAGCGTGCGCTGACCGCCAATCACCTGGCGGATCCCCGCGGCGATCGCCATCCCGTCCATCTGTTGCGCGCCGCAAGCGTCATCGCATGCCGCAAGATAGTTGGAGCCCGCCGCACCCGTGCCGACGCCAGAGTGAGTGGCCGCGAGGGCACGCCACGCCCGATTTGCCGAGAGCACGACGCCGGCCTGATCGAGCGCCGCGATAGGGGTACTGAGCGCATTCAGGATGGCATTGTCGAAGCGATGCGGCTCCTGCAGCAAGGCCTCCGCCTGCTTGCGCCCGGTGATATCGCGCGTGATCCCGCGGTAGCCCTTGAACCGGTTTCGGTTATCGAAGATCGGCTCGCCGCTGATGCTGAGGTGCCGCACCCTGCCGGCGCGATCCACGCGCCTGATTTCGAGGTCGCGGAATATGACGCGCCAATCGAGTTGCTGACGGTGCGTCCGCCAATCGGCCTCGCTCATGTTGTCGATGGACAGATCCCAGAGCGCCTTCCCTATGATGCCTTCTTCGGCGATTCCATCGGCGTCATCCGTAGCGCCTCTGTGCGACACGAAGCGGTAGTGTTCGTCCTGCTCCCAGTACCAGTCGAAGGCGAGTCCGATCAGACTGCGGAACCCCGCTTTGCGCTCGATCAGCGCACGCTGTGCGTCAGGCAGCAGGATGGCGTTGCCGCTCGCGGGGTCGATGATGGCGTCTATCTGGCCCGCTTCGATTGCTAGACGTTCAGGGCCTCCCTTGACCAGGCGCAAGATCGCCTTTTTGAACCCACGCTCGACAGTCGTATCGAACGGGGTCGGGTTCGGCAGGGGCTGCGCTGGATCCATCGGTGACTACTCCACTATTCCAAGCGCGCGAAGCACGCCGACCTTATCGCTAAGATTGCCGACGACCGTCGTGGCGGGCGACGGAGACAGCTTGGCGAGGCTGGGCGTGACGACGATGCCATCGGCCAGTGCGCGCAACGGATATTCGAGAACGTCGATGATTTCCAGCCGGAAATTGTCTTTCAAATGTTCCTTGCAAATCGCTTCAAGATTGGCGACCGCCCGAACCGAATTGGGTCCGCTGTCCGTAATGTAAAGGACCATCACCACAGCCGCGGCGGCCGCGGGATCGGCTGCCCCGCGATCCCTCGTCTTACGGACCATCGGGCGTCTCCGCCTTGTTCTTCTTGCCGGATTTTCCGGAACCATTCGAGTCGTGACGCTTCTCCAGGGAGGCGACGCCACCGTTTGCCGCGCGTCCTGCTGGATCCGCGCTGCGAATCCTGCGCAGCACTTTCTCCCGGTCACTCGAGGAAACCATGCGCGCTTGATCGTCGCTGGAGTACGTCGCCAGCTCAACCCGCTGCCGCTCCAGATCATGCTCCAAGGCCTTGATCCGCGCCCGCGTGTCCGCTTCGGCAAGCTCCAGCGACGCACGCTGTTGATCGAACGCTGCGCGGCGTTGTATCGCCTTGGCCCGCTCCTCATCTTCTTTTTCCCAGCGCAAGGTGCCCATCAGCACCTCGCCGCCCGCAGTATAGACATCCGCCAGCATCGGACCGGCATCGCTCAAGATCAATTCGCGCACCTGGTTCGAGTGAGAAGTACCCCGCGATTTGATGATGGTCAGCGCCCGATTGCGCTCCCCGCCGCGGATCAAGTACGACAGGTGGATCCAGGTATCCGCGATTGTGGATATCTGCAGATCGGTTGCCTCCGTTTCCGGCTGGTCACCCTCGTTGATGGCGGTGACCACCACGGTGATTTTCTCCCCCTTTGCCGTGTAGATGAAGCGGTTGGCGACGGAGCGCGCGGCCGCGAGTCCTCCGGCCTTGGCGATGGCCGACAGGGGGTCGATGACCATGCAGCGCGGCTGATGTTCGCGAATCAGCGCTTTGAGCGTTACTAGGTGGTCCTCTGCGGCTACCGATTCCGTGCGTCCCGAATACATCCGCAACACACCGCTCTTGAGAAACGGCTTGAGTTGGATTCCAACCGATGTGAGATTTCGCACGATCCGATCCGCGCCTTCGTCGAAGCTCACGAACAGCGTGCGCTCGCCCCGCCGGCAGGCGGCCTCCACGAACTTACCCGACAAGGTTGTCTTGGACGTGCCGGGCACACCCGTGATCAGCGTGCTGCTGCCCCGGAACAAACCGCCGCCCAGCATGGTATCGAGCCTCTCGAAGCCGGCGGAGACCCGCTCGCCGGAGGCAACCTGCTTGATTTCGGTCGGTTCGGGAGGAGCGATTTCCATCCCGCCCGGGCCAAAGCTCACCGGATACTCACCCTTGGCAAAGGCCGAGCCGCGATATTTCGTGACCTGGACCCGGTGCAACGAAACCCCGCACTCCAGGCGCGACTCGAACCCGATCACGCAATCCACCATGAACTGCAGGAAGCCGTAGTTCGCGATCTCCGCGCCGCGGCTGTCGATCTTGGCGGTGATGACGGCGGCATCCACTTCGTTTTGCGCCAACCAATCGCGGATGCGGTAAATCTCCCGTATTTCCGACTTCGGGTTCTGCAGCAGAGTCAGCAACACGTCGATGCCGTCAAATACGATCCACTGTGCGCCGATCTCCTCTTTCTTTGCCTTGAGCATGGCCAGCATGCCGCGCAGGTCGAATTCTCCGGACTGGACGACATCGGGCGACAACTGCGCGTCCATGAAAAAGATCTTGCTCTTGAGGAGAGCGGGCAGATCCCAGTTGAAACCGGCGGCATTGGCAACGATCTGCTGCGGGCGCTCCTCGAACGCCACAAAGATCCCGGACTCATCCCGTTGCCGCGCGGCGTTAACCAGCGATTGCAGAGCGAACACCGTCTTTCCCGAGCCCGGACCGCCCTTCAGCAGACTAATGCGGTTCCGCGGCAGTCCGCCATGACTCAACTCGTCGAATCCTTGGATGCCCGTCGCGATCTTGGGCGGATGTTGAGGAATTCCTTTTTTTGTTTCCGTCACTGTTTCTTCTCAATTTAGGGTGGCCGAGCAGTGGGAGCTTGCTTACTCGAAATCGAATGCCCAGGAGACTCATGTGGGTCGCATACAGTCAATTGCGGGGATCATCCCCTGTTTAATTTGAGACGGTCCGTGCGCTAGCGCACTTAGTGACGGGATTGCCGTCGTTCGAAACTCCCCCTCCGTTTCCGATTATTCAGTCCGTAAGGTTGGCCTACCGTTAGAGTCCGTTGTCAAGCAGATATTTCGTTTCACGCGTCTGTAAGGCAGCGCCCTCAATCACGACGCGGCACTCACGGATCAAGCGCACCGCTTGCTTTATGTGCGTTACCGAACATACTTGATGATATTGGCTGCCCATAATTGGGAATTGGTCCCGATGAGCCACGCAGTTCTGTGAACGACGCCACGCACGACATTAGAAAGAACCACTTACTGGCCGCACTGCCGAATGCCGTGCAGGAACGCTGGCTGCCGCAATTGGAATCCGTCCAAATGCCCCTCGGCGGAGTGCTGTATGAGTCCGGCGCCACGCTAAGCCACGTGTATTTCCCGACCGACTCCATCGTGTCCCTGCTGTACGTCATGGAAGACGGCGCGTCTGCGGAGATTGCGGTCGTCGGCAACGAGGGCATTGTGGGGATTTCGTTGTTCATGGGAGGCGAGTCCACCCCCAGCCGCGCAGTGGTGCAAAGCGCGGGCTATGGATTTCGGCTCAAATCGTCGATATTGAAAGACGAGTTCAATCACGCCGGACCGGTGCTGCAGCTGTTGCTGCGGTATACCCAAGCCCTGATCACCCAGATGGCGCAAACCGCAGTTTGCAACCGTCACCATTCATTGGATCAACAGCTATGCCGCTGGCTGCTGCTCAGCTTGGACCGACTGCAAGGCGACGAACTCCTGATGACGCAGGAACTGATCGCCAACATGCTGGGCGTGCGTCGCGAAGGTGTAACCGAGGGTGCAATGAAACTACAGCATGCAGGACTGATCCGGTACGCGCGTGGGCGCATTTCAGTACTGGACCGCGCGGGCCTTGAGAAACGGACCTGCGAATGCTACGCGGTCGTCAAGAAGGAATATGACCGACTGCTTCCCGTCACTCGTCCAAGCTAGCGGTGCCCGCGAACCGCGTCGCGGCTGTAAATCCGCGCATCCAATCAGTTTGGTCACGGTGCGAGCCAAGGGCAGCTGCGCTCGGAGCGCGAGCTCTCATTGACGGCTCGAGCTCAAACGACCCATCTTGGGTGCGAACAATTCGGCGATTTCTTCGGGAATCATCGGCTCATGGAAATAAAACCCCTGAGCTTCCGGACAATGCTGCTCTTTCAGAAATGCACATTGCTCGCGTGTTTCGACCCCTTCTGCCACGACTCGCATGTGCAGGCTCTTGCCCATGTTGACCACTGCGCTCACGATACTGGCATTGCCCGCGTCGGTCGTGAGATCCTGAACGAATGAATGATCGATTTTCAGCGTGTCGATCGGAAAGCGCTTCAAGTAGCTCAAACTGGAATATCCCGTTCCGAAATCATCGAGCGCAAGCTGAATTCCCATGTCTTTGAGCTCCTGAAGCACCAGGCCCGTAGACGCGGTATCTTGCATGAGAAACGTTTCGGTGATCTCGAGCTCGAGACAGCGCGCAGCAAGTCCCGTTTCCGCTAGGATCAGACGCACGCCGGCGGTGAAATCCTTCGCACGCAGCTCGACCGCCGAAATATTGACGGCAACGCTCATCGGCGCCAGGCCCTCGAGCTGCCAAGCCTTGGCTTGACGGCATCCTTCGCGCAACGCCCAATTGCCGATGGGCACAATCAAGCCAGTCTCCTCCGCAATGGAGATGAACCGCGACGGTCGGATCAGGCGGCGCTTTGGATGACGCCAGCGGATGAGCGCCTCGACCCCGGTAATTGCGTGCGTTCGCAAATCAACCTTTGGCTGATAGTGCAGCACGAATTCGCGCCGCTCGAGCGCGTGGCGCAGATCGCTCTCGAGACTTTGTCGCTCGAGCGCATCGTGATTCATCTCGGCTCTAAAAAACTGGTAGTTGTTACGCCCGGAATCCTTCGCACGGTACATGGCGGTATCGGCGTTCTTGAGGAGATCTTCGGCGCCAGCCCCGTCCTCAGGGTAGGTGACGATGCCGATGCTTGCCGAGACGTGCAGCTCCAACTCATCGATATGGTGCGGTTCGCTCAACGCCCCGAGCATTTTCTCTGCGGCCACCGCGGCATCCTGTGCATGAGCCACTTCACTGAGCAATATTACGAACTCATCGCCACCCTGACGGCTCACGGTATCGGAGCCGCGTACGCAGCCGCGCAGGCGCGCCGCGATCGATTGGAGCAATCGGTCCCCGGTTGCATGCCCTGAGGAATCGTTAACGTGTTTGAATCGATCGATATCGAGGTAGAGGAGTGCCAGCTTCTTCCCGTGCCGATGCACCATCGCTATCGCCTGGGTCAGTCGGTCGTTGAATAGGTTTCGGTTCGGCAGGTCCGTTAGGCTGTCATGCTGGGCGAGATGCAACATTCTCATTGAGAGCGCACGTGCGGTGCTCACATCGTGAAACACCATCACCGCACCGGTGACTTTGCCTCGGCGGTCGTGGATCGGCGCGGCGGAATCCTCGATCGCCGATTCAAAGCCGTCGCGTCGAATCAGCAGGCAGTTGGGGGTAAGACCGACGGTTTTATTTTCGCGCATGGCCAGCGCCATGGGATTAAGGACGGGTTCGCGGGTGCCGGCATCGACGATCCTGAACACTTCGTGTACCGGTCGCCCCGCGGCCTCCGTCAGCGGCCATCCCGTCAGATTCTCCGCGACGGCATTCAGGTACGACACCGCGCACGCTTCGTCGGTACACATCACCGCGTCGCCGATGGAATTGAGGGTAACTTCCGCGCGTTCCTTTTCGACGAACAAGGCATCTGCGAATACGGTTCGCTCGATCATGTTGCGCAATGCCTTCGGCAGCAGATAGTCATCGAGACGGCTCTTCAAAAGGTAATCTTGGGCGCCGCGTTGCACCGCTAGCTTGGCGATTGACTTTCCTCTCGAGGTCACGAGAATGAGAAAGGGTATTTGCGGTGCAACACTAAAGAGGCGATCGAACGTCTCGATGCCCTCGCTATCCGGCAGAAACAAATCGACCAGCACCGCAGCGATTCCGTTCGGCGCGTTGCCCTTTTGTTTACCGAGCCGCGCGAGTCGCTCGAGCCCTTCGGCGCGCGTTCGTACCCATTCGACCTTGAAAGGGCCGTCGTCGGAGCCAATCAGCGCCTGTTGAATCGATTTGGCCGCCGTCGGGTCGGACTGAATGAGCAATATGTTTTGCGGCATGAAGATCCTCCGCGCCGAACTGCGCTGCCGGTGAGCATTAAAGCAAAGGTTCCGGCGGCGCGACCGTGCGTTGTCGAACATTGGCTTTCCAAACTCTGCAATACGCCCAGGCGAATACGCCACACTGCCTAGTGTGGGCGTATGTTCGCTGGCACACAGACAGTCGCCGGGCATGACCGTATCCTCGGCGCTCATACCACAAGGAATTCTCTATGAAACAGAAATTAGCGACGACGCTCATGGTCATCGGCGTATTGCTCGCACCCGTCGTGGCGGTGGCCGGCGAAGACTCGGACGCGGATCGTTCGCATCCTAAGGCGTTTGTCAAGGATTCGGCGATCACGACCAAGGTAAAGACGAAGCTTGCCGCCGAGCACATCACGAGCCTCGGGAATATTCACGTCGATACCGATGCTGATGGCGTGGTGTGGCTGCATGGAACTGCGCACACCCAGGAAGCGGCCGACAAGGCGGTAGCCATTGCCCGCGAGACTGAAGGCGTCAAATCGGTCCACAGCCGGATAAAGGTCAAGAAAGACGACTGACCGGTCGAGTCGGCGTCGAATGGTCGGTTTCTTGTGCGTCCTGGCGTAGCCGGGACGCACACGTTTTCGGCAAAGACGTGCAGCGGCCATCCCGCTCGAGGGCTTCGCGCAGCCATTGATTGGTTGCCGAGCGCTCTGCACAACGGAGCCCTGCCGATCATCACAGCTCACGGTCCAGCGGTAGGTACGAGAGGAACTTGACTTCCAATCGCTGCCCCTCGTTTCGAGCCGGCTCTCGGTCGTACTCGACGTCTTTTCCGTCTTCCCGAGACTTCCACAAGAGATGCTTATCCCGCAATTCGAGGCCGTAAGCGTTCTCGGGTTGTACCATGCCTTGAAATCGAAGTGCGCTCTGCAGCGCGAGTTCGGGACTGTCGATAATCAGACCTACCTCGGTATTTAGCCGCCGCGATCGTTGATCGAAATTCATCGACCCCATGAACACTTTGTCGCGATCGAAGACGATGATTTTCGCATGCAGCGCATAGTTGCCATAGCTCGAGATATGCTTGGTCTGCCCGCTGCCATGCACATTGCCAAGGAAGGAGCGCGCCTCGTGCAGATCGACACCTTGCATCAGGAGCGGAACACGAAATTTCATGTAGCCGGATTGTGCAACGAGTTCCGGCGCCGACTGAAGCGAGTTAGTCAGTATCCGAACGGATACGTGGCGCGCCCGCAGATCCAACAATAATTGCATCTCGTCGGCGGAAGGTACGAAATATGGAGTCACCATCAATAATTCCGACTTCACGCCGCGCGCGGCTGCCGCGACCGAGCGCTCCATCAGGCGGCCGGCCACCAGGCTGCTGGCGACCTTGTGCTTGTCTGGGCTGTCACAGATGACTGCAGCGGGAGCCCAAACCAGGGGCAGCCGCCCCGAGACCATTCCGGCGTACGGTTCTCCGGTCGCGATTTGCGCCACGTAGTCCTGACCTGGGGATTCGAGCGGCCGCATTTCCTGGCGCCGCCGGCCCGCTACGCGATGCTGAGCGAGATCATTGGTTTTGATTGCAGAGCCCTGCAGGGCCTTAACGGGAATCGCAAATCGGCTATTCCAGTATTCGTCGAAAGTCGTGGAAAGCTGGCGCGCGATCGGGCCTGCCGTAAAGACGTCGTCGTCCGCGAATTGCGACCGCGGATCCATCTGGAAGTACTGATTGCCGATGTTTCGCCCACCGACGAGGGCGACCGAATTGTCGACGACGAGCAGCTTGTTGTGCATTCGATAGTCGAGCCTGGAAGCATTGAAGAAGAACTCCATAGCGCGAATTGCACGCATATGTCCGCGGTAGGCGAACGGGTTGAAGATGCGGACCTCTACCGAAGGATGCGCATCGAGCGCAACGATTTGC
>Ga0210384_10005421_pt1 | contig 13899 bp, 13 predicted proteins | sample IncBWH2MmetaG_FD_160574 | JGI IMG/M metagenome (GOLD analysis project Ga0210384, IMG submission 160574) | Forest soil microbial communities from Barre Woods Harvard Forest LTER site, Petersham, Massachusetts, United States - Inc-BW-H-2-M | ecosystem: Environmental > Terrestrial > Soil >...
CGTCGGTAACGATACCCTGTCCACGCGGCGAGGCGGCTCTGCACCCGGTATGGCTGCAGAACAGGCGACCACGCAAGGAGGACAGGGCAACGCTCCGCCAAATTCCCAGGATAATCAGCAAAGCAACGCGCAGCCGGTAGATGCAGTCGGTATTCCGCCTGAGCGCAGTAGTCGGCAGAGGGAAGTTGCACCGATATTTGAACAGCCGGGTGTGCTCACGCCAAGAGGGAAATATACGCTGGAGCCGTCAATCCAATACAGCTACTCTTCGAATGACAGGGTGGCGTTGGTTGGCTATACCGTGATCCCGGCCCTGCTGATCGGCTTGATCGATGTGCGGGAAGTGAAGAGCAGCACGCTGACCGGCGCATTAACCGGAAGATACGGTATTACCAATCGCCTTGAGATGGAGTTGCGCGTCCCGTATGTCTATCGTAGCGACTCCACGATCAGCAGGGAAATATTTACCGGCAGCGCCGTGGATAATGTTTTTCAAAGCAGCGGCAAGGCAATAGGCGACGTGGAAATGTCGGCACGCTATCAGTTTAATGATGGGGGGGCCGACCGGCCCTATTTCATCGGCACCATGCGGCTGAAGTCACGTACCGGCAAAGACCCGTTTGAAGTCGTCACCGATTGCGTCACGCGTTGCGAAGGCAATACGACGGGCACCGGCCTGCCCCTGGAATTGCCGACCGGATCAGGAACCTACTCAATCCAACCCGGCTTGACTTGGCTGTATCCCAGCGATCCGGCAGTGTTTTTCGGCAGTTTCAGTTACCAATATAATGTGATGCGCCGCAACGTAAGCCGCCAGGTGTTGAACGGTCAGAGCGAATTCCTGGGCGATATCAAGGCTGGAGATATCATCGGAGCAAATTTCGGCATGGGCCTGGCCTTGAACGACAAGTCTTCATTCAGCGTCGGGTTCGATATGAACTCGGTAGGAAGAACCAAGCAGAATGGGGTAACCGTGCCTGGCTCCGTCCGGGTTGTACTGGCCAACTTGCTGCTGGGGTATTCATACCGGTATTCTGATAAAACAGCATTCAGCCTGTCGATTGGCGCCGGCTTGACGCGCGATACGCCGGATCTCACATTGACCATGCGGGTGCCGATGTCATTCTGATGTAAACCAAATGCAATGGTAGTGCGTTAGATACTCATGGAAAGCCCGTCGTGTCGCCCTGCAAGCTTGTGCTTTGCAACGTCGGCCCGACGGGTAATTGTTTATAGGACAATCTTGCTTTGTATCAGTTGTAAGAGTCTGTGTCTTTCGACCGGTTTTTACAAAACAAACCCTATATTACAACCATGCAATAGAAGTTCCGCATTACTACCGCGGACTATTTGGTTTGAAAGGATTACATCATGCTCAGTCGTAAATTAAGCGTAGCAGCTCTGCTCATCGCAGTAGGCGCATCGTCGGTAGCGTATGCCGATGACCAGGGCGTCAATACCCTGTTGGGCGCTGCCGTCGGCGCGGCAATTGGACATGGGATCAGCGGACGAGATGGTGCCATTGTTGGCGGCGTGCTCGGTGCGGCAGTCGGTGCGAGCGCGAACACTTACGATCAGCCGCGCTATTACGGCCCGCCTCCAGCTACAACGTATTACAGTGCACCGACTACCTATTACGCGCCGCCGGCGCCAACCTATTACACAGAGCCAAGCACCGTGTATTACTCAAGCCCCCCTGTGTATGTAGCACCGGCGCCTGTGTACTATCGCTCGGCTCCTGTGGTAGTGGAAGAACGTTACTATCGCGGCGGACGCCGCTATTATGACGGCGACCGGCGCTATTACGATGGCCATGAAGGCCGCCACGAGTACTGGCGCAGATAGGCAATAAAACCCGCGGCATTCAGAATCTGTTGGTCTGCATGCCGCATTTTTATTGAATGACTGAATATACCTTGTTCAGTATTGCGGTTTATGCGGAACCTGCATCGCTGTCGCTCATGATGTTGCCGTCCACCAGAAGCCTTACAGCTGCTTGCTGCAGGCGTCTGAACTCCGGCATGGTGGCGGCAAGCTGACGAAATTCGCGAATCTCCCCGCCATCCGGATGCACGCCGCTAGGCGCCAGTTCGTCATGGAGTAACTCGCCGTTGAAGCCTTCGCGGCTCACCATAAATCCCAGCATGAAAGCTTCCCTGAGCAATGCTTCCTTCAGTATTTCCTCTTTCATGTATCACCTCTAGATAGCGTGTGGCCGGGTTGCCCGGAGTCCTGGCCGCCCCAAGGCTGAGGGCGACCAGGTAGCGAACGATACAGGCTGGGAGGTGTGCCGGCCATGACGCAAACCAGCCTCAAGGCATGCTATTTCGATCCCTCAGTTCTCTCTATCAGCTTACACCGTTTTACACAATGCCGACTTGAAGTGCGCATCGCATAGCCAGTGCCGCTGCGAGTAAAAATGGTTTCAATGCCGGGTTAATGGCCACGCAGCGGCCAACCATCCCGTAGTAAACCGCAAACATTTCCCACTTTTGTTGCCTTGATTTTAAGCAGTTGAAGTTAAGCTTTATAAATCAGCGGCTTATCGCCTGTTTGGCGTGGTTATCCACAGGATTGTTAACACAAGGTGTGGGTAAGATGCCATTTGTCCATGGTTGTTGTCCTTGTCATAACGGTAGGGCGCAAGCGCCGCAATAGCAACACACTCTGTTGCTAAAGTCGTCGATTCAGGTATTCAACATTGCCTTAGGGAATGCTTTCGACGTATGCTGAATGCACATTTGCGGGCTGGCGCCACGTGCCAAAGCATCATCATATTAAAAAAATAATGCGGAGACTTCCATGATCAAACTGACCTTCCAACAAAAGCTTTGGATTCCCCTGATTTGCAGCTTGCTGTGCATTTTCGGCATCTCGATTTACGACGCGGTGCAAACCCGCAATCTGCGGATTGAAGAGCGCAGCAGCGACCTGAGCAATATCGACGATGCGGCGTTAAGCATCGTCAAGCATTTCGGCGAGATGACCGTGGCCGGCACGCTGGCCAAGGAGCAGGCGCAGCAACAGGCAATGAAGGCAATCAAGGATTTTCGTTTTGGTAAAGACGGCTACGTGACGATAGTCGGACTGGACGGCGTGGCCGTGATGAATCCGTTCAAGGCCGAGAATGACGGCAAGAACATGAGCGACTTCAAGGACGCGCAGGGCAACTATCTGTATCGCGACATTATTGCCGTCGGCAAGAGCGCCAGCGGCAGTGGGTTCGTCCGCTATGTATGGGCGCGGCCCGGCGAGACCGAACCGGTTCCCAAGATGAGCCGCATCGCCACCTATAAGCCCTGGGAGTGGAGCCTGGTTACCGGCGTGTACATGGATGACATTGATGTCGCCTTCAAACACTCGCTGCTGCAATCAAGCGCCGTGCTGCTCGGCGTTTGCGTCCTGCTGGCGCTGATCGTCAGTACGATCAACCGTAGCCTGAGCCGCGCCATCGGCGGCGCGCCCGAATACGCGGCCGAGGTCGCGGCAGAGATCGCCGCCAATAACCTCAGCATCACCGTCGATACCAAGCCTGGCGATAACAGCAGCCTGCTGTTTGCAATGAAGAGCATGCAGTCCAACCTGGCCAACACCATAGGCGAGATCCGCCGCAGCGCCGACACCATCGCCATCGCGTCCAGTGAGATCGCCGCCGGCAACATGGACTTGTCGGCCCGCACTGAATCGCAGGCAAGCTCGCTGGAAGAAACCGCAGCCTCGATGGAGGAACTGACCTCGACAGTCACGCAAAACGCCGACAACGCCTTGCAGGCGAACCAGCTGGTGAAGTCTGCATCGGAAGTCGCGCAACGAGGCGGCACCGCGGTGGCGCAAGTGGTGCAGACGATGGAGACCATCAATGCTTCCGCCACGCGCATTGTAGACATCATTAGCGTCATCGACGGCATTGCCTTCCAGACCAATATCTTGGCGCTGAACGCCGCAGTGGAAGCCGCGCGCGCGGGCGAGCAGGGAAGGGGCTTTGCGGTGGTTGCTTCGGAAGTACGCAACCTGGCGCACCGCAGCGCCGCAGCGGCAAAAGAAATCAAGGCCCTGATCGGCGATTCGGTAGACAGCATCGCCGCGGGCAGTGCGCTGGTCGGGCAAGCCGGCACGACGATGGATCAGGTAGTGGCCAGCGTATCGCGCGTGACCGACATCATGGCCGAGATCACCGCCGCATCCGGTGAGCAAAGCACGGGCATAGGTCACGTCAACCAGGCCATCACGGAGATGGACTCCGTCACACAGCAAAATGCGGCGCTGGTAGAGCAAGCCGCGGCAGCCGCTGGCAGTCTGCAAGACCAGGCTGCCAGGCTGGCGCAACTGGTGTCCCGCTTCAAGCTGGATATCCACGACGCGGGCATGACGCCGCCGTCGCCAAGGCCGGTGCCGCGTACCGGCGCGATGCGCGCCAAGCCGGTGCGGGGGCTGGCCTTGCGTTGATTCAGGCTTGATTCGGCGGGGAAGTCCGGCAGCACTGCCGGACTTAATTAGTGGTTCGTCGGCAAAGTTGAGCTGATCGCGTCATCATGGTTTCGCCGCGCCTGCCGCGAATATTTGGTGAGGATTATCTTTGCAGCGGAAACCATTGCTCGCGCCGGTACACCGCTCCTTCATCGCTCAACATACTGGAATAAAGGCCGAAACCTGTCACCGGAACCCGGGGCAGCGAGATCGCCGGTTGCTGCGCCAGGAAGGCCGGCACTGCGCGGGCGGCCGCTGCCGGCTTGCAACGCGCGAGGCTGATATGCGGTTTATACCGGCGAACCGCCAGCCGCAACCCCGCATTCGCCAGTGCAGCCGCAATGCCGGCGTGCAGGCCCAGCAGTTCGTCGTTCATTTTTACTCCCGCCCACAGGGTGACGGTGCCGCTGCCGGAACGAAATTGCCCCAGCTCTTCAAATTCCAGTGAAAAGGCCGGCGCCTTGAATGCCTGTAATGCGTTCGCGATTGGCAGTACCTCCGCCTCACCGATGAAGTGCAGCGTCAGGTGCATCTGTTCCGCCTTCACCAGCCTGAGCCCGGCCGCAGGCTGCGGTTGCAAGCGCGCCAGTTTTGCAGTCACGGTCGGCGGCAGATCAATTGCGACAAACAGCCTCGGCATCTGCGTTCCTCCTATGCCAGGTTCAGGTCTTGAGCCGGTATCCCGTCTTGAATATCCACCATACCGCCGAGACGCACAGCAGCAGGAAGACCAAGGTCATGCCCGTGCTGAAGGCCACGCTGACATCGGCGATGCCATAAAAGCTCCAGCGGAAACCGCTGATCAGGTAGACCACGGGATTGAATAGCGCAACCTTCTGCCAGAACGGCGGCAGCATGCTGATCGAGTAAAAGCTGCCGCCCAGGAAAGACAGCGGCGTAATGATCAGCAGCGGTATGATTTGCAGCCTCTCGAACCCGTCCGCCCAGATGCCGATGATGAAGCCGAACAGGCTGAATGTGATTGCCGTGAGCACCAGAAAGGCCAGCATCCAGAACGGATGCGCAATCTCGAACGACACAAAAAGCCTGGCCGTGGCCAGGATCAGCAAGCCCAGGATGACCGACTTGGAGGCCGCGGCGCCCACATAGCCTAATACGATCTCAATGGCGGAAATGGGGGCGGAGAGTATTTCGTAGATGGTGCCGGAGAATTTCGGCATATAGATGCCGAACGAGGCATTGGCGACACTCTGCGTCATCAGCGACATCATGATCAGGCCGGGGACGATAAATGCGCCGTAGCGGACCCCGTCCACCTCCACCATGCGCCCGCCGATGGCAGCGCCAAACACCACAAAGTAGAGCGAGGTCGAGATCACCGGCGAGGCGATGCTCTGCATCAGCGTGCGCCAGGTGCGCGACAACTCGAACATATAGATAGCGCGAATGGCATGGATGTTCATGGCTGCGACCTCACAAGATTGACGAAAATTTCTTCCAGCGAGCTTTGGCTGGAGCGTAGATCCTTGAAGTCGATTCCGTGCTCGCCAAGCTGTCGCAACAGATCGGCGATGCCGGTTTGCTCGCTCTGCGCGTCAAAGGTATACACCAGATCGTTGCCGTCCGCCGATAGCGTCAGCTGTTGTCCGGCCAGGGAATCGGGGACTTGGGACAACTGGCGCTGCAGGTGCAGCGTCAATTGTTTCTTGCCCAGCTTTTCCATCAGCACCGCCTTGTCCTCCACCAGGATGATTTCGCCTTTTCTGATCACCCCGATGCGGTCAGCCATCTCTTCGGCTTCCTCAATATAGTGGGTGGTAAGAATAATGGTCACGCCGCTTTCTCGCAGGCCGCGCACCATGTTCCACATATCGCGCCGCAGCTCCACATCCACGCCGGCGGTGGGTTCGTCCAGAAACAATATCTGCGGCTCGTGCGATAGCGCCTTGGCGATCATCACCCGGCGCTTCATGCCGCCAGACAAGGTCATGATGCGAGAATCCTTCTTGTCCCACAACGAGAGGTCGCGCAATATTTTCTCAATATGCGCCGGGTTCGGCGCTTTCCCAAAAAGGCCGCGGCTGAAATTCACCGTGTTCCACACGCTTTCAAACGCATCGGTGGCAAGCTCCTGCGGCACCAGCCCTATCTTCGAGCGCGCCGCGCGATAATTCAAAACGACGTCATGCCCATCGGCCATGATGGTGCCGTGAGTCGGATTGACGATCCCGCAAACGATGTTGATCAGCGTCGTCTTGCCGGCGCCGTTCGGCCCCAGCAATGCAAAGATTTCGCCGCGGCGGATATCCAGATCAACGCCTTTGAGGGCCTGGAAGCCGGAAGCGTAAGTCTTGGTGAGATTTTTGACCGAAATGATCGCTGGCATGCGATGTCCTTATTATTGCTTTAAATGCCGGTAATTGTAGTATGGATTGCGAATGCGAATCCGGCGGGTTGCTGAAAGCCGATTTTAGACCCCGACCGCGCCCGCAGTATCGGCAACAGGCGGAGTAATTGCCGTCGGACCATAAGCAGACTGGTTTTACAGCAACATGTGCACACCCGCCAACGGCCAATGTGCACCAGCGCACAGAACTTGTGGCGCGGCTGCTTTATCTTGAAGTCTTTCATTCCAAAGGAAAGACATCATGAAGACCCTACTTGCCACAAGCTGTTTCGTCATTAGCGCCATATTGTCCCCGGTCATCAGCCATGCCCAGGACAGCGACGCCGATCGCGCGCATCCGATGAATTTCGTCAAGGATTCGGTCATCACCAGCAAAATCAAGGCCAAATTGGCCGCGGAACACATTACCAGTGTTGGAAGAATTAAAGTCGATACCGACGACAAAGGCGTTGTGTGGCTGAGCGGCACCGCCAGAACCCAGATGGATGCAGACAAAGCTGTGTCGATTGCTAAGAAGACCGAAGGCGTTGCTTCCGTCAAGAGCAATATTGTGGTGAAGGCGGATTAGCTTCTCTTGATGCAAGATACGAAGAATCCGGTTCACATCGCAGGCTTCGCCTAGTTGGCGCAAGCCCTGTAACACCTTGCAATATTCGTACATCGAACTACTTTCAAACTGCATACGCTTTGCGCAGTCTTGGCTGTGTAGGATTGGCTGGGAAGATCCGCCGCAACCCGTGTCCGATGACAAGGACGCCGTTAAATCGGCTCTATCAAATGGGCATCATGCATCTTGTACCCATTCACGTCTCGGCTCACCTGGTGCCATTCGAACGCATCGCTAGCGAGCGACCGCTCTCTGGCGATCATTTCTGCCTGCTTATAGTCAAATCCCAGGTCTAGCCAGTCGCGAGCGTCCTCCGGCGACAATGAGACTGGACGGCGGTCGTGAATGTCCACCATCCCCCCCGGCAGATTCATTTGTAACGATAACGAAACCAGACCCGGCATCGCCTTCAACGCCTGGCGGTAAATTCGTCAGCGCCGCCAGTAAGAGAGGCTGATTATTTTTGGGCTTGATGTACCAGGGCTGCTTTTTACGGTCTACGGCCGTCCACTCAAACCACCCATCGGCCGGGACCAAAATGCGCCCGGACTTCATCAGCCCTCTGTAATAGGGTGTTAAAAGCTTTTCCAGCTTGGCATTGATGGCGGACTTCATATTCTTTTCTTTGGCCCAGGGCGAGAGCCACTGCCAGGCCAGTTGCTCGGGCAGGCAAGCATCTTCGTCGCTCCGCAATATCCAGTGCCGTACACCTGGTCCAGCGTTGTAGTTGCGTATCGGGTCGTGATACAGCGGCTCGTCAATATCCCTAATGCGCATGCCAAGGATGTTCGATTAGTAGGTCACCGTCATTTGTTGGGTTAATCGACCGCACATCACGCCCCCAATCCATTGAAATTATCCGATAGACAATAGTTTAACGCTACAATGTCACATGGTCGATATTCCTAACGGGCCTTGCCCGAGCTAATCGTCGACCTATATTAATTCCCTGTGAGTCACGTACCTAAGCAACGATTTAACGCCACAATTAATTGTCTCTAGAGTAACAAAAAGGATAATTTTGACACTTATCAATGACATAATTAATTTACTTAGCTCTGACAAAAGTTCTCTTGGTGACGCACTTTTAAAAACGAAAGTCCTTCTATATAAAATCGGACATAAAGAGCTTGCTGACTGGGTCGATTGGGAAATTGAAGGTTATCCCGACGCAGCTCAGATTCCGGATTACAGAATACTTCAGGGGGAGATTAGGGGGACCATCGTGACTTTTGGTGGCCGATATCCGTCACATGCACTTCCGGTAAGACACTTGTCAGACGAAGAGCGTGACAGGCTTCTATTTGCAAATGCGACATGGGGTGTCTCTGTAATCGAAAACATGCTTGGCGGACGTAAGAATAATAATGCTTTTAAGATGCCTTTCCCGTTGGAGGCTAATCGATATCTCGGCAAAACCCTTGCTGAAGGATACATTGTCGAAAAGGCGTGGTTGCAAATTGAAGCTCCTAAGCTCTATGAAATATTAACAAAGGTTAGGGCGCGACTTCTCGATTTTGCTCTCAAGCTACAGGACGAGTTAGGTGAGGACACTACGGATGAGCAAATGAAAAACAAGGCCAGCACGATCGATGCAACTTCTCTGTTTACTAATAGCGTATTCGGCGGCGACGTTACCGTAATTGTAGGGAGTCACAACCTGCAGCAGATAACTAATGCTGCTACAACAGGTGATTTTCTTCGCCTGGAGGCCGCGCTAAAGAAGTATAAAGTGCCGGATGAAGATATCTCTTCCCTAAAGGAGGCGATAGATAGTGACAAAGGGACCGAAGAAGTAGCCAACAAAAAATTGGGTCCATCTGTTAAAGCTTGGATGCATAACATGATGGGTAAGGCTATCAACACTTCTTGGCAGATTGAACTAGCAGTTGCAGGAAACCTTTTAACATCAGCTTTGCAAGCCTACTACGGTTGAGAAAGCTACATTTAACGCGCTATTTCAGGCGCTTCAAGGATGGGAAATGGACGTGCCAATTCTAGTTGCCGTTATTTCTGCTGCGGCCTCAATTATAGTGGCGGCAGGAACATTTTTCCTGACTAAGCGAAAGGAACGTGAGGCTGAGTGGAGAACACAGAGGCTGCAGCACTATCGGGAATTTCTTGAAGCATTGAGTGGCACGGTTGGTACGGACTCTACCCCTGAGGGCCAATTGCGCTGGGCAAAGGCGTGCAACACTATAGGTCTCGTTGCATCACAAAACGTTCTCAAAGCCCTTTGGCAATTTCAGGACGCCATTGCGAAAAGTAATCCTCAACCGTCTGTTAAAGAGCATGATCGGTGTCTCAACTTGCTCATTTTAGCAATTCGTGTTGACCTACGTGTCTCGCCACAAGATGACCCAAGCACTTTTGCCTTCCGTCTTTGGGCATCAGGTACAAATGGATAGTATGTGCAATTTCACGCGCAAGCGAGTTCAAAGTGCGCGGCGCGTTATAGCTGCTGGCCAGCTTGAAATGAACAGAGCGGAAAACAATGAATACACCTTTATCGGCAAATGGATATGTAGCGCGATTCAAAAAATGGCTAGCTCAAAAGGCCATTGAAACTGGCGCTCTGGTCGTAGGCGGGCCGTGCATGATCCTGTGCCTGTGGGCCGCCATAATACTTCTAATGCAGTTTGTGCAGTGGTTCCAATCAGGGGAGTGGATGTCGCTGCCTGCGACCGAATTTTTTTACCATGGACAACTAGAATATCCGGCTGGAATTGGAAAGTTCATTCCGGATTTATCGACCCTAGAATTTTCACAATGGTTACAAAGCCCCTCTAGCGCGCTAGGACCTCATAAACTCGTCGCACCTATCCTGGGCTGGCTCAGTGTGCCTGCCTTTCTAGTGGTGATTGCTGGCCTTTACTTGTGGTTCTGGATGTTCATTCTTAGCGAAATTGAAAAATTCAAGAAATCGACTTAAAAATATATCGTGGAGCAAGGTGCATGCACCCCAACGCGGCCGGTAGCCGAACTCGTGAATGGTAGCTATGGCTCATAATCCAGAACACTCGGCAGAAGCGCAACTCGCTTTGGTTGTTGCGGTGAAGTTGCTTCTAACCACACTGCGGGCAAATCCCTTGGCCTCTGCAGCCATGGCAGATGAGATGGAACGTATGCGGGCAAACCTTCTCGCAACTAATTCGACCGATCAAAAACTCCATGCGTTCGATGAAACGGCAGGGGCATTGCTTAACGCCCTCAAATCTAGCTAGGAAAGAGTGTTAAAACATAAGGCCGCGAATGCGGCCTTTAACGTTTTGGGGGCAATTACCTTGCAAAATCTGATAATTTTGTAGAGACAAATATTTTGCAAACGGGAGACAAACTCGCTGCGACGTTACATACAAACAGCGATCTAGGACAAATCTAGGACAAGTTGCCATACTAGGAGTCAGAATGCAAAAACGGGTTGCTTCCGATTGAAAGCTAACCCGTTGATTTACATCTTTATTTATTGGTCGGGGCGAGAAGATTCGAACTTCCGACCCCTTGCACCCCATGCAAGTACGCTACCAGGCTGCGCTACGCCCCGACACTGAGTTGCGGATTATAGCGGATTGGTAGGTTTTTTGCCATGCCTGCATGCAATTTATTTAGCTATTTTTCTGCGATTTCCATTCCCTGCGAACTATATTGGCAAGATGTGCTCGAAGTTTCGTGGTTTTCTTTGAGAAAATTGTCAAAACGCGTGAAAATAGGCGTCTCTGCGCTACCGCGCATTTTCCGTTTCCCAATTCCTTTTACCTAAAGTAATTATGTCCATCAAAATCAGTCAAAACTTTGACGCAGGTGCAATTGAAGTTGTCCGTGCAGAACAGGCAGATGCCATTGAATTGAAGTTGCGCAAGGATTCGCATGCCGATATCGCACAGTGGTTTTATTTCCGTTTGCAGGGCGCGCGCGGCGCGTCTGCGGTGATGCGTATCGTCAATGCCGGTGAAGCCACGTATGCCAAGGGCTGGGAGAACTACCGCGCCGTGGCCAGCTATGACCGCGAGACCTGGTTCCGGGTGGAGACAGAGTTTGACGGCAAGGTGATGACTATCCGCCATACGCCGGAAGGCGACAGCGTGTATTACGCCTATTTTGAGCCGTATAGCTGGGAGCGCCACCTGGCGTTGCTGGGCAGCGTAGAGCATTCTGCGTTGGCGCGCGTGGTGGACCTGGGCAATACCGTCGATGGACGCGACCTGAACATGGTGGTGGTGGGCGATCCTGCTGCGAAGAAAAAAGTGTGGATCATTGCGCGCCAGCATCCGGGCGAGACGATGGCGGAATGGCTGGTGGAGGGTACGCTGAATGCCTTGCTGGACCCGGCCAATCCTATTGCACGCCGCATCCTCGACCATGCGGTGCTGTACATCGTGCCGAACATGAATCCGGACGGCTCGTATCGCGGCAACTTGCGCACCAATGCGGCCGGCGCCAACCTGAACCGCGAGTGGATGACGCCGTCGATGGAAACCAGCCCGGAAGTGTTTCTGGTGAAAAACAAGATCCATGAAACCGGCTGCGACCTGTTCCTGGACGTGCACGGCGACGAGGCCTTGCCGTATGTGTTTGTGGCCGGCAGCGAGATGCTGGCGGGCTTTACCGACAAGCAGGCGGCGCAGCAGAAGGAGTTTGTCGATAGCTTTGTGATGGCCAGCCCGGATTTCCAGACCAAGGTCGGTTACGAAGCCAGCAAATACAATGAAGACGTGCTGAAGCTGGCCTCCAAATACATCGGCCACCATTTCAAGTGCGTGTCGCTGACCCTGGAGCTGCCGTTCAAGGACAATGACAATTTGCCGGATGCGGAAACCGGCTGGGACGGCGCGCGCAGCATCAAGCTGGGCGAGGCGATGTTGCAGCCTATCCTGGCCTCATTGACATCCAAATTGGATTGACAGGAAGAATATCGTGGGCATAGAAATCGAACGCAAGTTTCTGGTCGCCAATGAAGGCTGGAGACGGGATGCAGAAAGAATACCTGGGGCGCGCTCCACCTTCATGCGCCAGGGCTATCTGTCGTCCAACGCGGACCGTATCGTCCGCGTGCGTATCGATGGCGAGCAGGCGGTGTTGACGATCAAGGGCAAGGCACAGGGCGAGGGCGGCCCGGGTAGCATCTCGCGCGGCGAATGGGAGTATCCTATTCCCGTTGCGGATGCGCAGGAGTTGCTGGGCAAGCTGTGCGAGCAGCCGCTGATAGAGAAGGTACGCCACCGTATCCCCTATGCCGGCCTGGTATGGGAGGTGGATGAGTTTTTTGCAGACAACGCCGGCCTGGTCGTGGCCGAGGTGGAGCTGGAGTCGGAGCAGCAGGAATTTGCGCGGCCCGCCTGGCTGGGGGAAGAGGTCAGCCACGACAGGCGCTATGCCAACGCGAATTTGCTGAAGCACCCGTTCAGCCAATGGAATAAATAGCCAACGTTTTTTACACTTTGCCATGCCTAAGATCATCTTCACCCAGCAACTGAGCCGCTTCACCGACGTGCCGGAGGTGGAGGCGGATGCGGCCAGCTTGCGCGACATGCTGGAGGCGGCATTTGCGGTGAACCCGCGCTTGCGCGACTATGTGATGGACGAGCAGGGGCATGTGCGTTTTCATGTGGCGGTATTTGTCGATGGAAAACGGGTGCGGGATCGCGTCCGGCTGGATCAGGCGCTGTCGCCGGGCAGCACGGTTCATGTATTGCAGGCACTGTCAGGAGGCTGATGATGAAAGCAATGGTCGCTACCCGCAAGGGTTTGTTCGAATTGAATCGTCAGCCGGATGGCTGGCAGATCGGGGCACCCAGTTTTTTGGGCGAGCCGGTGAGCATGGCGCTGTACGACAGGCGCGACGGCACGACCTATGCCGCGCTCAATCTGGGCCACTTCGGCAGCAAGCTGCACAGGCGCGACGCGGGCAGCGATGCGTGGACGGAGATCGCCGTGCCGGCCTATCCGCCGCAACCGGAATCAGCCAAGGACGAGATAGAGTGGAAGCTGCAGTTCATCTGGTCGCTTGCCGCCGGCGGCAACGATCAGCCGGGCGTGTTGTGGGCCGGCACCTTGCCGGGCGGCTTGTTCCGGTCTGACGACAGGGGCGATTCCTGGCAACTGGTGCGCCCCCTGTGGGATGTGCCGCAGCGCAAGGAATGGTTCGGCGGCGGCTATGATGCGCCGGGCATACACTCCATCTGCGTAGACCCCAGGGATAGCGATACCGTGCTGGTAGGCCTGTCCTGCGCCGGCGCCTGGATTACCAGGGACGGCGGCGATAGCTGGTCCCTGAGCGCCAAGGGCATGATCGCCACCTACATGCCGCCGGAGCGCGCTGACGACGGAAACATACAAGACCCGCATCTGATCGCCCGCTGTGCAGGCGCACCGGATGTGCTGTGGTGCCAGCACCATAACGGTATCTGGCGCAGCACCGACGGTGGCGCATTCTGGCAGCAACTGCACCCGCAAGGCG
>Ga0210384_10005423_pt1 | contig 13895 bp, 13 predicted proteins | sample IncBWH2MmetaG_FD_160574 | JGI IMG/M metagenome (GOLD analysis project Ga0210384, IMG submission 160574) | Forest soil microbial communities from Barre Woods Harvard Forest LTER site, Petersham, Massachusetts, United States - Inc-BW-H-2-M | ecosystem: Environmental > Terrestrial > Soil >...
CGCGGGAGTTCAAAGGACGTTCGGGCCGGCGGTCCGGCGTCGGAGACTCTCCCCCTCAGCGCCTCCCCACCTCCCCCGGTGAACGTCACGTTCGAGATCACCCGAGGCGCCTCGTGCACCGTCCACTCCCTCGAGGTTCCCATCGGTTCCACCGTTCGGGTCGCCCTCAAGCGGCTCGGGGTCGCCGCTGAGGGATGCGCGGTCCTGGAGGATGGGCGATCCGTCCCCCTCGATATGCCGATCCACTCGACCAAGCGGCTCACGATCGTGCCCACTTTCTCCGGGGGCTAAGCCGGTGGACCGCTCTCGACCGTCCTCGAAGGGGTTATGGGGTAGCGCCGTCGTCTATGAGACGGGCGCGCGAGTCTCGCGGGAGCTCATTTGACTGCTGCTTGTCCCATCTGCGATGAGCCGATCCAGGAACCGTCGTCGCACTGTGCGGCGTGCGGGTTTCCGTCGGCCCTGGCGGCGGACGCGGCTCGAGTTCGGGCCGAGCCTGAGACTCCGGCCAAAGTGGATCGCGCGCCGAACGCGGAGCCCGCCCGTCCGCCTCCCCGGCTCTCCCCGAACACGCGGGATGCCCAGACGGAGCTCAGCCACCGGGTGGCCGTCGAACTTCGGGAGAACCTCGGGCTGCTCCGCCAGCTGGGCGGCGACCAACACGATATCACGAGCGAGATGAGCCAGGCGGCCCTCATTCAGGCGGACGGCCGGGTCGGCGAATCCCTCAGCCTGCTCCGCGACGCGCAGTCCCGGGTGGTCCTGCGGACCTCCGAGATGTTCGAACGCCGGCTCAAGGAGCTTCGCGCCCGCCAGGAGGCCCTCGGCAAGGAGGGAGTGGGCGCCGACTACAGCTCCGAGCTGAAAGCGATCCACGACGACTTCGAAGCCGGTCGACGCGGCGACGCGCTCGACCGCCTGGTCCGTACCGACCAGCTCCTCTCCCGGGTGGAAGGAGACTGGCGGGGGCTCCGAAGCCTATTGCAGCAGATCGAGGCGCTCCGCTCCGCCTCCGACGTCCCGGGCAGCGGGAACCCGGACGTCGACGCGGATCTCGTCGAAGTGCGTAAGCTCCTCCAGCAGCCGAAGGTGACCGCCGAGTCGTTGGACTCCGCCTCCCAGATCGCCGCCCGCGCGCTCATGCTCCTCCACGAGGCCCTGCCGGCGGCCCTCGAAGAAGAGCTCGAGCGCCACCGCGCCACCCTCTCGACGTTCCCCCAAGAGACGGACCTCACGAGGGAAGGGAAGAACCTCCATGCCGAAGCCTCCCGCCACCTCCGACGGGGTCGCCTCGCGGACGCCAGCCAACGCCTTCGGGAGCTTCGCCGGGTGATCCGGGCCCTCGGTCCTGCTCCGACCCCATTGTCCGCCGAGCCGCCGCAGGCCCCCATCGCCCCTCCCGCTTCGACGGGGAGTGGTCCGTTCTCGGCGATCGAGGCCGGAAACGCGAGCGTCGAACCGAGCCCCGGCGAGGACCCCCTGGGCCGCCTGCTTCAGAAGGCACGGGGTCTGGCCGCCCGGGTCCGGACCCTTCCGCCGGACTCCGAGGTCGCCTTCGAGGCCGCTTCCGAGATCCGCCGGGCCACAGAGCTTTTGCGGGCCCGCAAGCTGGAGGAGGCCGATCAGACATTGACGCGCCTCATGCACACTCTGGACGTCGAGCACCCGGCGGAGGCCTGAGCCCCTGGCCGCCGCCACTCCCTCCGGGGAACTCGAGGCTCGCCTGACGGCGCTGGTCGTACGAGCGCAGGGGTTGGAGACCGAGGGTCTCAGCTTCCCCACCGCCCAGATCCAAGGAGCGTTCCGTCAGGCGATCTCCCAAGGCGATCTCGATCGAGCGACGACGGTTCTGAAACGCGGCGAGGCGATCTATTCGAAGGCGGCCCGGGACTGGACCTGGGTTCGCGAGCTCCTGCGTCGCGCCGACGAGCTTCGCGCCCTCGCGACCTCCCTCGGCGTGGACGTCGCCCACCTCGACTCCCGCGTCGGCAACGCGCGGGAGCACCTTCGCAGTGCCCCGCTCTCCGCCGGCTCGCTCGAGAAGGCCGCCGCCAGCGCCTCGCTCGCCTTGGCGGTGCTGAGCGACACGATCCCCAAGTTCTGCCTCCAAGAGGCCCAGCGGCTGGGAGTCTCGATCCGCTCCGCGAGGGACCGCGGCGAGGACGTGACCGACGCGACCAAAGCGTTGGCCAGCCTCATGCAAGGGATCCAGGAAGAACACCTACCGGTGACGGCGGCGCGATTGATCCAGGCTCGCCAGGCGGTCTCCCGAATCCCCCGGGCCCCGGCGGTCGCGACGATCCCCGACGAAGAGGAGGAGGAGATCCTTCTCGAAGCGCGGAACCTGGCTCGCCGGCTCCACCGGATCAAATCGAAAGCCCACGACGCGCAGAGCGCCGCGCGCCTGATGACCCAGGTCCGAGCGGCGCTCAGCGAGGACCGGCGTTTCGGTACGCCGGAAGAGGAAATCGAAGAGCTGTGGACCGAGGTGGACCGAATCACCCGGGAGCGCGCCGAGGCCGCCGTGAACGAACCGGTTGCCGAACCCGTCGCCGACGTCGTTGTCCCCGAACCGGCCCCCGATCCCCCCCGTAGCGCGGGCCGCTCCCGTTCTGCTCGGGCGGCCCGTCCGTAAACTTTTAATACCTATCGCAAATCCTTTATACCAATTGGCTCGGCCGGGTGTCCGCGCGGAACCGCGCGAGCGGGTCGTCGGCGTCGTCACCGCGATCACGCCATCCGGGCTCTGGACCCTTCGATCCCCCGGTCCGACGTTCCCCCCCGAGGGGACTCCCGTGGCGGATGGAACCGGCCGGATCGGCGGGCGAGTGGTCCGCGTGTTCGGTCCGGTCGCCCGCCCCTACCTTTCTGTGCGGCCGCGACGTGCGCCGAAACCGTCCGAGGCCGCGGCTCTGATCGGCTCGTCGGTGTACCGGGAGGCAAGAAGGACCGATGCAACAGGATGAAGCGTCCACGAACGGGAAGGAGACCAACGGGCCGAGGTCGACCGACGTCGCGGTCCCCACGCGGTGCTCGAACTGCGGTTCGACGCACCTGACCCGCGACTACGAGAAAGGCGAGCTCGTCTGCGACGAGTGTGGCCTCGTCCTCGAGGAGGGGATGATCGACCAGGGTCCGGAGTGGCGAGCCTTCGATGCCGAGCAGGGCGAGAAGCGGACCCGGACCGGGGCTCCGACGACCCTCACGATCCACGACAAGGGGCTCTCGACGGAGATCGGATGGAAGAACCGGGACCCGTACGGAAAGTCGATCCCGACGCGCAACCGCGCGCAGCTCTATCGACTGCGCAAGTGGCAGCGCCGTATCCGGGTCTCCAACGCCACCGAACGCAACCTGGCGTTCGCGCTCGCCGAGCTCGACCGGATCGCCTCGTCGATGGCGCTCCCGCGCAACGTGCGCGAGACCGCCGCGATGATCTACCGGAAAGCCGTGAATCGCAATCTCATCCGCGGCCGGTCGATCGAAGGGGTCGTCGCCGCGTCGCTCTACGGGAGCTGCCGGCAATGCAACGTGCCGCGAACCCTCGACGAGATCGCGAGCAAGTCGCGCATCGGCCGCAAGGAGATCGGGCGGACGTACCGCTTCATGACCCGCGAGCTCAAGCTGAAGCTGATGCCGACCAAGCCGCAGGACTACATCCAGCGGTTCTGTTCGGAGTTGAAGCTCAAGGGCGAGATCCAGACCCGCGCCAACGAGATCCTGAAGGAGGCCACCGAGCGCGAGCTCACCAGCGGGCGGGGCCCCACGGGCGTGGCGGCCGCGGCGATCTACATCGCCTCCGTCCAATGCGGGGAGCGCCGCACCCAGCGAGAGGTCGCCGAGGTGGCCGGCGTCACCGAGGTCACGATCCGCAACCGCTACAAGGAGCTCACCGAGAAGCTGAACCTGCGCGTCATGCTCTAGGCGGCCGATCGTGGACGAGCTCCTCGAGGCCGGGCTGCGCGCCGCCCTGACAGGCCCCGTCGTCTACGCCGATGTCCGGGTCGTCTCCCCGCAGCGCTACGAGCATCTCGCGGTTCGTAACGGCGAGGCGAGCGCCCTCACCTCTTCGGAACGCGCGGGGATCGGGGTGCGCGTCCGCTCCAAGCTGGCTTGGGGGTTCGCGACCTCGACCCAGCTCGATGCCGGCACGGCCCGGGCCTTGGCCCGCCGGGCGGTCCGGGCGGCGGTGGCGGCGGGGCGGACCAGCCGGACGCCTCTCCTCGTCACTGAGGAGAAGGGGCCGAGCCAGGGACGGTACGAGAGCCCAGTCGAGATCGACCCGTTCGAGGTCGACCGGGAAGAGAAGCTTCGGATCCTCACCGAGACGGAGCGTGCCCTGCATGTCGGCCCGTCGATGAAGAGCGGCCACGCTCAGTTCCAGGCGTGGCGCGAGGACAAGTGGTTCGCCTCCTCCGAGGGGGTCCGGTTCCGATCCACCATCACCCATGTGGGCGCGGGCGTCGACGCCACGGCCGTCGCGGGCGGCGAGGTCCAACGACGCTCGGCCCCCACGTCGTTCGGCGGAGACTACCGGCAGGCCGGCTGGGAGTTCGTTCGCGACCTGGACCTACCGCGCCTGGCCCCCTCCGTCGGAAAGGAGGCCGTCGCCCTGCTGACCGCTCCCGTCTGCCCGACGGCCACCACGACCCTGGTCCTCGCCTCCGACCAGCTGGCCCTGCAGGTGCACGAATCGGTCGGCCATGCCACCGAGCTCGATCGGATTCTCGGGATGGAGGCGGGATACGCGGGGACCTCGTTCCTCGGGGTAGGAGACCGCGACTCCCTCCGGTATGGGAGCGAAGGGATGAACATCGTCGCCGACGCGACGGAACCCGGGGGCCTCGGGAGCTTCGCGTGGGACGACGAGGGGGTTCCGGCCCGCCGCACCCCGCTCGTCGATTCCGGGCGGCTCGTGGGCTTCCTCACCTCCCGGGAGACGGCGGCTTCGGCCGGGCTCGAGCACTCGGGGGCGACCGTCCGGGCCGACAGCTTCCACCGCCTGCCGCTCATCCGGATGACCAACATCGACCTGTTGCCCGGGGACCGCTCGTTCGACGAGCTGCTCGACGGGGTGCGGGAGGGCGTCTACCTCGCGACCAACCGATCGTGGTCGATCGACGACAAGCGGCTCAACTTCCAGTTCGGCACCGAGGCCGGCTGGAGGATCAAGGACGGCGCTCTCGATGGCCTCGTCCGAAACCCGATCTACGCCGGGATGACCCCGAAGTTCTGGGCCTCCATGGACGCGGTCGGGGACCTCTCCACCTGGCACCTCTGGGGGGTCCCGAACTGCGGGAAAGGACAACCGAGCCAGGTCGCCCGCGTCGGGCACGGAGCGCCGGCGGCGCGCTTCCGCGACGTGAGCCTCCGGGGGAACTGATCGTGCCGGAGAGCGAGACCGCGGTTCTCCGAACACTCTCGGAGACGCTCGGATCCCTACCGCCGGGTGCCGAGGCGGATGCACGCCTCACGGGAGGGCAGTGGGGAACGATGCGGTTCGCGAACGGCCGGATCCACCAACCCCACCTGGAAGAGGGCCGGTTGCTCTCACTGCGGGTCGCGTCGGATCGACGCCTGGGGACCGCGACCACCACGGACCTCACGGAGCACGGGATCGCCGCTGTGGTTCGGGCGGCCGTGGCGCTGGCGGCGATCGCCCCGATCGAGCGGAAGTTCCCCGGCTTCCCCGAAGGGACGCGGCGGCTCGTTCCCGTCGCCTACTCCGAATCGACGGCTCGACTGACCCCGGAAGCGCAAGGCCGCATCGCTGCGAAAGCCCTTGATGCCGCCCGCGCCGAGATCCCCGACGCGCGGGTCTCCGGGGTCGTGAACGTCGGTCACGAGTTCATCGCCGTCGCGAACACCTCCGGCCTCTCCCGCTTCTCGCGCCGCTCCGCCGTCATGTCGAGCGTCCTCGTCGAACGACCCAACGAGGACCCTCCGGTCTCGGGCTGGTCGGAAGGGGCGCACTGGGACGCCGCCGGCCTCGACTCCGCCGCGCTGGGCCGGGAGGCGGCGTCGCGGGTGGCGACGAGCGCGCCGACGGCGGTCAAACCCGGGACCTACCGGGTGCTCCTCGGCGGCTCTGCCGCTTCTGAGCTGATCGGTTACTTGGGGTATCTCGGGTTCAACGGTCACGGCGAGGAGGAGGGCTGGAGCTGCCTCGCCCGCCGCCGGGGTCGACGGATCCTCCCCCCGTCGATGACGCTTGTCGACGAGGGCCGGTCCCGGGAATCGATCCCGCAGGGGATCGACTACGAGGGGCTCGAGAAGCGAAAGACCCCGCTCGTCACGGAAGGGGTGGCGGGGGCCGCGGTCTCGGACCTCGTCACGGCCGGTCGATTGGGCGTTGACCCGTCCGGTCACGGACTTCCTCCGGAGTCCCCGTACGGGGAGTGGGGCCCGATCCCGACCCAGGTGCGGCTAATGGGCGGCGATGCGAAGGAGGAGGAGCTCCTCCGGGAGACCCGCAACGGCATCCTGGTCACCCGGTTCCATTACGTCCGCGTCGTCCACCCCGGCCGTTCGATCCTGACGGGGATGACCCGCGACGGCACGTACCGGATCGAGAACGGCGAAGTGACCCGACCGCTACGCAACCTGCGGTTCACCGAGAGCATCCTCAGGACCCTGTCGAAGGCCGAACTGTGGGGGCGATCGCGCCGCCGTTACAGCGACGAGCGGGGAGGTGCGACGGTCACCGCCTCCCCGATCCTCACCGGGGCGTTCCGGTTCACCTCGTCCACCCTGTTCTGACGGGGGAAGATGGCGACGTCGGCCCCCGAGCTAAGGGCCGCCGTGTTCGGATCTGGCGAGGGGACCACCGTGGAGGCCCTGGTCGCGGCGATCCGCGAGGGGCACGTGCCGGTGCGGATCGCCGGCGTCCTCGTCGACCGTCCCGAAGCCCCGCTGATCGCCCGGGCGAACCGCCTCGGGCTCGAGGTACAGCTTCTTCCGAGCCGGGGTCACGACCCGTCGGACTGGAGCGCCGCGGCGACGTGGTGGCTCGACTCGCTCGGGGCCGAGCTCGTCGTCCTCGCCGGGTTCCGCGCGATCCTGCCCAGATCGTTCCTCGACCGGTGGCGGGGCCGGGTCCTCAACGTCCACCCCTCCCTTCTGCCGGAGTTCGGTGGAGCCGGGATGTACGGCCGGCGGGTCCATGAGGCGGTTCTGCGCGACGGGCGGGAAGAGACGGGCGCGACGGTCCACATCGTCACCGAGCTCGTCGATGGCGGCCCGGTGCTGGCCCAAGGGCGACTGCCCGTCGATCCCGGCGAGACGCCCGAATCGCTGCGCGAACGGCTGCGGCCCGTGGAAGTGGGGCTGCTCGTCGAGGTCTTGCGACGGTTCGGGGACCGCCGTTGGACGCTGCCCTACGAGCCGGACCGCCCGGGGGCGCCGCGTCCGCTCCTCTCGTGAGCGACCGGGGGGGCCTTCGGCGGGCGGGAGGGCAACAGGTCGATGAGGAGGGTCGGACGGGACGGTACTCCGTCGGGCAGCGAGTGCCGGGTCGTCTTCGGGGGGAACGGTCGCGAGGCTTTCGCCCGGGCGATCACCTCTTCCTTCGTGAGGGCGGGGCCGGGTTTCCAGCGTTCGAGCCGCACCCGAGGATCATCGTACGGGACCACCCAAGCCGGGACCCGGACGGCCCCGAGCTTCCGGAGGGCGGTGAACCTATGGTGGCCGTTCAGGATCACGTGGTGGTCCTCGGCGACCCAGATCGGTTCGAGGACGACCCCGGTGGAGCGGATCTCCTCGACCAGCTCGTCCACCCGGGCCGGATCGATCTCCTCGTGGATCGAGAGCCCGCTGATGTCGAGCAGGCGGAACACCGGTCTCTTCGTCATGCCGCCGTCCCCTCCCGGACCCGGGTGAGCGCCCGCCGGACGAAGACGCCCGCCATCTTCTTCCGATAGTCCGGGGCGAGGAAGGTGTTGTGGACCGGGCGAACGGCCCCCCGGATCCGGGTCGCCACGTCGAGGATCCGCTCGTCGGTGAGCGGGGAACCGACGAGGGATTGGGTGAGGTCATCGAACCGGCGCGGGTACGTTTCGAGCCCTCCGGCTGCGACGGCGAGCTCGGTCGGGGTCTCCCCATCGAAGATCGCCGACGCGGCGACGCCGAGTTCCGGAAAGTCGAACGACGGCCGCACCCGGAGCTTGAGGTACGCCGAGCGCCGCGCGCGGGCCGCCGTCGGGAAGTGGACCGCGACGAGCAGCTCGCCCGGAGCGAGGTGCGTTCGCTGGATGCCGTCCCCGCGGGCGTCGTAGAGGTCCGTGACGGGAACTCGTCGCGCGCCGTCGGGTCCGTGGATCTCTGCCTCGGCATCCAGGACCATCAGCGCGGGAGCGAGGTCGCCGGAGAACGTGGCGTAGCACTTCTCCTTCTGGGGGACGACGTGGCAGCGGTCGCCCTCGGCCTTCAGGCAGAATCCGAGGCTCTGGCGCCAGAAATACGACTGGTTGAAGAAGAAACAGCGCGTCTCGAGGAACAGGTTTCCCCCGACGGTCCCGGTCGCGCGGACGAGCGGGGTCGCGACCTCCCGCAGCGCCTCGGCGATCGCGGGGTAAGCGCGGAGGAACGCGGCATCGCGCTCGAGATCGCCGAGTCGGGTCATCGCCCCGACGCGGTCGACGGAATGGCCCCGAAGCTCCTGGACGTCCTCCAGGGCGATCAGATGGGGCCGGAGGTTGAGGTGCATCTTGTAGTTCGGGAGGAGATCGGTCCCACCGGCAAGGTAGTCGAACGAGCCGGAGTAGCGCCTCGCCAGGGCCATCGTCTCCTCGACGGTCGACGGACGGTGAAGCTCGAACGGATCCAGGTGCATCGTCAGGCCCCCTTCCAGCTTCGGTGAGCGGCCGTCCGCTGCTCGATCCCGCGCACGACCCGGTCCGGGGTGATCGGGAGATCGGTGAACCGGACCCCCAGCGCGTCGTAGAGGGCGTTACCGACCGCCGGCAGGATGGCGATCAGCGGACCCTCGCCGGCCTCCTTCGCGCCGAACGGGCCTTCCGGGTCCGCGTCCCCGACGAGGAGGCATTCGACCTCGGGCATCTGTTGGGGCATGGGGATCTTGTATTCCAGTAGGGCCGGGTTGAGCAGGCGGCTCCCGCGGTAGTTCATCGACTCCCCCATCACCTGGCCGAGGCCCATGTGGATCGACCCCTCGATCTGCCCTTCGACGGCGAGGCGGTTCAGGGCCCGTCCGCAGTCGAACGCGGCCCACACCTTGGGGACCCGGTACTCCCCCGTCTCCACGTCGACGTCCACCTCCGCCACGTAGGCACCGAAGGAGTAGGCGGGAGCCGTGCCCGCTCGGGCCCCTTTGAAGTCGCCGCCCATCGGCGGCGAGGTGTACGAGCCGGTCGCGAGCAGCGCGCCGGTTCGCTCCATCGCCTTGTGGAGCGCCTCGAGGTACGAGACGCCGACCTCGGGTCGGTGCTTGACCGAGATCCGTTCGAGCCCGACCTCGAGCCGTTCCGTTGGATACCCCGTCAGCAACGCGGCGGCGTGCAGGAGCTGCTCGCGCATGGCCTCCCCTGCCTTGCGCGTTGCGTTCCCCATCATGAACGTCACCCGGCTCGAGTAGCTGCCGATGTCGATCGGCGAAACGTCCGAGTCGACGCGCACCACGTGGACGCGGTCGAGCTCGACCCCGACGACCTCGGCGACGATCGCGGCCATCAGGGTGTTGGACCCCTGGCCGATGTCGGCCTGCATGGAGTGCACCGCGATCCCGCCGTCCATGTCGACCTTCAGATGCACGGTGCACTGCGGCATCTTCGGCGTGAAATGGATCGGGCTGTTTGAGCCGGAGATGTAGAAGCCGCACCCGAGCCCGATCCCGCGGCCGTACGGAAGTCGTCGGTGCTTCCCGTCCCAACCGCTCCGTTCCCGCGCCGCGTGCAGGCACTTGACGAACGAGGTGGAGGTGATGCGGAACTGGTTGACCGTCGTCGAATTCGGCGGCAGGGCGTTCCGCTCCCGCAGGTCGAACGGATCCATGTTGAGACGCTCGGCGAGCTCGTCGATCGCCGTCTCGATCGAGTAGCGGATGTTGGTTCCGCCGTGCGCCCGCATCGCTCCCGAGGGCGGTTTGTTCGTGTAGACCCGTCTCCCCCGGTACCGGAAGTTCGGCACCCGGTACGGCCCCATCGATAGGACCCCGTTGTAGTACGTCGTGACCGTCCCGAAAGAGCTCCACGCTCCCCCGTCGATCAGCGCCTCGATATCGTAGGCCAGGATGCGGCCGTCGGCGTCGGTGGCGATCCGCACGTCGTTCTCGGTCGGATGTCGACCGTGGTTCGTCAGGAATACGTCCTCGCGGTCGAACAGCATCTTCACCGGCCGCCCGGTCTCGAGGGCGAGGGCGGCGCAGGCGATCTCGTGCGGCAACGGGTCGGACTTGCCGCCGAACCCGCCCCCTACCTCGGGTTTGATGACGCGGATCCGGTGCATCGGGATCCCGAGCACCTCGCTCAGCGCGCGGTGGAGGTAGTGGGGGACCTGCGTCGCGCTCCAGACCGTAAGACGACCGTCCGGTGTCGACTCCGCGATCGTCACCAACGGTTCCGTGAACGCGTGGGTCACCCCGGCGAACCGGCCCCGGACCCGGACGACGTGAGCCGCGGAAGCGACCGCGGCGTCGACATCCCCGAAGTGTTGGATCACCTCCTTCTGGATGTTCGTCCCGTTCAGGCCTCGCGAGTGGATCGGAGAGGCGACCTTCTCCGCAGAGACGTGGGGGTCGGTGTACTCCGGGAGCGGTTCGTAGACGATCCGGACCGCCGCCAGGGCCCTCTCGGCGGTCGGCTCGTCGCGAGCGGCGACGGCCGCGACGATGTCCCCGATGTACCGGACCTTCTCGACGGCGATCGCCGTCTCGTCGTGGGTGATCGGCAGGACCCCGAACTGCGTCGGGTACTTTTCGCCGGTCAGGATGGCGTGGACCCCGGGGATCTGTCGCGCCTCGGTCACGTCGATCGACACGATCCGGGCGTGGGCGTGGGGGCTGCGGAGCAGCCGCCCCACCAGCATCCCCGGTCGCTTGATATCGTCGGTGTACTCCGCGCGCCCGCTGACCTTCAGCGGGCCCTCGATGTAGGGGATCCGCCCGCCGAGCAGCCGCAGCTTCGGCTCCGTCGAGACCGGGTCCATCAGGGACCTCGGCTGGCGGCGGTGATCGCATCGAGGATCTTCGAGTATCCAGTACAGCGGCAGAGATTTCCGGAAACGGCGTCGGCGATCTGCTGACGGGTAGGATGGGGGTGTTCCCGGAGGAGCGCCCCCGCGGTCATGACGAACCCGGGCGTGCAGAAACCGCACTGCGTGGCCCCCAGTTCGACGAACGCCTTCTGCACCGGGTTCAGCCCCGTCGCGGGGGTGACTCCCTCGATGGTGGTGATCTCCCGGCCGGCGACCAGATGGGCCAGCGTCAGGCAGGAGAGCGTCGGACGGCCATCGATCAGGACCGTGCAGCAACCGCACGTTCCGAGGTCGCATCCCCGCTTCGTCCCGGTCAGGTTCAGCTCCTCCCGCAGGAGGTCGAGGAGGATCCGTTCCGGAGGGACCGAAACCTCCAACGGCTGGCCGTTCAGGCGCAGCCTAAGTATTCGAGGGTCGGACACGCTCCTTCTCCCGGTTCCGGGCACGGTCTCGGCTCGTCCTCGGTACCGGATGGATCGACCGGATCACTTCGGCGACGATGGAGACGGCGATCTCGGCCGGGTTCTCCGCCCCGATCTGGACCCCCACCGGGGCGTGGATCCGGGCGAGCTGGGCCGGGTCGTACCCCCGTTCGCGGAGGGCCGCGAACATGTGGGCGCGTTTCGACGCGCTCGAGATGAGTCCGATGTAATTGGGGAACCGATCGAGGGAGCTCGCCAGCGCCTCGAGGTCCTTTCCCGCGTCGTATCCGAGAAGGTAGAGGTGGGTGAAGGTCGCGGGATCGAATCGCTCCCAGAGCCCGGCGGGGGACACCACCTCGCGACGCTCCGCGCCGGCGAACCGGTCGAGGCCGACCCAATCGGGCCGGTCGTCCGCCACGGAGTAGTCGTACTCGAGGTTCGGGAGGAGCTTCGAGAGCGCGTGAGCGACGTGGCCACCGCCCCAGAGTAGGAGGTTCGGTCGAGCCGCGACGAACTCTACCGCCACATCGACCGCCCCTCCGCAGAGACTCGGCAGTCCACCCGTGCGCCACTTCGCGAGGTCGAAATGGTGGAGGTCCCCCCGATGGTCGCGGAGCGCCTGGGCGGCGAGCTCCTTAACCCTTTCTTCGAGCGCGGCGCCGCCGACGGTTCCGAGCGTCGTCCCATCCTCGCGGACGATCATCGTCGCCCCGATCTTCCCCGGCACCGAGCCGACGGCGCGAACGACGGTCGCCCGGACGAACGCCCGGTGCGCTTCCAGGAGCCGGAGAGCCTCGCGAGCGATCGTGCGGTCCATCACCCCTCCGTACGCCACCGGGAGAGCGCGGCCGCAAATGCCTCTTGCGTGTCGACATTCGAGACGACCCACGGATCGGCGACGGGGAGCCGACGGATCTGGGGCCCGAGCCTCGGCAACAGTCTCCGCAGTGGCTCGTCGGGACCAAGCGCTCGCACGTACGGGAGGAGGGGGGCCCGGATCAATACGGGATGCCCGCCGTGCCCACCGAAGGTGGGAACGAACCACCCGGCCACCCCATCGAGTGCGGCCTCGCTGAGAATGTCCGAGAGGGTCGACCCTCTAACGAACGGATGGTCGACCGGCCAGAGAAGCAGATCGACGCCGGGCTCGAGAGTGCTGAGCCCGGCCTGGATCGAACCGGTCCGACCCTGGGACCAATCCGGGTGGTGCACGAAGCGGACCCCGATCCTCTCCAGGACCGGCCCGATCTCTCCGGAGTGCGCGCCGAGCACGGCAACGACGTCGGAAACCCCGACCGATCTGGCCACCCGGGCCATGCGGGCGATCGCCGACTCCCCATCGAGCGACGCGAGTGCCTTCGGCGCCGACCCGAACCGGTACGACTCCCCGGCCGAGAGCAGGAGCGCCACCACCGGAGCCTTCCGGGCACTCCCGCTCCCTTCCGAACCCAACGTTCCCGTTTCCCCCTCGTTCTCGAGGGCGATTACCCCTCGCATTTAAATACAGACGCCGGGTGGCCGCCGCACTCATGACCCATCCGACGGACGTCCCCCCCTCGGCCCTCCTACCGCGTCTCGCGAGCGAGCTGAAGAGCCGCCAGGCGGTCAATCCGCCGCCGTGGGCGCTCTATGCCAAGACGGGCGTTCACAAGCAGCAGGCGCCGACGCAGGTCGACTGGTGGTATCTCCGAAGCGCCTCGGTGCTCCGGAAGATCTACATCTTGGGCAACACCGGCGTCATGCGACTGTCGGCCGAGTACGGTGGGAAGCGGGACCGCGGCAGCGCGCCCTATCACGCGCGCAGTGGCTCGCGGGCCGTCCTCCGGGAGATCGTGCACCAGCTCGAGAAATCCGGACTCGTCCAGCCGTACAAGAACCGGGGCCGGAGGATCAGCCCGGAAGGACAGCGTCTCCTCGACAACACCGCCCGAGAGGTCCTGAAGGGCCTTGTCGAAACTCGACCGGAGCTGGCGAAGTACCTCTGATCGCGGGGGGTTCCGGATGGCGTACGATGGCGACTCGGAACTGGCGGAGCTTCGCCGGCGCCGGCTCCAGCAGATTCAGGATGCTCAGACCGGAGGTGCGGGGGGCGACCCCTACGCTCATGCCCAGCAGGCCGAGGCCGCCCGCCGGGAAGCCGAGCGCGCCGAAGTGCTCCGACGGCTGCTCACCCCCGAGGCGCGAGAGCGGCTGGGGCGGATCCGTCTCGCCAAGCCGGATGTCGCCAACGCCGTGGAGCAGCAGGTGATCTCCCTGGCCGCTTCG
>Ga0210384_10005424_pt1 | contig 13893 bp, 12 predicted proteins | sample IncBWH2MmetaG_FD_160574 | JGI IMG/M metagenome (GOLD analysis project Ga0210384, IMG submission 160574) | Forest soil microbial communities from Barre Woods Harvard Forest LTER site, Petersham, Massachusetts, United States - Inc-BW-H-2-M | ecosystem: Environmental > Terrestrial > Soil >...
CACCGCACTCGCGGCCGCGAGCTTGCCGGCGTCCGCGAGCAGTCCGTCGGACACGTCGATGCAGGCGCTGGCGTGCCCGCGCAGCCGCTCCCCGAGCGCCAGGCGCGGCGTCGGAAGCAGGAAGCGCTCGCGCAGGTACGCGCGCGCCTCGGCCTGCGCGGCGAGCCGCCCCTGCTCCACGGCCAATCCGGCGGCGGCATCGCCCGGCGTGCCGGAGACGAACAGCGCATCCCCGGCGCACCCGCCGCTGCGCGTGAGCGCAGTGCCGTGCGGCACGTGGCCGAGCAGCTGCACAGTCACGCACAGCGGCCCGCGCGTGGTGTCGCCGCCCACTAGCGCCACTTCGTGCGCACGCGCCAGCGCTGCAAAGCCCGCGGCGAATTCGCCGAGCCAGGCCTCATCGGCCTCAGGGATGGTGAGCGCCAGCAGCGCCCACGCCGGCCGCCCGCCCATCGCGGCGAGATCGCTCAGGTTCACCGCCAGCGCCCGATGACCGATCGAAGCCGGCGGCGACCCGAGTGGGAAGTGAACACCTGCCACCAGCGTATCGGTGGCGGCGACCAGATCGCATCCGGAGGGCGTGGCAAGTAGCGCCGCATCGTCGCCGACGCCGAGGATCACATCGCGGCGACGCGCTCCGCCGCTGCGGAAGTACCGCTCGATCAGCGCAAATTCCGAAAGTGGCACGCGCTCCCCGCGCGCCTCAGTGCTCGAGCGGCCGCAGCTCGCGCGCCGCACGGTCGAGCACGGCGTTGACGAACTTGTGTCCGTCGGTGGCGCCGAAGCGCTTCGCCAGTCCGACCGCTTCATTGATGGCGACGCGGTACGGGACCTCCGGGCGCGAGGTGAGCTCGTAGAGCCCGATGAGCAGCAGCGCGCGCTCGATCGGATCGAGCAGCCGCGGCTCGCGGTCGGCGTAGGTGGCGAGTCGCGCCTCGAGCTCCTCGCGGCCGCGCCACACGCCCTCGACCAGGGTGCGGAAATACTCCTGATCGGCGCGCGGCATGTCCTCGGCCTCGCCGAACTCCTGCACCAGCTCCTGCCACGGGCAGGCGTTGAGCTGCCAGCGGTACAACGCCTGCAGCGCAAGCTTGCGCGCAACGCTGCGGGTGCCGCTGAACGCGCGGGCGGGCTGGGAAGTCACCTGCGCAGCCCCCTCACAGGCGGGCCATGACGGCGGCCATCTCGAGCGCGCTCTCCATGGCTTCGCCGCCCTTGTTGCCGGCGGTGGTCGCAGCGCGCTGCAGCGCCTGCTCGAGGGAGTCGACGGTGAGCACTCCGAAAGCCACCGGCACTCCGCTCTCAAGCGCCGCGAGCTGTAGTCCGCGCGCGCACTCGCCGGCGATGTAGTCGAAGTGCGGCGTATCGCCGCGGATCACGCAGCCGAGCGCCACCACCGCGTCATAGCGGCCGCTGCCGGCGAGGCGGCGCGCGACCACCGGCAGCTCAAAGGCGCCGGGCACGCGCACCACGGTGAGATCCTGCGCAGCGCCGCCGCGCTCGAGCCAGGCGCCCTGCGCGCCCTTCAGCAGGCTGGCGACGATGAAATCATTGAAGCGGGCGGCGACGATCGCGATCTTCCTGCCGCGGGCGTTCACTTCACCCTCGATGAGTTGCGCGGCAGTCACCCCTCTTCCCCAACGTAGCCCTCGACCTCGAGACCGAAGGCGGAGATGCCGTGCATCTGCTTCGGGGCCGACAGCACGCGCATGCGCCTGACGCCGAGGTCCTTCAGAATCTGCGCGCCGACACCAAAGGTGCGCAGCACCGCTCCCTCAGCGCCGCTCGCCGCGGCCGCCTCCGCCGCGGGCGCCGCCGGCGCAGTGGCGAGCGAGCGCACCGCGTCGGCGAACTCGCGCGCGCTCTCCTGACTGCGCAGCACCACGACCACGCCGTTGCCCGCCTCGACGATGCGCCGCATGGCCGCGCGCACCGTCCAGGCGCGCGCCGCGCCCCGCACGCCGAGGAGATCGCGCAGCGTATCGGGCAGGTGCACCCGCACCAGTGGCGTCTCCGGGCCGTCGAGCCGGCCGTGGGCAAGCGCCAGGTGCACCTCGAGACTGACGTCGTCCTGGTAGGCGTAGAGGCGGAATTCCCCGAGCTCGGTCTGCACACTCTGCTCGCAGATGCGCTCGACGGTGCGCTCGGTGCGCAGCCGATGGCGGATGAGGTCCGCGATCGTGCCGATCTTCAGCGCGTGGCGGTGCGCGAATTCCTGCAGCTGGGGGCGACGCGCCATGCTGCCGTCGTCGTTCATCACCTCGCACAACACCCCCGCCGGCGCGAGTCCCGCGAGCCGGCACAGGTCGACCGCCGCCTCGGTGTGTCCGGCGCGCACCAGCACGCCGCCGCGGCGCGAGCGCAGCGGAAAGATGTGGCCGGGACGGGCGAAATCGGCGGGAGCCGATGCCGGGTCCGCCAGCGCGCGGATGGTGGCGGCGCGATCGAGAGAGGACACCCCGGTGGTCACGCCGGCACGCAGGTCCACCGACACGGTGAAGGCGGTGCGACGCGACTCGGTGTTGAGGGGGACCATCTGCGGCAGGTCGAGCCGTGCCAGCTGCTCCTCTTCCATCGGCACGCAGATGATGCCGCTCGTATGACGGATCATGAAGGCGACGGCCTCGGGGGTGGCACGCTCGGCGGCCATGATGAGGTCGCCCTCGTTCTCGCGATCCTCATCGTCCATGATGACGACCATGCTTCCGGCGCGCAGCGCGGCGAGGATCTCTCCCACCGAATTGAGCGGCCCGGACGCCGTCGCGGAGGCGGACTTACCACCGGAGAGGGGCAGAACTTTGGACATGGCAGACCGGCGCGTAATACGGCAGGTCAGTATACCCGAGGCCGTAACCGGCGCCGGAGCGGGCCCACATCCAACCGGCGCGTTCTCACGAGCGTCCGCTGCGATCCGCCGGGGCGAGGAACGGGGTCACGACCTCACGTCAGGAACGTGCGGCGCTGCGGGCACGACGGCGCGCACTTAGAAGGCATAACTTGCACCCACGCTGGCGGTGTAACGAGGAAATAACTGGTAGCCGTATAGGTTGCTGTAAAGGGGAACCTGCACGAACGCGAAGACATGGAGCCTGCCCGCGACTTGCACAGTCAGCCCCGGGCTTGCGTACGCTACCGTGCCCGCAGTGCTTTGAATGTCGGCGAGCGCACCCTGGTCGGGGGTTTTGTGCAACAGGTTCACCTGCAGCTGGGGAACCCAGCGCGCGTTGGCTTCGTACCGCAATCCGATGCTTACGGTGGTCGAGTTGCCGGGACGATAGTCGTTGCCTGGCCTGTCCATATGGTGCCTTACGGCGCTTTGGAATTGTCCGTTGATGAACACGTCGAAGTCCTGACTGACCGCCCGATAGTAGTAAGCGCCGACGATGACGTCCGTGCTGCCGGTGCCCGGTTGCAGACTGGCATCGAGTGGCGTTCCCGCATTCGGGCCTCCATAGAAGTCGATCGCGGTGCCGTAGTGCCCGGTGGGCAGCTTGACGCCGAGCTGAATGCCGAGGTTTCTGGTCGGCAACAGTCCCTGATAGCTGCCGATGAGCCGAAGGTCCCCGAGGCTCGAGCTGCGTGAGCTGCTCAGATCGTTTAGCGGCTGAGTGGAAGAGAAGGTGCCGTAGGTCGAATGAGTGCGCTCGACGTACGGTATCAGCAGGCTGAAGTTCCACGAGGAGCTGGGACCGTAGCTGAGGCCCGCGGTGAGGTAGCGGTTGAGCGTCTCACGCTCGAGCTCGTGACCGTCGGGTACAGCGGCCACTGCCGAGGTGCCGCTGCGCAGCTGATCCTGATGTATGTAGTCGTATTCGAGGCTCACACGCCAACCGGGGATGGCCGAATAGCCCATCGCGGCATCCGCGCTCAGCGTACAGCCGCACGATGCACAGGCTTCGACACCGTCGGGCCGCCCTAACGCGCTCGCCAGGAGTATCAGAGCGGGCGCCGCCACAGCGCGCGCCGGGGGCCGGCGGCGTGCGATGGCCGACCTTTGATGAGTCAGGACTGGGTTCAGCATTGTCTCGCTCGACCCGGTGCTGCGCGGGACATGCGCCTGCCGGGGAGGCGCGCACGCGTGTCTAAATCACCACTGGCGCGCCGCAGCGGACGCTGCGCGGCCAGAGCCTTGAGGCCTTCAGGCGATGAGCGGCGGAGCGCGCGCGAATTGCGCGCGCCGGATGGCGGGCAGAAAAACCCCCGGGGCGGCGCGGTCATCCGTCGACGGCAGTGCGGCAGCAGCGAGCGCCGGTGCGGGCAGCGCAGCGGCAAACGCGGACGCCGCCCCGGAGGCGAAGAGGCAGGGCGCGTGATGCAGCGCGCCGCTTCCGCCGGACCTGCCGCCCGCGTGAGGCGCGTGAGCATGGCCGAAGTGCTGCGCGTGCACGGCATCAGCCGGCAAGCCGGGCATCACGCCCGCCCCCGGGCAGAACCCGATGGACACCCCCGTGGCGTCGGCCAGCGGCATGAAACCCATCGGGATCAGCGCCCGCAGCAGCAACGCCGGCAGCACCAGCAGCGCGAGCCGCGCTGGCCGTCTTCGCAGGTAGGGAAGCGCCGTAGTCACACTCTGCACTCTACTCGAGCGCCGGCGTGCTGACATCGGTCAAACACCCCGAGTTCCCGCCCTCGAGTCCCCACTCTCTCCCAGAGCCCATGCGTCAGGCCTCCGGGACCGCCAGCAGGCGCGCCAGGTAGCGGGCCACCTGATCGACTTCGAGATTCACCCGCGCGCCCACGCTGAGAGCACCGAGCGTCGTGGCGGTCTGGGTGTGAGGAATGATGTTGACGCCGAAGCTCGTCGCATCCACCGCGTTTACGGTGAGGCTCACCCCGTCCACGGCCACCGAGCCCTTGGAGGCAAGATAGCGCGCCAGCGGCGCCGGCGCGCCGATGGTAAGGCGCCGCGAGCGCGCATCGCCGCTCGCCTCCAAGATGCGAGCCACCCCATCCACGTGCCCCGACACGAGGTGTCCGCCGAGCGCATCCCCGGCCCTGAGCGCCGGCTCGAGATTCACCGCCGCCCCGGGGCGGAGTTCCCCCAGGGTCGTGAGCTCGAGGGTCTCGCGCGATATGTCGGCGCTGAAGGTCCGCCCCTGCACTTCGGTCGCAGTGAGGCAGCAGCCCTGAACGCAGATGCTGTCGCCGACGCGCAGCCCCGACATGTCGAGGCGCGTGCAGGCGATCAGCAGGCGCAGATCACCGCCGCGAGGCTCGCTCGCCTGTACACGGCCGACGTCCTGGATGATTCCGGTAAACAACGCCCGCTCCTTATGACAGGTTGCCCGTCGCCGGTGCGCCCGGCGCGGCGACCGGCCGCAGTCGCAGCCTCACGTCCGCGCCGATCTGCTGCATCTCGATCAAAGCGAACTGCGGCGCCTCGCTGAGCTCCGTGAGGCGCGGCAACTGCACGAGCGCGCGCGCCGCGGGTCCGAGGAGCTTCGGCGCCACATACAGCAGCAGCTCATCCACCAGCGCCTGCGCGACCAGCTCCCCGGCGAGTGTCCCTCCGGCTTCCACCAGCACCTCGTTCGCCTCGAGCTCACCGAGGCGCTCGAGGACTGCCGGCAGCGCCACCCGGTCGTCAGTCCCGGGCAGCGACTCGACGCGCGCTCCACGCGCACTGAGCGTAGCGACGTGTGCATCGTCCGGGTTCGCTACCGAAGTCAGTATCAACACCTCCCCGTCCCCCTCGAGCAGCCGCGCGGCGGGCGGCGTGCGCAATCGCGCATCGAGCACGACTCGCAGCGGCTGACGCCGGCTCGCGCCACCCGCCTGGTCCGCCAGCCGCACGGTCAGGCGCGGATCATCAGCGAGCACCGTGCCGACGCCGGTGAGCACCACGGAGCTGCGCGCGCGCCAGCGCTGTACGTCCTGCCGGGCCGCCTCACCGCTTATCCAGCGGCTCGCTCCGTCGGCGAGCGCGGTGCGACCGTCGAGACTCATCGCGAGCTTCACGCGCACCAGGGGCCGCCCGTAGCGCATGCGCTTGATGAATCCGGCGTTCAGCTCGGCCGCCTCCTGCTCGAGCAGGCCCGACTCCACGGCAATGCCCGCGGCGCGCAACGCCGCCGCGCCGCGGCCGTTGACGAGCGGATTCGGATCGGCGGTGGCGTAGACGACCCGCGCCACGCGTGCCGCACTGAGCGCCTCGACGCACGGGGGCGTGCGGCCGTGGTGACTGCAGGGCTCGAGCGTCACGTAAACCGCGGCTCCAGCGGCCGCGCCGCCTGCGGCGCGCAGCGCCGCGACCTCCGCGTGCGCCTCGCCGGCGCGCTCGTGCCAGCCCTCGCCGACGATACGGCTGCGCTGCGCGATGACACAGCCGACGCGTGGGTTCGGGTCGGTCGTCTCCAGCCCGCGGGCGGCGAGGGTGAGCGCGCGCTGCATGGCGAAGCGGTCGAAATCAGAGAACACGGCTGCTAGCAAACTCTCTTCGGGAGCTGATTATTCCGCCACATCCCGGCGGGCGCCACGCAGCCTGCGGCCGTGCGGCTCACTTCTTGCCGTCCGGCCCGGAATCGTCGTTGGCCGCCGGATCCGCCGGCAGCAGCGGCAGCTGATCGCGGTTCGGGGCACGGCGCGGCTCGCGCTTGTGGCCGCGTGCCTGGGCCGCGTGCGCCGCTGCGGGCGGGCGTGCATCGCGCAGCCGCTGGATTTCCTCGTGAAACGCCTCGACGTCCTCGAACTGCCGATAGACCGAAGCAAAGCGCACGTAGCCGACCTCGTCCAGGTGCCGCAGCTCCTCCATCACCAGCTCCCCGATGGCCCGCGCGGTGACCTCGCGATCCCCGAGGGTGCGCACCTTGTGAACGATGCGGCTTAAGGCCTCGTCGATCTGCTCGCGGGGCACGGGACGTTTCTCCAGTGCCTTCTCCATGCCGGCGCGCAGCTTTCCCTCATCGAACGCCTCGCGTCCGCGATCGCCCTTGATGACCAGCGGCATGAGCAGTTCCGCGGTTTCGAAGGTGGTGAAGCGCTCGCCGCACTTGAGGCATTCGCGGCGGCGACGGATCTGCCGCCCCTCGCCCGCGAGCCGCGAGTCGTTCACCTTGGTCTCGACGTGGCCGCAGAACGGGCAGTGCATGCGGGCGATGCACCTTGCGTCAGTCTAGGGCCCGTAGACCGGGAAGCGCCGGCACAGCTCGATCACCTGTGGCCGCACGCGCTCGATCGCCGCGGCCGCGCCTTCCGCATCGAGCACCTGCGCGATGAGGTCCGCCACGTGTTCGATCTCCGCCTCGCGGAAGCCGCGCGTGGTGGAGGCCGGCGTGCCGATGCGCAGGCCGCTCGCGATCATCGGCGGGCGCGGATCGTTGGGCACGGCGTTCTTGTTCACGGTGATGTTGGCACGCCCCAGAGCGGCATCCGCGTCCTTGCCGGTGATGTTGCGGTCGGCGAGGCTCATCAGGAACAGATGATTGTCGGTACCGCCGGAGACGATCTGGTAGCCGCGCTGCATGAGCCGCGCCGCCATGGCGCGGGCGTTGGCGAGCACCTGGCGCTGGTAGTCGCGGAACTCCGGCTGCAGCGCCTCGAGCAGGGCCACCGCCTTGGCGGCGATGACGTGCATGAGCGGGCCGCCCTGCGTGCCGGGAAACACCAGTGAGTTGAGCCGCTTGGCGATCTCCTCGTTGGCACGCGCCAGGATCAGGCCGCCGCGCGGGCCGCGTAGGGTCTTGTGGGTAGTAGTGGTGACGACGTCGGCGTGCGGCACGGGGTTGGGATAGATGCCCGCGGCCACCAGCCCCGCGACGTGCGCCATGTCGACCACGAAGTACGCGCCCACGCTGCGGGCGATCTCGGCGAAGCGCGCCCAGTCGATGACGCGCGAGTACGCCGAGAACCCGGCGATGATGATCTTGGGACGATGCTCTTCGGCGAGGCGCTGCACCTGCGCATAATCGATCTCGCCGTTGTCGGGGCGGATGCCGTACTGTGCGGCGCGAAAGTACTTGCCGGAGAAATTGACCTTGGCGCCGTGCGTCAGGTGACCGCCGTGGTCGAGGCTCATGCCGAGGATGGCATCGCCCGGCTGCGCCAGCGCGAAGTAGGCCGCGGCATTGGCCTGCGAGCCGGAGTGCGGCTGCACGTTGGCGAAATCGGCCCCGAACAGCCGCTTGGCGCGATCGATGGCGAGCTGCTCGGCCACGTCCACGTACTCGCAGCCGCCGTAGTAGCGCTTGCCGGGATACCCCTCCGCGTACTTATTCGTGAGCACCGACCCCTGCGCCTCGAGCACGCGCGGGCTCGCGTAATTCTCCGAGGCGATGAGCTCGACGTGCTCCTCCTGGCGGCGGCGCTCCCCGGCGATCGCGCCGGCCAGCTCGGGATCGAAGCCTTCGATCGTCATGGTCGTCCGGAACATGCGTAGCGCCGCCTTTGCAGTGCGGAGAAGTCAGGGGGCGCGAATTGTACCGGAACGACCCGATGGCCGCCCTTATTGCGGCGCGCCGCCCGGGCGCAAGGATCGCGGTAGCGCCAGCGGGAGAAGCCAGCCGCAGCCGCGGCGGCCCGTCAGCCGCGCCGCTACGACGCGCCGTTCAGGAGATTCTCGACCACTGCCGTCCAGGCGTGGGCGAGGTTGGCGCGGTTGTAGCCCCCGCCCCCCAGGGCGAGAACCCGGCCGTGACCGAGACTCTCCGCCAGCGCTGACAGCTCGCGGGCCGCGCGACCGTGCGTGCGGGGCGAGAAGCGCAGGTGGGTGATCGGATCGCCCTCGAGGCTGTCGGCGCCGCACTGCAGGATGATGAATTCGGGGGAGTACTTCGTCAGGTGCGCGAGCACCCGCGGCCAGACGGCGTCGAAAGTCTCGTCGTCGGCCCCCGGGGGCAGTGGCACGTTGAGCTTCATGCCGAGGGCCGCGCCGCGCCCGGTTTCCGCGGCTGCGCCGGTGCCCGGATACAGGTAGCGCCCATCCTCGTGCAGATCGGCGAACACCACTGCCGCGTCATCCTCGAACGCGTAGAACACGCCGTCGCCGTGATGCGCATCGATGTCGACATAGGCGATGCGCTTGAGCCCCGCGCGCTTGAGCTGCTCGATGGCGACGCCGCAGTCGTTGAACACGCAGAAGCCCGCGGCGCGGTTGCGCGCCGCGTGATGCAGTCCCGCGATAGGCACGAAGGCGCGCCGGCACTCATCCTTCATGATGGCTTCCATGGCGCTGAGCGTCGCGCCCACCACGCCCGCAGCCGCCTCGTACACACCCTTGAAGGCCGGCGTGTCGCCCGCATCGAGGAGACCCGTGCCGCTGGCTGAGCGTTCCCGCACGAACTCCAGATACTCCTGGGTGTGGAATGAGCGCAGCTCCGCATCGCTCGCCGTGCGCGGCTCGATCACCGTCACGCGTTCGGCCAGGCCGCGCGCGGCGAATTCGCGCACGAAGGCAGCCAGACGGTCCGGACCGAAGGGATGGCCGTCACCAAAGCCGTAGCGCGCCAGGCGCTCACTGACGATCACTGCGACGTTCGTGGCCTCTGTCACGCACTTACCTCGCGGCACGTGTCAAGGCGCGCAAGCCTAACACAGTGGTGCGCGCCGCCAGCCCTGGCGCGGCCATCGCCATCGGCGCCGGCCTCGAAGATAATCCTCGCATGGCCCAATACATCTACACCATGAACCGCGTTTCCAAGGTGGTGCCGCCGAAGCGCGTCATCCTGCGCGACATCAGCCTGTCGTTCTTCCCGGGGGCCAAGATCGGCGTGCTGGGCCTCAACGGCGCGGGTAAATCCTCGCTGCTGAAGATCATGGCGGGCATCGATTCGAGCTTCGATGGCGAGGCGCGCCCGCAGAGCGGCATCCGCATCGGCTTTCTGCCGCAGGAGCCGCAGCTGGATGCGACCCATGATGTGCGCACCACCGTCATGGAGGGCCTGGGCGAGACCTTCCGCGAGCTCGAGGAGTTCATGGCGCTCAGCGACCGGCTCGGCGAGCCCATGGACGAGGAGCAGATGAACACGCTGCTCGCACGGCAGGCGCAACTGCAGGACGCCATCGACGCCGCCGGCGGCTGGGAACTCGAGCGCAAGCTCGAGATCGCCGCCGATGCGTTGCGGCTGCCGCCGTGGGAGGCCAGCATCGGCACGCTCTCGGGCGGGGAGAAACGCCGCGTGGCTTTGTGCCGGCTGCTGCTCTCAGCTCCGGACATGCTGCTGCTCGATGAGCCGACCAACCACCTCGATGCAGAATCGATCGCCTGGCTGGAGCGCTATCTGGAGCAATACCCGAGCACGGTGATCGCCGTCACGCACGATCGCTACTTCCTCGATAACGTCGCGCAATGGATCCTGGAACTCGACCGCGGCTACGGCATTCCCTGGCACGGCAACTATTCCTCGTGGCTCGAGCAGAAGGAGCAGCGTCTCGCGCTCGAGGAGCGCGAGCGCGAATCGCTGCGCAAGACGCTCGCCCACGAGCTCGAGTGGGTGCGGCAGAACCCCAAGGCACGCCAGGCCAAGAGCAAGGCGCGGCTGCAGCGCTACGAGGAGCTCGCCTCGCGCGAATTCCAGGAGCGCAACGAGACGAATGAGATCTACATTCCGCCCGGCGAGCGGCTCGGCGACCTGGTCATCTCGGTGCAGGGCCTGCGCAAGGGCTACGGAGAGCGGCTGCTGATCGACGACCTGGCCTTCAATCTGCCGCGCGGCGGCATCGTCGGCATCATTGGCCCGAACGGCGCGGGCAAGACCACGCTGTTCCGCATGCTCACCGGTGCGGAGCCGCCCGATGCCGGCGAGATTCGCACCGGCCCCAGCGTGCGGCTCGCGTACGTGGACCAGTCGCGCCAGACGCTCGATGACACCAAGACCGTCTGGCAGGAGATCTCTGGCGGGCTCGATGTGATCCGCGTCGGCAGTTATGAGACGCCCTCGCGCGGCTACGTCGGGCGTTTCAATTTCAAGGGTGCGCAGCAGCAGCAGCTGATCGGGGAGCTCTCGGGCGGGGAGCGCAACCGCGTGCACCTCGCCAAGGTGCTGCGCGCCGGCGGCAACGTGCTGATGCTCGATGAGCCGACCAACGACCTGGACGTCGAGACGCTGCGCGCGCTCGAGGAGGCGCTGCTCAACTTCCCCGGCTGCGCGGTGGTGATCACACACGACCGCTGGTTCCTCGACCGCCTCGCCACCCACATCCTCGCCTTCGAGGGTGACTCACAGGTGCTGTGGTTCGAGGGCAATTACCAGGAGTACGTTCAGGACTTCCGGCGGCGCAAGGGCGAGGACGCCGCTCAGCCGCACCGCATCCGCTACAAACCGCTCACGCGCTGAGGCGGCGGGATAAGCCTTGTCCCGACCCTCGACAGCGCAGACGGCGCAAGCCCGCAGTAGGCGCACGCTGTGGACGTGGGCGGGCCCGCTCGCAGCACTGGTGGTGTTTGCCGGGGTGGTGCTGATCCTGCATCACCAGCTGGCACGGCTGCACGTGAGGAACGTATTCGCGCACCTGCACGCCATCCCGCGCCACCAGGTGCTGGCGGCGCTCGGCTTCACCGCCCTCAGCTACTGGCTGCTTTCCACCTACGAGGTGCTGGCGCTCGTCTACCTGCGACGGCTGCTCCCCTACACCCGGATCGTGTTCACCTCTTTTATCGCCTACTCCTTCGGGCACACCCTCGGATTCGCCGCCTTTACTGGCGCCGCGATCCGCTTCCGCCTGTATGCGACCGCGGGCCTCACCGCCGTCGATGTGGCGATGATCTCCGCCTTCTGCAGTCTGTCGCTCGGCATTGGCCTCGCGACTATCCTCGGCCTGTCGCTGCTGCTCGCGCCCGAGCACGCCGCCGCGGTGTTGCACCTGCATCACCACTGGCCGGTGCTGGTCGGAACGCTGCTGCTGGCGGCGGTGGGCGCCTATGCGCTGTGGGCGTGCCTGGCGCGCGGCACGCTCGAGATCCGCGGTTGGGCGCTGCGCGCTCCGGGGCCGGCGATCGGACTTACACAGCTCGGCCTGTCGGTGCTCGACCTGTCGTTGGCTGCGGCGGTGCTCTGGTCGCTCCTGCCGGCGAGCGCGCATATCGCGTTCATGACCTTCCTCGGCGTGTATGCCGCCGCGGTGATCGCCGGCATCGTCAGCCATGTGCCGGGCGGGGTCGGCGTCTTCGAGGCGGTGATGCTGTTCACGCTGCCCAACGTGCCCGCGGACGCGCTGCTCGGGTCGCTCCTTGCCTACCGCGCCGTGTACTACCTGGTGCCGCTGGTGTTCGGCACGCTGCTGTTTGGATCCAAGGAGCTGTCGGCGCAGCGCGGCCGCATTGCCCGGGCGCAGGAGCTGGCGAGCCTGTACGTCGCGCCGGTGATACCGCAGATCGCCGGTGGCCTCACCTTCCTTGCCGGCGCACTGCTGCTGTTCTCCGGCTCGACCCCGGCCGCCGAGGCGCGCCTGGCCTTTCTCGACCGGTTCCTGCCGCTCGCGGTGCTGGAAGCCTCGCATCTCGTCGGGAGTATCGTGGGGATCGCGCTGCTGGTGCTGGCGCGCGCGCTGTTCCGCCGCGTGCAGGCCGCCTATCACATTGCCGTGTGGCTGCTGGTTGCGGGCATTTTCGCATCGCTCCTGAAGGGACTCGACTTCGAGGAGGCGAGCCTGCTCGTCCTCGTGCTCGCGGTGCTGATGCTCGGTCGGCGCGCGTTCTACCGCCCCACCGCGCTTCTCTCGGAGAGTTCCACGCCCGCCTGGCTGGCCTGCATCACCGGAGTTGTCGCCATGGCGGTGTGGATCGGCATCGTCTCCTACCGCCACGTGCGCTACTCGGATCAGTTGTGGTGGACCTTCGCGCTGGATGCCAACGCGCCGCGCGCGCTGCGCGCCTCGCTCGCCGTGATCGTGCTCGGCACCGTCTACGTGCTGTGGAACATGCTGCGGCCCGCGCGCCCGGAGCCGGCGGTCGCGGGAGCGGAGCAGCTGGCACGGGCACGCGCGCTCATCGCCGCCTCCGACGCCACGCTCGCCAACGCCGCGCTCACCGGCGACAAACGGCTGCTGTTCAGCGATGCTGGCGACGCCTTCCTCATGTACCAGGTTGCCGGCCACAGCTGGATCGCGCTCGGCGATCCGGTCGGCTCGCGCGAGGGCGCGGAAGAGCTGGTGTGGCGGCTGCGCGAGATGTCCGACCATCATGGCGCGCAGACCGTGTTCTACCAGGTGTGCGCCGACCGCCTGGCGCTCTACGTGGACCTCGGGCTCGCCGCGCTCAAGATCGGAGAAGAGGCGCGCGTGCCGCTCGCAGAGTTCTCGCTGGAGGGCGCGGCGCGCGCCGAGCTGCGCCAGGCACATCGGCGCGCGCAGCGCGAAGGCGCCACGTTCGAAGTCGTGCCTCCCGAGGGGGTCGATGCGCTGCTACCCGAGCTCAGGCGCATCTCGGATGCCTGGCTGTCTGCCAAGTCGACGGGCGAGAAGCGCTTTTCGGTAGGCGCATTCTCGCCGCAGTACCTGCGGCAGTTTCCGCTCGCGCTGGTGCGTTCGCAGGGTACGCCGGTAGCGTTCGCGAATCTCTGGACCACGGGAACCCGGGCCGAGCTGTCGGTGGATCTGATGCGCTTCGCCGGCGACGCGCCGCGCGGATCCATGGACTACCTGTTCATCGAGCTGATGCTGTGGGGACAGCGCGAGGGCTACCGCGGCTTCAATCTCGGCATGGCACCGCTCTCCGGGCTCGAGGCTCATCCGCTCGCCCCGGCGTGGCACCGTGTCGGAAACTTCATCTTCCGCCACGGCGAGCATTTCTATAATTTCGAGGGACTGCGGCGCTACAAGGCGAAATTCGATCCGGCCTGGGAGCCACGCTACCTCGCTGCGCGCGGTGGCATCGCGTTGCCGCGCGTGCTGGTGGATGTGTCGGTGCTGATCGCAGGGGGGATGAAGGAGCTGCTCGCCCGATGATCGCGACACGCAGGC
>Ga0210384_10005425_pt1 | contig 13892 bp, 8 predicted proteins | sample IncBWH2MmetaG_FD_160574 | JGI IMG/M metagenome (GOLD analysis project Ga0210384, IMG submission 160574) | Forest soil microbial communities from Barre Woods Harvard Forest LTER site, Petersham, Massachusetts, United States - Inc-BW-H-2-M | ecosystem: Environmental > Terrestrial > Soil >...
AAAGTCGCGGGCTTTCGCGCTGACCAATACTATTGGCGCGATCTCGGCCGCGTCGAAGACTTACAGCAAGCGGAGCAAGACCTACAGCAGAACGCCACGCTGCAGGAGTCCTAGCGACGTGGTTTATCGTGGTCCGTCGGCTTTGTCTTGAAATATTCGGGACGCCAAGATTCTCTAAGCAGCCGCGCCTTAACTGTCGCCGTTTTCGACCGAGTGATTGTCCTGTCTTGCTGTTTGGCGAGGTAGAGAAGCGTTAGTTCCGGATTATCCTGACTTTCTACTTCAAATCGCGCCAAATCGGAATGCACTCCAACTAGAAGGACTTCCTTCTTTTTTGACCGACGGCGTACGGCAACGTATGTCCGATCAGCCTCTGGATCCCAGGTCACATCAGGATCTGATTTTAGTTCGACAGCTCCGTTTGCAAACGTCCATCGTCCCTTGTCATAGATTGTTAGCGGCTGAATATCAGCCCATTCGCAATAAATGTATGTACCGTCCTGAAAAAGGTAGAGATCATTTCCGTCCAAGAAGCCTCCGAGCTGCGTGGCGAGGTCTCGTGGTGGATTAGCGTAGTGTCCAGCGATGCCGGACATATCGACGCTGGCGAGCGATTCAACGGGAACCTTCGCTTGTAGCCGCTCAACGGCATCAGCGGTGGGCGCCTTCAGAACGCCTTGGCTATAGAGCGCCAACAACAAAATTGACACGAGTTTCGGGATGTAAATCATTTGGCTGGGGCGGCGGCCGTTGCAAACCCAAGGGCTTGCATTACTGCGTCGTGGAATGCGGGACGGAGTTGCACCATTTGTTGGTTTTCGCGGGTGGGGTGGACGCGATTGGTTAGCAGGACGACGAAGAGCTGGCGGTCGGGATCGATCCAGATGCTGGTGCCGGTGAAGCCGGTGTGGCCGAAACTGTGCGCTGAAAAATAATGGCCGCTGGAGCCGCCTTCCGTGGGCACTGCCCAGCCCAGAGTGCGCGTGCCGCTCGAAAGTTGCTGCGGTGTAGTGAATTGCGCGATGGTCGCGCGGCGCAGGACGCGATGGTGCGCGTAGACCCCGCCGTTTAAGAGCATTTGGCAAAAGGCGGCGAGATCGGGCGCGGTGCTGAAAATACCGGCGTGGCCGGAGACGCCGCCGATGGCGAAGGCGTTTTCGTCGTGTACCTCGCCCTGCACCAGGCGATGCCGCAGGTTGTTGTCGATTTCCGTCGGGGCAATCGCTGCCCACAGCTTCTTCGGTGGCCGGTACAAGGTGTCTTTCATGGCCAGCGGAGTGAAGACGTAAGTCTTTGCGAGATCGTCCAGCGTGCGCCCGGTTAAGCGCTCGATGATCTCCGCCATGAGGATGATGCCGAGATCGGAATAGATTTCTTTCGTTCCGGGCTCGTATTCAAGAGGCTCGGCGAAGATTTTTGTGAGCGTGTCCTGCTTACTTTTTGAAGTGCGCCAATATTCCTTGAAGGCCGGGAGGCCCGACGTGTGCGTGAGCAAATGGCGGACGGTGACTTGGTGGCGCCACTCTTGGTGTGGTCCGGCGGTCCATTCGGGCAAATAGCGTTCGATGCGGGCGTCGAGATCGAGCGGAACAGGGAAGTCGCCCTCGACCAGCTTTGCGACCAACGTGGTTGTCGCCACTACTTTTGTCAGCGAAGCGATGTCGTACATCGTGCGGGTGTCAACGGCGGGTGAGTTGGCGGCATAACTCAGATTGCCGAAGGCATGCAGCGAGACTTTTCCGCGATAGCCGATGGCAACGGTGGCTCCGGGAAAGGCTTTATCCGCAGTCGCGCGCTCGATCACCTGGAATGCGGGTTGCAGTTGGCCGTCGTCGCGAACGTCCATGGGCTGAAGCGTCATGGGATTTTCCGGCAGCTCGAGACCGAAACCCAGTTTCATGTCGACGCCGGGAATGGTTACTGGCAAATGTCCGCGGATGGGAATTTGGCCGAAGAGCGCACGTGCGAGCGAAATCTGTGCAACGTCGCTTATGCCGAAGGCCGCGAGCCAGGTTTGCGCTTGCGGGAAACGCTCGATCAAGTAGGGGCTGCCGAGGCACAGCGTGACCACCGGCTTGCCAGTTTTGAAAAGCTGGTCGCCTAACGCGGCCTGCTCCGGGGGAACATCGACGTTGCCTTTGCGATCGCTAACGCGCACAAAAAGCGCGAGGATGGCGACATCATAAGCGTCCGGCGGGGGCAGCTTGAGCATGTCGGCTTCGACAAATTTGGTGTCGGCGCGCAGCGTAGTCAGCGAATCGAACCGGGAACGCAACTCGCGCTCTAAATCCTCGCCGGGGTACGGCTCAGGATCGGCGTAAAAGGCAAGCAGCAGGGCACGAGTTGGTTTTGTGGCGTCGAGCGGTAGGCGATGCGGGGTGTCGCGGAGCAGAGTGATGCCGCGATCCGAAATGTCTTGCGCTTCGGCCTGCCATGCGGCGCGACCAAATTTCTGGTTGATCGCGTTGATGTCGACGAGGCGAGTCTTGTTTAGGCCGAGTTTGGCTTTTGCTTGCAGGATGCGGCGAACCGAGGCGTCGAGGCGGTCGCGCGAGATCCGGCCCGATTTAACGGCGCTTTGCAGTCCTTCGAATGCGGCATCGGGGACCGGCGGCATCAGCAAGGCATCTGCGCCGGCCACGAAAGCGCGGACCGCCGCTTCACCCGGCGCGAAGCGTACGGTGATGCCGCCCATATCCATGGCATCGGTGACGACGAGTCCCTCGTATCGCAACTCTTTGCGTAGAAGGTCGGTGAGAATTCGGGACGACAACGTGGCTGGCGTGTTGCGGTCGGGCTCGAGCGCGGGGACGGAGAGATGGCCGGTCATGATGCTGCTTGCGCCAGCGGCGATCGCGGCGCGAAAGGGAACTAGCTCGAGATGCTCCAGGCGCTCGCGGTCGGCTTGAATGACGGGCAGATCGATATGCGAATCGCTGGCGGTATCGCCGTGGCCGGGAAAGTGCTTGGCGGTGGCGAGCGCACCGTTCTCTTCGACGCCGCGAACGAATTCCTTGACGAACTCGGCGACGCGCGCGGGATCTTCACCGAAGGAGCGCGTATTGATGATGGGATTGCCGGGATTATTATTTACGTCGGCATCGGGCGCGTAGACCCACTGAATGCCCACGGCGCGTGCTTCTAACGCAGTCACCTTGCCCATGGTGTAGGCGTCGTGCGGAGTTCCCGCAGCCGCGAGCGCCATGGCGGTGGGAAACGATGTGCCTTCGTCGAGCCGCATAGCGGCGCCGCGTTCGAAATCGGCGCCGATCAATAATGGCAATTTGGCTTTGGCTTGTAGCTGATTTGTGAGCACGGCCGTGGGATAGGCCTGGCTCTTGACGATGCCGAGCGGGGAACCTTGCGTGATATTGATAAAGCCGCCGACGTGGAGATTGTTTACGCAATGCAGCATTTGCGCGTAGGCGGCGGCATCTGTCGAGGTGAAGCTCCCGTGGTAGGTGGCAAAGAGAACTTGGCCGATCTTTTCATCGACGGTCATCTTGCGGAGTGTGGTCTCGACCCACAGCGCGGCAGCGGGAGACAAGCGGCGGGCCGATTTGCCCGCAACGGTCGATTTTTTCTCCGCGGCTGCTGGTCTTGCGGCAGACGAGCGGCTTTGTGTTCGGGCAGTGTGGGCCATAAGAAAAATGATAGCGGCGGGAATTACCAACAGAACGCCAACGCGTCCTTTCCTCAAATGGGAGTCTCCTCCGGTTCACCCCGGATACGAAGTTTGTATATAACACACGCACATCGGGCTAACAACGCGAGCGCAAAGGGAAAGTTCCACAATATGATTGGTGTTGGCGCAGAGGGAGCGGCTCTTGTCGCAACGAACCAACTTACTGACGTGCAGAGCAGGCCTGGCCATTGGGCTGCTGCTCCTGGCTGCGTGCGCCGGGCCAGAGCGTGCGACTGCGCGAACCAGACATTCCGGACGGCCCGGACGTGTGCAGACCGGGCTAGACGTCTTAGAAGTGCAGAAATTTGCGCCGCTCCGGAACAAGCACGTAGGGCTAATCACTAATCACACCGGACTGGACTCCGAGGGGCGCAGCATCGCCGACCTGATTTCTCACGCACCGGGTGTGCATCTAGTGGCCCTGTTCAGCCCGGAGCACGGGCTTGCCGGGCGCAATGACGAAAAAATCGCATCGCAGAAGGACGCCGCGACCGGCTTGCCGATTTTCAGTCTGTATGGCGAGACCATGCGGCCGACAGACGAGATGCTACAGGGTATCGACGCGCTGGTCTTTGATGTGCAAGACGCGGGCGTGCGTTTTTACACCTATACGACGACGATGGCCTACTGCATGGAAGAAGCGGCTAAGCGCAAGATTTCGTTCTATGTGCTGGACCGGCCAAATCCCATGGGCGGTACGGTTGTGGAAGGGCCGATGCTGGACGCGGATAAGACTGCCTTCACAGCATATTTTCCTTTGCCGGTGCGTTACGGTTTGACGATCGGGGAGTTGGCGCAGTTCTTCAATGCCGAAAATCACATTAATTGCGATTTGCACGTGATTGCGATGAAGAATTGGCATCGCAACTATTTTTTCGAGAGCACCGGGGCACGCTGGATTCCTCCCTCGCCGAATCTGCGCACACTGAAGGGTTCGGTTTTGTATCCTGGGATTGAAATCTTGCAGGCCGCTGGCGTCTCGGTAGGCCGCGGCACGGAAACGCCCTTCGAGCAATTCGGCGCGCCGTGGATCAACGGTGAAGAAGTGGCGGCGGCCCTCAACGAGCGCCACCTAGCCGGCCTGCGTTTTGCGAATCAACCTTTTATACCCGTAACGGGCCTACATTCCGGACAGCGGTGCGGCGGCGTGGCGGTGCGGATCACTGATAGGCAAGCTGTGCGCGCGATGCGTATGGGAATAGAGATCGCGACCGTTCTAAGGAAATTCTATCCGGAAAAGTTTGATCCAGAGAAGCTCCTGATTCTTGTGGGTAATGCGGAGACCATTCGCGACCTGCAGGCCGGTATGTCTCCAGAGAAGATCGTGGAAAGCTGGAGCGGCGACCTCAATACGTTTGAGCAGGCCCGCAAGCAGTATTTCCTCTACAAGTAGATAGCATGAAGCAAAGGCGAGAAGAGGTCCTGACGAACGCCGGCGCGTGCTAGGCTTGCCCCGTCCAGTTTATTTCCGTTCCGCACAATCGCGTGTGATACATTTTGGGGCATGCGGATCGTTTCGCTGCTGCCCTCGGCCACCGAGATACTCTTTGCGCTGGGCTTCGATCGCGAAGTCGTCGGTGTCAGCCACGAATGCGATTTCCCGCCACAGGCTCGCAAAAAGCGCGTGGTGATTCAGTCGCGCATTCCACATGATGCCGCGCCGGCGGAGATCGATCGTCTGGTACGGGAATACGTCTCTCGAGGCGAGAGCCTCTATGCGGTCGATGGGCAAGCGTTGCAAGAAGTCGCTCCCGACCTGATCATCACGCAGGATTTGTGTCATGTATGCGCCGCCTCGCCGGACGATTTGGCAGCAGCACTGGCGCGCTTCGCGGAGCGACCCGAGGTGCTGTGCCTCAATCCCCAGGATCTCGGCGATGTGTGGCGCGACATTCTGTGGGTCGGCGAGCAGACGCTGCGTGGACGCGCCGCTGAGGCGCTGCTGGAACGAATTGGGGAAAGACTGGGATCACTGGAGCGAATTATCGCGGAGAGAGCGGAGCGCCCGCGCGTCGCGTTCCTGGAATGGTTGCAACCGTTTTACGTTGGGGGACACTGGGTTCCGGAGATGATCGAGCTCGCCGGCGGGCGCGACGTCTTAGGCCGGGTACATACGCCCTCCTTTCGCGTGACGCTCGAAGAGATTGTCGCCTCGGCGCCGGAAATAATTCTCCTCTCCCCATGCGGTTACGGCGCGCAACAGGCTCGAAACGAATATCTATCGATGGTCCACCCGGACGAATGGAACGTCTTACCTGCCGTGCAAAGCGGCCGTGTTTATGCGTTGGAGGCCAATAGCTATTTCTCGCGGCCTGGACCGCGGCTCATCACCGGCATCGAGGCATTGGCCAAGGTTTTTCATCCTTCGATGAAAGTAGGGCGCGAAGCTGAAGCGGCGGCGGTGTCTGTGGCAACCGCCACAGCAAGAGCGGCCACGGCCGTCTCAGCGCGCTGACCAAACGCCCTTGTGGAGCACGAACAGATTGTGTGCAGCGAAAGTGGGTGAAATGAATCCGAACGCAGAAGAATCGGTGACCCTGCCCGTCGCGGAACGGAATTCCTCATTGGCCCGCGCCGATGTTTCGACAGCGCGACTGTTGCCCGCAGGCCAACTCGTTCCTTTCATTCTCGTTACCGTTTTGTTCTTCCTCTGGGGCATTCCCAATAATCTCAACGACGTTCTGATCCGCCATTTCATGAAGTCGTTCGCGATATCGCGCTTCCAAGCCGGTTTGGTCCAGTCCGCTTTTTATATGGGATATTTTCTGTTGGCCATGCCCGCGGCATTTCTCATGCGCCGCGCCGGATACAAAGTGGGTTTCGTCATCGGACTCGTCCTTTTCGGAGCTGGCGCTTTTTTGTTCTGGCCGGCGGCGCTGGCCGGCAGTTATGGATTTTTTCTTTTCGCGCTTTTCGTGATCGCCAGCGGCCTGTCGTTCCTGGAGACTGCCTCGAATCCTTTTATCGCGCAGTTGGGCGACCCGGACAGTTCAGAACGCCGTCTGAATTTCGCGCAAGCCTTCAATCCCTTGGGTGCGATCACGGGGGCCTTGATCGGAACCATCTTCATTTTTTCGGGAATTGAATTAACGCCGCAGGAAGTCGCCATACAGGAGGCTAGTCATACCTATCAGGCGTACCTCCGTTCCGAAACGCTCCGAGTCATAAAGCCTTATCTGGTCATCGGTGTGGTCGCGCTGATCTGGGCGGTGCTCATTCTGCGCACTAAATTTCCTTCGATTCATAGCGAGCATGAAAATGAAGCAGGGGATCGTGGGCGCGTGCGCGACCTGTTCCACCATCCCCATTTCCTTTTCGCGGTGGTCGCGCAATTTGTTTATGTAGGCGCGCAAGTCGGAACGTGGAGCTACTTCATCACTTATGTTCAGGAGTATGCGCATCAATCCGAAAAGATTGCCGGCTACTTTTTGACCGGCACGCTCGTTGCTTTTGGCGTAGGGCGCTTCGCGTCGGCCTGGCTGATGCGTTTTATTGTGCCAAGCAAGCTGATGGGCGTCTATTGCGTCGTCAACGTCATTTTGGTTGCGATTGCTGTGCTGACCCCCGGCTGGCTGGGCTTGTGGTGCGTTTTCCTCACAAGCTTTTTCATGTCGCTTATGTTTCCGACCATCTTCGCTCTTGGACTGAAAGGTCTGGGGCCTAACACCAAGCTGGGCGGCTCGCTATTGGTAATGGCGATTGTCGGCGGAGCCGTGCTCACGCCGCTCATGGGATTCATCTCCGAGAAAACTCATAGCCTGGCAATTGCATACTCGGTTCCCTTGTTCGCTTATTTGATCATCGCGCTGTATTCCTTCTGGGGCTCACAGCAACGCAATCCAAACTTTATTGCCAATTAAACCCTGGCGTGTGAAGAGGAGGCCTATGCGCAAAGCCGGCAAACAGCGTTCGTTGTGGCTGTGGTCACTCTGGTTGGCGGCGACTTCGATGCCCCTCATCGTCGGAGGCCAAAGCACGCAGCACATGGCGCCCGCCAATTCGCAGGACGCGCAAACTATCGATGAAGCCTGGCAACGCGCCAGTTCTAAATATGATTCCGAGCGCAATGCGATTTTGAAAGAAGTGCGCCGGGGCGCCAATGAGGGCCCCTATCGCGCCGATTGGCAATCTCTGCAAAAATATGAGGTCCCCGACTGGTATAAGGACGCCAAGTTCGGCATCTTCATTCATTGGGGTGTGTATTCCGTTCCGGCTTTTGGAAGCGAATGGTATCCGCGCAACATGTATCGCCAGGGCTCGGACGAATACAAGCACCACCTCAGCACCTACGGCCCGCAGTCCAAATTTGGCTACAAGGACTTCATCCCCATGTTCCGCGCCGAGCATTTCGATCCCGCGGCTTGGGCGCGCCTTTTCAAGGAAGCCGGAGCGAAGTATGTGGTTCCGGTTTTCGAGCATCACGATGGTTTCGCAATGTATGACAGCGGCCTTTCCGATTGGACGGCCACGAAAATGGGTCCGCGACGAGATGTGCACGGAGAATTAGCGAAAGCGGTTCGCGCCGAGGGACTCCATTTGGGCGCGTCTTCGCATCGCGTGGAGCACAATTTCTTCCTGGAGGGCGGCCGCCAAATTGAATCCGACGTCAACGATCCGCAGTTCGCGGCTTTCTACGGTCCGGCCCATACCTGGATGGAAAGCAAGCAGTCTCTGCTGACCGACTGGACCTACGTCAGCGACGCCTACCTTGACGATTGGCTGGCGCGCGATGCGGAAATCGTCAGGAAATATAAGCCGGAGCTATTTTATTTTGATTGGTGGATTGGACAGCCCTCTGTTCGCCCGCACCTGATGGACTTCGCCGCGTTTTATTACAACGATGCAGCCAGCCGCGGGTCTGTGAGCGTCATCAACTACAAGCTTGATGCTATGGAAAAGCACTCCGCGGTTCTTGACGTGGAACGCGGCCAGTTGAACGACATTCGCCCGCTGTACTGGCAAACCGATACGTCCATCAGCAACAAATCGTGGGGTTACATCGAGCACGACAGCTTTAAGTCGACGCAAACCATCATTCACCAGCTTATAGACATCGTCAGCAAGAACGGCAACCTGCTGGTGAACTTTGGCCCGCGTTCTGACGGTACGATTCCGGACGAAGTGCAAACGGTGCTTCGCGGAGTTGGATCTTGGTTGAAGACCAATGGCGAGGCTATCTACGGCACTCGTCCATGGAAAATTTATGGCGAGGGCCCCACTAAAATTGTCGAAGGAGCTTTTCACGACACCGAAGCGCAACCATTTACCGATCGCGATTTTCGCTTCACCACAAGAAAAGACGCACTGTACGCGTGTGAGCTAGGCTGGCCCGCCGGCGGCGAGGCGGTCATTCACTCTTTCGCCGAAGGGCAGCTCGATGGGCGCAAGGTCGCTTCCGTGTCGCTGCTGGGATCACCGTCTCCGATTTCCTTCGACGTGCAGAACGACGGCGTGCATCTTCGACTGCCCGCTACGCCACCAGGCAAGAGTGCGTACTGTTACAAACTTGCCCCTCAACCGGGCAATTGATCATTTTTTTGCGGGTGGGGCTGCAAGGGGCGAGGATGGCGGGGGAGCGGGCGTGCTCGCGAGAGCCGATTTTACTGCTGGCGTGATCTTGTCGGCATTCGCCAGCAAGACACTGACCTGCCAAATTTGCGTATCATTGAGCGCCTCTTTGAACGCGGGCATTCCGGTCAAGCGAATACCATTCTTCGCTTTCCAATACGTCTCCCACGCTGGGTCGTCGGTCACGCCCGTTCCGTGAAAAAGCTCCGGCGGCTTCGGGAACATCCCTTTGGCGATGCCGCTTTGCGCCTCGCCGGGGAGCCCGTGGCAAACGGCGCAGTTCTGCTTGTACACGTCCGCTCCTGCGAGGTAGGTCGTTTCATTTACCGGAACCGGCGGGGGATCGGTATGCGGGTCCTTGTTGACTCGAGCGTTCAATGCGCCGTGGGCGAGCTTCTTCTCAAACATCATGGGTGGATCCGCCACCGCGACCGGTGCCCACCCGGTTGTGAAGTAAAACCAAGCGCCTGCTGCTACCAAGAGCACGCCGATCAAAACCCCGATAATGAACGCTTTGAACATGATCCAGTACTCTCCCACCTCGATTTGTTGTGCGATGGCCAGCCCCGGTCCAGATTCTGTTGTCCCGGCCGGGCAAGCACTGAACGCGCGATAGTGTACTCGGTCGGCGGCCATTTCTGCACGCCGATTTGTGCACCGTGCACTCGGGTAGCCCGCCCCGCTTCGTAACCTTTTATCCCTGCAAGCCGTCCTATCTAGGAATGAGCCGGGTTTTCCGTTAGGCTTGAGTCGGCCACTTAGAGTCGCCTAGCGTCTCCCCCGATTGTCTTGCCAGTGGCAGACTTGCTCGCACAACCATGCGATACAGGAGCATATGAATGGGCCATTTGAGCGCTAATCCAATGGGGCCGAACCCTCCGGGCGAACGACCTCTGGGGCGCGACCCTAAGTCAAAGGGCCATCGCTGGATGTGGATCGTTGCTGTGGCCATCCTAATCGCCATTGGCTTCTGGTATTTCCGCGGATCGCGCATCAGCACAGAGGCGCAGGGGCCGGGAGCGCCCGCCGGGGCCGGCAAGGGGCCAGGTCGTCAGGGAGCTGGAGCCGGCGGCTTTGTAGTGCCCGTGGTGGTTGCTACTGCCCAGCGCGGCGACCTTCCCGTGTACTTCAACGGCTTGGGTACCGTTACGGCCTTCAACACGGTGACCGTTCGCAGCCGTGTCGATGGTCAAATCACCAAAATCAATTTTCAGGAAGGTCAATTCGTCCGCCAAGGGCAAGATTTGGTGGACATCGATTCTCGTCCGTACCAGGTTCAGCTCGAGCAAGCAGAAGGACAGCTTGCCAAGGATCAAGCGCAGCTCCGCGACGTGCAAGTGAACTATGAGCGCTATCAGCTTTTGTACAAAGAGGGCGTAATTCCAAAGCAGCAGGTCGATACGCAAGGCGCGCAGGTCGGGCAATTCGAAGGCTCCATCAAGGGAGACCAAGGCGCGATCGACAGCGCTAAGCTGCAAATCGTTTATTCGCACGTCACCGCGCCGATCAGCGGGCGCATCGGGCTGCGCTTGGTCGATGTCGGCAATATTGTGCACGCCACGGATTCCAACGGTCTGCTGGTGATCACGCAATTGCAACCCATCGCGGTGATCTTTTCGCTCCCTCAGGACCAGCTTCCGCAGGTCGCGTCCCGGCTGCAAAAAGGCGAGCAGTTGGTCGTCGATGCTTACGACCGCGACGACACATCTAAGATCGAGTCCGGCAAGCTGCTCACCATCGACAATCAGATCGATACGTCCACCGGCACCTACAAGCTGAAAGCCGTCTTCAACAACGACAAAAACCTGTTGTTTCCGAATCAGTTTGTGAACATGCACCTTCTCGCCGACGTGAAGAAGAACCTGGTGATCGTACCGGCCTCGGCCATCCAGCGAGGACCGCAAGGGACCTACGTCTACCTAGTGCAAAACGGCAACACCGCCAAAATTCAGACCGTAACGATCGTCCAATCGACCGCCGACAATGTTGGTTTGAGCGCCGGGCTAAATCCCGGCGATACCGTGGTCGTCGATGGGCAAGACAAGCTGCAAGATGGCAGCAAAATCAGTCCGAGCACGCCATCCGCACCAAACGGGCCGAACGCTAATGGAGCGCAGCAGCCTTCGTCGCAGCCGGGCAACACTCAGGGTAACGCAGGAGCTCGGCACCGTTCGCAATCCCCGCAGTCCGGTAGTTCCGCCGGGAAGGCACAATGAGTCCATCCAGGCCGTTTATTTTGCGGCCGGTCGCCACCACCTTGCTGATGGTGGGGATTCTCCTGGTGGGTTTCGTTGCCTACCGACAGTTGCCTGTCTCGGCGCTACCTCAAGTCGATTACCCAACCATTCAGGTACAGACCTTTTATCCCGGCGCCAGCCCGGATGTGATGGCGTCCTCGGTCACGGCTCCCTTGGAGCGTCAATTTGGCCAGGTGCCCGGCCTCAATCAAATGACCTCCACGAGCTCGTACGGCAGCTCGATCATCACCCTGCAATTTGATCTCGATCTGAACATCGACGTCGCCGAGCAAGAGGTGCAAGCGTCCATCAATGGCGCTTCCAATCTTCTTCCGCAAGGGCTGCCCAATCCGCCGATCTACAGCAAAATCAATCCTGCCGATGCCCCGATTCTTACCTTGGCCATTACTTCCAAGTCGCTCCCGCTGTCCAAAGTCGAAGACCTCACCGATACCACGTTGGCGCAGAAAATCTCCCAGCTCACCGGTGTCGGCCTGGTCAGCATCAGCGGTGGACAGCGCCCGGCCGTGCGCATTCAAGCCAATCCCACGGCATTGGCGTCCTATGGGCTAAGTCTCGAGGATTTGCGCACAGCGTTGACGCAAGCCAACGTGGACCAGGCCAAGGGAACGTTCGACGGCCCCCATCAGGCCTACACCATCGGCGCCAACGATCAGCTCATTTCGAGTGCCAGCTACCGCCCACTGATCATCGCCTATCGCAACGGCGCACCAGTCCGGCTCACCGATGTTGCCACCGTGCTCGAGGGCGTGGAGAACGTGCAGCAAGCGGCGTGGGCGGACCAGAATCCCGCGGTCATCTTGAATATTCAGCGGCAACCCGGGGCCAACATTATCGCCGTGGTGGATCGCGTCAAGAAATTACTGCCGCAATTGCAGGCCGCCCTGCCCACCGCTGTGCAAGTGGACATACTCACCGACCGCACAACCACCATTCGCGCTTCTGTCTCCGACGTGCAGTTTTCCCTGATGTTGACCATCGTCCTGGTTGTGTTGGTCATCTTTTTGTTCTTGCGCAGTGTGCGCGCCACCATCATCCCCAGTTTTGCTGTACCCCTCTCGATTGTGGGCACCTTCGGCGTGATGTACCTTCTGGGCTACAGCCTCAACAACCTTTCATTAATGGCCCTCACCATTTCCACCGGTTTCGTGGTCGACGACGCCATCGTCATGATCGAGAACATCTCCCGCTATATCGAAGAGGGCGAATCGCCTCTACAGGCCGCGCTCAAAGGCTCCGAGCAGATCGGTTTCACCATTTTGTCTTTGACGGTCTCCCTCATCGCCGTGCTTATTCCTTTGCTGTTCATGGGCGACATTGTCGGGCGCCTGTTCCGCGAATTCGCGGTGACGCTCGCCGTGACCATCATCGTTTCCGCCTTCGTCTCGCTCACATTGACGCCCATGATGTCCGCCAAGCTGCTCCGCCATCAGAAGGAGGAAGACCAGAGTTGGTTCTACCGCAAATCCGAGCACGCGTTTAATTCCATCATCGCATTCTACGGACGTACGCTGAAATTCGTCCTGCGCTTCCGCACCACCACGCTGCTGGTCACCGCTGCAACTTTGGTCGGCACGATTCTCCTGTACATCTACGTGCCCAAGGGCTTTTTCCCGGTGCAGGACACCGGCGTGATCCTGGGCGTTTCCGAAGGTCCACAGGACGTTTCCTTTGCGGCCATGGTCAGCCGGCAGCGCGCTTTGGCCGATGTGATACTGAAAGACCCCGCCGTCGCCAGTTTGTCCTCCTTCATTGGAGTCGACGGAATCAATACCACCCTCAATAGTGGTCGCATACAGATCAACCTAAAGCCTCTCGATCAGCGCAAAATATCCGCCTCCGACGTCATTCGCCGGCTTCAACCGGAACTCGCCGGGGTCGATGGCATCTCGCTGTTCATGCAGCCAGTGCAGGACCTCACCGTCGAAGATCGCGTCAGCCGCACGCAATTTCAATACAGCCTGGAGGACGTGGACGCGAAAGAATTGGGATACTGGGTCCCACGCTTCATGGACAAGCTCAAGGCGCTGCCGGAGCTGCGCGACGTCGCCAGCGACCAGCAGAACCAAGGGCTTGTTGCGGTGCTTACCATCGATCGCGACACCGCATCGCGCTTGGGAATTCTGCCTGCCGACATTGATAACACCCTGTACGACGCCTACGGCCAGCGCCTGGTCTCCACAATTTTTACGCAATTGAATCAATACCACGTGGTCTTGGAAGTTGACCCGCAATTCCAGCAGAGCCCGGAAGATCTCAAGAATATCTACGTACACTCCTCGGCGGGACAAGCGCCTTCCTCCGGCTCCGGGGCATCGATTAGTGCGACCACGGTCCCGCTCAGCTCTACCGCCACGACGCAGATTCCGCTGAGCGCGTTC
>Ga0210384_10005427_pt1 | contig 13889 bp, 10 predicted proteins | sample IncBWH2MmetaG_FD_160574 | JGI IMG/M metagenome (GOLD analysis project Ga0210384, IMG submission 160574) | Forest soil microbial communities from Barre Woods Harvard Forest LTER site, Petersham, Massachusetts, United States - Inc-BW-H-2-M | ecosystem: Environmental > Terrestrial > Soil >...
TGGTATTGTCCGCCACCACCAGCAGCTTGACGTTATTGGCCATGAACCTGAGTCAGTTACTTTTTCGTGCGCCGAAATTCGCCGCTCTTCCCGCCACTCTTGCGCTCGAGCACAATCTCGCGAATCTCAATTCCCTTGTCGGCGCCCTTGCACATATCGTAAACGGTCAGCGCCGCGACGGATGCCGCGACCAGCGCCTCCATCTCCACGCCGGTTTCCGCGGTAGTCGCTACTTTGGAAGCGATCGCGACGCCATTCTCGCACACGCGCACATCGACATCAACGAGCGCCAGCGGCAGCGGATGGCACATGGGAATCAGTTCCGGCGTGCGCTTGGCCGCCATGATCCCCGCCAGCCGCGCCACTTCCAGCGGATCGCCTTTGGGATTGCTGGGCAGCGCCGCGAGCACGGTCGGCTTCATGGCGACGAAAGCGCTGGCCTCGGCTTCGCGCCGGGTGGCCGATTTTCCGGACACATCCACCATCCGGGCCCGTCCCGCGCCGTCGTAGTGAGAGAGTTTTTTCGCCATGAAATAAGTTCTATCTTACAGGAGTGCGACGGGCGGTAAGTTGCCTTACCTCATCATGACCGAGATCCATTCGCCGGCGACAATCTCTTCATGGTCCGGCGGAACCACGACATAACAGTTTGCCCGCGCGGTCGCGGCGATGTCGCCCGATCCCTGCCACGTCACGAGTTCGACGTGTGTATCGTCGAATTGTCCAGAGAGCATTGCGGGAAGAAAGCGCCGGAGGCCAGGCTTAACCCGAATTTCAGATTTCAAGCGGGCGGATAGGAATTGCAAGGGCTGGGGGTGCATCCCAGCCAGAGCCCTGAGCATAGGGCGAACAAAGAGTTCGAACGTCACCATGGTCGAAACCGGATTGCCCGGCAAACCGAAAAAGTATGTACCTGGTTTTTCGCGGGTGCGGCTCCCGGCGCCACATTTGCCGAACACGACGGGGCGTCCGGGCTGGATTTTCGCGCCGGTGAAGAAGGATTCCGCGTGCATCTCAGACAGGACCTGCTCCACCAGATCATACCGGCCCATCGAGACGCCGCCGGTAATCAGCAGCAAATCCGAATTCAATCCTTGCTCAATGAGGCGGCGCAGGCTTTGCGGCTCGTCGGGCGCGATCGGCAGCAAGACGGGCTCACCACCCGTCTTCTCAATTTGGGCTGCCAGAGAATAGCTGTTCGAATTGCGAATTTGGGTCGGGCCAGGTGTGGCTTCAACGTCTACGATTTCGTCACCCGTGGTCAGCACGGAAACCTGCGGGCGCTTGTACACCTGTAGGCGTGATTTACCCACCGAGGCGGCCAAGGCAATCGCAGCTTCGTGCAACAACAGCCCGCGGTCGAGAAGAATCGTTCCCTGCCGCGCTTCGGCGCCGCGCGGCACGATGTTTTCGCCGGGGCGAATGCCTTTCGAGATTTCGACTTGATCCCCGTGCCGCGCCGTGTATTCCACCATGACCACGGCATCCGCACCGGGAGGAACCGGCGCACCGGTCATAACGGACACAGCATGTCCGACCGCAACGTTCGAAGGAATGTTCTCGGGTTTCTCGCCGGCCTTGATCTCGCCGATCACATCGAGAGTTGCAGGGAGTTGCTCCAGATCGGTAACGTGCACCGCATAACCATCGCGCGTCGATCGCGGGAACGGAGGGATATCGCGGTCAGCGAGCACCGGCTCCGCCAGAACACGGCTGGAGGCGGCCAGCAGATCTACGAATTCTGTTCCACGCGGCGGGGCATCGCTGTTTTGAGCCAGCGCCGCCTGCTCTTCGACTGCTCGACGAGCGTCTTCAAAACTCAGAACGGTGGCCTGGAAAGCTGGAACGGACACTGGGAGATGATACGACACGGCAGATACAAGCGACGGGCCAGTTTGATCCGCGGGAAAGCAGGTTCCTCACCCGCGCTTTGCGCGTGTTCGGAATGACAGAGAGATGGAGATTGACGGTTCTCGTCTGGGCTATCGCGCCAGCCCTTGTCCCAGCACCGCCGGATTGGTCGCGAAAGATAACCCGGTTTCGAGATCGATCACGCGGTCGCGCACCAGCGCGGCGATCTCTCCGTCGAAATATTGCATGCCTTCGGACGAGCCGGCCTTCATCGCGTCGAGCAGGGTCTTGTCCTCGCGTTCGCCTTTTTCAATGCAGGTGCGCGTGCGCGCATTGGCTTTCAGGATTTCGAACGCAGGAATGCGGCCGCTGCGATCGGTCTTGGAAATCAGCCGCTGGCAAATGATGTAGCGGAAAGATTTCGCGAAGCGCTCGCGCACCGATTTCTGCTCTGCGGCAGAAAACGAGCTGACAATCCGCTCGACTGTCTTCGATGCGTCCATCGTGTTCAAGCTGGAGAACACCAGGTGGCCGGTCTCGGCGGCTTCAAGGACGATCTCGATCGTTTCCCGGTCGCGCATTTCGCCGACCAGGATCACTTTCGGCGCCTGGCGCATGGCAGAACGCAGCGCATGAGCAAAGCTGGGCGTATCGCTATGCAGCTCGCGCTGATGAATGGTCGAGCATTTGTGGTTGTGCAGAAACTCGATAGGATCTTCGATGGTAATGATGTGGTAGTACTTCTCCTGGTTAATGCTGTCGAGCAGCACTGCCAACGTCGAAGACTTGCCGGAACCAGCCGGACCGGTGACCAGAACAATGCCATCGCGAAGTTTCGTGACCTCGGACAATTGCTGCGGCAGCCGCAGGGAGGCAAAGTCAGGAATCGCCGTGGGAATGACCCGCATGACCACAGCACAACTCCCGCGCTGGATGAAAATGTTTACCCGGAAGCGCGCGAGTCCGGGCAGCCCGTAGGAAATGTCGCAAGCGCCGTGCTCGCGCAGCGTGGTGATCGCCTGCTTGTTGTCGCCGATCAGGTCGGCGGCAATGTGGCGCGTTTCATCCGCCGTGAGAGTCGTAAGCCCAGGTACTTGCACAGGAATCATCTGCCCGTAAACCTGCACTTGAGGCGGGCGTCCCGGAGAAAAGATCAGATCGCTGATTTTCTCCGCAGCGCGCAGCATGGCTCCGAGCAAGACCGGCGTGGCGACACGGCCGCTGCCTGAAAAACCTTCCAGCGCAACCGAAATCGGCGCAATGGTGGGTGATGCCATTTGCTCCTCAGACTGCTTAGGGATTTAGACGCACCACAGGTGGGAGAAGAACGCTGTTTAGACTTTAACCTGCCCCGGTCACCGGCGCGAGGCCAGCAAGTACATGACCCTTGGTAACGGGAAAGCGCGCAAACACCAAGGGTGGCCCAAATGGCCACCCTTGGATTGTTCTTGTAAGACTGTGTAAAGAGGGCTACTTCTTTGCGGCCGGCTTCTTCTTGAAGCCGGTTTCCACCGACGCGCCGATGCTGGTCAGCATCTGTTTTGCAGCGTCTGCATTGGTGCCAGTAGGCTGAAGCTCAAGGTATTTCTGGAACGCCTCGGCGGTGCCCGGCGGCGCGACCATTTTGTCGCCCTGCAATGTGGCCTTGCCGATCAGGTTCACGCCCTTCCAATAGTAGGCGTCAGCCTTGTTGGGATCGGCGGCGATCACCTTGTCAAAAGCGGCGATCGCATCGTCCACCTTTCCCGCGTTGGTGAGCACCGCACCGGTATTGAAGTAGTACTGGCTGGCCGAACTGGGATCGGATTGAGCGGCCAGTTCGTACGTTTTCACGGCGTCGTCAACCCTTTTGGACTTGTCATACGCTTCGGCGAGGTTGTTGTAGTAAGCGGCGAGCGTTTTGGCCGCGGCAGCGGGATCTTTGTCGGCGGGAGCCGCCTGCTTGAGTTGGATGGCCTTTTGATAAGCATCAGCAGCCGAGCCGTAGCGCTTCTGCTTCTCTGCTGTATCGGTCTGCTTGGCTGCGGATAAGCGATAGTAGTCACCCAGTTTGAACCAGATCAAATCGCGGGAAGGATCGACCTGATTGGCATCGTTAAGCTGAGCGATTGCAGTATCGAAATCGCCGGCATCAGCCGCGACCTTCGCCGCGTTCAGCCTGTCATTGAGAGACTTGACCGTGTTCTGCTCTTTCTGCGCTTTCGCCGCCTGCTCCTGCTGCTGCTTCAGCTGCTCGGGCGTAAGACCCACACCCTTGGCGGCGTTCTCCGTTTCCTTTTTCAAGTCGAAGTCGAGAGTGTTCTCATCGAGCTGGACCGTGAAATTGTTCTGGTGAAACAGTTCCTTGCCCGCTTTCTGGTCGTCGGAACTCTTGTAGAGGGTTACGTTGTAGCGGCCAGGAGTGATGCCGAGCGAGAAGTATTCACCCTTCTTGTTGACCTTTAGGGTGTATTTCTGACCGTTTTCCAGGTTAGCCCAGAGTACGACGGCATCGGCAATGGGATTGCCCTGCGCGTCCTTGCACGTGCCTTTCACGGTCCCCGACGCCTGGGCCGAAACTCGAGGCGCACACATTCCCAGCGCGAGTACTGCGAATAGAAGAATTGCGAAATGCTTTCTCATGTTGCCTCCAGGCCAATTGTCGGACTTTGTCACAATATCTCTACCGCGCCGCATACGGAATCGGATCTTTGAGTCCAGCCGCTGCGAACGCGCGCAGGCGCAGCGCACAGCTGTCGCAGACCCCGCAGGCCAGATCGTCGCGACTATAGCATGACCAAGTTAAATCGAAGGGCGTACTCAATTCAAGGCCAAGGCGCACAATCTCCGCCTTTCGCATCGCGATCAGCGGAGTCACAATTTTGATTCGACCCTCTTTTGTGCCGGCTTTTACGACTTGATTGAAGGCATCGTAGTAGGCCGGCCGGCAGTCCGGATACCCTGAACTGTCCGGTTCGACCGCGCCAATATACACCTTCTCTGCGCCCAGCACCTCGGCCCAACTCACGGCGACAGCCAGAAAGTGCGCGTTGCGGAAAGGGACGTACGTGACTGGAGCGCCTTGCCCAATGGCTTCCGCTCGCGGCACCGCGATCGTGCTGTCGGTGAGGGCCGATCCGCCCACCGCGCGCAGAGCTTCATTGCGCACGATGAGTTTGTCGTGGATGTTCAGGCGCTCGCAGATCGCGAGAAACGATTTGCGTTCGCGCTCTTCCGTACGTTGACCGTAACTCACGTGGACGGCAGCCGCGGCGTGGTCGCGCGCCGCCAGCGCAGCGCACACGCAGGAATCCATGCCGCCGCTGAGCAGAACCACAGCCCGGGATTTGCGGAAATTTGGCATCTCATTGTTGATTGTTGACTGAAATCGCGATCCGATTCGCTTTTCAATCAACAATCAAAAATCATCAATCAACAATGGTCAGACCCCCTTGACAGCAGGATCCCAAATGAACTTATGCAGCTGAAGCCCAAGCCGAGCCTGCACATTGTCGGCAATCATCCACTCCGCCAGCGTACGGGGATCGAGCAGGCAATGCGAGGCATCGCGCGCGCCCGTGGCATCTTTGCGGAATGCCGGCGAGAACAACACAGCGTTTGTCCGCGACGCCAGATTGTGCTGCTCTGTAAAGTCGCGGGCGAATTCGTAGTCGGCCCGCGTGCTCAGCACGAATTTGATTTCATCGTGAAGCGTTAGCGTTTCGAGATTCGGCAGGTGAAAGGTTCCGGGTTCGCCCGAGTCGGGGCACTTCACGTCCACAATCTTGATGACACTTTGTGGAACCAGCTCCAGTGGCCGCTCACCGCTGGTTTCGAGCAGAACCCGATAGCCGCCATCCAGCAGTTGTTGCATCAGGGGAACGGCCTCGCGCGCTTGCAGCATGGGCTCACCTCCCGTGATCTCGACCAATCCTCCGCCTGGGCTCAATCGCGCAACCTCTTCGCGCACTGCATCGAGAGTCATCTTGTGGCCCCCGTGGAAGGTGTACTCGCTGTCGCACCAGGTGCACCGCAGATTGCATCCGGTCAGCCGGACGAAGACGCACGGCAATCCAGCGTAGGTGGATTCACCCTGCAATGACTTGTAGATTTCGGTGATCTGCATGGATCACAGCTGCGAGCCGTATGACGGCTGACTATTCGCTGTACTTTGCCGTGGTCGTGTCGGTCTCGAAGACGGTCACGTCCTTCACGCGCACACGTCCATTGGTCACGCTGCGCAGCCGGGAGTTGGATTCGTCGTAGAAATACTTCGCCAGATTCTCGGCCGAAGGATTGATCACCGTAAAAGGCTCTACCTCGTTGATCATCTGGTGATCGAGACGCTCGATGACATGCTTCATCACCTCACGCAGATCCTTGAAGTCCAATAGCAGCCCAGCCTTGTCCAGATCTGTGCCCGCCAGGGTGACACGAATTTTATAGTTGTGCCCGTGCGGATTTTCGCACTTGCCCTTGTAGTTGCGCAGGTAGTGCCCCGCGGCAAACGTATCTTCGACCGTAACCTCGAACATGCTCCCTCAGGGCGCCAAGGCATCGGCGCAGCTTGCTATTTTACAGCGGGCCGCCGGAAATCGTCGGTTTCGTCTCGCATCTGCCAGGCGCTAGAGAGTCGACGCTCACCGAAGTCCAAAGAACTCCTCGACTGTTCGCATCTCGATAGTTTTTGTGTAGTTCGGCAGGCTCTCGACAAATACGCGCCCGTATTGTTTTTTCAGAATGCGATTGTCGAGCAGCACCAGAAGGCCACGGTCATGGAGCGACCGGATCAGGCGCCCAAAGCCCTGCTTCAGCGTGATCACAGCGGACGGAACCTGGTATTGAAAGAACGCGTTGCCGCCATCGGCATCGATTGCTTTTATGCGCGCCGCGACCACCGGATCACTGGGCACAGCGAAAGGAAGCCGGTCGATGATCACGCAGCTCAGCTGTTCGCCCTGAACGTCTACGCCTTGCCAGAACGACGAAGTCGCGAACAGCACGGCATTCGGAGTCAGCCGGAACTCTTCCAGCAGAGCGCTCTTCGGCGCGTCGCCCTGGCGCAGCAGTGGGAACTCGATCTCGCCCAGCAAGCGCTGATGAATCTCATTCATCTGCGCATAACTCGTAAACAGAACGAACGCCCGCCCGCGCGTAATCTCCAGCAGCTTCCGGATCCGCTCCGAGGCCTTGGCGGCAAACTGCGGCGTTCGCGGATCGGGCAAATCCGGCGGCACGTAGAGCAACGCCTGCTTCTGATAGTCGAAGTGCGAGGGCAGCACAGATTCGCGCGCATGCTCCAGACCGAGACGCTGGCGAATGTATTCAAATCCGCCGCCCACGGCAAGCGTGGCTGAGGTCAACACGGCGCATTCCAGCTTCGACCACAGGCATTCGCGAAGAATCGGCGCGACATCGATGGGCGTGGCCTGGAGAAAAACGTTCTGCCGCCCAGCCGGGCTCTCTCTCCCTTTCTCAGCACCTCTCTGCCGGTGCGAAAGTGTTTTTCCCCGGCGCTCGATCCAGAAAACCGTGTTGCGGTCATCGGACTCCATGGCGAAGGCAAGCTGGGCTTGAATCTCCTGCGTACGCCGCACGAAATTGAAGATCTCTTCCGGCTTCTGCGGCAATCCTTCGAGTTCACCTGCCAAGCGAGTAAGGGCCTGGTTCAGCGCCAGGAACTCGTCGCCGTTTTCCTCCAGGAACTCTGGCCGAGTCTCGAAGGCGAAGCGTCCGTCGCCCGGCGGCAGCAACGAGAAGAAGAATTGCGACCGCTCGCGCAGGCTTCCCACCGCTCCTGACACCGACGCCGAGAGCATGCGATTGTGCTGCAGCGAGCCCTCAACATCCCGCGCCAGTTCTTCTATCCGCAAATTGCTCACCGAGATGCCGAAATAGCTGCCGGCCACATCCTCCAGTTCGTGCGCCTCATCGAAGATGACGGCGGCTGCATCCGGCAGAATTCCCGCATCGGGCGCGTCTTCCGCTTGCAGCTTGATGGCCAGGTCGGCAAAAAACAGATGATGATTGACGATGATGATGTCGCTCTCCATCGCCCGCCGCCGCATTTCGGTGATGAAACACCGTTCGAACTGGCTGCATTTTTGGCCCGTGCATGCGTCCGCCCGCGCGTCCAATTTGTGCCAAAGCAGGCTGGCTTCCGGCAATTCCGCCAGTTCGGCTCGATCGCCGGTTTGCGTCGTTTTCTCCCACGCGGACATGGCGCGATATTGTTCGATTTCATCGAGACCGCTGAGCACGGGCTGTTCGGTGAGGTCGTAAAGTTTCTTGCGGCACAAATAGTTGCTGCGGCCTTTCATGTAGCAGACCGAAAGCTTTGCAGCTCCGTTTGCGGAAAGCGCCTGCTCGAGAAACGGGACATCTTTGTAGAACAGCTGCTCCTGAAGATTCTTCGTGCCCGTTGAGATGATGACGCGCTTGCCCGAACGAATCACGGGCAAAAGATATGCCAGAGTCTTGCCCGTGCCAGTTCCGGCCTCGACGATTAGATGGCGCTTCTCTTCTAGCGCTTGCTCCACGGCCTGGGCCATCTGCAATTGGCCGCGCCGAAACTCATAGGCGGGATGAGTGCGCGACAACACTCCGCCCGGAGCGAAGAATTGATGCAGCGTGGCTTTGCCGCTGCTTACTGGACGGGTTGGAGTTGGCGGGGACACGGGAATCTCTATAATAGTGCCCTATGCTCCGTTCCATTCTTCCAATATCGCTCTTGCTCGCGCTCGCCATGCCCCTCACAGCAGCACCAGCACCATCCGTACACTTGTGGAGGCTTGATTGCGGCACGGTTCAAGTCAACGACCTTAACGTGTTCTCCGATACCTACGCCTACGTGGGGCAATCGAAAAAATTGACCGCGAGTTGTTACCTCATCAAGCACGACGACATTTATATGTTGTGGGATACCGGGCTGCCCGAGGCCATCCTGGGGGCATCGCTGCAAGCACCCGGAGCCATGGCGGCGAGTTTGTCCCGGACCATCAAAGATCAGTTGTCGGAACTCAAGGTTTCGCCGGCTTCCATCTCCATCATCGGCATCAGCCACTCGCATTGGGATCACACCGGGCAGGCTGCGAGCTTCCCGCAAGCGAAAGTGCTCATGGGTAAGGGAGACGTCGAGGCGCTGCGCCAACCCGGGAGCGAACGCGCCAAGCCGCTGGAACATTGGCTGACCGGCGGTGGCGCGCTCGAAGAGGTTACGGGCGACAAGGACGTCTTTGGCGACGGCAGTGTGGTCATGCTCGACCTGCCCGGCCATACGCCGGGTCACCACGGTCTTCTGGTCAAACTTGCGAAGACCGGCTACGTGCTGCTGTCGGGTGACGTCGCTCACTTCCGAGAGAATCTCGAGAACGACGGGGTTCCCATATTCAATGACGATCGCGCAAAGTCCCTGGCGTCGCTCGCGCGCTTCAAGCAGATTTCCAAAAATCTTCACGCCATCACCATCATTCAGCATGAGCCGGAAGACGTCGCCAAGCTGCCGCAATTCCCAAAATTTGCCGACTAGCCGGAGAACCTCACTGTGGCGGGTTCTGCTGAGTCTCCGGAATGGGCTGTTGCGGTTGAGCTTGCTGCGTTTGTTGGGGCTGGAACTGGAAGGTCTGCGGCGGCGACGGCTGCGCGCCATTCAACGACTGACCATTTAACGACTGGCCTGCCAGCGCCGGATTTTGGAAGGTGGGCATCGACATCGAGGTCGGGCCTTTGACTTCGTAGCCGCGATCGAAGCGCGGATCGTAGAAGAACCACCACTCGTTGTAGTGCTCTTTGTGGTCGAAGGCGCGAATGCTGTGAGCCTTGCTGGTGCTGGCCACGCCAAAGATCAAAAGCCCGGGCTGCGGGCCGTCGCCTGAAGGCGCGGATGAGAACGCAGGGGATGAGAACGCCGAGGCCGCCGTGCCGAATCCAGTTGCGCCGCCCGGCTGGGATGCGAACCGAGCATTGCTCTGGCCGAAATTCACGACGGGCCCCTGCGAAGGATCGGGCGGAGGAGGCGGCGGCGCGACTGCCGGATTCGCAGAAGGATCGCCTGGAGGACTCAGCGCAGATTGGCCAGGATTCGCTTGGTCTGAATTTTGAGAGGTTGGATCAGCCGCCGCTTCGGAGTTGGCGGCGGATTGAGTGCCGGGCGCATTCGGGTTCGTCGTCGGCTGGATGTCGCCGAGGTGCAGCAGCCGGAAATCTTTGCCGGTGATGGGATCTTTATAGAGCTTGCGAATGTAGCGGACGTCCTGTTGACCGAGCAGTTCTTCAGGGCGGGAAGGATACCGGCCATTGCGCTTGGAGAACAGGCGAATGGCCCGAGTGTATTGCACGCCGCGATGCACCAATTCCATTTCGCGTTCCCGCCGGATTTCAAAAGCGATGCTGGGCACGATCACCGCGGTGGCGATGATCATCAGCGACACGATCAAGAGCAGCGTGAGAAGAATGTAGCCTTGCTCACCGCTCCGCTGCGATTTGTAGAGTGATAACACCTGCCTTCCTCACCTAAACAACGTCCATTCGATCAAAAGTTGTACTTCAGCCCCAACTGAATGGTTCGCGGCCGGTGTGCATCCACGGGATGCAGGAACGAGCTGCCGCTGGTGCAGTTGACGAATCCCGGCTGGCCGTTCGGGTTGCCGGTGGTCAAGTCGGACGGCGTGAGTCCGCCGGCGGCGGAAAACGGCCCGCCATTGACCCCACCTCCGTAGCAGCTGACCGTGTTCTCGGCGGAGTTTCCAACATTCGGATTAAAGATGCGGAACTGCGTGTGATTGAAAATATTGAATGCCTCGCCGCGCAGTTCGAGTGCGCTGCCTTCAGTGACCTTGAAAGTCTTGAACAACGACAGGTCGACGTTGATCCGGTGCGGGTTATTGAGAAAATTGCGGCCGGCATTGCCGAACGTGAGACCCTGCGGGGCGGAAAAGGCTCCGGGGTTGTACAGGAGTGGGCCGATACTCTGCGTATTGAAACGGGTCACGCCGATGGGCAGCGTGCTGCGCGGGCTGGCGATCACGTCGGGGAAAGATCCGGTGCCGGCGCCGTTGGCAATGCCGGCGTTATCGAGAACGGAGATTCCCAGGTTGTTGCTGCCGCCGTTGATGATGCTGAACGGCGTTCCTGACTGGAATGTGGTGATGCCGGAGATCTGCCAGCCGTCGAGCATGGTGTGCATGAAGCCGGCGTCGGTCCGCGGCTTGCCGGAGGGCGTAGCGCCGGGATCGTCTTCGCGGTAGCTGGTCCAGTGCCGGAAGGTGGAGGCGAGCTTCGGCAGATCCCAGACGTAGTTGATGTTGAGCAGGTGCCGCTGGTCGAAGTTGGAACTGGCCCAGCTGGAACGAATGTTCGCGGAATTCACGAAGTTGGAATCCGAGCGGTCGGAGGAATCGTCGAAGGAATGGCTGTAGGTGTAGGAAAGTCCGACGGTGACCGGTCCGCGGGTGCGGCGTAACGTTGCCTGAAAGGCGTGATATTGAGAATCGGCAATATTCTGCAGCGATAGGATGCGCCGGAACCCGAAGAACGGGCGCAGTTGGCCGGGATCAGGGACCGTGGCGTTGATTTTCCCGGCTAAAAGATTGATGGTGCCGTAGCAAGCGGCCGCCATGTTGTTGAAGGCTGGATCTCCAGCAAATACGTTCGGCGATGAGCCGCCGGGGCTGAAGAAACTGCCATTCAGACTCACCGGGTAGTTCGGTCCCGGATTAAATGCGCATTGGCCTCGTCCAGTAAGGATCGGCTGACCGGGGTTGTAGGGATTGCCGTTGGGGAAGATGCCGACGTCGGGGCCGATCGGCGGAGCAGCCAGTTGGTTGATTTGCAACTCGGCGCTGAGATGGGTTCCCTTGCTGCCCACGTACGCTGCGGTGGCAATCATGTCTTTCGGCAACTGCCGCTGCACACTCAGGCTCCACTGCTGGACGTAGGGCCAGATTGCTTTCGACGGGATGGAAGTGACGTCGAGAGGAAATGCCACCGGAGTCCGATTCTGGCCGCCTTGACCGATGGCCGAATAAGAAAATGGCCCCGGAAACGGCGCGGTCATGGTGAGCACAAGTGGTGAATTGGCTTCAAGAGAGCCGGTATTCGATTCTTTGGCGGTTCCGTGCTCGAAGAACACGCCGTAGCCTCCGCGGATCGACATCTTCCCGTCGCCCCTGGGATCCCAGGCGAAGCCGACGCGCGGCGCAGGGTTGAAAAAATGAGTGCTCATGCAGCTGGAAGGCACTCCATTTGTTCCGCAATGGACGAGGCCATTGGTCAGCACAGGCGGAAGGCTTCCGACGCCCAAGTTGGTTGGATCAAAAGGAATCGGAGTGAAGTTGCCGTCGTTTTGCGCAACGTATCCACCCGCGCCAAGGCTCACATTCTGAATGGGCGGAATCGTCAATCCCTGCGCCAGCGAGGACTTGTAGGCGCTCGCCAACCAGTTCCACGCGTTGTTGTTTTTCTCGTGGTAATTGCCGAAGAGACTGAAGCGCAGGCCGAGGTTGAGGGTCAGCCTCTGACTGAAACGCCATTCGTCCTGCGCGTAAGGCTCGGTAATCCAGTAGTTGTTGTAATACTTCAGCTGCGCGCTGTCCTGCTGATAGCTCTTGATGAACGAGTTGGAAGTTTGCGTGGAGGAAATCAGGAAATCGGCGAAGGCGTTGCCGGTGGTGATGCTGTTCTGGTTGCTGAACGTGAGGATTCCCTGCAAATCACCGGTGGCCGCGCCTATGGCCCCATTGGTTTCGCTGCGCTGGGCATCGACCAGCTGAACACCGACGTGCACGGTGTGGCGGCCCAGGTTAAGTCCTAGGTCGTCACCCAGACTGTAGGTGGGATTGGTGTGTTCCCAGGGAGCGTAGGAGGAATCGACGGTGAATCCGTTGCCGCCGTACTGCGCGTTGGTCCCGGCGATGATGATTCCGGGCGGCTTGCCGCCGGCGCCGTTCTGGAAAATGTAATTCATGCAGTTCGGAGCCGGATTCGAGGGATCACACGCGGGAACGACTTGATTGACGAAGTTCGCACCCGGACCATTCTCATTGCGGAGGGTGATGTGGGCATCGACGTAGCTGACCACAAACTCATTGAGAATCTTGGGGCTGATCGTGTCGGTCAAGCGCACGACCGAACTTGTTCCCGGTCCATTGAGGCGCTGCTCAACCGTGGGGAAGCTGTTCACCACGAATCCCCATTGCGGGGTAGTGACAGTGGTATCCCAGGTGTCATGCGTGTAGCGAGCCATGAGGTGAACGTTCTGGCTGAAGTTGTGGTCGAAGCGCCCCAATTCTTCGCGCCAGTAAGTCGATGGCGAAATCACCGTCACGTAACACGGAATGTCGGGCTGACTAGCGACGACGTTTGTCTGTCCGGCGAGGCTTGAGTTGCATCCCGAGGCGGAGTTGGGTAGTGGAATCAGTCCCGTGTTAAGAATCCCCAAGCTGGTCGCCGAAATGGGGACCAAGGGCAGCGGCTGGTTGCCCGCAACGCTGGGGCAATCGGGAAACTTGCTGCGATCGACGGTGGAAGCTCCACTGCCGGCCTGCGGGCAGACATCGCTGAAGTTCGCGCACGTCGCGCCTACCGGGCAATTGTTGACGCCCGAGCCGGTAACCAGAGTGCGTTCCGTGAGGGTGGGCACGGCCTGATTGAATTCCTGCGGGGTTTTTTCCAGTCGAAATTCTTCCGACCAGAAGAAAAACGTCTTGTCCTTCTTCTGGTTGTAGACCCCGGGAATGTAGAACGGGCCCCCGAAAGTTCCACCAAAATCCTGACGGCGATAGAGCGGAGCTTTGGTGGTCAGATCAAAATAGTTGCGCGCGTTGAAGAATTCGTTGCGCACGAAGTCGTACAGCCCGCCGTGGAAGACCGGCAGTCCAGACTTCGTCGTTACCAGAACCGTACCCGACGCGCTGCGGCCGTACTGAGCGCCGTAGTTCGACGTGAGAACTTTGACTTCCTGAATGGCGTCGAGGCTGGGATAGACCATCAGTGTGCTCTCGGCGCCGTTGAGGCCCGCGTTGAGCACGTCGCTGCCGTCGACGTCGAAGTTGTTGTACTCG
>Ga0210384_10005428_pt1 | contig 13889 bp, 11 predicted proteins | sample IncBWH2MmetaG_FD_160574 | JGI IMG/M metagenome (GOLD analysis project Ga0210384, IMG submission 160574) | Forest soil microbial communities from Barre Woods Harvard Forest LTER site, Petersham, Massachusetts, United States - Inc-BW-H-2-M | ecosystem: Environmental > Terrestrial > Soil >...
ATGGATTCGCCCATCTGGGGCATGATGATGTCAGTTGGCATAGTTCTTTCCTTCGAGGCCCACGGGTGGAGCGGAGGGCCGTGAGCAACTGGGTATTATAGCGGGTGGGTAGAGCGCAGCGCAGCAGAGGTCGAATTTGAATTGCGTGCTGGACTCGAGTCGGGATGGGTGCGGCGCAGCCGCTAGGAACAACGACCACAGGGGCTAAAGCCCGAATCGGTCTAACCGACTTTACGCGGCCCTGAAGGGCCGCTCTTCCACGGTGCCCAATCGCTGGATGTGCGCCTTGGACTTCGCTCAAACGGGGGTCGCAGATCATTGCGCAGTCTTCCGGGTAGCCGCTGGTTTCCGACTCTTGTGAGTCCCTCTTAGTGGTGGTCGTGCTTCTCTTTTTCGTTTCCTTCCTTCTTCTCATCTTTCTTTTCGTCGCTGGCAGCGGGAGCTACGTTGAAGTTTGTTTGCCAGTAGGTCTGGACGGCGGGCGGGAGTTTGTCCATGTGGGAGATTAGCGTGGTGATCTTCCACATGTCCTGCTCGGAGAGAGTCTTGTCCCATGCGGGCATGCCGGTGTAGCGGACGCCGGTGCGGATGGTGTAGAAGAGGTGCCACTCGGGATCGTCGGGAGGATCGGAGATGAGATTGGGCGGCGGTGGATAGAACGAAGCAGCCAGCGACGAGGGCTTACGGTCGAAGCCTCCGTGGCAGAGAGCGCAGTTCATGGTGTAGAGCTTCATGCCATCTTCGAGATTCTGGTCGGTGGGCGTGAGCGGGTTGGCGAGGTGCGGGGCGTGACGCTCCATGGAAGCGTCCATGGCGGTGTTGGCGAGACGATGTTCCCAATGCGGCGGCGGAACGTTGGCGGTCGTGGGAGCGAGACCGAGCATGGCGAAGCCGAGTCCGCCGAGGATGAGAACGAGAAGCGTGACGATGACGCCGAGAAGGAATTTGCCCATGGAAGCCTCCGGGGGTATTTTGGCAGATGGACAGGGAAGATGCTAGCGAGTGCACACTGTATGGAGTAGCGCCGGGCGTGGCGGTTACAAGTTCGCGGCGCGGTTGGATAAGGTCAGCGGCCGCCGCCAAAGCGATAAGTGAAGCTCAGACTGGCGTAGGACGGAATGCGCACTCCGACGACTTCCTGCACTTCTGACGGGAAGAAGTTTTCTGTGGTTTGACCAGTGTATCCCTTGGCGATCAGAAAGTTGACGCCTGCATCGATCCGGCCGTTAAGAAATGGCCGGACCAGCGCGCCGCGAAATTCTCTCACCGGCGTTCCTGTGCATTCCGCGTTCGGGCTCAGCGGAAAACATCCCGTGCCGAGCGGCTTTGTGCCCACGTATTCAAATTCGCCTTTGGCCTGCAGGTGAAGCGGCAGCTTCTGGATTGTTCCCAGAAAATCGAGAATCGTTCGCGGGGCTTCCGGAGTGGGATCGCCGGACAAAAGATCGCGCGCGTCTGCTTTTGAAAGGCTCGCTTGCAGCGACGCGAAGGCAAAGATCTGGCGCAGTGCAACCGTCATGAAGCGAAGACGGCTGGGGCCCTGGTTGAATTGCAGGCCGGTATCAGGATCGATCTTGGCCAACTCGGCGCTGCTGGTGACGTGGCCGAGCGTCACGCGCAGGTCGGTCTTGTGGATCGATTTACTAGCCACCAGTTGATAGGAATGCGAGGTTGCGACCGGAGTGCCGACTGTGCTGCCGGTGCCGATGCGGGGATCTTCGGTGAAGTAGGCTTGTCCGATGCTCAGCGAGAGCAATGGAACATACCACGATTCTTCCGGCAGGAAAGAGACGGTGGCTTTCGGCGAGTTGAGGCCGACCCATTTTTGAAACGAATTCTGCGGGTGCAGCAAATCCTGATTGTTGAAGTTGATCTCATTGCGACGCCAGCCGAGGTAGTAGCGGAAGAATCGTTTCAGCCTTCCCTCTGCGGCAACATAGGGCGCGACCGTGCCGATGGTGACGTTGTTGGCGTCGACGGGTGTGAATGTCCCGTAGAAGCCGGGGTTGTCGCGGTTGGCAAAGCCGTGGCAGCCGATGCCACCGGGATTGACGGGATCGTAGCAGTCCAGGTCGTCGCGGCGTGGAGCGTCGCGGTTGTAGTCGAGTCCGGCAAGCAGCGTGAAGAAATCGGCGAGCTTGTTCACATAGTTCGCGCTGGTTCCCGCGACGGTGCGGAACTCGCTCTGGCGGATGAGACCCTGGCCGAAATTTGAGAATAACGAGAGATTGTAGGTGCGGAGGAAGCCTGATAGCTGCAACTGCTGGTTGGCGCCGATCTGCCAATCGTCGTTGAGAGCAACGAGCGCGGTGTGCGTCTGGTCGTGTTGGCGGGGATCGATGGTGTCGCCCAGATTCGGAACATTTTCGTCGTTGAAGTTGAGTGGAGAAATAGGAACGAGGCCCGGAACGTAGGATTGACCGTAGTATCCGATGCCGGCGAGCGTGAGGTGGTGCTCGCCCACGTTGAAGAACCGCTCAGCGTTTAGTTTGTATTGCTGCCGATGCTCGAGCCGGTCCAGAAACCCATTGCCCAATGAACCTTCAAACGCCAGCCACGAGTTTGGCGACGGACTGAATCCCGTGACGGCGTCGAGGTCGCGGTAGTCGCCGGTGAGGGTGAGGAATGGATCGAGGTGCGAACGCATCCCGTAGGTGGCTGCGAGGTTGACGGAATGGTTGCCTTCCAGCACATTGAAGGCGCCACCATCGATCTGTACGCTCTCGACTACCTGCGGGATCAGCATGTTGGGATCGGCGTAGCCATTTCCGTGGGCGTTTGCCGACAGATTGTTGGGGACCAGATAGCTGCCGATGGCAATATATTGCGCGATAGGCTCGCCGTGATCGCCGGCCACGCCGGGAGCGAAATATTGCGGGGCTTTGATGCCACTGGAAGCGGTTTCGATCGGGTATCCGGGGACGGAGACGGGCGCGCCGGGGCGGCCGGGGTTGGCATCGAGCAGATCCTGACGGACGAACAGGCGCTCGGCGGGATCAGGGGATTGGACAGTCGCATCGTTTACGTCGGCTGATACGGTCACGGTTTCACGCTGCGCCGCGAGCGCGGAGAATTGGATTGCCGCCGCGTGTTGGTCATCGTCCGGCAGGGAGATTGTTTTCGTAACAGACACAAACCCTGTGAATTCCGCGGTGAGGCGATATTCTCCCGCTTGCAGAGTTGCAAAGAGAAAACGACCCTGGCTGTCGGTTTGGGTTTCGCTACGGGACGAATCAGCGCTGCGTTGCAGGGAGACGGTTGCGCCTGCGACCGCTACTCCCTCGGGGTCGGTGAGAGCGCCGGAAAGTCCGGCCTCGGCAAAGGCCGCGCTCGCGAGAACAATCCATCCAATCAAGAAGGCGGCACAGACGCGCAGCGTTGCCGTCGAGCATTGAGAGTTGCTGCGCGTCATGTTCCCTCGGATTTGGAATCGGTCTGGCATGGCTATTGCTGCGTGGTGGTGGATGACAGGCGAACAGGAGTCAAACCAGCGCGCCCCGACTCCGTTGGGTTCAGCTCCGCCGACTGCCGTAGATAGTTCTCGGCTGTTGCGCGATCGCCTGTTGCCAGTGCGATCTCGGCGGCGTGCCGAAACAGCTTGGCATCGCGGATGCCCACCGTCAATGCCTGCTCAATCTGCTTGCGGGCTTCCTGATCTTTGTCTTTGCCGTTCCTGTGAAGGGCCCAGGCGTAAGCATCGAGCGTGAAGACATCGTGCCGGCGCGCAAATTCCTTCCGGGCCACTTCCAGCGCCTTGAGCGGCTCATGCGCGTAGTCTGCATAATAAAAGATCAACTCGCGATTGGAGTTGTCACCGCGAGCGGATTCCAAGAGCGATTTTTGCTCGAACTCGGCGAAGGCCTTTTTTGCGTCCTCGCTCCGTCCTGCGAACTGCAGCGCCTCGGCGAGATCGAACAGATTCTCGGCGTGCGGAGCGGCCTGGTAGCGCTGCTCCAGCAACTGGACCGCTTCGTCGTAGCGCTTCTGCTGGATCCTGACCTTTGCGAGATTTCCCAACGCGTAGTGGTAGCCGGGAAACATGGTAAGCGCTTGCTGCAGGCTCTTCTCCGCCTCTGCGATTCTGCCGATCGAAAGGTTGAGGTGCCCGATCTGGCTCAAAATCCAGGCCGCGTCTTCCACTTCGGAGGGCGCGGTCGATTGCAGCGCCATGTTCATCAGCTCCAGTGAGCCGTCGACGTCGCCGAACAACTCGCGCAGATAGGCGGCGCGGGTGGTTCCCGGAAGATTCCCGGGGCGCAGGTCGAGCATCATCTGCGCGGCGGTCTCGGCGTCTTTATAGTTGCCGAGTTCGACGTTGGCGTCGGTTAGGAAGCCGTAGGTCATCACGTCGTCGGGCATTCTTTTGTTCAGCTTTTTTGCTTCCTCGAGAGCTGCTGCGAACTCATGCTTTCCCAGCAGCAGCCACACCTGGGTTCTGGCGCCATCGAAGTTCTCGGGTGAAATGGCGAATGACTTCTGCAGCGCTTCTTCCGCTTCCGTGTAGTACTTTACGTCGGATGTTTCGCGGGCACGGCGCGAAAGGGCGAGCGCCAGAGCGTTGTAAGCCTCAAAATCTTTGGGATTCTTTTCAATTAACCGATTGGCCTGCGCCATGCTGCGTTCAGCCGGCGAAAGATTCGGCGTGGGGTTCGGTGTTTCTGCGAAGGCTGCGAGCGCAGCCAATGTCGTGAGCAGTAGAGCAACCAATCTTTTCATTGCGCTTCTCCGTTCGAAAGTAGACGAAACCAAGTTTGAGCATGGCCGCCGACTTTGAGCCGGCGGCCACGCATCAAGGACTACTTCACAGGGCAAATGCCGTGGGGTTGACCGTTGCAACCCGCCTGGCCTGGACCTGTGTGGTGGCTGTCGCGTCCGCTGTTGGCGGGCGTGACGTATGGGAACGTCGTCCCGAAGCCGGTGCTCTTGGTGTTGACGCCATCACCAACTCGCGCGCCGAATTTCACGGGATCCACGAGAATCCCGACGACTGCACGCGAAGCGATGTCGACTACGTCGTCGATCGGCCGCCGCCCTTGCGGGAATCCCGCGAGATCGCCAGCGAGGAAGCCGAGACGTTTTTGGCTTCCAACTGGAGTCGGGGGAATGCCCGTGTTGAGGCGCAGCAAATCAGCGACCGGACCCGCGTCGGCAGGACCGCATCCCGGACAGATCGGAGCCATGTACTGAACCAGCGGAAGCAGGTCGGTACGCGGCGCCGGAGGAATGGGAATGCCGAGCACGGAAGAGTAGACGTGAGCCAGGAGCGGGTCGAGGAAGAACTTCGCGAATTGGCCATCTTTGGCGGGGTCGGAAACGCTGAACAGATCTTTCGATCCCGTTCCGATGATCAGTTCGTTGATCAGCGAGTTGCCTTCGCGGTTCACCTGACGGAAGTCGCCCTGGTGGCCGATGGTTCCGTTGTAACGCCGAATGCTGATGCGGGGGCGCTCGGTGGAACCGTAGGTTCCGATCACCGCATTCTTGTCGCCGGCGGCATGAACCTGGCCGTCGACGGTCAGCATGGTGATCGGCACTTCCAGAACGATGGAGTTGACGTTAAAGCCGGCAACCGCATCCGGCGCGAAGTTGTGAGTGTCGTCGGCATCGACGGCAGGCGAGAGGATGCCGCCAACTCCCATGCGGAAGTTGAACGAGTCAAACGCAGCGCCGAGGTCGATGTAGAAGGGATCGTTGACGGTTCCGGCGAACACTCGTACGCCGTTGCCCAGGTCATTGATGCCCTGATTGAACAGGTCATGGTACTTCGGCATGGTGAGGGGACCTGAATTTGAGGGGACGGCAAACAAAGTCTTGCCGCTGGCTAAGTCGGTGGCAACACCGTTCTTCACCATGGTTACGGTGTAGGTTTGGCGAAGACTCAATCCCTCTGAGCCGGGACCATCCAGAGAAGTGATGGGGGGAATGCCTACGATTCCTCCGACGAGTCCGGTGAACAATCCGGGCTGGCGGATTTCGGTATTGAAGCGGAACTCGAACTTGATGTCCTCTTCGCCGTCGCGATTATTGTCAACGTTCATGACGTAACGAACATTGGGATCGAACGGGAAGTAGTTGGGTCCATTCGACGGCTCGAGAAAGCCGTCGACATTGAGAATCATGGTGACGCGGTCCGGATGGTCGTAGCTGACAAATGCGTACCAGTCAGTCACGTCCGCGGCATGATCGAGCGCGGAGATGGGCGCCTCGCGATGGCTGGACGCAAACAAGCTGGCTGGAACGAGCACCAGCAGCGCCAGGGCGAAGGCCACTGTAGATTTCAGCAGCTTCATGGGATTACCTCTTGGTAGTGAGATTGGTGGACTTCACCGTCGCGGTATTAGCCCGCTGCTGCGCGGCGCCACGCGGCAGCGGTTACGTCGGTTCCGTCTACGATTGTGATACGGAGCACAGGGCGCTCTGGATTGCATGACTGCGGAATTTCAAGATGTATTCACAAATCAGCAATATTTTTGTGGTGAAACAAATCCAATTTTGCACGCGCTGCGTACATCTCTTTTCCGTTCGGTCTTTCCTTACTCGCCCCTCTCCGGGCAAAAATTCCCAGATGGCAATCCGGGCGTGCGGCCAGCCACGTAATTGACATGAAGGCGATTCAATTCGAGGAGAGATCATGAAGAACAAAATTGCAGTTCTGCTATTGGCAGTCGCAGCGTTCACGGCTACTTCGGCGCTGGCTGGTGACAAGAATCCGGTTGTCGGCGGTCAGCCGATGTATCCGACGAAAGACATCATCGACAACGCGGTAAATTCGGCCGATCACACTACGCTTGTGGCCGCAGTGAAGGCGGCAGGTCTGGTCGATACGCTGAAAGGGCCGGGGCCGTTCACGGTTTTCGCCCCGACCAATGAGGCATTCGCGAAACTGCCTGCGGGGACGGTGGAGAGCTTGCTTAAGTCCGAGAACAAGGACACGCTGACGAAGATCCTTACCTATCACGTCGTCGCGGGCAGGCTGAGTGCGATGGACCTGCGGAAGCAGATCAAGGCCGGCAACGGGCAAGCTGAACTGAAGACCGTGAGCGGCGGCACTCTGACCGTCATGATGCAGGGCAAGAACATTGTCCTGAAAGACGAAAAAGGCGGGATGTCGACCATTACCATTCCGAATGTTTTTCAGTCGAATGGTGTGATCCACGTTGTGGATACGGTTGTATTGCCGAACTAGGGGATTGTGATTCGTGAGTCGGTGAAGAGCGCTCCAGTTCGGAGCGCTCTTTGTGTTCGTCACGCTCGCGGTGAATCTCCAGCGGTGAAGCGCATTGCGCCTTAGAAGAACGGCAGCCATAAATCGAACCTTCCCGGGTCGGCCGCGCGAGATGCCATCGAAGGCAAATCCATTGCCCAGGGATCTGGACTTTGCTGGGCTTACTGACGCCTTGGCCGAGATTCCCGGTTAATCTAACGGTTGGCGTTTCATTCTCAATGTTCCGTGCCCAAAAGCTCAGTCCGTGCAAAAATACGGGGTTGCCTGCTGTGAGCGCAGGCCACTCTTTCCAAATGGCGACAGCCTCTCCAGCTTGGCCACTGTTTATACCATCGGGCACTCGACGCGTACGCTGAAGGAATTGGTCGACGCGCTGCAGGCGCATGGCATTCAGACGCTGGCGGATATACGCGCGTTTCCCATGTCGCGGCGGCTGCCGCAGTTCAATCGCGAAGCGCTGGAAAAGAGCCTGCCAGCGGCGGGAATTCAGTATGTGTGGATGAAGGAGTTGGGCGGGTATCGCAAGAAGATTCGCGACGACTCGCCACACGTTGCGCTGCGCAACGCCAGCTTTCGAAACTACGCCGATTACATGCTGACGGCCGAGTTCGAGCAGGCCGTGGCTCGATTGATTGTGGTCGGTGAAGCTGGGCCGATCGCGTACATGTGCGCGGAGCGCATGTATTTTCATTGTCATCGTATGCTGGTATCGGATTGGCTGGTGGCACATGGGCATGAGGTGCTGCACATCGACGGGATCGACCCGGTGAAAGGGCATGTGGTGATGGCCGAGGCGAGAATGGTAGAGGGGCAGGTGATTTATCGCGGGGATCGGCTGCTATAGAAGCCGACACTGGGGCTAAGCCCAACCTTTTAGCGACTCAACGCGGCGCTAAAGCGCCGCTCTTCCACGGTTGATTTCAGGAGCAGGGATAGGGATCCATGATCGTTGGCACGGGCATTGACATCGCGGAGGTTCCGCGGATTCGGCGGTCGATTGAGCGCTTTGGAGATCGCTTTCTGCGGCGCGTGTTTACTGCAGGAGAAATACGTTATTGCGAGTCGAAGGCGAACCGCTTCGAGCGCTACGCGGCGCGCTTCGCGGCCAAAGAGGCGGCGATGAAGGCGCTGGGCACGGGATGGAACTACGGCGTGCGCTGGCAGGATTGTGAAGTGGCGAGGATGCCGGGTGGGCGTCCGACCATGGCATTTCACGGAAAGGCGGCGGAGTTCGCAGCGAAGCTGGGAGTGAAGAATGTGGCCGTGTCGATTTCGCATACCTCGGAGCAGGCGATCGCGCAGGTGATCCTGGAAAGTTGAAGATTAACGACGGGCGCGTTCCACAATGGTCCCGAGGTGCAGCGCAGGCTTGGGATTGCCCTCAGTTGGCTTGCAAGCGCTGTGTGCCGGCGTTATGATTCGCCTCGATCTGGCGCCGAAGACAGATTCTCTCTCGCTCCGTGCAGGAGCGCCCCTCCTCGACGCGGAACGATTTGGATGTAGAAAGATCGCTGGGAGCAGGCAGTGACATCTTCCGTACGGCCCTTCGCCGTCGATGAGCAGGTCGGTGACTACCGGATTCTCGGCACCGCCGGCGTGGGCGGAATGGGCATTGTCTACAAGGCTCTCGACCTCAAGCTCAACCGCACGGTCGCGCTTAAATTTCTGCCAAATGATCTGAATCTAGCTTCCAAAGACAAAGAGCGCTTTCTGCAGGAAGCGCGAACCGCTTCCGGTCTTGACCACACCAACATCGGCGTGATTCACGGGCTGGAGCAGACCTCTGACGGCCACACGTTTATCGTGATGGCCTACTACGAAGGCCTGACGCTGGCGGAGCGCATTCGGCGCGGGCCGGTTGCGCCGAAAGAAGCGCTGAACATCATGGTGCAGTTGGCGCACGGGTTGATCGAGGCGCACGAGCACAGCATTATTCATCGCGACATCAAACCGTCGAACGTGATCATCACGCGGCAGGGCGTGGCGAAGATTGTGGACTTCGGGCTGGCGCGGGTGGCCGGCGGAGCGGCGACCACCTTGAGCGCGGGGCCAGTGGGAACGCTCGCCTACATGTCGCCGGAGCAGGTGCGCAGCGAGCCGCTCGATCGGCGCACCGATATCTGGTCGCTAGGAGTGGTGTTTGACGAGATGCTGACGGGGAAGCATCCGTTTGAGCGCGACAACATGTCGGCCGTGCTGCTGGCGATTCTGGAACAGCCGCCGCCGGTGGAAGGGGTCGATCCGGCGCTGGCGGCGATTGTGTGCAAGGCGCTGGCCAAGGATCGCGTACATCGCTACAACGATTGCCGCGAACTGCTGGCGGACATTGAGGCGTGCAAGCCGGTGTTCGATGCGCAGCCGACTGCGCCGCTCCCGCGCGATGTACGGTCATCGTCCCTGAATTTGAAGAAGGCGCTGGAGCATGCGTCGTCGAGCCGGGTGCTGACCACTCCAGTCGACCGGGCGCGACGCTGGGCGGTGGAATTGATCGCGGCAGTGCTGTTCGTGGCAGCGCTGTCGCTGGCGATTCCGTCGGTGCGGCAGCGGGCAGCGGGTCTGCTCTCACGAAGCGGCGCGGAAGAAAAGCACATTGCCGTACTGCCGTTCGACAACATCGGCAACAACTCGGCAAATGAGGAGATCTCCGAAGGCTTGATGGACAGCCTGACCAGCAAACTGTCGAATCTCGATGCCGGGCAGCAGTCGCTGTGGGTCGTGCCGGCGAGCGAGGTGCGGCGGAAGAAGGTGGAAGATCCGGAAGCGGCGTTGCGCGAATTTGGAGCGACGCTGGTAGTGAAGGGCAGCGTGATGCGCGACAACTCGGGCGTGCACCTCACGGTGAATCTGATCCGCACGAAAGATGTGCGGCAGGAAGGGTCTTTATCGTTGCAGAGCCAGTCGGGAGATTTTGCCACACTGCAAGATCAGGCCGTTTCCGGACTGGCGCGGCTGATGCACGTGGAAGTCCCGGCGACGGCCTTGCGCGCGGCGGAAGGTCCGGCGGCGCCGGTGGCGTATGAGTCGTATCTAAAGGCGCTCGGCTACATGCAGCGTTACGACAAGCCGGGAAATATCGATCAGGCGGTCGCAGCGCTCACGACGGCGGTGGAATCGGATTCGCAATTCGCGCTGGGCTATGCCGGGCTGGCCGAGGCTTACCGGCTGAAGTATCAGCTGGACAAGAATCCAAAGTGGACTGACATGGCTCTGGCCGACGGAAACAAGGCGACGGCATTGAACGACTCGCTGCCGTCGGCCTATGTGACACTAGGGCGCATCCATGACGCACTGGGCAAGAACGATCTGGCGCTGTCGGAGTTCGAGCGCGCGCTGAAGCTGGATTCGCGTAATGCCGACGCGCTAACCGGCGAGGCGCATTCCTACGAGCATGCGGGCAGGCTTGCCGACGCCGAGGCCGCATACAAGAAGGCGATCGCGCTGCGGCCGGACTACTGGGACGGGTACAACAGCCTCGGTCTTTTCTACGACGACCAGGGCCGGTATGAGGATGCGTTCAAGCAGTTGCAGCACGCGATCGAGCTGACGCCAGACAACGCGACGGCATACTCGAATCTTGGCGCCGCCTATGTGGACTCGAACGAATCCAAGAACTACCCGCGAGCCGAGGCCGCGCTGAAGAAATCGATCGAACTGTCGCCTACTTACGGGGCGTACGCGAATCTGGGATTCTTGTACCTTTCGCAGAATCGCTATGCGGACTCTGCAGCGTCTACCGAGAAGGCTCTGCAACTGAACGACAAGGACTTTATTGTCTGGGCGAATCTGGTGCTGGCCTACGACGGCCTGAAAGACGAGCCTAAGGCAAACGCAGCGCTGGAAAAAGAGCAAGCCCTTCTCGAACAAGCAGTGCAATCAAGCCCGCGCGATGCCAACGCGCAATACCGGCTGGGCGTGGTCTACGCCAGGAAAAAACAGACCGAAAAGGCGATTGCCCACGCACAAGCCGCCCTCGCCCTGGCGCCGGAAGACCCCTATGTACTGGAAGCCGTGGGAGAGATCTACGAGAGGCTGGGCGACAGACCCCAATCCCTGGTTTATGTTGAAAAGGCACTACAGAAGGGATATTCTCTGCAGGCGTTGAAGAGCGACCCATTCTTCGGCAGTTTGCTGTCCGATCCGAATTTTCGGCCCCCCACGAAGTAGCCACAGACTTGAAGAGGAGGCATAGAAAATGGCAACGGCACGAGTTCCGATTCACTGGTCTCCGGCGGCAGCGGTCCTTCACACTATCGTCATCAACACCACGGGCGGATCCGACTCCCCCGGGATCATCATCGGGGACACGGACACGATTCGATTCCAGAATGACTCTCCCTTCTCGGTCGCGATCAATTTCATTTGTGAAAATGGCCCCGTATTCACGGATATTTCAGATCTTCCGCGTACTTCAACCAGTTCGACGCAAAGTCCGCAAAAGACGCAAATCACGACGGACTATGAGATCGTCAACCTGAGCAACAACAGCGTCCAGGGCCCCTACAGCATTGAGGTCACTATCAACGAGCAAACGGCAGCGCCTCTGCTGATTCCGATTACGCAGTGCCTGCCCCCTGCGGAGATGGCAACCATGGCTATTCCGCAGAGGGGCTGGGTGCAGTTCAACCTGGATCAGGCCTACGACCTTGCATGGAGCCCGAGCAGCGCGTTTCCTGCACCCAGCAATCCGCTCAGCAAGGGCCTGAGTCCCGCGTATCAGGCGGCTACGGGAAACCAGAACGCGACAGCGACTTACACGTTCGGCACGACCACGGGAAAGACCGGGGGTGGTTCGGTAAAAATCCGGTCGTAACCATGCAGGAGATCAGCTGAGCGCTCATTCTCCTCAGGGCAATTGTCAGATCGGCGTTACCGGCCCAGGCCTACGGAATTCACTCTGACAGGAGACAACACCATGGCAACCGCACGAGCGCTACTGGGACAAGCACAGCGAATCACCATCAATATCGGCGGAGGGTCGAACTCCCCCGGCCTGATTATCGGAGACACCGACACGATCAGCTTTTACAGCACGGCGCCGTTTCCGGTCGAGATCCAATTCATCTGCGCCAACGGACCGGTGTTTAATAACATCGCCCGGATCGGCACCAACCAGAGCAGTCCTGCGCAGGCGCCGCAGGAGACCCAGATCACGACCGACTATCTGATCATCAACCTCAACACAGGTGCAGCTCAGGGGCCTTACAGCATTGAGGTTACAATCAACCCACAAACTCCGGCGCCACTGTTGATTCCCATCGTAAACGCGGCTCCTCCCGCAAACGAGACGGTCGTCTCCATACCCACGTACGGGTGGATCCAGTTCGACTTTGACGTCGCGTACGCGCTCACCTGGTCAAGCGGGGTGTTTCCGAGCGGTACCTTTGGCCCGGGATTGAGCCCCGCGTGGCAGGTTCCGCCGGGGAACGAAATCCCGACCCTTACCTATTCGCTGAACGGTGGCGTACCGAGGGGTGGGACGCAAATCAGCAAGATCGCCAAGGTTGGCGGCGGGTCGGTGAAGATCCGTTCTTAGAAAACTGCCGCGGAATCGACCTCCGATTGCAAGGCGAAGCAATCTTTCTGGAACTGCTCGCCGATTTTCGAATTTTGCCACGAAGGGCACGACGAGACACGAAGGCAGTCCAGGGAATGTGGACCCTACGTGAGGCTTCGTGTCCTTTTTGTGGTTGTCGGCTCCCGATTAAGCCGGGGCGCGGGCATGGTCTTTACCAGAGATCCCCATGCTATAATTCTTTATTCTCAGTTGCTTAGAGCACGGAGGACAGTATCGATAAGCGTTTTATCCGCATCAACGATCGCATTCGGGCGCGCGAAATCCGCGTGATTGACGACGAAGGCAACCAGCTCGGCATCTTGCCGCCCTACGAAGCGATCAAGAAAGCCCGCGAGAAGAATCTAGACCTGGTTGAGATTTCGCCCACCGCGCAGCCTCCCGTATGCCGCATCATGGATTACGGGAAGTATCTCTACCAGCAGGAAAAGAAAGAGCGCGAAGCCAAGAAGCACCAGAAAACGATCACCGTAAAAGAGGTCAAGTTCCGCATCAACGTGGATGACCACGATTACGAGACCAAGAAGAATCACGTGCTGCGTTTTCTGGATGAAGGCGACAAGGTGAAGGCCACGATCTTTTTCCGCGGGCGCGAAATGACGCGCACCGGGCTCGGCCGCCAGATTCTGGAGCGCCTGATCAAGGACGTGGAATCGGAAAGTATTGTGGAGTTCCGTCCGCGGCAGGAAGGCAACACGCTGCACGCGATCCTGGCGCCGAAGAAGGTGGAGCAGAGTGGCCACAAGCCGAAGCCGCAACCACCGGCACAGACCAGGCCGTCCGCCGCGCCTGCAGCGAGTGCGCAGCCCGTGGCGCCGGCAGCGGCCAAGCCGGCATCGTAGTCCATCAGGCTTCGCTCAGGGGCGGAATACAAATCCTGTCTGAGTGATCTTCTGACATCAGAAGCGGGAATGGATTGAAAGCTAGCTTTTCAGAGTAAGCTCACGTCTCGCAAAGACGGCGAGACGGGGCACCCATAGTGTTTGAGGATTTATGCCAAAATTGAAGACGCACAAAGGCGCGGCCAAGCGCTTTAAGAAGACGGCGACGGGAAAAGTGAAGCGGGGACATGCGAAACTGCGCCACATCCTG
>Ga0210384_10005429_pt1 | contig 13886 bp, 10 predicted proteins | sample IncBWH2MmetaG_FD_160574 | JGI IMG/M metagenome (GOLD analysis project Ga0210384, IMG submission 160574) | Forest soil microbial communities from Barre Woods Harvard Forest LTER site, Petersham, Massachusetts, United States - Inc-BW-H-2-M | ecosystem: Environmental > Terrestrial > Soil >...
CGGGTAAGCGCGACAGCCGAGTCGATGGTGCCATATTGCGTGAGGACCACCACGGCGACGTGCGGATGCAGGTCGTGCACGCGGCGGAGCAACTCAGCGCCGCTCGAGCCGGGAAGTTTTAGATCGGTGAGAAGAATGTCGACGGCGGAATGATCGAGGAACTCGACGGCTTCCTCGGCGGTGGAGACAGCAAAAGGCTTGAGGCCGGTCTGCTCGGCAACTTCGGCGCAGACCTGGCGCACCTCGGGCTCGTCGTCCACGATCAGGATATGGCGTGCCGGGACTTCTTGACGTGGTAGGGCCGTTTCTTCGCTCATGCCGGACCTCGTGGAAAGGCAAAGGGTCGAAGAATGCGGAGCAGGAGTAGTTCCAATTCGGAAATGCCATGTATTGGGGCTTTATTCATAGGAATGTAGGATACTCAGTGTTAAATCTTGTATTCCAATCTGGGAATGATGTCAAGGAGATTAACTGTCCGAGGCGGCTAAACCGTTGGAGCGCGGAGAATTGCCAGATTGGAACCGCGCCGTTCCAAAATGGGAAAGAAGGCGCCTACTTCTCGGGTTTCCAGCGCAGAAGGCCCTCAGAGCGCGATCCGGCGATCACGCCGCTCTGTCCGTCCGCTGCAGCACCGACGAAAAGGCCGGTTTCCTGCGGACCATCGAGGCGCGTCCAGGTAGCACCGGCGTCGCGCGAGAGATAAAGACCTGCTGCTTTGCCGGCGAGCAGCCAGGAGGCGGATTCGAGCGCAAACGGCGGGAGCATTTCCGTGGCAGGTAAACCGGCGCCGAGACGGCGCCACTCGAGCGCGCCGATGGGGCGCCAGAAGACACCATATGTGGTACCCAGAAGCAATCCAGATGGGTGGGCCTGTTCGCCGGCGGGGACTGAGGCAGGCAAGAAGCGCATCCAGCGAAAGACTCCGGGGTCCGCGGGCAGCGCTTCGGTTTGCCAGGATTTGCCGGCATCGCTGGAATGGCGGAGGCTTGCGCCGGTTAGCAACCACCAGGCGGATTGAGCGGGAGTAGCAGGATCGAAGGCGAAATCAAGAGCGTCCTGCAGCGAAGCCCCCGAGGGTAGGGGACGCAAAACCGCAGCGGCGATATCGCCGGACCAGAGGCCCTGCGTAGCCACAGCAAACAAGCGGGAGTTCTCGACTTGCAGACCACGGACAACGATCTTTTCTTCTCTTGGAACGGGCCGCGCGCCGCGCTTTGGCGGGGCCGCTTTCCGGCTGCGCGGCGGAGCAGGGACGCCAGGCAAAAAGCGGAGCGGGCGCCAGGCCTGCGCGGTGTCGTCGTAACGGAGAAGGCCGCCCTCCACCGGCGCCGCGAACCAGCCCTCCGGGGTAGCAAAGAATTGAACACTGAAAAATTGCGACGCGGTGGGCGCGGCGGAATCCGCAAGCGGTTGCCAGGTCTGCCCAGCATCGCGCGTTTCAAGGAGCGCGGCGCCGGGAAGGACGAAGCGCGCGAGCCAGCGGCCAGGTTGCGCCGCGTTCGTGGCAAACGCAGCGACCACGCGATGAGAAAATCCGGCGTTGGCCGCGGCAAAATGCACACCGGTTTCGTCGCTGGCTTGCACACCCTGTGTCTCGGTGCCCACCACAACGCGCGCGGGATAGGCGGAATCGTACGGCAAAACAGCGACTCCGTTGATGGCCCAATCGCGGGGCGTGGCGCGTGCCCAGCTTTCGCCGGCATCGCGCGTGACCCACAGACCTTCCGTGGTACCGGCATAGAGAACGCGCGGGTCGGCAGGATCCTGCACGATGGATTGGGTGCGCCGCGCGGCGTACGGAACGCCTTGGAGCTTGGTCCATTGTAGACCAGCGTTTTCGCTGCGGTAGATGCCGGAGCAGGCGCTAGCGTAGAGCCGCGCGGGGTTGGTGACGTCCACGCGCAGGCTCATGATGTCGGAATCGTCGATCATTCCGGCGGCGACCGGTGCCCAGGTCTTTCCACCGTCGGTGGTTTTCCAGGGTAGGTGATAGGTGCCGGCGTAGAGGACCTGCGGATCGCGCGGATCGATGGCCAAGGAATCGAGATTGCGCAACTCGGCGTCGCCTACCGGAGAGATGCGCTCCCAGGTCTGGCCGGCGTCGCTAGAGCGAAAGACGCCGCTGCGGCTGCCAGCGACGAGAATTTCCGGCTGTGAAAGAGATTGCTCGAGAGCGCGGGCGGCTTCGCCGCGCAAACCGGCGAGGGACCAGCTGCGGCCAGCGTCTTCGCTGCGATAGACGCCACCTCCGGCAGCGGGATCCTGAAACCAGATGGCCGCGAAAAGACGCTGCGGCGCGTGGGAATCGACGAGCAGGCGCTGGACAACGCCGTCAAGACGGCCTTCGCTTGGCGCACCGACGCGGCCGCGCAACTCCCAATGGCGGGCGCCGTCCGTGGATGCGAAGACGTGGCCATCGGGTGTCCCCAGGTAAAGAGTTCCATCGCGGCCGGCCGCCAGCGATATGACTTCGCCGCCTTCGGGGCCGAGGCGCTCCCAGGTTCCGCCGAGGGGCGCTTGAGCTGCGGCACTGCGGGAGGACAGCGCGACGAGCAGCAGAGCGGCGAGGCAGGCGAGTTTTCTGCGCGCAGTCATGCTCGCGGGGCGATCGGGAGGCTCGGAAAACGCAGCGGGCCCCCCCGGGAAAACCGGAGAGCCCGTCGCAGGTGAAGCTTTGTTTCCGCAGGTCACGGATCATCTATGACCGATCGATGCCTCGATCTATGACTCGATCTGTGACCGCGGCACGCGCGCTAGTAGGTCGCCCCTTCGGGTACGAGGATGAAGTCGACGCGGCGATTTTCCTTCTCCGAGCCCTTCTCCGTCGAGCCTTTGGCGGTGCGGGTGGTGACACGTGAAGCGTCGATGCCCTTTTCCTCGATGTACTTCTTGGCGAGTTCGGCGCGGGTGGCCGCGAGCTTATCCGCTTTGGGCTCCTTGGCGTCAGCAAAACCGACGATGACGAGCTTGGCGCTCGGGTCGTTTTTGAGGCGCAGGGCCACGTCATCGCCGACGCGCTTGCAAGCATTGTCAAAGCGCGAAGCGGCGGGCTTGGTGTAGCCGCAATCGCCGACCTTGGTAGCTTGCGGCGGTGGCGGCGGCTGCTGCACGTCGACGCTGGTGGAGGAATCCGCTTTGTCGCCGCGCGTGTCGACGACCGAGCAGTTGATCTTGTAGCTACCCGGCGCAGCGCCCGTGGAATCGAACTGCACCTTGGGGCCACTCCCGGCCATTTGGCCGCCGGAGGCCGAATAGCTGTAGGTCAAGTCCAGGCCGTCCGGACTGTTGGCCGTCGAGGTAATGGTGGAGCGCTCCCCCGGCAGGATCGGGCTGCGGTCCGCGGCGCAGGAGATCGTCGGCGGATGATGTGGCTTTTCTTCGACGCGGATGTCGGCTGCGCAGGAAGCAGTGCCGCCCCTGCCGTCGTCTACTTTGGTGTTCACGGTGTAGGTGCCGGCGGCGGCGCCCGCGGAACTCCAGCGCGCGTCAGGACCGGTGCCTTGTACTGTGCCGCCCGTGGCGGTGTAAGTGTAGGTTAGCGGATCGCTGTCCGGATCGCTGGCGTCCACATGAATGGCGACGCTGTCTCCCGATCCTACATAGACAGAAGTGGGATTCGCGGAGCAGGCCGCCACTGGCGGGTGGTTCACCGGCGGGGGCGCCTTCGGGAAGCCGAAGCGCAGCACAATGCCGGTGCCGACGCGGAAGTTGTCCTGGCGTGCGTTGCCGCCGACGCCGATGCCGGAGAAGTTGGTCATCACGTAATCGAGCTGAGCAAAACGCCACGCCAGATATCTGGTGATGACGACGTCAACGCCGCCGCCGGCGGCGATGGCGAACGCGCTCTGCCCCTGGTCACCGGTCAACTGCTTGCCGGCATGGGCGCCGCCGACCAGAAATTCGCCGAAGGGCACGAAGTGATCGAATTTGCGCAGGTTCAAACGCGGTCCGAAGAGATACGTCGTGAGGCCGCCGCTGATGGACTGGTTGCTGCCGGTGAGCGGAAAAACGTTGCGGTCATAGTGCAGGCCGCCAAGTTCGGCGGTGAGCCCGAGCCACCGGGAGGCGTTGTAGGTAAAGGAACCCGAGCCGCCCTGGCTGCCAAAAGCATCGAAAGGATCTCCGGGACGCACGTTCATGTAGTTGAACATGCCTGCGATTTCATACTTGGGAACGAGCCTGCCAGGCGCGCTGGTGTCCGCGGTTCCCGCGGGCGGCGGAAAGGGGCTCGGCTTGGGCGATTCGGGCAAAGCAAAGGCATGTCGCGCAGAGCGAACCAGCCCTGCACCGTTGCTGGTGTTGGCGCCCGGGGTCGCGGATGTTGCACCGCCCGGGCTTTCTACTTTTGCTGCGTTTTCATCCGCGCCGACGCTTTTCTGCTGCGCCCACGCCGGCGATGCCAGGATCGCGCCGATCACTGCTGTCGCACACCACTTACGCATCTTTGTTTCCTCCCTAAACAAACTCGTAATTCCCCTGGGGGTTAGCGGGCTCGACCGCCTGGCCGTTCGAGCAACCACCGCCGTTCCGCTTGCGGCCGCGGACCGCTCCACAACCGACCCAACCTGCGCTGCTGCCAGTTGCGCGCTTCCTACGGCGGGGTCCGTCAGAAAAATTTCAGCGCCCACGTTGCGCAGATCATCCCCAAAGGCACTAACGTCAGATACTTCTCCCAACAGCAATTTTCACACCCAGGGAGACTTAGCCAGAACGTCGCGGCGCGGTGGCATTAGCCTATTCCAGGATATCCTTGTGCCGCAAGCGTTTCCTTGGCGCCCCGCGGCCAAATCCCCGGACCAGTTTTAGCGATGGAGAGCAACCCGCCCCTTCGATGCCGACGAGGGCGGAAATGGTCCCTAAAGTACTGTGAGGCCGCACGCACGCGAAAAATTTGCCGGGTTCTGGTACCTGGTCCGATTGCGCCTTATGCTTTGCCCGTGCGCTCTAACTGCTTCATTTCGCAGGCGCTTATTGCAGATCGCAAATGTTGTGAGCGCTTTGGCTGCCGTCGTGCCCTATTCGCTGCACCCAGTCGAAATCTAATGGAGGATTTTCCATGCGATTCCGTACTGCTTTATCGCTGGCCAGTTTTTTCCTGTTCTGTTTCGCGGTCGCTGCCTGGACCAGCCCACTTCAAGCACAATCGGCCTCCCTGAATGCTGCGCCGGATGCGCAATCCGTCGCCGGAAAAATATCTTCCGTAGGCGAGGCCGCGTTCACCTTGGAGGTGGCGAAGAGCCAAAGCTCGGACGCTAACTCGAACACGCTGCAATTCCTGATTGACGGCAACACCAAGGTGGAAGGCAAGCTGTCGGTTGGCGCGCAAGCAACGGTTGAGTACCGCAACGACAGCGGCAAGTACATTGCCACACGTGTGGTGGTGACGCCGGCGTCGGGATTGTCGTACTAAAGACGTACCAACAATTCCTTCGCGTCCCGGCACCAAACGTCCCGCAATTCGAGTCTAAACAGATACGGCCGCTCGCCCCCAGCCCCGGCGCGGCATTCTTTTTTCATACCTTGAGCGAGTGAGGCCCGTTGATGCGCACGACCTTTAAGCTCGTCTCTCCGCTGATCGTGAGTGTGGCGATCGTCTCGCTGCTGTTTGCGGGCTACCAGGCGCGCACGCAAAAACGCATTCTGCGCAATGATCTGGTGCACCGCGCGGAAACGCTCGGCGAGAGTCTGCAGGAAAGCGTGGAATCGCTGAGCGAACGAAATGCCGAGCGCAACCTGCAGCGCTTGGTGGACCGTTTCGGCCAGAAGGAACGTCTGCGGGGAGTGGCGGTGTACGACGCTTCGGGAACCGCCGTGGCGATTTCGCCGGCGATTGCCATGTTGTTCCATCAACAGCCTCCCGCCGCGGCGCGCGCCGTCGAGCGGGCCACGGGTTACGGCGAGTTCGGCACCCTGGGCGATTCCGCGATTTATGTTTACGCCGTGCCGCTGCGCGCGGACGGCAAACCGTTCAGGACGCTGGCGGTTGTCTACGACGCTTCGTACATCGACGCGCAGATTTCCCACACTTTTCGCGACTCGCTGCTGAATGCGCTGGTCCAGACGGTGCTGATCGCCGGGCTCGCTTTGGTGCTGGTGCGCTGGACACTCACTGGTCCTTTAGCCCGCACGGTCGGATGGTTGCGCACGCTGCGCGCCGGGCAAACGCCCAACGCCGCGCAACTGCCGCAGGGAGAGATTTTCGACCAAATCCACAAGGAAGTAACGCATCTGGCGAATGATTTGACCGCCGCGCGCGCTTCCGCTGAGGAAGAAGCGCGGCTGCGCGACACTGGCGCTTCGCTCTGGACCGCGGAGCGGCTTCGCGTGAGCCTGCGCAGCAAGCTCGCCGGGAACTCGCTCTTCGTGGTCTCCAACCGCGAGCCGTACATGCACGTCTTCAGCGAAAAGGACAAATCGATTCAAGTGCTGGTGCCGGCGAGCGGCGTCGTCACAGCGCTCGAGCCGGTGTTGCTGGCTTGCGACGGGACGTGGATCGCCAACGGATCGGGCAATGCGGATCGCGAGGTGGTGGATGCACAGGATCGCTTGCGCGTGCCGCCCGATCATGCGAGCTACACGCTGCGGCGCGTGTGGCTGAGCGACGAGGAAGACCGCGGCTACTACGAAGGCTTTTCCAACGAAGGGCTTTGGCCGCTTTGCCATATCGCGCACACGCGTCCGGTGTTCCGCCCAGAAGACTGGATGCAGTACCAGCGTATCAACCGGCGCTTTGCGGATGCCGTGCTGACAGAAATGGAAAACACCGAGTCGCCGATCCTTCTGGCGCAGGACTATCACTTCGCGTTGTTGCCTCGCATGGTCAAGGAAGCGCGGCCGGATGCGCGCGTGGCGATTTTCTGGCACATCCCATGGCCGAATGCGGAGGTTTTTGGGATTTGTCCGTGGCAACGCGAACTGGTCGACGGACTGCTGGGCGCCGATCTGATCGGTTTTCACATTCAGTCGCACTGCAACAATTTTCTGGAGACCGTCGACCGCGCCCTCGAAGCGCTCACAGAATGGGACCGCTTCGCCGTGAACCGCCAGGGACACGTGACGCGTGTTCGGCCGTATCCCATCAGCGTGGCGTTCCCGGAAAACACCCAGGCTCCCGGCGAAACGCGCAACTCCGGCGAAGAGCGCGCCGCCCTGTGCGCGGAGCTTGGCATCGAAGCATCGCTGCTGGGCGTTGGCGTCGATCGCGTAGATTACACCAAGGGAATCATCGAACGCTTCCGCGGGATCGAGCACTTTCTCGAAAGCTATCCATCGTATCAGCGGCGTTTCACGTTTGTGCAGATCGGGGCGCCCAGCCGCACGGACATTCCGCGATACCAGCAGTTTCTGGAGGAGGTCAGCGCGGAAGCGGAGCGCATCAATACCCGGTTCCAGGCGGGACTCTGGAAGCCGATTGTTTTTCTCAAGAGACATCACTCGCATGCAGAGATCACGCGTTATTACCGTGCCGCGTCGGTTTGCCTGGTGACCTCGCTGCACGACGGGATGAACCTGGTGGCCAAAGAATTCGTCGCCGCCCGCGACGATGAGCGCGGCGCATTGATACTGAGCACCTTCACGGGTGCCGCGCACGAGCTCTCGGACGCGCTGCTGGTGAACCCTTACGACGTGCAGCAGGTCGCCGACTCGGTTTATCAAGCCGTCGAAATGACCGAGGAGCAGCAAGCCACACGCATGGCCCGCATGCGCAAGTTGGTTCACGAGCACAACGTGTATCGCTGGGCCGCCAATCTCCTTTCGGACTTGACGGAAATCCGCATCGATGCGCCGGAGCGCAGCGAGGTGCAGCAAGCGTCATGACCGGCCGCCGCAGCGTTCCACACCTCTTCCCGCATTGGCAGAAAGTCGTTGCACGAATTCGCGCCCAACGGCGCGCCATTGTGTTCCTGGACTTCGACGGCACCCTGGTGCACATCGCCTCGCGGCCCGACCGCGTGCACATGAAGCCGGCCATGCGGCGCGTGCTGCAGCGGCTTGGGAAAAATCCGAAGGTGCGGGTGGTGGTGATCAGCGGCCGGCGGCGCGATGAGCTGAGGCGTTGCGTGGGTATTCCGAAACTGCAGTACCTAGGCCTCTACGGATGGGAGCGCGGCGGCAAAACGCCGCTGCCCGCTGCGGCGCGCGTATCGCTGTTTCGGATGCACGTTCTGCTCTTGAAGGAGCTGTCTGCTTGTGCGGGAGTGTGGATCGAGCCCAAGCAAAAGAGCTTTTCGGTTCATCTTCTGGGCGCGAAGCCGCGCGTGCAGCGCCGCGCGCGCCAAGTGGTGCGCAGATTCCTCCCTCCTTTTCGGGCCACGCTGCAACTGCTCGAAAACCTTCGCGACGTCGAAGTGCTGCCGCGGCGCATCCCGGACAAAGGCGCCGCCGTGCGGGAGTTTTTGGCCAAGCCCGCTTCGCGCGGCGCGCTGCCTTTCTTTCTCGGCGACGATCTTTCCGACGAACCTGCCTTTGCGGCGGTGCGCCGCGGCGTGTCCGTTTTAGTGGGGGAGGCCAGAAACACCCTCGCGCAATTTCGCTTGCGAGGACCCGAAGAAGTAGCCGCGGCACTGACCCGGCTGGAGGAAGCACTCGAATGAATACTTCAGAAATGCCGTTTGAGTTTTTTACCGTCGCGCATTTGACGCGGATTGGGAACCAGTCCGCCGCAACGCTCGCGGAGTTCCTCACCGGCCTCGAGCAGTGCAGCGACGCCTCCATCTTTCATCACACTTTTCAAACGCTGGGCAGCCACCACTTTTTAACCGAAGGTTTCTCCAACGATTTTGCGCAGTGGGCACTGGCCGACGCCAATCGCGACGCCTTGGCCGAACAACTGACCGCCCTCGATATTCGCGACTACATTTCGATAGCGGCGTTGCGAGCCGATTTGTGCCGGGTGGTGCGCGAGTATTGTGGCGCGCATCCCGAGTTCGCGCACCAGACCACCCTCGAGCCCTTCTATTTCTGCGAAAGCGTCGAAGTCACCGTGCCCTTCGGACGTACCGCGACGACACTCGATGAATTTCGCCAGGGCATCGAGCATCTCAGCCACGCCGCTTTCTATTTCCATTTCATTTCCTCGCGGCTCCGGCTGCAACTGCGCACTAACGATTTTTCGCACTGGCTCGCGGACGGCCTGGGTTTGAAGGCGCTTGCGGACAGCGTCAATCGCATCGATATCTACACCAACACGCTCGACAGCGCGCGTGGAAAGCTCATTCAACTGATCGATCTCGAGAGGAGGAAGCATGTTGGAAGCACAAACGGCGAGCCGCATTCCGCTCGATGACTACGCGGAGGTCATTGGCGAGGGCGAACTCGAGGAATTGCGGGCGCTGGCCAAGCCGCTGCGCGGACGCACCGTCGAAATGATTAATTCGACCGCCGTGGGCGGGGGCGTTGCGGAAATCCTGAACCGCCTGATACCCCTGGCCGAAGAACTCGACGTAAAGATTCGTTGGGAAGTAATGACCGGCGGAGAGGATTTCTTCGAAGTCACCAAGTCCTTTCACAACGCGCTTCACGGCGAGCCGTATCATGCAACGCCCAGGGACTTCGAGATTTTTCGTGCCTATAACGAGCGTAACCGCGCGCGCCTTGCGCTGGACTCGGAATTTGTGGTCATCCACGACCCGCAGCCCGCCGCGCTCATCGAAGCCCGTAAGAAAAACGGGAATCACTGGGTGTGGCGCTGCCACATCGATCTTTCGCATCCAAATCGCGGAGTGTGGGACTTTCTAGAAACCTACGTTTCGAAATACGACGGAGCGATGTTTTCTTCGCCGGAATTTGCGCGCAAATTGCCAATTCCACAATATTTGTTCTATCCGGCCATTGACCCGCTGGCCGAAAAGAACCGCGAACTCGAACCCGAATTCATCGCCGATGTGCTTTCGCGCCACGCGATCGATCCGCTGCGCTCCATCCTGACGCAGATTTCTCGATTCGACCGGTTGAAGGATCCCGTCGGCGTCATCCGCGCGTACCGCATCGCCAAGCGCTACTTCGATTGCCAGCTGGTTCTCGCCGGCGGCAGCGCCTCGGACGATCCGGAAGGAGCCGTGGTTTTGCAAGAAGTCCTTCAGGAAGCCCAGGGCGATCCCGATATCAAAGTGCTGGAGTTGCCGGCGTGGGCGCCGCTAGAAGTCAACGCGCTGCAGCGCGCGTCCACGATTGTCATTCAAAAAAGCTTGCGCGAGGGCTTTGGGCTAACCGTCAGCGAAGCGTTGTGGAAGAAGAAGCCGGTGATTGCATCGGCGGTCGGCGGCATCCCGACGCAAGTGATTCACAAACATACGGGCCTGCTCGCGCATTCCGTGGAAGGCACTGCGTATCAAATTCGCTTTCTGCTTTCGCATCCGGAGATCGCGGCGAAGCTCGGCGAACACGGCCACGAGCATGTAAAAGAGAATTTCCTTATCACCCAAAAGCTGAAGCGCTATCTGACGCTATTTTTGGCGCTCGCAAAGTCGGCGTAACCGTTTGCTTAGCGATTAGTGCGCGAGAGAAGCCTCGATCTTAGTCTTGTATTCGCGCGCTTTGGCGATGGCGGCGCGCTCATCGACCGTCAGCAGCTTGCGATCGCGCATCACCATGCGGCCGCCGATCACCACGGTTTCCACGTCGCTCGCTTTCAACGCATAAGCGATCTGCGCGTAAATGTCGTACATCGGCACGGCGTTCGGTGCATCCAGTGCGATCAGGATGAGGTCGGCTTTCTTGCCGCGTTCGAGTGAACCGATTTCTTTTTCCATGTGCAGAGCGCGAGCCCCATCGATAGTGGCCATTTCGACGACGGCCTTCGCGTTGAGCGCCAGCGGATCCATTTTGGTAATCTTCGCGAGTTTCGCGGCGAGGTCTATTTCTTCCATCAAGTCGAGGTCGTTATTGCTGCCGGCTGGACCATCGGTGCCGAGTCCTACCGCAACGCCGGCGGCACGCATTTCCGGAACCAGCGAGACGCCGCTGGCAAGCATCATGTTGCTCGAGGGATTGTGCACGCAGCCTACTTTGCGATCCGCGAGAATCTGGCGATCGGCTCCATCTACAAAAATACAATGCGCCGCGACCACGTCCGGACCGAGCACGCCGATCTTTTCCAGGTACTGCACTGGCGTGGTGCCGTTCTGCTGCCGGCTGTCGTCCAGTTCCTTTTTCATTTCCGCTACATGAATCAGAATTGGCGCCTGGTATTTGCGAGCCAGAGCCGCGGCATCCTGCAAAGTTTTCCTGGAACACGTGTAAATCGAATGCGGCGCCGCCGCCGCGTGAATCAGCGGATCGCCTTGCCAGCGCTTGAGGAATTTCTCGGTGTAAGCAATCATCTCGGTTTCGGTCTTGTTATCCGGAGCGGGAAAATCGATAAATGTTTCGCCGAGCACGCCACGCATTCCCGCAGCCTTAGTTTCTTCCGCAACGGCATCCTCGAAGTAATACATGTCCGCGAACGTCGTCACGCCGGAGCGAATCTGCTCGGCCGCGGCAAGCCGCGTGCCCCAGCGCACGAATTCCTCGGTCACGTTTTTCGCCTCGGCAGGGAAAATATATTTGCGCAGCCAATCGTCGAGCGTCACATCGTCGTGCAATCCGCGAAAAAGCGTCATGGGCACATGCGTGTGACCATTGATGAACCCAGGCAGGAGTAGCTTTCCCCCCGCGTCGATTCTTTGCTTGGCGATCGCGCCCTTCGGGAAAAGCGGCGCCGGCCCAACGCCGATGATGGAATCACCCAGAACGGCGATCTCGCCATTTTCGATGATGCGGCGCTCGCCATCCATGGTGATGATTGTGGCGCCGGAGATGAGCAGATCGACCGACACGGCCTGCTTCGCGGATTCCTGGCCGATAGCCGAGGCAGCGCTCATCGCTAAGACCCAGGCGGCGACAAATAGCTTGAAAGCGTCGTGTTGCATCCTGTTTGACCTCACGTGCGAAAACGCGGACCGCCTCCGCAACCGCTACAAATTCGATGAGTCAAAAGGCTTGGGGAAGAGATCGCGCATGTAAATCGTTTCTGTCTTCCCTTGCAAATTTGAAAGGATCACCGGAACATCGCCGCAAAATTCCCAAATCAGCTGGCGGCAGGCTCCGCACGGCGGCGTGAGCGTGTCCGTGTCGGTGACCACGGAAATGGCATCAAAACCGCGCTCGCCTTCCGACATGGCCTTGAAGATGGCCACGCGCTCGCCACAAATGGTCAGGCCGTAGGTGGCGTTTTCGATGTTGCAGCCGCCGAAGATGCGCCCGGAATTCGCACGCAGCGCAGCGCCAACGCGAAAGTTGGAAAATGGCGCGTGCGCGTTCAGTCGCGCGTCCTTCGCGGCGGAGATAAGCGATTCGTAGTCAGGCACAGTCTCCTCCTTCCGCGCGGCAGCTTACAACGTCTCCGCCATCTTCCGGATCACCGCGCGCAGCAAAGAAATGAATTGCGATTTCACGCGCTCGGCGGCCTCAAGGACTTCCCTATGATCGAGCGGCTGATCGAGAATTCCCGCAGCGGCGTTCGTCACGCAAGAAATGCCCAGCACGCGCATGCCGCTGTGCCGCGCGGCGAGCACTTCCGGCACCGTGGACATGCCCACAAGGTCCGAGCCGATGCTGCGCAAGTAGCGAATCTCCGCGGGTGTTTCGTAGCTCGGGCCTGCAAGCGCGGCGTACGTTCCTTCGGCAAGCTCGATGCCCAACTGGCGGCCTTCCGCAAACGCGATCTCACGAAATGTTTTGTCGTATGCCGTGGTCATGTCCGGAAAGCGCGGCCCGAATTTCTCCTCGTTCGGTCCGCAGAGCGGATTCACACCTTGCAGGTTGATATGATCTCTCAAAATGACCAGGTGCCCTTGCGACAATTCTTTCTTGATGCCGCCGGCGGCATTCGTAAGAATCACCGCCTGCACCCCCATCCGCGCGAAAACGCGCATCGGGAACGCCACCTCTTTCGCCGAGTAGCCTTCATAGAGATGCACGCGGCCTTGCATTCCGGCGACCGCGACATCGTCCACTTTGCCGATCACCAACTGGCCCGCGTGGCCAATCGCTGTCGAGCGCGGAAAATGCGGAATCTTCGCGTAAGCGATTTTGCTGGCGCCGGCAAATTCGTCGGCGAATCCGCCAAGCCCGGAGCCCAGCACCAGCGCGATCCGCGGGCGCAGTTTCGTTTTCGAGAGAATGAATTTCGCGGCTCGTTCGGCGCGGTGAAATTCGAGGCTGGCCTTCGTTTTGCCGGCGGAATGTTTCGCGCTCTTCAAGTCAATATCCCCACAATGCACGCAGACATCAGATTCGCCATCGTGCCCGCCAGCATCGCGCGAATGCCAAATTTCGCCAGCTGGCTCCGCTGATCCGGAGCCAGCGCGCCGATCCCCCCGATCTGAATCCCGATCGAACTGAAATTCGCAAATCCGCAAAGCGCGAACGTCGCAATCGTGAACGTCCGCGGATCGAGCGTTTCTCTCATCGGGCCCAGTTGAGAAAACGCGTACAACTCATTCACCACCATCCGCGCTCCCAGCAGATTGCCGACCGTCGGAGCGTCATGCCAAGAGACGCCGATCAGCCATGCCACCGGCGCGAACAACCACCCGAAAAATTGCTGCAAGCTCGACGGAAACCACGTCAGGTGCAGCCCCGGATGCACCGCCAGCCAATTGTGCGCTCCGGCGAAGAGGTAATTCACCAGGGCCACCAGCGCCACAAACGAAATCAGCATCGCCCCCACGTTGATCGCCAGTTGCAATCCGTCCGAGGTGCCTCGCGAAATGGCGCCCAGAAAATTTGCTTCTTTCTCCATCTCCGGCATTTGTACGCGGCCGGCGGTCAGCGGCTCTTCTGTTTCCGGAACCAGCATCTTGGCCATCAGCAAAGTCCCCGGAGCGGTCATGATCACCGCCGTC
>Ga0210384_10005430_pt1 | contig 13884 bp, 12 predicted proteins | sample IncBWH2MmetaG_FD_160574 | JGI IMG/M metagenome (GOLD analysis project Ga0210384, IMG submission 160574) | Forest soil microbial communities from Barre Woods Harvard Forest LTER site, Petersham, Massachusetts, United States - Inc-BW-H-2-M | ecosystem: Environmental > Terrestrial > Soil >...
CTCGATATTGTCGAGAAGCCGTAGCATTGCGCCGCCCGTACCTTCCCAATCCCCCGGCGCAACCAGGAAGCCCGACTTGTGATCTTCGAGTAGTTCGGGAACTCCACCCACGGCTGTTGCGACAACGGGCAGCCCGGCGGCCATCGCTTCCATCAAAGAAAGAGGGTTACCTTCATTTTGCGAGGGCAGAACAAATACGTCTGAGGCGCCAAGAAGCTCGGGAATATCGGAACGCCGACCCAAGAAATGAATCTTGTGCTCGAGACGCAACTCGCGAACTTGCAGTTCCAGTTCCTGCCTACACGTTCCGTCACCGGCGAGCACGAGATGTCCAGGCCCGCTTGGCTGAAATGAGTGAGCAAAGGCTTTCAGCAGCATGGCGTGATTCTTTTGCTTCTCCAGCCGCGCCACGCAAACGAAAAGCACATCCGCGTCGCTGAATCCGTGTTTCTTCCGCCAAGCTTGGCGCGAGACGGAAGGTTGCTGATAATCAGGAATTGGGATTCCGTTGGGAATCACCAAGCAATTTGTCACTGCTTGGAAATGCTTAAGCCACAGAGCAACCTCGCGAGACACTGCTACGGGGATCACCCCTTGGCGAAAGGCGAGTTGTCCAAGCGGCCTCAGGAGCATCTTATGCAAACCGTCCGCCGGCAGATGTACCGTGGAAATGTGCAACAGATCGCGACTGCCGATAAGCGACGGAAAAACGTAATGCAAGCACAAGTGCGAATGAACAATGTGAGGCCGAAACTTGCGCACCGCATTGCGGATGCGCTGCGGCATTCGCATGTCGAATCCAGCCCGCTTTCCAAGGTACGCGACCTGGAGCTTGTTTTCGGCTAGCTTTTGCTCCAGAGCGGAACCCTCAGCGCCGGCGAGACTAATCGCTGCCACCGCGAAGCGCTCGCGATCCAGATGAGTCATCAGATTGACGACCATTCGCTCGGCGCCGCCGCACCCAAAACTCGGGATTATTTGCAGAAGTCGAATTGCATCCATGAAATTAGCTGCGTCCGAAGTCTCTGCTCAGAGCCCAGCGAGCGGCAAAGTTCCGCGCCAACTCTATCTTTCTTCGGGGAAGGGAATTCAAAGCTGTCCACGTCGCAATCATGCCGAACAGAAACCAGGTGGGCTTTCTGTCCTCCCAGGTAAGAGTAAAGACGCCCGTCGCCCAAGTCGCGAGCACGACGAGCCAGAGACTTCGTTCAATGGCTGGCAAACGCAAAACGGGCAGCACCAAACTGAATAGCAAGAGCAAGAGCAATGCGAATCCAAGCAAACCTTCTTCCGCAAGGATTGAAAGAAAAGTATTGTGGGCTGCGGGCAAGAATGGGTTGTCCCTGGCGATCGACGCAGGCAGCGCGCGTTGCGTTGCTGTTCCGAAAGACCCGGCTCCCACTCCGATCAGTGGATGCTCCCGAAAAAGGTCAACACCCGCCGACCAGATCAGTTTTCGCTTACCCCAGGTGCCGTGCTGCAGTTCGGTGCCAATCCCCCCCCACCTCTTCCACGAGTTCTCCGGCACGAAGGCCACCATGCAACTGCTCACGATCGCAAGCAGGGCGAAAAAAAGGCATTTCTCGCGGAAAGTCTTCGCCCACGAAAGAGCAATCGGAACATACAGAAGAGCCACAACGGCGGCAACCAGGGCAGCACGAGAACTGGTCAAACCGATCGCCAGGATCGCTAGAATCTGCTGAAGGCGATAGACCCAAACCACCCGCTGGTTCTTTTGAATTGCCGCCAAGTAAAAAGACATTGGGAGGCTTAGAACGAGAATTAGCCCAAGGTCGTTCGGATCGAATCCCGATCCAGCGTAGCGCTGGTAATAAGCTTCCTGCCCATGTAAATAGGAGGACAAAGTGTCAAGCGCAGAGACCAATGTCCCGAATACATAGCTCCGTATCAGTATGAGTTGTCTTGCTCTGCTGTCGGCAAGCTCCCAGATCAGCCACACCATCCCCAGATTCTGAAGCCAAGAGGTAATCCGGATGCTGGTGGCTTCCGGGTTGGCCGTCCATAAATAGCTTAGGCTCCCCCACATGACGAACAGCCCTATCAGAGCCAACGGCAAGGATGGGTTTCGCAGTCGGTTCCGATCCAGAATCGCCAAGATGACCGCGGGAAGTGCAACCAACCCCAGGAGTCGGCTAACAGTGCCTACTCCCGAGAACAGCAGCGCATTCTCCCAGGGTATAGCAAAGACAAAGAGAGAAAACAGGCCGAAGGCTACCGAATTCAGAGTCAAGCCCTTAGCCGCAACTAATGGCGCGGCGTACAGCCGAATCCGCCCTTGTGGTTGTACCGTGTATTCTGATGTGATCACGATGGATGGAAAGAACTGTTGAGTAAGAACGTGGAATTTAAGGGACCCGTTGTCAGGAAACTGTGTGATGCGTAGACGAGGGAGTTCTGGGGCATTGCAAGGTTAACTCAGCCAGAGAAAAACATACGACCCACTACCTCGTCCTGAAACACCGACTCTCACTATTGGTATCCATATGTGTACCGATAGTTGGGGCTCGCGTTCGGATTCCAGCTGTTTAGAATCGTCCCAAGCACGCGGGTTCCATCTTCGGCGAAACGCTGGCAGGCGATCATGGCGCTTTCGGGGGTAGTTTGGCCGGCACGGATCACTAAAATGACGCCATCCGCGAGACGGCCCAGCACGCGCGCATCCGCCAAGTGGATGACGGGAGGCGCGTCCACCAGGACCATATCAAACTCACTCCGCAGGCGGTCCAACAACCCGGTCATGCGGGGAGAATAAAGGAGGGTCGAGGTGGTTATCACACCTCTGCCGCCAGCCAGCACATAAAGACCAGAGACTTTGGTTTTGCAAACTAGATCCGCGATGGGAACCGTTTCAAGAGTAGTATCTGCCCGTAATACATCACTTAGACCCCAGTCATTCGATATGCAAAAACTTTATGTAATCTCGGACGGCGCAAATCACCGTCGATCAGTACAACCTTCCGCCGTATCTCGGCCATAGCGATACTGAGGTTGCTCGCCACCGTGGTCTTCCCATCTCCCGGGCAAGGACTCGTAAGGACTACGATCCGAGGATGGTCTCCGTTTTGACTAGGCAAAAGAATGGAAGTCAGGGTAGTACGGACGCATTCAGCCAACAAAGATGGCTTGCGCTGCCATGTGGCTAGTTCCGGACAATCCTCAGGCGAAGATAGTTGGTTGCGCTCGGAAGGAGGCGACAGCGCACGGCGAGCGTAGAAACCCTTAGAGATTTGCTGGGTGGCGGGTAGTTCAGCTAGGGGTATAGCGCCCAGCTCGGGTAAGTTCAAATAGGTTAGCGCATCGCCCGGCACACGTATCTTGTGATCAAGACGTTCCCGGAGCAGCACGAATCCAAAACCCAGGAGCACGCCACTGAACAGGCCAATCGCTGAGTTCATGGGCAGACTTGGACGGTAGGGGAGCGGCAGCGGTTTGGCGCGATCAATGACCAGTACGTTGCTGTCGCGCATAGCGGCGGCCAAGCTAGTTTCCTTAACCCTCTGCAGCATCACTTCGTAGAGTCGACGGTTCGAATCTACGTCGCGCTTCAGGGTGTCGTAGTGGATCGCCTTTTCGGATTGATCCGCCACAACCTTCTCCTGCAGGGCGTGGGCCTGGGATAATAGTCTTTCACGACGGAGCGCGGCTGCGTATTCGTTGCCGATGCGCCGTAGCACGTTGCTTCGTTCCTTCTGCATCACGGAGTTTAGTTCGTTGAGCTGCGCTTGCACGCGCTGCACTTTGTAGTGTTCCGGGGTCAGCGTTGCGCTGAGTTCGGCGTACTGCCGCTGCAATTCAGTCAGCTTCTGGCGGTACTCGCGCATTGTCGGGTCATCCAACATTTCCGGTAGGGAGTCGGCCGGCTTGCTCTTCGCCGCTTCAAATTTTGCCTGGTTGGCGATGCGCTCGGCCTGGACCTTTGACAGCTCGTCTTGCAATTCTTTTAGCTGGCTCTCGGCTAAGTTTTCCTTCTCCGAGGTAAACGACAGCCCGGAAGCGCGTGCGTAATCTTGGAGTTGCGCCTCCGAGGCTTCCAGCTGGACCTTCATTTTGTCCAGGTGGTTCGTCAGCCATTCGGCAGTGCCCTGGGCAGACTTCCACCTCTCTTCTTGAGTAAGTTCGATGAATTCGCTGACGAGCGTATTCGCGAAATCGGCCGCCCCCTTGGGGTCCGGCGACTCATACAGTACCTCCAGCAAGCGCGAGTTGCCGGAGGTCCGCACAGTCAGATTGCGTTCTATCTCCCGGATCAATTTCTCCCTTTCCGGGAGATGCGAGGATTTGGAAAAGTCGAAAATGCGCTGCACGCGTGACGCGAAGGCTGGCCAGCCGGTTGCGGGCCGCTCTTTTTGAAGCTTAAGTTTGTCGATTACGTGCTCGAGTAGGTATTCGCTCTGCAGAAGTTTGACCTGCGTCTCTACGTACGACTCTAGTGTGGCGTAGCTCCCGGTATAGTCATTGGAGCCCTTTATTTCCAGGAAGTTGGTACCCTGGATCTCGAGGGAAGTCCTGACGCGGTAAATTGGTGTCTGCACCAGGCTGATCACGATCGCTCCGAGCAGTCCCACCAGGGCAAAGCTTAGTAATGTCCCTTTGTAACGGCACAGAATGTTCCAGTAGTCCAGGAGACCGTCGTAGCTCGGCGAAGCGGCGACCTCCGCCGAAGGTGACTCCACATATCTGTACACCGTGGGACGCTGCCCCGCTCCCATGTCGAGTTCGCTGAAGCGTCGGTCACTTTTATCGAGAGGAAACTCGGAAGCTTTCATTCTGTGCATAAGAGAAGCCTTCAAGGCGTGCGCCAGATAGCCAAGCCTGTTCCCGTTTGAATAGCTGCTTCGATGGCACGTAGGGCCGCCTTCTTGCCTGTGCTGCCGGGAATGAACAAAATGTCGTCCCCCTGCAGGGCGACGTCTGGTTTCTTTCCGGTGAGAACATCTTTGACATCTACGGCCAGCTCTTCACGTTGATCGGCGTCGCGCTTTAACCGCAGGATCCTGCCGTGCCGTGTGTCAGCAGTTCCGTTGAGTCCCTCAGCGAGCGAAAGTGCCTGCAGCACTGAGATGGACTCGTGTTCACCGAGAACGAACCCTCCTGAGCGCCTTACCTCGCCGATCACGTACACCATTTCGGCCTTCGGTACGGAGATGACGTCATGCGGAAAAATCTGAATATTGTCCTCGGGATCTTTGGCTTCCATGATCTTTTTCAAATTGACCTCGGCCACACTGAACCGGCCCGAGGCGTCGAGCGCCACTTTCGGCAACGGGATGCAGCCCCATTCCAACTGTCGAGTGATGCGAATGCTGTAGCCTGCGTCCGAGCGAATTCCGCCGGCCATTGAAATCATCTCCAACAGCGTTTTGTGTCCCTGCACTTGATGAACACCCGGCGCATTTACAGCACCCACGACAGAAACGGGCTGGCTGCGAAGCTCCTTGATGTTGACAGCCACCTGTGGTTGGCGGATGTAGGTGCTCAGGCGTTTGTTGAGCTCTTGCTCGAACTGCTGAACGGTCAACCCAGCTACGTGAACGCGCCCTAACAAATGCACGTACATGTCGCCATTTTCGTCAACGGGGGTCGGTTTATTCGCTAAGTCATCTAGTTCCGGACCGAAGATCTCTATTTGGTCATCGGGTCCCAACAGGTAAGTCGAGCGTACCTGGCTGTCGCACTTCACTTTCGTGTGATTTGCCTCGGGCGGCGAAGCCACTTGAGCAGCCGCACTGATAGCGACCAACAGAACTGCGAGGCCCGCCGACACGACTCTGGTGATTCTCATGGCTCTTTTATCTTTTGTCTGTTCGCACAATCTACTAGCTCCAGACGGCTTTGGGAGACGTATCCCAGGCGGCAGTTCAGCGTGCAGGCACTTGGATGTCCGCTGATTCGTGCCCACTTGCGCTATCTCGCCACGGCGCGGTGCCTGCGAGGCCCAATGATTGTGCTTCCAAGATTTCCAGCAATACCTTGCAAACATAAAGAATCTGTTCGCGGGTCGCCGAGGAGAACATCGGCAAAACCAGGCAGCTCTTAGAAGCCGCCTCCGTGCGCGGAAGGAAACATGGACGCGTCAGCCACTCCTGATTGAAATAAGGCTGAAGGTGGATTGCTGGGAAGTAGGATTGGCAACCAATCCCACGTGCGCGCAGGTGAGCGAGCACATGATCGCGAAGAACAGGGTCTGGCTGACCTCCGGGCGGAACGATTTGGATTGGGTAGACGAACCAACTCCGTTGGCATTCGGCACCGGTTTGGGGAAGCCTAATCCAAGGATGGCCACTCAGAGCTTGTTCATAGATAGAAGCAGTCCGCTCGCGCCCTCGGAGCAATTCTTCAATGCGTTCAAGCTGTGCTAGACCTAATGCGCAGTGGATGTCGCTGAGCCGGTAGTTATATCCAAGTCGCTCGTGATGCAACCAGCCAGAGTCCGGAGCCCGCCCCTGATTACGCATACTGCGGCACAGCATCGCTGTGCGCTCATCATTGGTAACAATGATGCCGCCCTCGCCAGTGGTCATCTGTTTATTCGGGTAGAACGCAAAAACGCCGAGCTCTCCTAGAGTTCCGATTCGCTTACCTTTGTACTCGGCACCCAGGGCTTCGCAAGCATCCTCAATCACATGCAGGTTATACTCGCGAGCAATTTCTAGAATGCTGTCCATGTCGCACGGTACGCCAAACACGTGCACTGGCAGAATGGCTCTTACTCTGCGCCCGGTCTGCTGGTCTGACACAGCGCCCGTCCTTGGGTTGACGACGCAAGAGTTCCGAATAAATCGCCGAATCTCATTCGGATCCAAGTTGAAAGTATTGGGATCAATATCGACAAAAACTGGAAGCGCGTGTTCGAACATTACACAATTCGAGGAGGCAACAAAGCTGAAGGATGTGGTGATGACCTCATCTCCGCCTCCGATCCCTAGCGCACGGACGGCTAAATGCAGCGCGGAAGTTCCGCTATTCACCGCGACTGCGTATCGTGTACCCGCGTAAGAGGCAAACTTATCCTCAAATTCCGCCACACGTGGCCCCAAACTCAGCTCGCCGGACCGGAGAACCCGGGTCACGTACTCCACTTCCAATTCAGTGATATCAGGACGAGACAGTGGCACGTTCATGCGGTTGTCCTCCGGCGTAAAAGCTGGGTACGCTGGTCTTCTTTTCCGGCCGGGCGGGATGTAAACCATGTTCTCGCGCGAACTCCGGGAAAAGCTTGTGGCACCGAACAAGCAGGCCTTCGTAGTCCCCGCGGGCGAGCAACCGTTCGAATTCATCTGCCTGTTCCAGAATTCCGGGGGCAACCCCGCCAGCTTCGGAAAGCGCGAATATGCGGTCGTGCGCAGTCGGTTTAAGGGTCTCCCATGACTCCCACAGCTCTTCCGTAATCTTCTCGCCCTCTTTCAGGCCTATGAATTCGAAGAGCAAATCCTTCCCTGGCGTTAGTCCAGAAAAAAGGCTGAAGGCGCGCGCGATTTCATAAATATTCTGTGGCTTGCCCATATCGAAGACAAATGTCTCTCCGCCCTGACCTTGAGCCGCTGCATGCAAGATCAGACACACGGCCTCCGCAATGGTCATGAAGTAGCGAGTCGCTCGCGGATCAGTGATTCGAATCGGACCGCCCTTCTGAATCTGATCGCGGAAAAGGCGGAGCACGCTGCCAGTACTTCCAGCCACGTTCCCGAAGCGCACGCTCATGAACCGCGTCTGACTGGATTGGGCAAGCTCTCGGACTAATAGCTCCGTAATTTTTTTGGACAGGCCCATGTAATTGCGAGGCTTGACTGCCTTATCTGTAGAAATGTTGACAAATCGGCTTGCGCCGAAATCCCGAGCCGCCAGCGCGGTATTGCGGGTCCCTAACACATTATTGCGAACCGCTTCATAAGGGTGAAGTTCCATGAGGTGAACATGCTTGTAGGCCGCCGCGTGGAAAACGATTTCGGGCCGTTCGCTCTCGAATATCGCGCGGACTCGGTCGCGGCAGGTCACGTCAACAAGCCGAGGTTCTATACAAAGGGTAGGGAAGCGGTCTTGGAGTTCTAGATTGATGTAGAACAGGCTGTTCTCGGACCTTTCCAGCAGAATAAGCTTGCGGGGACTTCCCGAAGCGATCTGCCGGCACAATTCGGATCCGATCGAGCCGCCCGCTCCGGTCACCAGAACGACTCGATCTCCTACTACCTCTCGAACGAACGCAGGATCGGCCTTCACTTCCTCTCGCTGGAGCAGATCTTCAATGCGGACGGAGCGCAAGTCTCGCAGGCCTACTCTGCCGTCAACCAGTTCTGCAAGAGATGGCAAAGTTCGAACGGGAATTTCGCACTCTCGGCACGCCTCGAGAATCAATTTCATCTGTGGGCGTGCTGCGCTCGGGATGCAGATGAATACTTCTTCAGCGTGCTGCTCCCGCACGAGGCTCGCGAGATCCGACAGGCCGCCAAGCACGGGGACGCCACAGATCGTCGTTCCCCTCTTTTGGGGATCATCATCGATGACGCCAACCGGAAGAACGGCAGACCTGGAATCCAAAACAAGTTCCTTGAGTACCTTAGTGCCTGCATCTCCGGCTCCTATAATCAGGGCGCGCTTCCCTCCGCTTCGCCCAATCGCGCGCTGCGCGCTATATAGCCGGATGCCAAAGTGAAGACCCACGAGCAAAAAGATCGACACCGTCCACTCGAGTATGAAAAGCGCTGCAGGAAGATGCACTTCCCGCTCTGCTAGGCTGGTGATTGCATAGAACGCTAGGCTGCTGGTCGAAACTGCCTTGCTTATGCAGATGAACTCCGGGATGCTCGCAACGCGCAGGGAAAGCTTGCACGTGCCGAAGAATAGAAAGGTCAGAAGCCGCAGACCAACTAGCCACGGCAGGGTGTGCGGCAGAACCCGCCAGGCCCAACTCGGCCCGTACACGTCGGAGAGAAGAGAAACAGAGAAGGCATATCCGAGGCTTGTGAGCGTTCCTTCCAAACACAAAACCGCAGCGCGATATCGGAATTGCCAAGCACGCCTCAGCAGAGACACCCATGTCATTCGCAGCCGCTGAGCGATGTTGGGTGTTTGCTCCGGAAAGACACGGCTCAACGCCTGGATGCCGCTGCCGCTGGACGCGACGATAGGTAACAACGATGTCTTACAAGCGCTCATTGTATCTCCGTTTGCATAACCAAATGGGTTGTATATCGAGGCTTCAGTGAAAAGTCGCGCCAGGATTCGAGGCTACTTAAGTTCATTAGGTGTTCTTGAGAATGCTTACGTCATTCAGGTTGGTGATGTTTGGGTGAAGCGATTACCGATCGTGATAGGGCTAGGGACGGATGCCGGAACAAGTTTGGCTAGGCACTGGGCTGCTGCGAAAGAGGCTCAGAGCTCATACGGCCACTGCAAGCCCGGTGCTGCTGAGACATGGGTCGTACCCAGGCCCCATCAACTTGTACGGCGACTGATCGTTGCAAGAGCGTTACAGATATCACGAGGCGTTGACGGCCTCTGAAATCTAATAAGATTCCCTCTAGCCCACAGAGAGGGCCATACTCGATTCTCACCTTGTGCCCGACCTGCAGGAACGGCCAAGGTTGGCTGGGCAGCCCGGACTTGACGGCGGCCTGAATGACGGCAATTTCGCTTTCGTCAATGGGGACAGGAATTCTGCCAACTCCTACCACATGAACAACCCCAGGGATCGAAAGAATTGGCAGGCGATTCAGTGGGTTAAACTGGCAAAACACGTACCCGGGAAAAAGTGGAAGTTCGATTTCTTTAAACCGGTCAGACCACCGACGTTGGCACTTGTACAAGGGCAGAAACGATTCAAAGCCCCTGGCCTGCAGATGTGATGCCACGGAATTTTCGTACCGGCTCTTGACCCACAGCGCGTGCCACGGATAACTGAGGTTTTCAGTTTCCATACCGTTCTCCAGATTCTCTTGGACCGCTCATGTGCGCTCTTGTGAGGCTAACCTAGCCAAGCTACCGCCCTTTGAGTCCCATCTTCAGGATTCCCAATTGCAAAGTTTCACGGACAGAAGCAACTCTCAATCGACTTCCCAATGGCCTTCCCAGCTGCCGTTTCTCGCTAGGTTCGCCACACAATTTAGTCTTTCGGAATCAGAGCGGTAGCCGGTCAAGTACGTATTTCTTGTAAGGAAAAACTCTGGTAAGTAACTAGGGGAATTCCTTGCCTGAGATATGTCAGCACCGGTATGGGCTACGGCGAATTACGTATCGCGTCATCTATTCTGAGAGCCGATGGGGAAATGCAAGGCATGGTGGAACATTGCAGCCGGCACTCCATCTTGCCCTCCGTCACAAATGGAAGAGGAACCATTGGAGGGAGCATTGGAGATATCATGTATATGATTTCCCCTTCGAAGTTTGTGGTGGTTACATCGGGCGCTCCCCATCTTGATCTTCGAGCAGAAGTCTTCACCCCTTTCAAACCCTCTCTCTTCGCTGGGGCTGAGTCGTTCGAGCGCGGTCGTTCTTCCACATGTACGGTGGCGTTGAGCGGCCCACCCCGCAGGTGGCGCGTACGTCACGCTTTCCAGTGACAGATACGACGGCGGCCACAGTTCCGTCCAGCGTAACGGTTGCAGGCGGAGCGACCACTGCGATTTCTGACTCACCTGTACCGAGCGTACCGAAAAGTGCGTCCCTGACTGGGCTGCATCGAGCGTCTGTACTCTGCGTAGGGAGTCAATCCGTCCAAAACGATGTCCGTCCGAGCAGTAAATGCTTTAGAATCGGATTCAGCGGTGCGCCCGTAGCTCAGTTGGATAGAGCGTCGCCTTCTAGCAGCTTGTTGAAGAATCTGGTTTTCAAGGCTTTCGGCTTTGAATTTCAGACTATTGCTGTGTTGTGAAGAATTTCTTTGGGCCGTTCTCCACATCGGAGTACAACTTCGCGAACTGTGGCGCCATCTCTTTCAGAATCTCATCCACCATCTTACGGATCGGTCGCAACGGATGTTCCGCTTGAACACGCTTTTCCGGTGAAATATAGCTGAACATTCCATCTTGCTGATTATCGTCGCCGCGCATGCACTCGCCTCCTTCGTCTTCCTTTCACTCAGACGAGTCCTGCTTATCTAAAGTTGCAGCAAAACGGGATTTTTCTAGACCACGATGGTTGAGCCGGGCCGAGTAATATCGTATGACTCATACTCCTTGCTGTTATCGAGGATGGTCAGACGCTGTCCGCTGGAAAAGATGAGTTTCAGGGTGCCGTCTTCGTCTCCTTGAAAGCTTTCTATCGTGGCACCAAGGAGAGCTACCGCCCGAGCGGCAATTTGTGCCCCACCCGGATCGGGTGTCCAAACCCATTCATCGTGCCCGTCAAAGTAGCTAAATTGGCCTTCCACAGAAATTCTGACGTCTTCATCAAAGCCGAACTGAATTTGGTAGACACCGATGGCGACCTGAATGACTTCTCGGCCATTTAAAAAATTCAAATCCAGATCTTTGCTCAGTCCGTACATTTGGTGTTTCCTAGCAGCGCATAAGTTCAGGTGACGGTATCCATTCGTCCAGTTAACAGGCGATTGGTAGGCCTGATGAATTGTAGATGACAATTCAACCGTTTGGGCGTTTGGGTGCCTGTTCGGGTTTTTCAACAAACTGCTAGGAGAGGGTCGGGAGTTCTCCGCGGCGCTCCACCCCCCTTCCTTCGTGCGATCCTTATCTTCAGAAAAGTGCAGTGGGGAATTTTCAGCCGGAATTGACAGCAGTACAAGGACTTACCCTCATCAGGCCTTTCCTGCTTTCAAATTAGGTATTTTACCTGCTTGATCTAGAACGAGAGGGAACCTATACGTGCCCTATGACAATGGGGTACGAGACCCGAGACACTTCGGCCCAGGCGCCAGGAGCTAGGAGCCACGAGCTAGGGTTAGGCCCCTGCTCTTGCGAAAGAATGGCTTCACCAATTCACGCGACCGCAAGAGAGGCAGGACTCGGGAGTGGGGATGTAACAGGTGAACTTGCGGTCGTACGCTTTCATTGCATGTCGGTTGCTTGCGCAAGCAGAAGGGGGACACCGCACCTTAGGGCCATGGAAAGCTCCTCGGATGATTGGCTGGAGATGCCAACTCTCCTACACGATAGGTTTATATGAGTACCGATCGCAAGCGGCAGAGGATATTGATCTTCGGGGAGGAACCATCGGCTCGTGACGGGATGCGTATTTTGCTCGGAAGCGCGGGCTGTGAATGTACGGTCGCCTCGAGCGTTCAACAGACCCTGACGACGATGGAGCAAAAAGAATTTGACGCTGTTGTGCTTGGCCCGCAATCATCAAGCTCGCAAGCGACAGAGGTGATTTCGAGGATTAAGGAATTTCACCCGAATCTCCTAAAAAGGGTAGTAATTATCATTGACGAAGGCGGTGATTCACAGATTAAGGATTTGGCCGAGCGCTACTCGCTCCTCCATGTTCAAAGGAAGTTCCTACTGCAACAACTTTGGGGCAGCCTGGAATCGTTGTTCCGTCCGGAGGTCATGTTGCAGGATGTCACGCACGCGGCCCGTCTTATGTCCGATAGCTTCCGCGACCCGCTTCCAATTGGAGTGCGAGGTTTGCATGATGGGAGTCGAGGGCTGCTCTACGCAGCGGGGAGTCTAAGGATGGATCTTTTGATCGAGCCTGAAGCAAGCTCCAATCGTCTAGCGCTCACGGGTCAAATTCTAGACTCAGCCAAGCCAGATCGTAAGTTTTGTGGCGTTTCAGTGACGCTTCGGGGCTGGAAGGGTCCTGTGGCGCAGGCAGCTGCCGAGGAGTTTGGTGAGTTCCGCTTGGAATTCAACTTTGAGTCAAATGTCAGCTTAGAAGTAAGAATTGATGAAACTAACTGCATTACGGTTGCGTTGCCGGTTCTGGAGCGGGCCCGTCGAAGTGCCGCGGGATATTCCTAGCTGCTCGATCCGGCAACAGAGCTCAGTGTCCAGGTCAACTGCTCCCGGGAATGGAAAGAAGGAGGCTAGGCCATGAAGCTGAGGACGCCGTGGGTTCTTCTGGTTTTCTTTGGACTGTGGAGCAGTCCGGCTGCTGCCGACAATAGATTTATTGTCCGTGCTCCGTCCGGACTCCTCCCGCTGCAGCAAGTCTGCCTGGTATTGGGTTGTAGCGTATCGGGCGGTTTAGACGGCAGCCTGGGTAGACTTTTCCTTGTCACTACCCCTGACCTCATTGATCCGAACGCCTTTCTGCAAACCCTCCGTAGTCAGCCGGGAATCACGCATGTAGAGCTAGATGCCCTGCTGAGAGTCATGCAAGCTACCGCTGCGGCGCCACCGAGCGGGTTGTCGGACAATTCGCCCGTGAATTATTTCGGAGTGACCGTCATCCACGGCTACATCAGCCAACCCGCGATCACCATTGTCCATCTGCCAGACACGCAAACTACTTTCAACGTGAGCGGTGCGGGGACCGTGGCGGTCATTGATACGGGCGTCGATCCGACGCATCCTGTACTTCAAAGTGTCCTTGTTCCGGGTTACGACTTTACGCGTAACATCGCCGGCTCCGCTTCGGAGCTCCTGGACGTAAACCAATCCCCTAATGGTAGTGGCGCCTCACCAGCGATGGTCAATCAATCCAGTGCTGCAATCCTTGATCCAGCATCGGCAACCTACCTCGGTCAGCCGCAATACCAGGCCTTCGGTCATGGCACCATGGTGTCGGGCATCGTGCATCTCGTAGCCCCCACCGCTCAAATCATGCCTCTGAAAGCATTTAAGGCCGATGGCACCGGTTATTTGTCGGATATCCTGCGCGCCATCTACTTCGCGGTGCAGAACGGCGCCAGAGTGATCAATATGAGATTCAGTTTCTCAACGTATTCGCATGAGGCGGCCACCGCCA
>Ga0210384_10005431_pt1 | contig 13884 bp, 10 predicted proteins | sample IncBWH2MmetaG_FD_160574 | JGI IMG/M metagenome (GOLD analysis project Ga0210384, IMG submission 160574) | Forest soil microbial communities from Barre Woods Harvard Forest LTER site, Petersham, Massachusetts, United States - Inc-BW-H-2-M | ecosystem: Environmental > Terrestrial > Soil >...
TGATCGAGACCAAAGCCAACATCATTTTAGATTTTATCCACGGTCTGCGCGGAGAGTTGCAGGTCACCTTTGAAGAAGGAACCTGGGCCACCTGGTTGTATGACTTGTTGAAGCCACACGTAACGAAACTGGTGGTGTGCGATCCGCGGAAGAATAGCCGACAGGGGAGCAAGAATGACCAGATCGATGCACGCGAACTTTCTGACCGGTTGTACATGAACAAGCTCAGCTCGGTCTATCACGGTGGAGCAGGCGTCCGCACGCTGAAGGAACTGGCGCGCAGCTATCTGACCATCAGCAAAGATCTCGCACGCGTCATGAGCCGAGTGAAGGCGATCTATCGCAGCTGGGGTATTCCTTGTGCCGGCAAGCAAGTCTATGCGCCGCGTCATCGTGCCGAGTGGCTGGCCAAGATCACCGAGGTGGGAGTGCTCCGCCGGGCCGAGTTTTATTACCAACAACTCGATGCCCTGAGAGTCTTGCGCCAAGCAGTAAGGCGCGATCTGTTGGCCGAGAGTAAGAAGCACAAGGCGAGCAAACTGCTCTGTCAGATCCCTTCGATCGGTCCGATTCGGGCGGCGTTGTTGATCGCGCTGATCCAGACACCGCATCGCTTCCGCAGCAAGCGACCGCTCTGGAAATACAGCGGTTTTGCGATCGAAATGCACAGCAGTGCTGATTACCGTAATGTCAAAGGACAGCTCGAACGAACCAAGAAGCACGTCTCGGTTCGCGGACTCAATCGAGACTGCAATCACGATCTGAAGAATCTGTTTAAGAGTGCCGCCACTATCGCTTCCGTCAAACCGGGTCCCTTCGCAGAGTTCTATGGGCAATTGGTGGCCAAGGGCATGCGACCGGAGATGGCACGACTGACCTTGGCGAGGAAGATTGCCACCATCGTATTGATCGTATGGAAGAAGGGAGTGAGCTTAATATCTGAAACCACAAACAGCTTGAGTGTCTCTGATCGAGTCCGCTCCATCCCGGGGATCTTCTCTGGCGGTAGCTGTCAGGTTCTCGAGACACTCTGGTTCGAGAGCGAGTCTCAGCTGGTTAGTTAGGCGCTGCGTGCTTCGGGCACCAAGTCTCACAGCCGACCCTAGGCCCTCTCGGACAACCAGAAAAAGCTATGGGCCACGAGTCCCGGATAGAACCATGGTCGCCAAAATTGACCGCGTTCTGCTTTGCTGATTTCGGAACGGACAGGCTTCGTTGCGAAGAAGCGATGAAAACCGCTGGTAGAGAAAACCCAAACCGCTGGGCTAACGTGTCCAGCAACCGAGCACATGGCGCGCACGGTCAAAACAGAACTTGCTCAATCATGTGGGCTGAGAAGCAAGACAAATTCCGGCCGGTGCAGAAGTGTTTTTTCTTGACTTCTCCCTTTATAGAACTAACCAGGAGTTTGAATTGCAGAACAGGAGACTATGACATATCAGCAGACGCGGAAATAAAGGAACGCTTCGGGTACTCGGTGTGTGTCTAGCGTCTATTCGGACCGGAGCGTCTCACTAGGATCCAGTTTTGCGGCACGAATAGCGGGCACGACGGCGGCAAGAATCGTTACCAGAAGCAACGTTCCCATTACACCGGCCAGCAAGCGCGGATCGTACGCTGAGACGTCATGCAGCATGGCGGTCACGAAACGCATAGTGAAGAAAACGCCGAACGCGCCGAGCAACACGCCCCAGCCGAGCAAGCCGAGCGCTTCCGAAAGAATCATCCGCAACACCTTGGCAGGCGTGGCGCCGAGAGCCATGCGGACACCGATTTCCCCGCGGCGCTGGGTGACACTAACGGAGAGCAGGCCGTACAAGCCGAGGGCGCTCAGCAAGAGAGCCACGATGCCGAAGAAATTCGCAAGCAGGGTGATCAGTTCCTGGCTGCCGAGCGCAGCGTCCATCTGCTCACGAAGCGTGACGAAAATCACCAGCGGGATGGCTGGCGCAATCTCCGAAAGCGCCTGGCGAAACGCGGATATGGCCTGGGGCTTTGTCCCTGAATGGATCAGGAAGACCAGGTTCCCGAGGCTGTCGATACGTTCCTTCGAGAGCGGCAGGTAGATCGTTCGTGGAGGGCCCTGGCGAACATCATAAAATTTCGCGTCTTCCGCCAGACCGATGACCTGACACGCCACTTTCTCGCGGAAATCGTCGTCGATTTTGTTCCGTATATATCTGCCGATGGCTTGCTGACGGGGAAAGAAAAACTCCGCAGCGGACTCGTTCAAGATACAAACGCTCAACTGCCGGTCTTTCACTTCAAACTCGCGCCCGGCCAGAATGCGCGTCTTCATGGTGCGGAAATAGCCCGGCCCCACGTCGTTGTAAGCCATCTGCGTGTCTTCGGGTGGAGTTGGGCCTTCGGCGACAGCCTGAAAATCGCCGACGAGCTTGACGCCGGTCATGGGAGTCTGAGAAGTGGCGGCCGCGGAATCGACTCCGGGCATCTGAACCAGGCGGTCCACCATTCGCTGGTAAAGATCCAGTTTGGCCTCCCCTTTTGTATTCAAGACGTGGAAAGGAGTGGTCTGAATGGTCACATGGTCCAGGTCGAAGCCGGCGCGTTCGCCGCGTAGTTTGACCAGGCTGAGAGAAAGAAACGAGGCCATCGCGACCAAGACGAGCGACAAGCCAACCTGGATTGGCACCAGCAATTTGCCAGTGGTGTTCTTCTTTTCGCCCATGGGGCTTCTGGACTTCAGGAGAGTTCCCGGATCAGTGCGCGCCGCGCTCCACGCGGGCAAGGTTCCGCAGAAAAGCGTGGTCACGACAGCGAAAGCCAGCGTTATCCAAAAAATTGTTTTGTCCGGATGCACGGCGATAGCTTCACCCATCATAGGATCGCGGAAGAAACGGAGGAGCTGGTCGCTGCCATACCAGGCACCGAAGGCACCCAGCACACTACCGATGAGCGCGATGACGAAGCTCTCCGTCAAATACTGCACGACCAGTCGGGTGGAGGATGCGCCGACGGCGGTTCTAACCGCAAACTCTTGATGACGAGCCGCTACGCGAGACAGCATCAGGCCACCGATATTCACGCAGCACAGCAACAAAACGATACCGACCAGCCCCTGCATTAGGTAGAGGGGTTTGGCGTACGTATGGGTCAGGTAATTTGGCAGGCCGGTTCGCGCAGAACTCGCGACCAGATAGGCTTTCGCGAAGAAAGGCTGCTGCATCAGGCGGGGAGGAATGAAGCGTTCCAGCAGCCCTTTCTGTAATTGTTTTAGTTCGGAGTTCGCGCGCGCAAGGTTCACGTCCGGCTTTAGCCTGCCAATGACGGAGACACCAAAAAGGTTTTCCCCCTTTTCCTCCATCAAATCCGGAATCTTTGTGGCGAGGGGTTCGAAGCACAGCGAGAAATACATCTTCACCTGCATGCCGGGCCACACGCCCTGAAATCCCTGCGGAGCGACACCCACGATGGTGACGGGAACATCGGTGGCCGTGATTTTTTTTCCGATGATGTCTTCCGCGCCTCCGTAGTATTCCTTCCAGAAGCCGTAGCTGAGCACGACGGGCCAGCCGGTCGGAGGACCGCCTGGAACATCATCGAAAGGCTCAATTAGCCTGCCGCGGTACGGTTGAAGGCCCAGGAGTCCGAAGGCATTTCCGCTCACCATCGCGGCCGTGTACCTTTGGATGAGCCCCTGTTTATCCCGCAACTGGACTTCGGACGCGTCCCAGGCAGAGAGTTCACGAAAGGAAGTTTGCTCTTCGCGGAACGCTTCGTACATGTGATAGGTCATCTGCGACCCATCCTGGTCGTCTGGCTGGGCTGAGGAGGCAACCCCGAGACGAACGAGCTGACCAGGATTCGAGGTAGGCAAGCTGCGCAGCACGAGGCCGTAGAGTAGAGTGAAGATCGCGGTGTTTGCGCCGATTCCAAGCGCAAGGGTCAGGACTGCGGCTAGCGTCAGGACGCGATTTTTGTTGAGCATGCGGATGCCGAAGCGCAGATCGATGAAGAGATCTTCGAGCCACTTCCAACCCCAGGCTTCACGGCCGGCCTGCTTCAGGCCGGCCACATTGCCAAACTCCTTGTGCGCCTTGGCCTGTGCCTTTTCGCGCGGCATGCCTTCGGCGACCAATTCCTCAACTCTCTGTTCCAACTGAAAAGCGATTTCTTCGTCTAGGTCAGTGTAGGGACGTTTGCGGGAGAAAAACCGATTGAGCCAAGTCATGGTTCCTCCGGAGCCAGAACCCGCTGGATGCCGACCAGCATGCGTTCGAAACTGGAAACCTGAGTTTGCAGGTGCCTGCCGCCGGCAGGGGTGAAGCGATAGACACGGATGCGGCGGTTCGCGGAGGAGACGGCCCACTTTACTTTCTCGGCTCTCAAGAGGCGTTGCAGCGCGGGATAGAGGGAGGCTTCTTCAATCTGCAGGACATCGTTGGAGGTGCGCTTGATATGCTGGGCCAAGGCGTAGCCGTGGAGCGGCTGACGCTTAAGCGTTTGGAGAATCATCATTTCCAGGGTGCCGGAAAAAAGATCGCGCTCCGCGTTTTCAGTTCGCTTGACCAAGGCAAGCCTCCGACATAGTTGTAAAGGCCAGGCTAGAGCAAAATAGTATTAACGAAGAGCGGTGACAAAAGGTTTCAACGTACGACAGGCATGCGTCTCGGGTTAAACGACGAAGCCGAGCGGTACGCCGACTAGGCAGACTTTCCCTAATGGATAGTGCTTGCATAACAATGTCGGCTCCTCGACTCGAGTAAACCGTGGTTGCTTAAGTCATGAGGAACTCGGGAGAAAGGAGCCGAACGTGATAATTATAGGCGTAGATTACCACCCGAGCTTTCAGACGATTACTTTTTTGTGGGAGCGACTGGTGAATATGCTGAACAAGAACTGAACCACAGTGATGGACAAGCAGAGAAATTCTATCGCTGAAGCAACGAGGAATCCGCGTGCGTGTAGGCATGGAGGCTACCGGATATTCACGCTGGTTCGAGCGACTTCTTGCAGGGCTAGGGTTCGAAGTATGGATGGGCGATCGAGCGGAGATCAAAGCCAGGCGAGTGAAAAAGCGGAAGACTGACCGTGACGACGCCCGGGCTCGAACGGCTGCTCGCGGGCAGCCGCGAGGAGAACGAGACGCAGTTCACTTCTTCGCGCTTCTTGGAGACGTTGGGGCGTCTGGGCATCATGCAACGGCGGATCGCGTACCATCATCCCGAAGGCAACAGCTACACCCGCACCCACATCGCGGAGTAAAAAATCGCACTCCGCACGAGGCATTCTTGGCTTTTGCAGTTCTAACTAAAAACCAGGCCCTGAACGTCCAAATTAGCGGGGTGCCCTACACTCTTCGTAGATCCATTTCGTGACGGCGCTTTCGGATTCTGAAGCAAGACAAGCTGCGTGGTTGATCGTTGTCAACCATGGTTCTATCTGAGGCTCGAGGCCTATAGCTTTTTCTGGTTATCCGAGGGGGCATATAGTTAATCAAGAGACTCGCGGTGCTCGAAGCACACTCTCCGCCTAACGCGCTTATGGATACTCGCCCTCGAACCAAAGCGTCAGAAGAACCGAAGAGCCATCGCCAGAAATGAATCCAGCAAAGGACGGTCCTCAACTCAACGCTTAAGCTGCTTGTTGTTTCAGATGTTCTGCGTCGAAACGTACTCCTTTCTTCCAAACCAGCAAAATGATGGCGGCGAAACATCAAGCGACCGACGACAAGTTCAAGCCGATGGTTCGTGTTTTCAAAAATGCCCGCTCGAAGATGGTTCAGGACGGATTGATTGCTGAGGGTTCTGCCCCTTCTTATTTCATTGAAGGCTTGCTCTACAACGTGCCCGACGATCAGTTCGTCGGCGACTATCAGGACATCTTTCTAAATATATTGAATTGGCTTTATGCCACTCCGGATCGCAGTAAGTTCTTATGCGCGAATGAGCAATACTACCTACTATTTGACAACAGCCACAGTTGCTGGCCCACCGCGGACGGAAAGAATTTCATCGATGCTGCAATCAAGCTCTGGAATGAATGGGATTGACTCTAGGATTGCGGCTGATCATCGTTTTGTTTGAATCTATACGCTGAAACCGCTGATGGTCTGCGCGAGCGTAGCCAGGTCTAATGAGTCCCGGGGTGTAGCAATTTCCCCTCAGCGCGTATTACCCCAACGGCCAGTTGACGGGTTGCTCTGAATTGAGTAGCCTCGCTGAGTTTTGGCGTTCACCTCGGAGGGGAAAGGTTTACCCGGATGGATTCACAAAAAGGGCGAAAACTCAGCCGCCGCGAGTTCGCGCAACGTGCCGCGGCGTTTTCGGCCGCCGCTCCGCTGATCGGCAGCAGCATTTTGCCGATGCCGCAGATGCCTCCTCAGCAGCCTGACAATCTGCCGAAGCTTTCGCCCGAGGGCCAAGCCGAAGCGGATGCGCGCTACCAACAAATTCTGAGTCAGTATGGCCCGCGCTTTAACGACAGCGACAAAAATACCATTCGCACTTTGTGTGTTTTCCTTCAGCCGGCACTCGAAAAAGTGCGCGCTTACCCACTGACAAACGGCGACGCCCCCGCTCTATATCTGAAGCCCTTGGTCGAAAGAGAGAAAAAGTCCGCCACCGGTCCCGCTGCAGCGAAACCGCCGCAACCACATTCATCGAAGAAACCCTGACTGGAGCGAGGGAATGCTGAAAGACGCGGTGTTGTTCCAAACGGTAAGCGAATTGGCAAAGCAGATCGAGTCCAAACAGTTGTCCCCGGTGGAGCTGACGGAATCCTACCTGGCGCGCAGCGAGAAACTTGGTCCAAAACTAAATGCCTACGCCCGGCTGACGCCCGAGATCGCTTTGGACCAGGCTCGCGCCGCCGAAAAAGAAATTCACCGCGGCCACTATCGCGGGCCGCTTCACGGTATTCCCTACGCCGCCAAGGATCTCCTTTCCGTGAAAGGCCTTCCCACGACCTGGGGAGCAAAACCGTTCGCCGACCAGGTTTCTAATTACAACGCCACGGTCATCGAACACCTAAATCATTCCGGTGCCATCCTGATCGGCAAGGCCGCGATGATCGAACTGGCCGGCGGCATGGGCTACATGTACGCGTCAGCGTCGCTGCAAGGCGAAACGAAAAATCCCTGGGACACCTCTTGCTGGACTTGCGGCTCTTCTTCCGGATCCGGTGCAATCGTGGCGGCCGCGCTGGCCGGCTTCGCGATTGGGACCGAAACGTGGGGCTCCATCGTGTGTCCCGCTGCGTTCTGCGGGATTAGCGGCCACCGGCCCACCTACGGCCGAGTCAGCCGCTACGGCGCCATGGCGCTCGCCTATTCGATGGACAAAATCGGACCACTGGCCAGATCGGCCGAAGATTGCACACGCATCTTCGCGGCGATTGCCGGGCACGATCCGCTGGATCGCAGCATGCTGCCGGTAGACAAAGCAGCGTTTACGTATTCACCTGGCTCGGAGTTGAAATCGCGACCGCTGCGCGTCGGCTGGCTGACCAACGCCTGGAAAGAAAAAGACCTGGATCCGCAGGTCGTGAAACCGCTGCAAGCCGCGCGTGGCGATCTGCATCACAAATTTCCCGGCATGAAAGAAATAGCGCTTCCCGAAGGGCCTTGGGAAGACGCGGCGAACATCATCCTGCAATGCGAAGGCACCTCCGCGTTCGGTTCGCTCATCCGCTCCGGTGGAGTGAAGGACCTGACCGACCCAATGGGCCGCGTGGCCGGTTATGTGGGCCAAACCGTTTCCGGCTCGGACTACACTTCAGCGCTGCGCATCCGCGACATCCTGCAGAGAAAAATGAGCGATTTGTTCGAGGGTGTGGACGTGGTGGTGGCCGCGTCGCAGCCCGTTCCGGCAACGCCGCTGACTCTGAATCTATTCACAGGTCTTTCCTTCGCCGATCCGCTCGGGGCCATAGGAAATTTGTGCGGCTTGCCGGCAGTTTCTGTTCCGTGCGGCTTCACGGAGAAGAAACTTCCTGTGGGTATTCAATTTATTTCCCGCGCTTGCGACGATGCGGGAGCATTGCAGGCCGCGCGCTCCTTCCAACAAGCCACAACCTGGCACAAACGCCACCCGGCGCTCAGTTGAAACGTTGTTTTCTGTTCTGGGTTATTTTCGTTTTACTTTGCCGTTCAGAATTTCGCGCACGCCACGCAGGATCGTGCTCCTGCTGAATGGCTTGCTCAGCAACCGCACCGACGGGTCCGCGTCCGCCATCTCCGTGGCCGCGTGTTCGCTGTAGCCGGACATGAACACCACCGAAACGTAAGGCTGGTCCTTTCGTAAACGCTCCGCCAGTTGCTGCCCAGTCATTCCCGGCATCACCATGTCGGATACCAGCAGGTCGATCAGTCCGCGGTGCTTGTTCGCCAGTTCCAAAGCCTCCGCACCATCTTTCGCTTCGATCACGCGGTACCCACCGGACTCCAGAAATTCCCGCGCGATCTCTCGGACGTCCTGCTCATCCTCGGCCAGAAGAATCGTTTCGGTGCCGGTCGGCACTTCCGCGACAGGCTTTACGGAATCCACGTGATCTTCCGCCTGATCCAGTCGCGGCAGGTACATCTTGAACGATGTGCCCTTGCTCAATTCGCTGTAAACCCAGATGAATCCGCCGCTCTGCTTGACGATTCCGTAAACGGTCGCAAGTCCCAGTCCGGTTCCCTTTCCTTTTTCCTTGGTGGTGAAAAACGGTTCGAAGATGTGCGCTTGCGTCTCCGCATCCATGCCGGTGCCGCTGTCGCTGACCACCAACTGCACGTATGGGCCGGGTTTCATCAAGGGATGGCTCGCCGTGTATGTTCGGTCGAGTTCCACATTGGCCGTCTCAATTAGCAGCTTGCCGCCGTTTGGCATGGCATCCCGCGCGTTCACCGCCAGATTCATGATCACTTGTTCCATCTGGCTAGCGTCTGCGCGAATCGTTCCCAGACTCCGGTCCGAGCAAATCACCAATTCGATGTCTTCGCCGATAAGGCGAGGCAATAGCTTGCCCATTTCATCCACGATGGAATTGAGATTGATCACTTGCGGCTGCAACACCTGCAAGCGGCTGAACGCCAGCAATTGACGCGTCAGCGTCGCTGCGCGATCCGCGGACCGGTCGATTTGCTCGACCTTTCTCGCCACCGGATCGGTGGGTGGCATCACATTCAGCAAAAGTTCCGTGTGGCCCTTGATCACCATCAGCAGATTGTTGAAGTCGTGCGCGACACCGCCTGCCAACCGGCCGATCGCCTCCATCTTCTGCGCCTGCCGCAGCTGCACTTCCAGGTGTTTGCGCTCGCTGACGTCCTGCGCCACCACCAGACGCACACGCTTACCCGCGTACGTCAGTTCATGCGAGTTCAGTTCCACTTCGTAGATCTGCCCGTCCTTGCCCTGGTGCAACCAGAAACCATGCTCCTCGTATTCGGCTTCCAGTGTTTTGACGTAAGACCGCGCTTCTTCTCGCTGCGATTCCGGTCGAATGTCCAGAATCGTCATATTCGAAAATTCTTCCGCGCTGTAGCCGTACATGTTCACCGCGGCTTCATTCACGCGCAGGAATTTCAGCGTATCCAGGTCGAACAGCCATGTGGGCAGCGGATTCCGCTCAAACAGCAGCCGCAGCATCGATTCGCTTTTGCGAAGCTCTTCCTCGCTTCGCCGCCGTTCGATGGCTAACGCAATATGTCCGCCAACGGAATCCAGGAACTCCAGGTCGCGCTGGTCATAAGCATTCTCGTTTTGATAGTGCTGCACCACTAGAACGCCGATCGTCGCAGTGGGAGTCTTCAGCGGCACACCCAGCCACGCAGGCGACTGGGATCCAACCAGCTCCACTTCCGATTTCGCGGCAAGCTGGTCGAATGCCGACTGCGGAATCAGTCTTGCCACTCCAGTTCGAAAAACATATGCCGTGCAGCTGCGGTCAACTTTCTGCGGCGGTGGGGCAGTATCGTATTCGTCGGCAAAAAACGGAAAGCCAAAGGTGTCGTCCTCGGGATTGTGCAACGCTACAAAGCAATTCTCCGCGGGAATGACTCTTTTTAGCGCCTGATGGATGCCGCTCAACAACTGATCCAGGTTGCCGCTTTCGTTCAGAGCGTGCACCACGTCGGCAATCACCTGCCGTTCGGCCTCCATGCGTTGGAGTTCGGTAACATCCAGCCCGCGCAGCAGAACTCCTTCGATCCCTGCGTCGTCCAAACGATTCCGTCCGGCAAACTCCAGGCAGCGCCACGAACCATCGCCCGACCGCACCCGGCAGCGAAATGTAATCGTCGTGCCCGCTTGCGTTACGCATTGGCGAAATTTCTCGGCTGCTATCTCAACGTCGGACGGATGAAGCAAGGCCATCAGGTTGCGACCGAGTAACTCGTCCCCACCGTAGCTCAAAATGTTCTGGAAGCTGGCATTTGAGAACAGGATGGTGCCGTCCGGGTCGACGATGGAAATAGTCTCCCGAGAGGAATCGACAAGGGTAGCCAGTTGTTTGGGGCCCAGCGTCATTCCCGGGCCGCTAAGGGTTCGTTGTGCCATGAAATTGCCGCTTCGCGTGAACAGGGAAACGTTACCCTTCGCCGCGAGACTCCCGGAAGCCTCCGCAGGTTAAAGTGCAACGACTGGATTCAAGAACTGGATTGCGTCTTGGTTAATCATCCGACAGCCCGTTTGCGCCGTAAATAAGGAGTCTAGCCCAGGTTGCTAGAACCCGAACTGTCCGAACGTACAGGTTCGCTCAGTTCCGTAATTCCTGGTAGCAGGTTAGTCGGAAATCCACCCAGCTTTGACGAGCATTTCATGGGCAACATCGGTCGGCGAGCGATTCTCGGTGCTGATCGTGAAATCCTCTAGTCCGGCACGATCCACGATAACGTTTAATTCGGCGACACGAGCGACGAATCCCTGATGAAACAGACCTGATTCGCGCATCTTGACGCGCTGCTGCATCGTTTCGATGCTGGAGGCGAGACGGCACACGATCGTGCTTGCACTCGAAACGGCGCGATGGCACCGCTCTAGTTCAGAGCGGTCTTCCAGCGCACGCGCCAGCAAGAGCCGCTTGGCACCGTGGGAAGCGTAGTTTTCGCAGACCGACTGAAGATTACGGTACATCACGCCATCGTTCCCGGCTGCGGACGGAAGATGGGCAAGCCCGAGTGCGTCCAAGTCGATCGCCGCATGCGTTATATGGCGCAGCGCAAGGAGGTCCGACGCTTCGGCTAAGACTGTCGTCTTGCCGGCCCCCATGGTACCCGTAATGATGAGCAAAGATTCCGTGACCGCCCCCATCTGTTCAATCATGCCTGATTCACCCTGATCAGTGCACCTAAGGCTCAGCCTGACCACTACTCAGTTCCGCCGGACTTCGGAAGTTATGGCGCTCATGTTAATCTCCGTATCGCTCGGCCCGCCAGACGCTCTAGAAACACTCTGGCGAACGACACTGTCCCGTTCCCGCTCGGAGGAATCCCATCATGCACAGCATCTGGCAAGACATGTTCGTCGTTGGCCTTCCCATCTTGGAAAAGATCTTGCGGCCGATCCTGGTCTATTTCTTTCTGGTCGTGGTCTTGCGACTCTCTGGCAAGCGCGAGCTCGTGCAATTGAATCCCTTCGACCTGGTGGTTCTCTTAACTTTGTCGAACACAGTGCAGAACGCGATTATCGGCGAAGACAATTCCGTCACCGGTGGCATTATCGGCGCTACTTCCCTGCTGCTGACCAATTACCTGGTGGTTCGATTCCTGTACGGCCACAAGAATCTGGATCAACTCATTGAAGGCAAAGCCGACGTGCTGATCGAAAATGGAAAACTGCACGAGGAGAATTTGAAGCGCGAGTTGATCACCATGGCGCAACTGGAAGCGGCCGCGCGTAAGCAGGGCTTCGACGACCTGGGCGACGTGAACAAGTGCATCCTGGAGCCGGGCGGCACGCTGACGTTCATCGCCAGAAAGCCGGACACCGACTCCACGCGTCACCAGGAATTGTTGTCCGCCATGGAAAAACTACGGGAAGAGGTGACCATGCTTCGAAACTCTGCGCCTCCGACAACGGCATGACCGCGCGAGGCCCTTCGCGTTACTAACTTCAGTGCATCAAGAAACCGGTTACGGCGATCACCGATCCCACGATCCCCAGCACAATCCCCGAATACCAGAACAGCTTCTTCTTGGTCAGCAAAGTGAACGACGTGATGATCAACCCGATCTCCAGAAACACTTCTCCGCCGTCAAAGCGGTCGGCGCGCCGACTGGCTAGTGATCTTTCGTTCTCGAGCTCTTTGGCCTTGTCGCTGGTCTCTTCTTTTTCTTGGTTGTAACGTCCCACTTCCTTCAGATACCTTTCCTGCAACGTTGCGGCCTTTTCCTTGTCCACAGGAGTGAACGTGCCCAGCATGTCGGCAACCGCCTGCATCTCATGCAGGCGGATATTCCTGGCCTGAAACAGCGCCCATTGATCGGTCGCCTGGGTTTGCAGCAGGAGTTCCTCGGTATGCGCGCGGTGGCCGAGCAGCGTTACCAGCGCGACCAAAACCGCCAGAATGGACAACGTGGTCGTCACCGGTAGCGTCAGCGGATTCTCCTCGAACTCATGGTGCTGGCCGCCATGGCCTTCCAGGACTTCGTGCATGCTGGTTTTCTCCAGTAAGAAGGATCTGATCTATGCGGACGCTTGCTGGGTCGCTGTCTTTAAGGAATCCTCGGCTGCGGCAATCGTGCGCTCAATATCTTGATGCGTGTGCGCCGTCGATACAAAGCCCGCCTCGAACTGCGATGGCGCCAGGAGTATTCCCCGCTCTAGCATTTCGCGGAAGAATCGCGCGTACAGCTTAGTATCCGAGCGTTTGGCCCCCGCGTAGTTCGTAACCTGCTCGTGCGCGAAAAACAATGTGGAAAGCGATCCGATACTGTTCACCTGCGCGGGAATGCCGAGAGAAACGAGCGTCTTTTTCAATGCCGCCACCCACTTGCCTGCCAGCTCGTGAATACCTTCGTACAAGCCGGGCTTGTTCAGCTCCTTCAGAGTCGCAATTCCCGCGCGCATCGCCAGCGGATTGCCCGCCAGCGTTCCCGCTTGATAAACCGGACCGAGCGGCGCGACATTGTTCATTAACTCCGCACGGCCGCCGTAAGCGGCGACTGGCAAGCCTCCGCCAATAATCTTGCCCAGTGTGGTCAGGTCGCCCTGGACGCCGAATTTCTGTTGCGCGGTACCGTTGTGCAAACGGAATCCGGTGATTACTTCGTCCATGATCAGCAATGCGCCATTTCTTTGCGATATTTCGCGCAGGCCAGCCAAAAAACCTTCACCGGGCAGCACCACGCCCATGTTCGCCGCAACCGGCTCCACGATAATCGCTGCAATTTTTCCGGGGTGTTGTGCGAACACACGCTCCACCGCGCTCAAATCGTTGTACGGTACATTCAGTGTTAACGCCGCCAGCGCTTCGGGAACCCCTGGGCATTCCGCAATTCCCAACGTTGCCAATCCCGAGCCTGCCTGCGAAAGAAAACTATCCGCATGCCCGTGGTAGCAGCCCTCGAATTTCACAATGTAGTCGCGCTTCGTGAATCCGCGCGCCAACCGCACAGCGCTCATCGTGGCTTCCGTGCCGCTCGAAACGAAGCGAATCTTCTCCAGAAACGGCGCGGCCTTCTGAATCAGCGTCGCCAGTTCCACTTCCAGTTCCGTGGTCACTCCGAAACTCGTGCCGCGCTGCGCCTGATCGGCGATGGCCGCGCTAACTGCGGGAAATGCGTGGCCCAGGAGCATCGCGCCCCATGAGCAAACGTAATCCAGCAATTCATTCCCGTCTGCATCGTAGAGGTGTTGCCCGCTGCCGCGCTCAATAGCCAGCGGTTCGCCGCCGACGGAGCCGAACGCACGCACCGGGCTGTTCACGCCACCCACCAGG
>Ga0210384_10005433_pt1 | contig 13880 bp, 13 predicted proteins | sample IncBWH2MmetaG_FD_160574 | JGI IMG/M metagenome (GOLD analysis project Ga0210384, IMG submission 160574) | Forest soil microbial communities from Barre Woods Harvard Forest LTER site, Petersham, Massachusetts, United States - Inc-BW-H-2-M | ecosystem: Environmental > Terrestrial > Soil >...
GAAGGCGATGTCGCCGGAGGCCGATGCCTCGTACGGAAGCAAGTCCTGTTCCAACCGGCGGAGTTCGCCTTCTAAAAAAGCGAAATCAACCAGTGCCGCCATCAGATCCTTGCAACCATCGACGTCACCTTCAACCACCGCACCTTCAACAACCGCCCGGCCAGGACGCCATCGAATCGTGCCTTCATCCATCTGGACAACGAGCAGCGGTGGCATGTCGGGCTGATCTGGAGCGGCCAGCCAGCGGTCGATCGTACTTCGCACCTCAGAGGAGACGGGCGTAGATAGAAGGATCACGTATAGGTCGCCAGCCGCATCAGGCCAGGGCCTATCCGCTAGCAGACCGAGCTCGGCGGGTTGCCCGACTGCCACCATCGAGCGCGGCTGTGTGAACCGCCGGAAGATGCTTTCGCTCGCTCGCGCATCGCGTGCAAATCGAATATGGCTCACCCGCACAACCTGAGTGGACGTCGCCGCTGCCATCGTTGCCATATTAGACGGCGCCCCGCGCAAAAACTCGCTCGTGAACTAATTCCGGAATCTTTTTCAGGACGAAGTCCACGGCGATGCGTGCGGAATCGAGAACCCCATTGAGGGTCGAATCGAACAAGTAATCTCCAACCACGAGCAAACGGGGATTTCCCTCGGGTTCCGGCACGTGGCGGGAGACGGGCTCTATTGGCGGATTTCCTGAAGGTAATCCGCATACTGATCCGACCCAGCGGTGAACATGCCCTTCCAGGAGCCTCTCGCGGCCGCAGCGAAGACTAGACGGCAGAGATTCAAGCATTCGTTCGATCAGAGTGTCGTCATCGAAGTTGCTCAAGTTCAGCGCGGCCTCGCCAGCCACGAGCCATCCAAGCACCCCGAACCCAGCGTTGTAGCTTGGGGACGTTTCGTCATAAACACAGCAACCCCCGAACGCATCGAGCATGAAGTACGACTCGTTGATCCGTTCGCGCCAGAACGCCTCCTTAAAGAGCATGCTGACGCGGAGATAGTGTGCTGGATAGTCGTATCGCACGTGATGGGCGTGCATGGCTTTGGACAATGTTTCACCGCGCCACTCAATTGCGGGAATCCAGTTGTTGGGCAGCGCCACGATCACGATATCGAACTCCTCGCTTAGAATTTCATCGCAGCATCGCGACCGCACGCGGTACGTCCCTTGCCGCCCATTTTCGACGCTGGTCACCCGATGACCAAGCAAAACTCGCCCCGAAAGATGCTCCGCCAGTTTCTTGGTGAGGAAGTCGATGCCGCCTTCGATCATGTAGAGACGTACGTACGACGGCTCACTCATGAGGAAATTATGAAGTCCGTAAAGCGCGGTGGTCTGGTGCGGCTCGGTGGCCAGGTCACTGTGAACGGCCACTCGGATGTACCTTCGCGCGGATTCGTCCGGTACGGACGCCAGAAGTTCGTGGAAACTCTGGCGGGCAAGCCGGTCCTGGCTATTCTCCTTCCAATCCATTTCGTAGTAATCGCGGGGACTGATGAGCGATTTTGCGCGCCGCCGGAAATCCTCTAAAGCACCCAGCGCTTTCTGACCTAAGCAGCGGCGGATATCGTCGTCCGTCTGTAGAAGCTGGTCATCCAGAACAACGGTTCTGCCAGCCAGGAGTCGAATAGTGAGCCCCAATTCGCGAACCAGCTCGCGCAACGGGTCTGGTCCGACCATCGAGTAGTCGTACAGTTCGGCGGTGCCCGCCTCGTAAGTAACCGGAGCGTGATCGAATCGGGAGGTAAAGATCTTTCCGCCGAGCCGGTCTGTTGCTTCGAAGAGCGTAATGTCGACCGCCGCGTCGTGCCGCGTTAAGAGGTAGGCAGTCATCAGCCCGGCTGGGCCGCCGCCCATGATCGCGATCCGCATAGGTCACCACCACAGCAACCTAGTGGGGCACGGGTTCAGAAACTCTCAGGCCGTCCACCAACCCTTTTAGACGCGGGCTGCACTATATAATAGTGTTTCCATGTTCTTTCGCAATGAAAAGCCGAAAGTACCCACGTTTGAGGAGCGCATCGCCAAACTGAAGCAGTTCGGATTCGACATCGCGTTCGAATCCACCGGCCGTTCCCGCGTGACTCGAGACGGATGCGGCGCGGTGATTGAGGACCTGGGCGGCGGCAAGGTGGCGATCGGCAAACCCGGCCTTCTGCTGGGCACCGAAATCGCCGAGCTGGTGAACGCTGGATACCAAATGTTTCTGCGCACGCCTTCGGGCCGTGAAGCTCCGGCGCTGGCCTCCCATTTGAAGACGCTGCACGCCTTCGACGAGGATCTGCGGGAAGGACTCGGCCTGACCAGCCTCTACAATCTCTCGCTCGGCACCACTTCCGACGCGCATATGTATGATCGCGTCACCGATCGTGATCAAGGTCCCCATTCCCACCCCTGGGACAAGTGAGTTCGCCGGAGAACAAGCGCGGGTGCACAGTCACTGGCGGCGCATCACACTCGGTCTGATTCTGTTCGGCATCGCCTTCGGATATGTGGAAGCCGCGGTGGTCGTTTATCTCCGCACCATCCATGAGCCGGTGCGTGAACTCGTGCATCCTGGTACTTCACCGGCGGAGATTTTCCCGTTGCTGACATTGGATGAGCTGCGCACAGCCGCGCCGGAACAGGCGAGGCTCGTAAGAGTGGAAGTGGTTCGCGAGGCGGCGACGCTGCTGATGCTCGCGGGCGTGGCCTTAGTGGCGGTGGACCGCCGGATGTGGCTCTCGGCTTTCGCGGTTGGCTTCGGCGTGTGGGACATCTTCTACTACGTCTTCCTTAGGCTGCTGATCGGATGGCCGGCGTCCTTGTTCACTTGGGATGTCTTGTTTCTGATCCCCGCGCCGTGGGCGGCGCCCGTGCTTGCGCCGTTGATCGTGTCCGTATCGCTGGTCGCGGCGGGGATGTTGGCTCTTAGGCGCGCTGTACATCTTAAACGGCGGCATTGGGCGGGCATCGGCTGCGGCGCAGTTGCGATCCTGCTATCTTTCTTGTGGGATTCCCCCAACGTCCTGGCAGGCGGCTTCCCGCATCCCTTTTTCTGGGGACTGTTCGCCGCGGGCGAGGCGGTTGGGTTCGGTTCCTTTCTGATCGCGCTGAGAAACGAATAAATGGGCGAAACGAATAAATGGGGCTGACGATCATCCAAGCTGGAGAACCGGTCTTGCGCCAAGTGTCCCGTGCGCTGACAGCCGCGGAAATTGTCCTGCCCGCGACGCAGCAGTTGATCGAGGACATGCGCGAAACCATGCGCAAGGCGCCCGGCGTGGGCCTCGCGGCGCCGCAGATCGGATTGCCGCTCCAACTCGCGGTGATCGAGGATCGCCCCGAATACTTGAAGGATGTCACCCCGGAGCGTTTGGCGGAGCGTGAACGCAAACCGGTGCCGTTCTTCGTGCTTATCAACCCGCGCATCGTTCAACATTCCAAGGACACCGCGGAATTTTATGAAGGTTGCCTGAGTCTGCCCGGCTGGAGCGCCCTGGTCCAACGAGCTCGAGGCGTGACGGTCGAATATACCGACGAACACGCCCAGCCAAAGCACATCGAAGCGCGCGGATGGCTCGCCCGCATCCTTCAACATGAAATCGATCACCTGCAGGGGCGGCTCTACATTGACCATATGGAGACGCGCTCCTTGACAACCCTGGATAATCTAAACCGGTATTGGAAGGATCTGCCCATCCAGACCGTGCGCCGGCAACTTGGCTTGAATACCCGATGATATTGAGGTGAGACTTATGCGAACCGTCCTGTGCCTGATGATTTCGCTCGCCGCGTGGGGACAGACCAAGCCCGACGTGGTCAAATCGGAGGCGGTCAAGCCGGATGCCGTCAAGCCGGATGCCGTCAAGCCGGATGCCGTCAAGCCGGATGCCGTGGGTCCGGTGGCAGATCCGCTGGAGACGCGCGCCGGAAAGCTGCTCGCCGAGGGTGTTGCGGATAAAAATCCGGACGTCCGCAAACAAGCTGCCCAATCCTTGGGACTCGTGACCACTCGGGAGCCGTATATTTCTATGCTGAAAGGGATGCTCGACGATAAAGACGTCGAAGTTCGGATTGCCACGGTCACAAGCTTGGGCGACCTGCGGAACAAGGACACGCTGCCCGTGCTCGAAAAGGCCCTGGACGACATCGCGCCCGAGGTGAGTTTCGCGGCGGCCAAAGCGCTCTGGACGGTGGACGATCCCGAAGGCAAGAGAGCGCTTCTGGCCGTTCTGGGCGGAGAAAGCAAGACCTCCTCCGGCTTTCTCACCAAGCAGAAAAGGGACACGCTGCGGATGTTCCATACTCCCAAACCGCTGTTCATGTTTGCGATGAAACAGGGGATCGGCATGGCGCCCGTGCCGGGACTGGGCGAAGGCGTTTCGTCGATCCAAGGCATTCTGTCGGACGCCAGTATTTCCGGGCGCGCGACTGCGGCGCTGCTTCTGGGACGCGACAAAGATCCCGACGTGCTGCCGGCGCTTCGAGATGCGCTTTCGGACAAGGACCCGTCGGTGCGTGCGGCGGCCGCGCATTCGATCGCGGTGCGCAACGACCCAGCGCTCCGCAACGACCTGACTCCGCTTTTGGACGACAAGAGGGAGGCGGTGCGGCTGCGCGCGGCGGCCGGCTATCTCCGGCTGGCGTATGTGAAGGCGCAGGACGAGTCCCTCAAGGCGCGCGTCCGTCTTAAAGCCGATTCTTCCTCTAAAGCGCTCGTTCCCGCCGGAAAAGGGAAGTGACGCGATGACGCTTTGGCAGCAGCGCGAAGGGCAGACCATCGATGGCGTCTTTCCGTTACTCCGTTACTTGGGCGGGGGCGCGGGCAGTGCCGTCTACCTCACCGAATACAACGAAACGAACCCACGGCGCGCAGCTATCAAGCTGATTCCAACTAAGGCGGTCGAGACCGAACGCCAGCTTTCCGGGTGGGAAGCCGCCTCCACGTTGTCGCATCCTCATCTGCTCCAGATTTTCGCCGGCGGGGAATGCCAGATGGAGGAAGAGAGCTGCGTTTACGTCGTGACGGAGTGCGCCGACGAGAACCTGTCGCAGGTGCTGAGCGACCGCGTTCTGACGCCGGAGGAGGCGCGCGAGATGCTCGGGCCGGTGGTGGATGCGCTCGGCTATCTGCATGCAAAGGGTTTCGTGCATGGCCGCCTGACGCCTTCCAACATCATGGCGGTGGGCGAGCAAGTCAAAATCTCGAGCGACACAGCTCAAGGCGGCGGCGCCCCGGCCGATGATGTGTGGTCATTGGGCGTCGTGTTGCGCGAGGCGCTGACTCCACGCGTGCCCGGCCAGGATGCGGCGGAGTTACCCGAGCCATTTGCGGAGATCGTCCGCCATAGCCTGGATCCCAATCCGCAAAGCCGATGGACCATCCCTGAGATTTCGGCTCGCCTCGGCGGAAGGCAATCCCCAGCCGCTGCGCCACCCTCCGCGGCCGCCAAGAAAGCCTCCTCGCGCTGGCCGATCGCCGCAATCGCGGCCGGAGCCGCGATGGTTGCGCTGGGGGCATGGCTCATGCGGGCTCCTCGGACTGCCCCGGCGGCTGCGGTCGCCCGTGTTCAGCCGGTCGAAAACGTTCAGCCGGTCGAAAACGTTCAGCCGGTCGAGAAGCCTAAGGCGGTGAGCCCCGCGGCGAAGACGCCGGCCCGCGGCGGAATCCTGAGTCAAGTTTTACCCGACGTTCCGTCGAAGGCACGAAACACAATTAGGGGAAAGGTGACCGTGAACGTGAAAGTTGGTGTGGACCCGTCGGGAACCGTGCAGAGTGCCACGGTCGAGCCTCCGCGCTCGAGCAGGTATCTTTCGGATTTGACGGCCGCAGCCGCCCGGCGCTGGAAATTTGAGCCGGCAGATGCTCCGCAAGAATGGCTCCTCCGATTTCAATTATTTCGCGACCGGACGACGGTCTCGCCAGTGCGCGTTGGATCGAAGTAGTTTCACGCGCTCACCCCGCCGAACAGAGCGTATCATAAGTTTAAAGATGGTTTTCAAAGTTTAAAGATGGTTTTCAAGACGCCGACTCACACTCGCAGGAGTTTTTTCCTTCTCGCAACCGGGGGCCTGTTGGCCGCCCAGGACCGTCCCAATCGCGAGTTGCTGGTGCGCTCGGTCCGGCCCGAGGACCTGGAAATGCAGCTCTCTGGATTTGCGGATTACCTCACCCCTAACGACCAGTTCTTCGTGCGGACTCACGTCTATGTTCCGGCGGTTAGCCTGAACGATTGGCGGCTGACTGTCGACGGAGAAATAGCTTCTCCACTTTCACTTACGCTGAATAACCTCAAGCAACTGCCGAGCATAGAATTGGTGGCTGTGCTCGAATGCGCCGGAAACGGGCGCGGGTTTTATGAGCCGTCCGTACCGGGAATGCAGTGGACCAACGGAGCGGTCGGCAACGCGCGCTGGCGGGGCGTGCGGCTGGCCGACGTGCTCAAGAAAGCCGGTGTCAAGGATTCGGCGAAGGAGATTCTTTTCGATGGCGCGGATGTGCCGCTCGGCGCCATGCCGGATTTTCAGCGTTCGATTCCTATGAGGAAGGCGCTTGACCCGGATACGCTGCTGGCCTACGAGATGAACGGCGAGGCGCTGCCCGTGAAGCACGGGTTTCCGCTGCGCGTCGTGGCTCCGGGATGGGCGGGCGACTCCTGGGCGAAATGGGTGACCTCCATTCGGGTGCTCGACAGGGAAGCCGACGGCTTCTGGATGAAAGGCGCCTACCGGCACCCGGGCAAACCAGTCGCGCCCGGAACGGCTGTGCCGCCCGAGCAGATGCAGCCCGTGACCAGCCTGCGCGTGAAAAGCGTGATCGGATCGCCGCTCGATGGCGCGACGGTGCCGCCCGGCGGCGCAGCGGCAATTCGCGGCGTGGCCTGGAGTGGAGACGGAGGCGCGGTGACGGCCGTAGAGGTGAGCGTCGACGGCGGCCGGTCATGGCAGCCTGCTCGTTTGGGGAGCGACCGATCGCGATTCGGGTGGCGGCGGTGGGAGCTGGCGTGGACACCGCAACCGGGTTATTACTCGATCATGGCCCGGGCCCGCGACGCCAGCGGCGACACGCAGCCCTTGGCGCAGGAGTGGAATCCGGCGGGCTACCTATGGAACGTCGTCCCGCACGTGCATGTGAACGTGGGGCCGGGGCCGGCCAGCGCACCTATCTCCTTTTCGGCGACGATCACTCCCTCGGCGCCAGCCGCGCTCAAGACGGCGTGCCTGGTCTGCCACGAAGAAGACCTCATGCGCATGCAGCGCCTCACGCCCGCGCAGTGGGATCGCGAAGTGAACAAGATGACCGGCTGGGGCGCACGGGTCAACCCCGAGGATCGCGAAGCCATTCTGCAATACTTGTCCACCCAATACGGCCCGCGCCATTGATTCGCCGCGCGGCTAGGGGTCTGGTGGTCTTAAGCGTGAACGAGCGGCCGCCGGTTCACCAGCAACCAGTAAAATCCCGCGGCCTTGACGGTCTGCTGGAACTGAGCGGAGTCCACCGGCTTCTGGATGTAGCTGTTAACTCCAAGCTTGTAAGTCTCAACAATATCCCGTTGTTCCGCGGACGAGGTCAATACGACTACTGGAACCCCTCGCGTCTCCGGCCTGGCCCTGATCTCCCGGAGCACTTCCAGTCCGTCGACCTTGGGTAACTTTAAATCCAATAAGATCAGCTTTGGCTGCGCATCTATCGACCGGCCGCTGAACGCTCCCCGGCAGAACAAGAAGTCCAGCGCTTCCTCTCCGTCGCGAGCCACTTCTATGCGATTGTTCACGCTATCGCTTTGGAGAGCGCGCAAGGTCATCTCCAGATCAATCGGATCGTCCTCAACCACCAGAATCGCTATCTCTTCATGTTCCCTTATCATGGCTATTTCCCCTCTGCCCGTTAGAATCGGCCGTTTGCCGTCCGTTGTTCTGGGACGCGAGGCTGAAAAAAAAGGTCGCGCCCTTATCGAGCTCCGCTTCGGCCCAGATTCGCCCGCCGTGTTTGTGAATGATTCGCTGAACGGTGGCGAGTCCCACGCCTGTTCCTTCGAAATCCTCCCGGCGGTGCAGGCGCTGGAAGACGCCAAACAGGTTGCTTGCATATTTCATATTGAAGCCCACGCCGTTGTCGCGTACGAAGTTGACGAGCTGGCCTTCTACGGGCATCTGCCCAATCTCGATCACCGCTGGGTTGCGGGGACGAGAATACTTGGCGGCGTTGGAGAGCAGGTTATAAAACACCTGCCTCATCAATCCGGGGTCGCACTCGACAAAGGGTAAATCACCGACCTGCCAATGAATGTCACGGCCCTCCGTTTCGGCCGTCAAATCCCGCAGAACTTCTTGTACCAGGGAATTCAGGCCCGTCACCTGGAAGTGCGGCTCCTGGCGGCCGACGCGCGCGAGGCTCAATAAATCGTCGATCAAACGCCCCATTCGTTGAGTGCCTTCGACGATGTGATTCAGATGCTTCTTGACTTCAGGCAGAAGTTGCGGGCCGAGGGATTCCATCAGTATGTCGGAAAAGCCTTGGATGTGGCGCAGTGGCGCACGCAGATCGTGAGCCACCGAATAAGTAAATGCCTCCAACTCCTTATTGGTAGCATCCAGTTCCGCGGTACGCTGCGTTACGCGCTGCTCCAACTGCTGTTGAGATGTTTGCAGGGCCGTGTCTCGCGTCTGAATTTGAACCAACATCTCATTGAAGGATTCGATCAGAAGCCCCACTTCGTCATGGTTGTCGGTGGTGGGGGCGCGAACCGAGTACTCTTTGTTTCGGGAAACGATCCTCGCGGTCTCGGCCAACTTCAGGAGCGGTTGGGTAGAGGTTCGCTGCAACATTGTCGACAACAGGAACGCCACCATCCATGAAAGAGACAGTACGGCGGCAACGATACCGGCGTAGCGCACTAGACGGTCGTTCATCTCTCGCAAATCGGACCGGATGTAGACCGTGCCGAGCACTTTTCCTTGAAACACGATCGAGCGGACCAGCATGAGTTCATTGCCAGTGAACCAGTGTTCCTCCGTTTGGCCCGCCGGCATGGGGGGCAGTGGCAGGGGGCGGCCGCCCGCGCCGCGCCAATACATCGCCAGAGCCTCGCCCGCGAGCGGGTAGATTCCACCGGACAAGATCGCGGGGGCGGCCTTCAACGCCGAAAGAGTCTTTTCGGCCGACGGGGCGTCGTTGAACAGCAAAGCCGATGCGCTATTTGCTCCCACGATCTGGGCTTGCACCGACAGATTCCGCACCATGGTTGTCCGAAACGTGGTCAGCTCGTAGGCGCCAAATGCCGCACAAGCCAAGAGCAGAGTGACGCCGCTGACCAGCATATTCATCACGGTCAGCTTTTGCTTGATCGAGTAGTCTCGAATTTTGCGCATACCGGCGGTCCCCGGCTAGGGGTTCCTTCTCACAGTGGCAGCCAACTTCAGCAATTCAGAACTCAGCGTAAGCCCGGGGAGCGCGGTGGCCGCCAGGTTGACCTCGAAACGAACTTTGTTGCCGTCCAAGACAAACTGAACGATGCCGCCGCGCTGGGCGAACTCGCGCATGTCGCTGACGGTTAAAATACTCGACATCTTGAGAGCGGCCAGGATTTCCTTCCATTGACTATCCTCGGAAGAACTGATAAACAGGACGCGGCAATCCAGCGCGTCCTGCGGCTTTGAGATTCTCTTCGCCGCCAGTGGGATCCGGTTGATGGTTTCGCCGGCCACGGCGGCATCGAGAGCCGCGCCAAAGGGGTCCTGGCCGAGAACGCATATGTTGAACGATTCGCTCTTGGCGAGGCGAGCAGGCCATGCGACAAATTTGGAAAAGTTGGCCAGGTAGGCAGCCTTCACCTGATATTCGGTCGCTTTCGAAGCCTGCGCCGAAAGGTTGGAGGCAACAGCGATAAGTACGAGGGCTGCGTGGGCGAACTGGGCGCGGCGGCCCAGAGGGCGCACCCTGGGGCGCTTAATACGGTTTATTGCCGCCATGTGATCGCTCCGTAGATGCTGCGCTTGATTGCCACCAGCGTTCTTGGATCTCCACCGTACTCGACATGGTGCGGCTGCAGCAGGTTTTGTCCGACTACAGCGAAGTCGAAGCGGCGGACACGACGCCAGCTCAGCCGGACGTCCGCCGTCCCGTAGCTCGGGACGAGTTGCGCCGGCAGTGCGCTGACGTAACGGTAAATTTGACTGAATTCCAGGCTTCCGGGTAGATCCAGGGAAGATTGGACTGTCACCTCGTGATGGGGGCTCGATCCTTCGGTGGAACGGACCGTAGAAACATCTCGGCTGCCCGGTTTTACCTTCAGGTCCATGTGGAGATAGGAGTAGGAGCCATTCAAGCGCCACCTGGCTAGCGGTCTCCAGTCCGGCGCGATCTCAAACCCGGAGGTGGATCCATATAAGCCGTTGCCGGGAACAAACGGGATCACGATGTACTGGGGCGTTGCAGATGTTTCAACGAAAGGAGAGCCGATCTCAGCGCTCAGCAGGTTGTTGTAGCGGTTATGAAAGGCCGCAATGTCCACGGAGAGCTTGGAGAAGAGCAGGGTCCGGTATCCGGTTTCGTAACCCAGCAGAGTTTCCGGGACGAACCTTCCATTGTCAGCAAAGCGTCCAACGATGAGCGGACTGGCCGACAGCAATGCGGTGACCGTAACAGTCTCCTCGATGTCGGAGGGCGTACGCAGCGCGCGGGTGACGGATGCCCACCAGGTCTGGCGCCCGCCCGAAGTCCACAGCAGTTGCGCGGACGGCTCGACGCCGAAGCCGGAAAAGTCGGTATGCACCAACTTGGAACCGAGCGTGAGCCACAGCCCCTTCTCCTCGCCGAGAAGTCGAATGTCATCCTGCACGAACGCGCTGTACAGCTTGTCGGTTCGATTCGCCGGGTTGAATACCAAGATGGGTATCACTGGCGGAGTCCGGCCATCGCTGAATCGGCCCCCTGCGCCCCACCGCAACTCGTGGCGCCGCGCCAGTGTCTTATGATGCAAAAAGTCAATATCGAAGGTGTCGCGCATCTCCGCGAAGTTGGCCTCATACCGGCTGGTCCGGTCGTAGTAGATTTGCAACTGGAGATCGGAGCCATCTTTGAGAACATGGCGCCATTGGCCGAGCAGATTCCCTCCCGAAAGCTCGGCATCCTGCTGAACAGTGACCGTCGGTACCGTGGGGCCCGTCGCGACGGAAACGCTTTCCCCCATTGCGCCCTTGTAAAGATCGCCTTGCAGCGTCAGCGTGTCGGAACCCTTCAGTTCCCAATCCATCCGGAAACCGCCCTGTCCCATTTGGAAGCCGTCGAAGTTCTGGCGGTCGGGATGAAACTCCGGGCCTCGGTCGAAAGCTTTTCCATACACACGATAATCAAAGTTTGCGCCGTTTCCGCCTCCATAACGGAAATCCCCGAAGCGTTGTTCATTTCCACCGCCGGTGGAGACCAGCCCGCCGCGGGTATCCTTCGCCTTCTTGGTGATGATATTGATCACGCCATTGACGGCGTTCGGTCCCCAGATGGTTGCGCCCGGACCACGGATGACTTCGATCCGCTCCACGTCCTCCATCAGCGTGTCCTGGACTTCCCAAAATACGCCGGCATACAGCGGCGAGTAAACAGTCCGGCCGTCGATGACCACCAGCACCGACCGGCTCAGCCTGCTTGCGAATCCGCGTATGCCGATGGACCATTTGCCGCCGTCAATACGCGCAACTTCAATTCCCGGCACCAGACGGAGCGCCTCCGGGATACTGGTGGCGCCGGACCGCCGGATGTCGCCTTGCGTGAGCACGTAGATCGCACCGGGGGTTCGCGAAACCTTCACCGGTTGTTTGGACGACGTTGTCACCTCGATGTTCCCGAGTTGTTCCAAACTCAGGCCCTTAAGGTCTTGGTTTGGAGCCTGGCCGCCATCATCCCCGTTGATCAGGCCGGCGAGTGACAGGAGAAGCAGAGTGATCTTTAGAATTGTACGGGCGAATCGATCTCCGCCGGGAGGAACAATAAGGCATCCACCGCCGAGACGCTCCAAAAGTGCCTTCATTCCCGTTGAGAATAAGGTCATGTGCAGCGGCACCCGTTTTTCGTTTCAATGATGTGGGGTTGCCTGAATGACCTTATCGATCAGCGGGATGCCTCCTTTAGGATTTATTGAGAATCCACCAAGGGCAGTCGGTCAAACCCGAGGATCCTGCGATATCTATCCACGCAGTACGGCCCGCGCCGTTAACAAAACGCGAAACTTCACGGTAGGGAATATGATCCTACTAATGGAGGATTTCGCATCATGAGACCCTATCGTGCATTGAGTATCGCGGCGTTTTTGGCGCTTGTGACCACCGGAGGCGCATGGGGACAAGCCGACCGGCCGCCGTCCCAGCGCGGCCAACAGAGGCTTGAAAAGGAAGTCCGGCACGAGCTGGTGCTGCTGCCCTTCTACGGAGTGTTTGATAACCTGGCGTTCAAGGTTGAGGGCGGCAAGGTGACGCTCCTGGGGCAGGTGGCCCAGCCGGTCCTTAAGACGGATGCCGAGCGCGCCGTGAAGGGAATCGAAGGCGTGGAAAGCGTCGACAATCGGATCGAAGTGCTTCCTCTCTCGCCCAACGACGACCGCATCCGCCGGGCTGTCTACAACGCCATTTACGGAACCGCCGGGCTGGACCGCTACGGGCTGCAGGCCGTCCCACCGATTCACATTATCGTGAAGAACGGAAACGTGGCGCTGGAGGGCGTGGTCGCCACCGAAGCCGACAAAAACCTGGCGGGTATCAAAGCCAAAGGCGTGTCAGGCGTGTTCTCGGTGATGAACAACCTGCGGACTGAGAAGGGGTAGGCCACAACGTCACTTCATCAATGAACCCCTGGAGTTCCTCCCAAATCAATAGCCCGGAGGGGTGTAAGGTGGTGGCGGCATGGGCGGTCCGGGAGCCCCCGCGGCCCAGTCCCAGCCGACCAGCGGCAGAATCGAACTGAGCGCCGATGTACCGAACCGCAGGCCCAGGACGTTCATCTGCGTTCCGCTGGTGGAAATCTCGACGGTTCCGCGTTTCCCCACGGTGGTCGGATATCGCGTAGCGAACACAAAACTCTGATGGCCCAGCGGCGGTAAGGTGATGCTGTTGTCGGTGACAAACGGGTTACCCGATTCGTCCTTAAACATCAAGGTAATTGTCGCGGCAGTCGAGAGCGGGTTCACCATGGCAAACCCATTCGCAATGCTGCCGGTATTATCGAAGATCAACGAGAAGCGGTAGCTCCCGCCGGTATCGAGCGGAACCATCGCCTCCGATCCAATCCATGGAGCGACAGAAATTCGGAAGAGCGCGGAGCCACCGATGGTTCCGCTGGTAATCAACAGAGCCCATCCCTGCGATACCGTCAGACTCACCCCGGCGGTCGAGATCGTACGTGATCCGTGGCCCGGCAACGTGCCCGTGAAGGAACTGGCCGTCCCCGCATCTGTTGTCAACGTCAGCAGCCCGCCCGCGTCATTGTACAGAACCAGCGTATAGGAGGCCGGCGCGTCCTCCATATTAACGAGCGTGATGACGGTCTGATTGCCTCCTCCATCGGCGAGGTGCGTAAACACACCGCCGCCGGCGGCGATGGTGTCCGCAAAAAGGCTCGGAGCAAACACAGCAAATAGAAGAAAGCGTTTCATATTCTCCTCACAAATTAACCCTCTATACTCGCGAGTATACAGGGACAAATCGAGCTCGACGCTTATTTAACTAAAGTTTCACAACCAATTTACAAAGGGGTGATGATTGGGATGGTTGGGATGGTTGGGCGAAGAAGGAAGAAGGGAAGGCATGGAGCCGATCGAAATCGGCACAGTATCTCTCTATTCCTAAGCGGGTCTTCCGCCGACCGTAGTTCGGCGCGGAGAACCAAGCTGAATACGAGCTCAGCCGG
>Ga0210384_10005434_pt1 | contig 13871 bp, 14 predicted proteins | sample IncBWH2MmetaG_FD_160574 | JGI IMG/M metagenome (GOLD analysis project Ga0210384, IMG submission 160574) | Forest soil microbial communities from Barre Woods Harvard Forest LTER site, Petersham, Massachusetts, United States - Inc-BW-H-2-M | ecosystem: Environmental > Terrestrial > Soil >...
ACTGTCTGTCATCCCTATCCTTTGCGGCGCATGGGCGTCGTTACCTAAGGCAAGAGCCGGATGCGGGAAATCCGCTCGTCCGGATCCGTGGAGGGGGTCATGAGCAATCGTGATCCCTACTCCGACTAATTTTGTGTGAGAAACCTTCTGCTTCTAAGCTCGCATGTAGCAAAGCCTTTGCTGATTCCCTGGGTTTCGAGTTCTTCCGCTGCGCCAGGCCTGTAAAGCTGTTTTCCCACCCCGTCTATATGTAACGGCGGAAAACAACGGCGGATTTGATCATCGGAAGAGAAATTACTTTTAAAAATGGGAAGGTCGCAACGCTCGCTTTTTCAGCGTTTGACAGGCGAAACGGGAAGGAATAGGCTACGCAGCCAGTGCTTCCCGCGCGCTAGGTGCGAATCTGTTGGCGCATCCCCCTCCGAGTCAGGTCACAAAGCTGCTGCAGGGCTGGCGGGCTGGCGACCCCCGGGCCTTGGACGCGCTCCTACCTTTGGTCTATGAGGAACTGCGCCGCCTGGCCCACTACCACTTGCGGAATGAGCGTCCCAACCATACTCTGCAAAGCACAGCGCTAGTACATGAGGCTTATTTTCGGCTGGTCGGCCAGGACTTCCCGGAGTGGAAGAGTCGTGCACATTTTTTCGCAATCGCGGCCCAACTTATGCGCCAGATCCTGGTGGACTATGCTCGCCGCCAACGCGCCTCCAAACGTGGCGGCGGCATCTGCACGCTCCCACTGGATGACGCCGTAGCCCTGCCCAAGAGCAAAGACGTGGATGTCCTCGCGCTCGACGATGCGCTCAATGCCCTTGCAGAGCTCGATCCACGGCAGACTCGCGTAGTGGAGTTGCGTTTCTTTGCCGGTCTTTCGTTGGAGGAAATTTCCGAGGTGACGGGGATCGCGACCGCCACGGTGCAGCGCGACTGGACTGCGGCCCGTGCCTGGCTATATAGGGAGATTTCACGGAGAACCAGGACATGAGTTCGGAGCACTGGGACCGCATCAAGGAAATACTGGAGCAAGCGCTGCGGCTGGCACCCGCAGAACGACAGACCTATCTTGACTCAGCGTGTCGAACGGATGTCGATCTGCGCAGCGAAGTTGAGTCTTTGATTGCTTCTCACGGGGAGGCCGGAAGCCAGTTTTTGGATGCACCCGCAGCGGATGTTCTGCAACTGGCTTCGCCGCGTGCCCTCGCGACTGGAACGAAGCTCGGCCCTTATGAAATTATCGAGCTCCTGGGCGCCGGTGGGATGGGCGAGGTTTACCGGGCGCGGGACGTGCGCCTGGACCGCTGTGTTGCAATCAAGATTCTGGCTCCCGCACTCTCCGCAGACAATGATCGGCTGCAGCGCTTCGAGCAGGAAGCGCGTTCCGCATCTGCTCTTAACCACCCCAATATCATTACCATCTACGCCCTGGGACTACACGATTCCACTCACTACATTGCGATGGAGCTGGTGCAGGGCAAGACGCTGCGCGAGCTGCTTGCTGCCGGACCACTGCCCGTACGAAAAGCAATTGAGATTGCCGCGCAAGTGGCCGAGGGCCTGGCCAAGGCGCATGAAGCAGGCATCACGCACAGGGACTTGAAGCCCGAAAACCTGATCATCTCTCACGATGGAGTTGTCAAAATCCTCGACTTTGGGCTGGCGAAGCTCACGCTACCCAGCGGAGAGCGTACGGATATGAGCGCTACGCTCGCATGCCAGACCTTACCGGGCCTGATCATGGGAACGGTGGAATACATGTCACCAGAGCAAGCCAGCGGCCGTCGGCTGGATTTCCACTCAGACCAGTTCTCATTCGGCTTGGTGCTCTACGAAATGGTGACCGGAAAGCGGGCTTTTCAGGGAAGCACACCAACAGAGATGCTGGCGGCCATTCTCCGGGATCAGCCCGAACCGATCGGAATGCAAAACCCCGATGCCCCAGCTCCGCTGGTTTGGGCCATCGAGAGGTGCCTGACGAAGGAGCCCGATAAGCGTTACGTTTCTACCCGAGATCTTGCCCGGGAACTTGCGGCCATACGCGATCGCTTTTCGGAAAAGCCGGCAAAACCGATGGAGACGCGCCCGGCGAATCTTCCTGTGCAGCGGACTGGGTTTGTGGGGCGGGAGAAGGAAGTAGCAGCTGCCAAAGAACTGCTGCTGCGCCCGGATGTGCGCCTGGTCACTGTCACCGGTCCGGGTGGAATCGGCAAAACGCGCCTTGCCGTGCATGTGGCCACTAGCCTTGTCGAGTGCTTCTCAGGGGGCACTCATTTTGTTCCGCTGTCCCCGGTAAGCGATCCGGGCTTGATCGCTTCTGTGATCGTTCAAACGTTGGGGATCCGGGAGGCGGGAGGCCAGCCACCTCTCGAAGTGCTCAAGCAGAATTTGCAGGATTCGTCGCGCGCACCGATGCTGCTTCTGCTGGACAATTTCGAGCACCTAATTCAGGCAGCACCCACCGTGGCAGAACTCCTGGCCATCGGTCCCAATCTTAAAATCATGGTTACGAGTCGCGCAGCACTGCACGTGTACGGAGAACATGAATTTCCGGTGCCGCCGCTCGCGATGCCGGATTCGCTGGCCGTGCCTCCAGTCGACGTCCTGTCGCAATACCCAGCGGTCGCGCTGTTCGTGCAGCGCGCGGTCGCGGTCAAGCCGGATTTTGAACTCAACCGAGAAAACGCGGCCATCGTCACCGAAATTTGCGCCCGGTTGGATGGCCTGCCGCTCGCGATCGAGCTCGCAGCCGCCCGAGTCAAGGTTCTTTCGCCCTCGTCCATGCGGACACGCCTGGCGAGCCGGTTGCAGCTATTGACAGGTGGAGCGCGAGACCTGCCGCAGCGCCAGCAGACGCTTCGCGCTGCCATCGATTGGAGCTACGATCTGCTGAGCCCCGCTGAGCAGAAACTCCTCCGAAGATTATCGGTGTTCGTGGGCGGATGCACGCTGGAAGGTGTGGAAGCTGTGTGCGACACCAAAAGCGATCTCGAGTTAGACCTTCTCGACGGCATGTCATCTCTGGTGGACAAAAGCCTGGTGCAGCACTTCGAGCAAGCGAAAAGCGAATCGCGGTTCGTGATGCTGGAGACGATTCGCGAGTACGCTCTGGAAAAACTGGCGGCAAGCGGAGAGAAGCCCTTGACGAAACGCGCTCATGCCGCCTACTGCCTGGTGCTGGCAGAAGAAGAGGCTGCGGAGCCGAGCGGTGCGGAGGGGACGGAATGGCTGGAACACTTCGGGTTGGAACATGACAATTTTCGGGCGGCTCTTGATTGGCTGACAGAAACCGGAGATGCGGACTGGGGCCTGCGTCTTGGCACTGCCCTGTTTCGCTTTTGGGAGACGCGCGAGTACCTCGCCGAAGGCAGGGGCCGGCTGGGCAAGCTGCTGAAACTTGCAGGAGCGGCAGCTCCAACGAAAGCGCGTGCGCGTGCGCTTTTTGCTGCGGGCGTGCTGGCGGCCGAGCAAGGGGATTACGTCTCGGCGGATGCGCTTTTTCGGGAAAGTCTCGACATCTCGCGTCAGTTGCGTGATCAGCAGGGTGCCGCTGTCTCTCTGAACGCGCTAGCGGTCAGTGCTCGGGACCGAGGTGACTTCTCAACTGCGCGCTCGCTATTCGAAGATAGCTTAGCGCTATGGAGAGAACTGGCCGACCAGAAAGCTGTGGCTCGTTCTCTCAGCAACTTGGCGAGTGTCGTCAAATTGCAGGGTGACTACGCCAGCGCACGCTCCTTATATGCGGAATGTCTTTCAATCTTCCAGCGACTGGGAGATCAGACAGGCGTCGCCTGGTCGATGAACCACCAGGGGGATGTCGCTCGCGACCAGGGGGACTCCGCAATGGCGCGGACGTTGTACGAGGGGGCCCTGTCAATTTTTCGGGAACTGGGTGACCGCTGGGGCATCGCTGGGACGCTTGCTGATCTGGGGAGCTTGGCGAGAGAGCAGGGGAATTGCCCCTCAGCGCGTTCTCTTTACCGGGAAAGCATAAAAGTGTTCCGGGAACTGGACCATAAACGCGGAATTGCGCGCCTGCTGGAATGCTTCGCGTGCTCAGCGGCGGTCGAACTCGAAGCAGAACGTTCGCTGCGGCTGGCGGGCGCAGCAGCTGCGCTGCGCCAAAATATTGGCGCTCCGCTCACGATGGCAGAACAAGCCAAACTGGAGGCAAGTTTGCAGGCTGCGCGGCAAGCATTGACCAACACGGCAGGGACAACAGCCTGGTTAGAAGGTTGGGCTCTGCCCGTCGAGAAAGCCATTGATGAGGTGATGATGCCCGAGGCTGCTTCCCCCTCGGGTCAGGGCATGGGGGTCCGGACGAGCTGACGCAAATGGCGAAGCAATCCGGATGCCCAGAAGGCTCAGCCAGCGCTTACTCCGCGCTTGTCGGGTCGATAAGGCGGCGCACGGCGGAGACGCGATTGGCAGGAAGGCCCACTCGCTTGGCGTGTTCTTGGATGGTGGCCTCGTCCGGGGCGAGGTAGACGCAGTACACCTTGTCGCCAGTTACGTAGCTATGCAGCCACTGGATCTCGGGACCCATTCCCTTCAGAACGTTAACCGACTTTTGCGAGATTTCCCGCAACTGAGCATCGGACAGACTTCCAGCTCCGGGGACTTCCCGCTCGATGACGAATTTCGGCACGACCACCCCTCTGATGCGCACAGATGCTAGCATGCAGATGGAGCGGCTTCAAGACGGCTGGGCCCGAAGGTAGTGGTGCAGTTTGATTTGTCATCCTGGAGCAAGCGCTCTTTGCGCCGCGAACGCCTGGCCTGAGCGCAGTCGAGGCGATCTGGGCGAGCCGTGCGAATCGTCGCGTTCTTTGCGACGCGCAATATCGCACGTTTGGCTCGCTTCCTTGTCAAACTGCAGCAATACCTGGCCGAAGCTGTCCCGGTCACCGAAAAGTCGCCAAGTAACATAAACGAACGAGGTTGCAATGGATCTTCGAACGCTTCAGAAGCCGCTGAAAGAGCAATACCGCAGCGACCCCAATGCTTCGCAAATCACGCTGCGGGCGAAGGGCGGGCAGACGGATGTCCCAATTACCTGCTCGGTCGATATCGGACGCGCCATCTACCAAGCCGAGGCCCACAAGGGAGTCGGCGGCGCCGGTACCGGTGCCTGTTCCGGCGACCTTTTACTTGGGGCTCTAGCGGCTTGCGCGCAGATCACCTGTCAGATGGTGGCCGCGGCCATGGGCATCGCAACCGAACGCGTTGAGGTCACAGTGGAAGGAAACTTGGACCTCCGAGGTACGCTTGGCATATCAAAAGACGTGCCCGTCGGCTTTGAGAGTATTCATCTTCATTTTGATATTGCTGCGCCTGACGCAACCCCGGAACAACTGCGCGCATTGCGCGAGAAAACAGAACAGTATTGCGTGGTCATGCAGACCTTAATGCGACCGCCGAAGCTGCAGACCGAATGGGTTGGTCAGGATTGAACAGCCAGCCGCAAATCTAAATTTTTCGAACAGCTCCGCTTTCTTGTTCGGCGGCCAGAATCCGCCGCGAGACGGAAGAAGCCAACGCCCGCTGGTCTTACCCAATACTTGAAAAAATATCCGGTCCTTGTCGATTTCGTCATCCCTCGTTCGACAAACAAGTAGAGGCAAGCAAAAAGGCCAGAGGAGGCCGATATGGCGAGGCAGCGGACAACCTTTCGAAGTTCCCAGTCAATCGCAGGAGCAGTCCTCGTCGGGTCGGGGATGTTTGTTCTGTATGAGAACCTGGCTGTCTCGATTGCGTGGTTGCGTCACGTCCTCGGCGCTAACAGTTCCGAGGAACTAGGGGTTTTGCCCGCCGTTATCCTGATAATCTCGCAAGTTTTGCAGGCCCATGCCGCCAACCACCAGCGCTTTCTACAGGATTTCTTTCAGCACATGTTGGCCGCCTCCTGGCCGCTGCTGCTCGTCACGGTCGGAATGGTATTGTCGCGGGATACCTTCACGGACAATGTCAACACAGTCCACAAGAAGGATCGTTCACTTGTCGATCTGACTGCCTGTCGTTCGACTCTAAGATAGAGATCAGCAAATCCCAAATTCAAAAGGAATATGAAAATGAGAGTTATGGTGATCGTCAAGGCCAACAAGGACTCAGAAGCAGGCAATATGCCGAAGCAAAAGCTGCTTGCTGAAATGGGGAAGTTCAACGAAGAGCTGGCGAAGGCAGGCGTGCTGCTCGCCGGTGACGGGCTCCATCCCAGCTCCAAGGGCAAGCGCGTCCGGTTTTCGGGAGAGAAGCGCACTGTGATTGACGGGCCCTTCGCCGAGACCAAGGAGTTGGTCGCTGGCTTCTGGCTCTGGCGGGTGAAGTCAATGGAAGAGGCGGTCGAGTGGCTCAAACGCTGCCCCAATCCCCATGAAGGAGAAGCCGAGATTGAGATTCGCCCCCTCTTTGAGGTGGAAGACTTCGGTTCCGAAATGTCACCGGAGCTCAGGAAGCGGGAGGAGCGACTGCGCACCGAGGTGGCCGCGAAGAAGCCGTAGTTGCTGCCACTCATTGCGCAAGGTAACTACCGCTGGCCGAGGATTGGTGATGACGTTTCGTAAGAATCCGCTGTGCGGCGTGAATTTATCGGGGGCTCGCGCCAGCGCCGCTCATCGCGGATTTCGATCTTCCCCACCGTTGGAGTCATTTGCTGGACAGTGATTCGCGCGATCACTTGTCCCCAGTGGGAATAATGCCGGCGTTTTCGATCATGAGAATCACAGTGCGCTGTGGGGCTCTGGTGCGGTGTAGCACTCCTTTAGACACCACAAATCCATGCCGGGGAGAGAGTTCAACAGTTCGCTCCTCCAGGTCGATCAGCAATTTGCCCTCAACCACATAAAAGAACTCGTCGTCGTTATCATGCTTGTGCCAGTGGTACTCACCTTCGATCACTCCCAGTCGCACCACAGAAGTATTAACCTGGCACAGCGTCTGGTTGTACCACTTGTGAGGTGCCGCATCCGAGAGCGCCTTCTCATCGATCAGCTCTAAATTCTGGTGCAACACGTTGAGGCGAGTATCGTACGGATATTGTATTGGGGCGCTCACTTGATTTTCTCCTTTTCGCTCAAAGGGTTTCGGAAATCGCATCTCTGATGGCTTTAATTGCTTTCTCGTCTCGTTTGTAAAACGTCCACTTCCTGGTGCGCTTGCTTCTGAGGAAGCCCGCCTGCGAGAGAATCTTCAGGTGTTGGGTGACAGCCGGCTGGCTCACGCGTAGCTTACGTGCGATGAGCAGACCGCAGACGCCATCCTTGACCAGATCTCCGTCACGCTGCGGCGGGAAGTGTTGCTTGGGCTGCTTCAACCACTCCAAGATTTGCAGCCGCCGCTCGTTGCCTAGGGCCCGAACCGACTTCATTATTGTCATTTCATCAATTAATAATTTAATTAAGTAATAATGACAGAGTGCGCGTCGAATTACAAGTTTTGTGGCGATGAAGTTTCTGGCACGCATCCACACGGCTGGAGAAGATACCTGGATCAAAGGGTAGTTACTTCGCGGGAGAAACCCTTGTTCACCCTCCGTCTCCCTGTATTTCAGATCCAGAATTTCATCTGCGGCCAGAGATCTTGCAGCGAGGAGAATTTTTTGCCCCGGCACAAGAAGATGGGACGGTGATTTTCGTAGGGCATAGCGTAGGCTTGAGTCGTCTCCGCAACTTGAGTCACGCTGTCGTACATTCCACCGAGTACAGCCGGCGGTTTGCCGATCAAAATCATGCAATCGCCGCTGTAGGGAGCGGGACCCCAAAACCAGTAACTCTGGTGACCGCTGATGGCATGAGGTAGTCCCAGTCGCGGGCCGAAGTAATCGATCGCTGCCGCTTCGCCATAATTCTTACCATAGATTCCGCAGGATTCACGCTGACCGGCGGGAATCGAGTGGTAAACCTTCGCGACGGTTGCCGCAAGTTCCGGCCAACCAAACATATCGGCATATTGCTGGGGCAGCTCGTTCACTGCGACGGTTTCTGTTCGTTCTGGCACGGCATGCAAAGCGTGCTCGTAAGCAATGAATCTTTCCACCGGCATCATCGGCATCGCGAACGGCCAACCAATAATGGCTCGTAAGAACACAATGATTGCGAAGGCTGGCTTGACCGCCAACCGCATCGCGCGCGGTGTGCGCGCGAACCAGGATTCGATAGCCACGCTGCCGGCGGCGAACAGCATCGGATACACGGGGGTCAGATAGTAGGTCTTCCCCTTTAGGACAATGAAAAGTATGAAGGAAAAGATCCACGTCCAACCCAGCGCGCGGAATCCCTTCCCACCCTTCAGGAACAAACACCAGATCAGCCCCGGTATCCAGACCAGCACGGTAAGCATGCCGAGGGAATCGAGATTCGATTTCAAATACGGCCAAGGCCCCAGAACGATGTTCTTGTCACTCTTGGCAATATTGGAGAGCAATTCGTAGGTTGCCCAGTGATGGGTGTACTCCCAAATGATATTGGGCAGAGCGATCAAGAACGCTATCACCGCGCCATACCACGGCCAGCGGGTCAGCAAGAGATTTCTTTGTGGCGAGACTGCAATGCCCACGAAGAAAGCGATCAGAAAAAACAGCATGGCGTGCTTGCCTTGCAGGGCCAATCCCGCAAACAGACCGAAGAGCAGCCATAACCTCTGGCTTTCACCCGCAAAAATGCGCGTTGCCACCCACGCGCAGGCGGCCCAACCCAGGTCCATGAACATGTCCGTGTTGAGCCATGTGCCGAAGTATTGTGGCGCTCCGAAGACACAAAGGCAGGTGAGCAATTGCGCATAGCGGCCGCCTCCCATCACGCGAGCGGTCAGACCGGTCACAACCAATTGCGCAACCGCAAAGAGGATGGGCACAAATCGGATGGCAAACAGCGTATCTCCGAGAATCTTTTGAGACGCCCACGCGATGAACGGCGTACCGGGAGGATGATCCACGTAGCCCCAGGCGAGATGCTTTCCGCAAGCAATGAAGTAGAGCTCGTCACGGAAGAATCCGTAGCCCTTGTAAAACACCAGATGCACTACAAGAGCGACTAGCGCGAATCCCCCGAGAATGAGCCAGTCACTTCGGCCGGACGCGTGGAGTTGTGAAGTCTCCACGGAGGACTTTGTCGTTAGTTCCTGCTGCTGTTCGGTTCTCATGGAGGCTCGCCGCAGATTATAGCTTTACGGTGAGCGAGGACCACTGGCACATCTACTTTCGCAATGAATTATCATGCCTGCTGCAAGGCAATCGTTGACGACCTGAAAACTCCCCATGAAAAATCTCGGAATTCTCCTCTCCGGCCGCGGCACGAATTTTGAAGCCGTTGCGAAGAACGTTGCCTCTGGAAACATCCCCAATGCTCGCATAGCCGTTGTCATCTCGAACAAGGCTGACGCTGGCGGCATCGAAACTGCTCGCCGGCTTGGACTGACCGCGCTGGTGATTCGCTCGCAGGGCAAACAGCGGGAAGAACACGACCGCGAAGTGGTGGCCGCCCTGCAGGAGCACGAAGTCGATCTTGTATGCCTCGCCGGATACATGCGCTTGCTCTCGCCCTGGTTCGTGCAGCAGTTCCCGCGCCGGATTCTCAACATCCATCCGTCGCTCCTCCCCGCGTTCCCCGGATTGGAAGCGCAGGAGCAAGCCTTTGCCTACGGCGTAAAAGTGGCCGGTTGCAGCGTGCATTTTGTGGATGAAGAACTCGACCACGGCGCCATCATCGTGCAGAAGGCCGTGCCAGTGCTCGACACCGACAACGAGCACTCGCTAGCCGCGCGCATACTGGAGCAGGAACACATTGCATATTCCGAGGCGATCAAAATCGTGCTGGAGGGGAAGTTTGAGGTGGTAGGGAGAAAGCTTGTGACGAAGATCACAGCGAAATAGAGCTTCCACAAGTACATTTCAGATTGCAGATTCTCGATTGTAGATTGTTCATGGCGCCGACAACCAATGCGGAGGCAATGAAGGAGCGCACTAAGCACTTTGCCTTGCAGATTATTCGTTTGTGCCGGAGTCTTCCACCAAGTCAGGAGAGCCGAATTATCGCTCGTCAGTTGCTGCGTTCGGCAACTTCGGTTGCCGCCAACTACCGCGCTGTTTGCAGAGCGCGTTCCACTCCGGATTTCATCTCCAAGTTAGGGATCGTGCTGGAGGAAGCTGACGAATCGTTGTTTTGGCTTGAGCTTCTAGTGGATGCCGGACTTGCACATTCCGATCGAGTCCGGTTGCCTTTGGAGGAAGCGAACGAGTTAGTCTCCATTTTTGTTGCTTCGCTCCGCACCGTCAAGGGGGTCCAATCTACAATCTAGAATCTGAAATCTGCAATAATGTTTACCCAATGCCTAACTTCGCCCCGGTCGACGAACAACTGGCTTACATTAAAAAAGGTTCCGCGGAAATCATCCGAGAAGCCGACCTGCGCTCGAGGCTCGAAAAATCGCGTGCCTCGGGCAAGCCCATTCGCGTCAAAGCTGGCTTCGACCCTACCGCGCCCGACTTGCATCTCGGTCACACGGTCCTTCTACGCAAGCTCAAGCACTTTCAAGACCTTGGCCACACTGTCATCTTTTTAATCGGAGATTTCACCGGCATGATCGGCGATCCTACCGGCCGCTCCGCCACTCGTCCTCCGCTTAGCGCCGAAGAAATCATGCGCAATGCCAAGACTTACATGGCGCAGGTATGGAAGATTCTTGCCCAAGCCAAGACCGAAGTCCGGTTCAACAGCGAATGGTTTGACAAGCTGAAGCCGGCGGACTGGATCCGTCTGACTGCCAAGTTCACGGTATCCCAGATGCTCGAACGCGAAGACTTTCACAGACGCTTCCTCGAAGAGAAGCCGATTGCCCTGCATGAATTGCTTTATCCGCTGGCTCAGGGATACGACTCCGTGGCCCTCCAGGCTGATGTTGAACTCGGCGGCACCGACCAAAAATTCAACTTGCTCGTTGGTCGCGAACTGCAGCGCTCCTACGGCCAGGAGTCGCAAGTGGTGCTGACCACGCCCATTCTCGAAGGGCTCGACGGCGTGCAGAAGATGTCGAAGTCGCTGGGGAATGCAATCGGCATTCAAGAGCCGCCGCTTGAGATGTACGGCAAGATCATGTCAATTTCCGACCCGATGATGTGGAGATACTACGAGCTGCTTACCGATGTTCAGCTTCCGGAAATCGAGAAAATGAGGAGTGAAACGCATCCGATGGAAGCGAAGAAAAACCTGGCTCGCAGGCTTGTGACTGATTTCCATTCTGCGGAAGCAGCCGCGAGAGCGGGAGAGGATTGGGCCAAGCAGTTCCAGAAAGACGAAAACCCCGAAGAGGTTAAAGTCGTACGTGTTAGTTACCTTGAGGTCGCACCTGTCGGATTAGAAGGCATTGGCGTCGGCAGCGGCGGCCAGGGGTTGGCTGGAATCCGCCGTCCGGGCGACCCCGTACCAGTTAAGCTCGACAAATTGTTGTCGCATTGCGGCCTCGCGGAGTCAGTAAGCGACGGTTCGCGAAAGATCAAGCAGAAAGCCGTCCGGATCAATGGCGAAGTCAGGACTGATCACATATTGAATGTCCAGCTGCCAGCCGAGCTAACGATCAGGGTCGGGCGATCCATCTGCAAGGCTTCAATCAATTGAGGTCAATTCCTTACCTTGATGCTCTGTTGCTACGTCGGGCCTTCGCGCGTTCGTGGCATCCAGGCATCCTGTTTAGCTCCTGATCTCCTCCGCCCTGTCATCCTGAGCGAGCAGTGAGCTTCACGAAGTGAAGCTCATTACGAGTCGAAGGATCCCTACCGCCGACTCGACTGCCGGGAAAACGGATCCTTCGACTGCGCTGTCCGTCCGCGACGCGGACGGCACGCTGCGCTCAGGATGACAAAGCTCGCTGCCGTCACAAGCGTTCGGCGATTGTCGAAGCCATCTTCTTGGCGGCTTCCACAGTGATCCCGCTGGTGCGCAGGTCAAGGTTCACCATGACATCGCCTTTGCGCATCAGTAATGCCGAGCCGTCGGGTGCGATGTAGGCTTCGTCGCCGATGCCCGGCAGCGCCGTAAACGATTCTGTGCCGGCAATCTGCTTCACCGCGCCATGAGCAAGTCTCATAGTCATCGCCCCACCCTGCCAGGTGTACTCGACGTCCATTTGCTTGCCGGCCTGACCGAAGCGATACTCGCAGGTCGTGATGCCGCGCTGTTCGACCGAAATTACCTTCTCTCCTAGAGCGCTAGCGGCTTCGGAGGTCGACAACATGGCGCAGGGCTCGCGTTTGCCTCGATACGGAGTCGCCTCGCTATCCACCTGACGGGAGAATTGTTGAATGCGCTGCTTCGCGCGATAGCCAATGTAGAAGCAGGCTCCGGCCGCGAGCATCATCACCAAAACGACCGCTGCTACCAGTGCAACGATGACCCTGACTGCGGTGTTACTGCCCTGCGCGGCTGCGGGAGTTCCCGGGGTGACGGGGGCTGGCGCCACCGTCGTACCGCATTTCGAGCAGAACTTCGCCCCTTCTGACAACGGTGCACCACAATTTACGCAAAATGCAGCCATGGCGCGCCTCCCTAAGACGCTTTACGTTTCCGCGGGGCCTGATTACAGGAATGCAAAATGCTAGTAAACCGATACCAGCGAGAATACGAGCAAGAAAGGATAGCTAAAGCGGCGCAATCTTACGAAGCTTTTCATTCCGGGTCAAGGATGGAGCTTGGCAGCTTCCAAAACGCACGCTGTGCGATTCCAGTGCTAAACTACCCTATCATTATGGCGGACAGCGGACGTTCCCGAACGCTGCTCTGGATCCTGATCGGAGGAGGAGCATTCTTCCTCTTCGTGCTGGCAGTGTTCACATTGGTGTATCTAGCCCTGCGCACAGGTGGCGAGCAGGCCTCGATCCGCGGATTCGGCGACAAACTCGGTGTGGTGGAGCTCCAAGGAGTCATCATCGATCCCTCGACGGTGGTGAGCCAGCTCAAGAAATTTGCCGAGGACGATTCGATTAAAGCCATCATCCTGCACGTGAATTCACCCGGTGGCGGCGTGGCCGCCTCAGAAGAGATTTATCGCGAGGTCAAGCGCATCCGCGACGAAAAGAAGAAGCGCATCGTGGCCTCGATTGAGACCGTAGGCGCGAGCGGTGCGTACTACGTTTCTTCCGCGACCAATAAGATTTATGCAGACAACGGCAGTATCGTCGGGTCGATCGGCGTAATTGCCGAGTGGGTGAATTACGGCGATCTGCTGCGCTGGGCCAAGCTCAAGCAAGAAGTGCTGAAGGTGGGCGAATTCAAGGATACCGGCGATCCCTCGCGGGAGATGACCCCGGCCGAGAGAGCCTACATGCAGTCCCTCATCAATGATATGTATGGGCAGTTCGTGCACGCAGTGGCGGATGCGCGCCATGCCAAGGAAGAGGACATCAAGGCGATCGCCGACGGCAGGGTTTGGACCGGCCAGCAAGCGCTCTCCATGAAGCTGATCGATCAGGTGGGGGATTTCGAGACTGCCGTGGATGACACCGCCAAAGCCGTCGGGATTTCCGGCAAACCCGTACTGGTTCATCCTGAGAAAGACCGCAAAACCCTTCTCGACCTCCTCTTCGGCGATGTTTCGGAATGGCTTCCCAGCCGGGAAAAACTGCTGGAGCAACACCTGGGTTTTTATTACCTCTGGAAATAGGTTCCGGGCCCTAGTTCAAAGAATGCAACATTTAAAAAAGCTTCTTGCCATAACCCCTTAAATTTGAGAAGTTTGTGCAGACCCAAGGGCGGCGAAGCGCTCGCCCCCCTGCGACTGAGATCGATATGGAGCGAAGAGTGTATGACAAAAGCTGATCTGATTGATGAAGTCTCCCGGCTGGCGGAATTAACGCGCAAAGACAGTGAGGTCATCGTCGAGACCATCTT
>Ga0210384_10005436_pt1 | contig 13867 bp, 12 predicted proteins | sample IncBWH2MmetaG_FD_160574 | JGI IMG/M metagenome (GOLD analysis project Ga0210384, IMG submission 160574) | Forest soil microbial communities from Barre Woods Harvard Forest LTER site, Petersham, Massachusetts, United States - Inc-BW-H-2-M | ecosystem: Environmental > Terrestrial > Soil >...
ACTGGCGAACCGATCAGCCCGTCCCGGAAGCAGGCTTCAATCTCGGCCAGTATTCCGTCGCCTCCATCAATTCCGAAAATCGCTCCGTCTCCGTGTTCGCCAATCAAGAACTCGAACGGGCCCTGTTCGCCCGCCTCACCCAGCCCAACATCCTTGTCGATCCGTGGGTCGGGCTTCCCGCTGAATCACCCGGCGCACCCGGTTCTCGGAACGCTCTGCAAAGCGTTCCGCCGAGTCCCGCCGACGGTCTGCGCCTTCTGGCGCGTCAGGTCGACGCCTCGATTCGTTTTTACGAACGCTATTCCGGCCCATTTCCATTCGCCACCCTAAATGTCGCGCAAATCCCCGGAGGCTTCGGCCAGGGCTGGCCCGGCCTTCTGTATCTATCCACCTATTCGTTCCTTCCTCAGGAAGCGCAACGCCGCGCCGGCCTCACCGCTAGCGATCAGGAACTGTTTACCCGAATTATTCCCGTTCACGAAGTCGCTCATCAGTGGTGGGGAAACGTCGTCGGCTGGTCCAGCTATCGCGATCAGTGGATTAACGAATCCATCTCGTCGTATCTGGCCCTGCTCTTTGCGGATTCCCAGAAAGCTCCGGAGCAAACCCTCCACGCTTGGCTCGAACGCCACCGCAAGACGCTGATTAGCAAGTCTCCCGATTCCGATCTCGCGCCCGCCGACATCGGTCCGCTCATCGCCGGCGGCCGTCTCTCGTCTTCGAAATCCCCGGACGCCTACGACCAGATCGTCTACACCAAAGGCGCCTGGGTCATCCACATGATTCGCGAAATGCTTCGCCAGCCCAACGCCAAGGATCCCGATGCGCGCTTTATCGCTCTTTTGCAGACGCTGCAAAAAAAGTACGCCCACGCCGCGCTCAGCACGCAACAGTTTCAGCGCGAAGTCGAAGCCGTCATGACCCCCAAAATGGATCTCGAAGGCGGGCGGTCCATGGAGTGGTTTTTTCAGCAGTACGTCAGCGGAACGGGAATTCCGCACTATAAAGTCGAATATAGTTCGCGCCGCACCGAAAAGGGTTTCCTCACCCGCGGCAAGCTCACCCAAACCAATGTTCCGCGTTCCTTCGTGGCCTCTGTCCCTCTCTACGCCACCACCGCCGCGGGCCGCAGCGTGCTCCTGGGCTCGGTCCTGGCTTCCGGCGAACAAACCTCCTTTACCTTCACATCAGCCGCCGATCCCCACAAACTCCTCATCGACCCTCACATGACCCTGCTCTGCGTCCCAGAATAAAATGCCTCCGCTTTTGTTAGGGCAGCGGGGGACGGAGCTTCAGCTCCGACCCTAGGCTTGCCTTCGAATAGGCCTTAGCCCATGAGGAAATGTTGGTAGTGGGTCCGTTTGAAATGTCCCAAATGGAACTACGGAAAGTTTGGGCTTTGTATACACTGGTCCTCGGATGGCCCCTGTGAACATAGTGAATCAGGGCTAGGCTCTAAAAAGATTTTCGATCAATATGCTAGTCCTGATGAAGATTATGGATTCAATAAGACTGTGGTACCAATGAATCTCGCGCAGTACGGAAACGACAAACTCATCTCACGTTCCCAGGCCAAGAGGGTGGTTTCTAGGCTCGAACTGTTTAAAACTATCCTCTTTGATTTTACGGGAGTTCCGTCAATTGGGCAGGCTTTCGCAGACGAGATATTCCGAGTATTTGCTAATGAACATCCAACCATTTCGCTTCTTCCCATCCATGCTAATTCAGAGGTACAGCGGATGATCGCGAGGGCAAAGCTAAATCCAACCCCTATTGAGCCACCCGCAATTGCCGCTACGGGTGAGAATGAATCCTAATTCGTAGACTGCTTACGACCCTAATGCCACTTGGTTGGCATCTTCAGGTTTTGCTTTACTGGGTTTTTTAGCTCGTTTTCTTTTCTTCTTTTTCGCCATGCCTCCATAGCGCCAGATTCCAGCGGGAACACAATAGGCTCAGATTTCAAACGGACCCACTACCGAAATGTTTAAACTCTTGACTTCCTCACTTTCTACTTCTTCTGAAACTCCTTCTCCTTCGCAAGTGGGCTGTTCGGATTCACCTGCGCATTCCCGCCTAGGCCCCAAACATACGGAAATCCTTCCGGGTCCACCGGCACCCCGTTCATCAATCCTGCCTGCTGCAAATCGCTCTCTTGCGTCGGTCGCAGCTTCCTGCGCTTTTCAAATTCATCGGCCAGTCGGTTCAGTTCTCGCAAATCCAACTGGGCCTTCACGATCTTCAAATGCCTCGCAGCGTTTTCCTTTACGGTCTTGTCCACCGTCGTCTGATAAATATCGCGCCACAGAAAATAAGAAGTCTCCAGCGACTGCCCTTCCGCCGCGATTTTCGCCGCCATCACCTTCATCCAGATAAACGCGTGCGGATGCTTGCTTCCCTCGGCAAACGCTTGCGACGCCTTCGGATAGTCCTTCATGTCGAAGTAATAGACGTTGCCCATGTCCTGGTAAAATCGCCAGTAGTCCGGGTTCTCTTTTATCCCGCGTTCCAGAAGTTTTATCGCAAGATCCGGCTGCCCCGCTCCGGTAGGAAACGGCGCGCTCAAAAAAGTAGATCCGAACCGGTAAGCCACCAGCAAATGCGGATCGAGCGTGGTCGCCACATCCAGCAGCGGCCACAACAACTCCAGCTTTCCCTGGCTCAACCGGTGGCTCTCTCCGTAGTACTGCACCGCCCTGGTCCAATAGATGGCTCCGGCTAGAGGCGCATATTCCAGGCTCAACTTCTTTACGACACTCCCGGGCCACAGCAGCACTTCCTGGCGTTCCAGCAACATGGCCTCCCGCTGCTCATCGATCTTGTTCTGCAGCTGCCAAACACCGGCAAAGCCAACTGGCAGAAACGCGCACAACGCCATTCCCGCGATAGCTCTGTTCCTCATTTCAAGTTCCGCCTGGAAAACACGGCGGCGGCCGCGGCTAGCACCAATGCGCAATACAAAATGGCGTACAGCGTCGCTTGCCACAGCAAAGCCCAGGCAACCGGCTCACCGTGCGCCACTGCTCCCATCACGTTGAAATTCTCGAAATTCGGTAGCAGATACGAAATCCCGCGCATCAGCCGCATCGAGCTTGGACTAATATTCACTGCCTGCACCGTGCGCAGATCCTGCGCGAACACGCCGGCAACATAAATCCCAAACGTAAACAGAATCGCTAGAAACGGTGTCGTCACGCACGAAAACAGCAGCGCCAGCGCCACAATAATCGCCAATTTCAAAAGAATCAGGTAAACCGCCAGCAGTACATACGCGTCATTTCTCTCCAGTGGGTGTTTCACCATCCACAGCGCAACGTACAATCCCGCCGCCATCACCGCCGTATTCACCGCCAGCGTCATCACCAGCCCGATAAACTTGCCGATCAAGAATTGCCAACGCTGCACGGGCTTTGCCAGCAACGCGTACAGTGTCCGCCTGTCCATCTCCTTCGAAACCAGTCCCACGCCGATAAAAATCGCGATCATCAGCCCGATCACCGACGTCGCCGTCAATCCCAGGCTCACGATCACCGTCTGTTCGATCCCAATCGAAATTTGCCCCACTAGAATCGAAGCGGCAATCATCAACAGCGCAAAAAACACCAGGTTGTACAGCACTCGGTCCCGCACCGCTTCCCGGAACGCGTTGGTCGCCACCGTCCACACCGGCCTCATTTCCCGCTCACCTCCACTGCATTCGCCTGCGCACGGTCCGCCGCCACCAAGTTCATAAAAAACTCTTCCAAGGTCGGTTTGATCTGCGCCACAGACTGGATTCGTGCCTGCGCTGCCTTCAATTGATCCAGCGCCGAGTACAACTGCTCCTCCGCCACTTGCACCCGATACAGTTCTCCCGTCTTCGTCGCGCTACTCAGTAGCGGCAAACTCTTCGCTTCGCCCGTAAACTCGAACAAAATCTCCATTCCCCGCGCCTTAATCCCTACAATCTCGCCTGGGGTGCCTACTCCTTGAAGCTTGCCCCCCACAATCACGCCCACGCGGTCGCACAAGGTCTCCGCGTCGGACAAAATATGCGTCGAAAATAAAACCGTCCGTCCTTCTTTTTTCAGCTCCAGAATAATGTCTCGCACCTCGCGCCGGCCCAGCGGGTCCAGCCCGGACATCGGTTCGTCCAGCACCACCACTTTGGGGTCGTGCAAAATCGCCTGCGCCATCCCTACCCGCTGCAACATTCCCTTCGAATATTTTCGCAGCTGAATCTTCTTGGCCGTTTCCAGGCCGACCTTTTTCAGCATGTTGTCCACACGCGCACGCCGGTCTGCCGCCCTCAGTTTGTGGAAGCGCGCAAAATAATCCAGCACCTCCGCCGCCGTCAGGTAGTCGTAGAAATACGGCTGCTCCGGTAGGTATCCCACATCCTGATGCATCGACACATCTTCAATGGATTTCCCAAGGATTCGTGCCGTCCCGGAGGTAGGAAAGATCAGCCGCATCAGCAGCTTGATGGTCGTGGATTTCCCCGCGCCATTCGGCCCAAGAAAACCAAACACTTCCCCCTGCTCCACCTGCAGGTTCAGTCCCTCCAGCGACGTCTTCTTCTTCAGGTGCAAAAAACCGTAGGGATATTCCTTAGATAGGTTCTCCGTCTCAATCACGTACTGGCTCATACACATATTCTTGGAAATCCCAATCAGACCGTCAACGCGCCACTAGCCGCCCTGTTCCTACAAGCAACACTGCTCCTAGGGCGCAGCACCGCTTTACCCTGAATTGCCAAGGCTGCGGCGCTTGTCGGCATGATCAGTCAGTTTTGCGCTTTTCTTCCGTGGGTGCGGGTTCTGTTTTGGGCCGTTTTTCCTACTCGGTCATCCCGACCGGCGAGCCGCGCAGCCCGCGGCTCGAAGTGCAGGGCGAAATCTCAACCGCCCCGACACTCTAAATTTCCAAAGCTTACTTGCCAATCTGCACCAAATCGCTCTTTCCCACGCTCGCCGACATGGCCTGTGGCTCCAAATGTTGCGGCGACCGCCAATTGTCCAGCATTCCCACTTGCTGAACACAACTTACCGTGCACCTCGGCGCGCATCCTTTGTGCGTGTAATACTCCCGCTGCCGCATTTCGTCGGTATATTGGCTCAGCGGAACTCCCGGATATCCTCGCTGCTGCGAACACCAGTGCACCAGCCCATCCTCGCAAATGTATAAATATCGCGACCCTGCGCGGCACTTCCAATCGTGCTCTCGGCCCCGAGCCACATTGTGCTGAAACTCGTTGAACCGTGAATACGACCGCTTCCCCAGTTCCATGATCTCTTCGAAAATTTCCTGATCTCGCGGCGCCAGTGGCTTCATCTGCCCGCTATGATCGTGAATAATCCCCACCGTGCTGGTAAATCCTAACTCCAGCGCCCGGTGCGCGATTCTTAGCGCATCCTCGGAATTTTTCACGCCGCTTCCCAGCACCGAATTTATGTTCACCTGGAAAATCGCCCATTCGGAGAGCATCTCTAGCCGCCCATCCAGCGTCTTCAGGCTCTTCTTCGAAACTTCATCTGGCGCGGCGTTATCGATGCTGATCTGTAGGTGCTCGAGCCCCGCCTCGTTCAGCCTCTCAATCCGCTCTTTGTTCAGGAAGAATCCGTTGGTGATCATTCCCGCAATCATTCCGCGCTTGCGAATGTGCCGGATAATCTCGTCCAGGTCCGGATGCAGCAGCGGCTCGCCGCCACTGATCGTGATGATCGAAGTCCCCATCGCCCCCAGAATGTCCAGCCGCCGCTTCATGTGCTCCAGCGGCACCGGCTTCGACACGTCGTCATACTCATTGCAATAGCCGCAATCCAGGTTGCAGCGCCGCATCGGAATCACGTGCACCAAAATCGGATGTTTCCGGGAAGCCAGCGCCTTGGTAATCATCCGCAGTTCGCGCACACGCGTCCGCGCAAACCGCAATCGCTTCCGCCGCCGCGTCTCGGCGGACGCCAGCCCTTTTTGCCGCACTTGTCCCATTTCCTGGTGAAATATCCCCTGCCCTGATTATACAGGATGCGCCGTTCGCAGCTGTTCTCCGCACGCCCCGGTTTCCGAACGATTACGCACCGCCCCAGTGTCTTCGAATCGGCTCCGTAAAAAAGAAAACAGCCGGGGCAGTAACACTCCCCGGCTACTTTCTTCATTTCGCTGTGTGGTATCTGAATGACCGACCAGCAGCCACTCAACGTACTCAATCTTGATACGGCAGACAACGCCACAGGTCGTTTAGATAACCGTTGCCTGTTGTGCTAGTGGAATCGTAACCCTCGCCGCCAAAGAGCCAGAGCTGCTCGTTTTTGTCCACCCAGTAGGTGGCGTTACTTCGACCGCCAGGAGTCCGGTCTGTGCAAAACCTGTCGCGAAAGTTAAATCCACTAGTATCAAGCAGAGCAGCTTCATGATTTATTCATAATTCCCTCGGTTTTTATACTGCGCGGTATAAATGGATTCTCGTCTATCTCAGCACACAATCCCAGCGTCTGGTCGCTTGCGCAACGCATTTTGCCAATTCGCTATTTTGAAAAAATCTTCCCGGCTTCAGTTGGTCTGGCTGGCCATCATCGGCACATCTACAGATCGCGCCTCCGCGGTCAGCTCCGTGGTCTTCTTCCAGTCAACTTGATCCATCGCCACAGTGCCTTCCGTTCCGTTCAATTCGCGGTATCTCAGCGTGCCGTCATCCACCTGATATTTTGAAACCTCATACATCTGGTTGGACTTCAGCACCAGGAAAGTAACCCGCGCTTGCGGAGGCAGGCTCACGGCAACCCTCTGCGATTGCACCGCCGCTGGTTTCGCCACATCGGCAGTCGCCGCCAGCGTCACGCTTGGCGCGCTCACCGGTTTCGGTTGCGTGATCTGTTCTACAGCGCTAGTAGGCGTCTGCGCTTGATAGCCTTGATACCCGCTGGGCCTTGTCGTCGATGCATACGGCGGACGGTTCCCGCCATACCGAGCCACCGCTTGCGGCACCACGATGTCGTCCATCAACCGCAATTCCAGCGGTTCTTCGCCCTTCAACGTTGGCCGAGGTCCGCGCGCCGGCAAAGTCAGCACCTTCCACGGCCACAGCGGCGGAATCAACCACTCCACCGTATCCCGCGTCGCATGTCCTTTGCCTTTGATGTCTCCTTGCTTGTCCACTTTGTAGCCTTTGGCCTGGATCACCTTCGCCGGCCGCGGCACATCGCCCGTCGGCACGATTACCCGGTCAAAGGTCAGCTTCAGGTACCCTTTACCCACAAAATGCCCAGGCTCCTTGTCATCTTCCAAGTGCCCGGCCAGCATGCTCCCCCTCGGAAACACCGTCCGCCCGAACTCCTGAAAGCTCCGCAAATGGCACAGCACTGGATCTCCCACCGACGCCGTCGCCGAAGAAAAGTTCGGCTCGTCCATCGTGCACCGCAGCAGCGTTCCCGCAGGCACCAGAATGTCTTGTGCCTTCAGCCCTCCTGCCACCAGCAGAAACACCACTGCACACACCAGATAACGCAATCGTTTCATGGCCTTCCTCCAGACACACTTCTCCGGAACGGTACAGGCGAGGTGAACCGCTTCCCTCGCAGAGCGTATTCGAGCGCTACCAAACACACTCGGACATCACCCGCGATTGCCGACCCCAACCCCACCATTAAAAAAAAGTCGCGCCCCTAGACAGGAATTTTCGTTTTGTTTCAAAGCGGTTGAGCCTCGCGCAATTGTTGTACGGGCGGGGCTTGCCCCGCCTTCTTGGAGTGCCACGAACCGGGTGCCGCACCCTGGTTTGTGAGGGTGCGGATTCCTTCTTGGGTTTTCTCTCCGGTTTTCTTCTTCCTGTACCGACGGCTTTAGACCAACTGGGTTCGTCCTTCCTTGGTTCACCTGGTTTGGCTTGACCCCCGATGGCGCTCCCATCCTCATGCGCGACACCGGAACCCAGGAGGCGCCCTTGACCTCGACCTCCCTTGACCTGGTACTCCGGAACCCCACGAAAAAAGCGTTTCGCTCCCGAAGAGGTTGCTCCAGGCACCGGAGTTGCGCGGAGGCGGTCCGAACCGGGTGCCGCACCCTTCACCCTAACGGTGCGGATTTTCTCTTGGTTTTCCTTGTACCCCGGCCGACCAACAAACCCGATCTGTCGCCCATCCACCTCACCTCTGTCCACCCCTGCTACACTATCTCCATCAACCCTCAGGAGCTGCACATGTCCGAAGCCACACAATTCGCCAAGTCCATGCCAACCCGCACTGAATCGGACAGCATGGGCCAGATCGAAGTTCCCCTTGATCGTTATTACGGCGCGCAAACCGCCCGCTCGCTCATTCACTTCGCCATTGGCCGCGACACCATGCCCGCCGAACTCATCCGTGCTTTCGGCATCCTCAAAAAAGCCGCCGCGCTCGTCAATCGCGACCTGGGCAAACTCCCCGAAGAAAAAACCAATCTCATCACCCACGCCGCCGACGAAATCATCTCCGGCAAATTGAACGACCATTTCCCTTTGCGCGTCTGGCAGACCGGCAGTGGCACGCAAACTAACATGAACGTCAACGAAGTCATCTCCAACCGCGCCATCCAAATTGCCGGCGGCGAAATGGGCAGCAAGAAACCCATTCATCCCAACGACGACGTCAACATGTCGCAATCTTCCAACGACACGTTCCCCACCGCCATGAGCATTGCCGCTGCCGCGGAAACCTCCCGCCGCCTGCTGCCCGCCCTGAAAAAACTGCGCGATGCTCTCGATGCAAAAGCTCGCCAATTTATGGGCGTCGTTAAAATCGGCCGCACGCATCTACAGGACGCCACGCCGCTGACCGTAGGCCAGGAATTTTCCGGCTGGGTCAGTCTTCTCGATCGCGACGGCAGCCGCATCGCCCTGGCTCTCGATGGGCTGTTCGATCTCGCCATCGGCGGCACTGCCGTGGGCACCGGCTTGAACGCCCATCCCGAATTCGCCGACCGCGCCGCCAAAAAAATTGCCGAACTCACCGGCCTGCCCTTCCGCTCGCATCCCAACAAATTCGCCAGCCTCTCCGCTCACGACGAAATCGTCTTCGCCAGCGGCGCGCTGAAAACTCTGGCTGCCTCGCTAATGAAAATCGCTAATGACATTCGCTGGCTCGCTTCCGGCCCACGCTGCGGCCTCGGTGAACTCATCATTCCGGAAAACGAGCCCGGCTCCTCTATCATGCCCGGCAAAGTAAATCCCACGCAGGCCGAAGCCGTCACCATGGCCGCCGTGCAGGTTATGGGCAATGATGCCGCTATCGGCTTTGCCGGTTCGCAGGGGAATTTCGAGCTTAACGTCTTTAAGCCGGTAATGATCTTCAACTATCTCCACTCCGTCGAACTTCTCGCCGATTCCATGAACAGCTTCGTCGATCACTGCGTGGTGGGTATCGAACTGAATCACAAGATCATAGAAAAATACGTAAAGAATTCGCTCATGCTGGTCACCGCTCTGGCTCCACGCATCGGCTACGACAATGCCGCCAAAGTCGCCCATTTCGCGCATCAGCAACACATCAGCCTCCGCGAAGCTGCCATGCAACTCGGACACCTCTCGGAAGCCGAATTCGACGCCCTGGTCAACCCCGCCGAAATGACCCATCCCTGAGAAGAGCGAGAAATTTTCTGTGAGTCCGATCAGAAAACCTGCTAGCAGACCAGCACCAGACAGAGAACGCCCAGTGGCCATCCTGAAAACCTTGAGCGAAACAAGCGGCGGCGCTTGCCTGGGCTATCGCCAGCTTTACCTTTCAGCAATGCCCGTCTCTGACAGGCGAATGAATTGATGCCGCACATTCTTTTTCAGCCGGCCGCAGTCACCTTGCGATCCACAATTCGCGCGGCTTTTCTCTTGGTCCTGTGCATCCCTGCCTTAGCTGCTGGGTCATTCTCCTGCTCCACCGCAGCACAAAAGAAAATCCCCGATTGGTGCAAGCCGCTCCCCCGCCCCGAATACAAATCCCTCGAACGCATCAACTCCTCCGACCCATGGTTTGAGGTCTACAACGTGGCTAGCGATACTTTCGCCATCTACGAACCGCACCAATCCGAAGAAACCATCAGCTACCTCATCCTGGGCAAAGACAAAGCCATGCTCTTGGACACCGGCATGGGCATCAGCGATCTCCACAAGCTCATCCGCGAACTAACTCCGCTCCCCATCATCGTCCTCAACTCGCACACCCACGATGACCACGTCGGCGGCAACTGGCAATTCGACACCATCTATTCCATGGACAGCGATTTCAGCCGCACAAACTCCAAAGGCTCCTCTGCCGACGCCCAATCCGAAATCGCTTCCGGCGAAATCTGCGGCGACCTTCCCAAATCCTTCGACCCCAAAACCTACGCGACCAAGCCCTGGAAAATCACGAAATACATCCACGACGGCGACAAAGTCGACCTCGGCGCCCGCAGCATCGAAATCGTTTCCACCCCCGGCCATACTCCCGACGCCATCGCTCTGCTCGATCGCGCCAACGGTCTGCTCTTCACCGGCGACACCTACTACCCCGCGCCCATCTGGCTCTATCGCCCCGAAACCGATCTCGACGCTTACGCAAAATCCATCCAACGCCTCGTCGCCCTCTCTGTTCAGCTAAAAATGGTACTCGGCGCTCACAACATTCCGGTGGCGCCGCCATCCGTCCTGTCCGAACTAGTCACCGCTTTCGCCGACCTCCGCGCCGGCCAAGCCGCCTGCTCCCCGGCCGGCGACGGCAAACGCCTCTGCAAGGTCGGCGCCTTCAGTTTTCTTCTCCGGGCCACACCATAAGGAGTAATATCTCGGTATCGGGACCTTACATGTGTTACCAGCGCCTCGCCGCCGCTTTGCTTGTTCTCGTGCTGCCGCTGTATGCTTGTCCGCCTGCAAATTCCAATAACCGCGGGCGCGACAAAACCATCTGGAATTACAACGGCGGCGTGCTGCTGCTCACTGACGGAGCCCTTCCCGAAGGCCCCTGTTTCCGCCTCAGCGGCAAACTCACTGACCCCGAATTTTTCGAGAATCTCAAACGCCAAGACACCAACTCCGGCACCGTATATCGCCGCGGCAACGATGTCGTCACCGAGTTCCCGAAGCAACTTCACCTGACCTTCCTGATGTACGACATGCCTTGCGACAATCAACTACAAAACATCGGCACGCACGGGTACCTGAATCGCGCCCTGATGAGCAAGTTGCATATGAATTTTTTCTGGAAACGCGGCACGCAATTGCGCCCGGCGTCAGGCATCGCCTTGAAGAATTTTGAGATCCACGCCGCGCAGCGTTACGCTGAAGAAGCCGCGAAAGATCTGCCCCAGAAATACGAATGGTGGTTTGACTTCGATATCCCCAGCGAGAGCGTCCCCATCACCGACAGCCTGGTTATCGTAATTCTCACACCCGACAACCGTATCGCCGCTCGCGTAGCCGCCCGCCTCTAACCTAACTTCATCTCAGGTACTTTCCCCTTGGCCGTCAACTTCGCCTCGGTCCGCGCCTGCACTTGTTCCACCGTCCATCCCGGGGCCAGTTCGCGCAACACCAATCCTTCCGGCGTCACGTCAATCACGGCCAGGTCGGTCACAATCGTGTTCGTGCACTGCAGTCCCGTCAGCGGGTAGCTGCACTGCTTCACAATCTTCGGTGCGCCCTCTTTGCTATTGTGCTCCATGCATACGATCAAATTCTTCGCGCCGGCGGCAATGTCCATCGCGCCACCAATTCACCCGCTGCCTTTGGCGCCTGGAATTTTCCAGTTCGCCAAATCGCCTTTCTCTGAAACCTGAAATCCTCCCAGCACCGCCACATCCAGGTGCCCGCCGCGTGTCATCAGATGCGCATCCGCCTGGTGAAAAAACGAAGCTCCCGGAATCAGCGTCACCGGCACTTTCATGGCATCCACCAGATCAAAATCTTCTTCGCCCGGTTTCGCGCGCCGTCCCATCCCCAAAATTCCGTTCTCGCTGTGAAAATAAACGGTCAAGTCCTTCGGCAAGTAGTCCGCAATCAGATTGGGAATTCCCCAGCCGAGGTTCACGTACGCCCCGTCTGTCAATTCCTGCGCCGCTCGTTGCGCAATTTGTTCCCGCGTCAACCGCGGTTTCTCCGTCGTCACATTTTCACTCATATTTTTCCGCCTGCCGTTATCCCTGAAACCGTATGCCCTTCGCCTGCACGATCCGGTGCACAAAAATCCCCGGCGTAATCACGTTCTGCGGCTCAATTGCTCCCAGCGGAACAATTTCATCCGCTTCCACAATGGTCATTTTCGCCGCCATGGCCATGATCGGATTAAAATTCCGCGCCGCTAGCCGGTACGTCAAGTTCCCCAACTCATCCGCCTTCTCCGCTTTGATCAGCGCAAAATCCGCATGAATCGGTGCTTCCAGAATGCAGCGCTTGCCGTCAATCACGCGCTCTTCTTTGCCCTTCGCCACTTCCGTCCCCGCTCCGACCGTGGTGTAAAATCCCAGCAATCCCGCCGCCGCCGCGCGCATGCGTTCACACAAAATTCCCTGCGGCACCAGTTCGCAAGTCACCTCGCCCTTGGCAAAGCGCTCCTGAAAGTAGTTCGAATGCGGTCCCGGGAAGGAGGCGATCACATGCCGCACCTGCCCGTTCTTGAACATCACGCCCAGCTCCCCTTCGCGCGTCCCGCAATTGTTGCTGATCGCGGTAATATCCTTCACGCCTTTGCGCGAAAGCGCCTGAATCAGATTGTTTGGGAATCCCGCACCGCCAAATCCCCCGAACATGATCCGCGCGCCGTCCGGAATATCCGCGATCGCGGCGTCCAAAGAATCCACAATTTTCGATTTCATCCGACGTTGCACTCCGTCAACACAACATGCAAAATCATTTCCTCCGCAGCCCCTCCAACACGATCCGCAAAAACACCTGCTTTACCTGCTCCGGATTCGATCCACTCGCGCGATTCGAGGCCGGATCGGTGTCATACCAGCGGTACAACCAATTGCACATTCCCAAAATTCCATTCACGATCAGCCACGGCTCGCCTTCCATCAACTTCCCTTGCGTTTGTCCGCGCTTCACCAGTTCCACGAACCGGTTATTGTACCGCGACATCACCGAAATCAATTTGTGTTGCCGCTTCCCGGAAAGCGAATCAAACTCATGCAAAAACAATCCAAATGGCACCCGATTCTGGATGATGTAGTCGATCTGCGCGCGAATCGCCCGCTCCAATTGCTCCAACGGCTCGCCCTCCGGATCAATCTGCTGCGCGATGTAGGCATCTCCATCTTCAATTCCCGCCTGCAGCAGCTGAAATAACAAGTCGTCCTTCGACTTGATGTAGTAATACAAAGACCCTTTCAGCATGCCCACATCGCGCGCTACATCCTCGATGCTGGTGGCGTGAAATCCTTTCGCAAAAAAAATATTCGCCGCACTGTGCAGCACTTCTTCCAGCCGCGTGCTGGACTTTTCCTTGCCGGCGTCTTTCGGAACAATCCGTGCCCGCAACGGCTTCGGGGTCTTCTTCGGCTTCACCCTCTTCTGACTCACAGCCCCCTCAAAAACAACAAAAAGATACTAGCAGAGCGCGGACCTAGTTTCGGAGTGCGGCGGCTAGCCGCCGCTTTGCGACCGGTCCGCTATAGCCCAACCTGGCCAAACCATCTTCCGACCATCGCGTTTTTGTCATCCCGACCGCAGTGCCGAGCCATCGCGGCAGGCCGCGCCATGTCTGCGCCCCGCCTGCCGCAGCGCGACAGAGGGATCCTGGCAAGCAATCAACCTTGAGGCGCTCACAAAAACTGACCCGCCCTCAGCAAGCCATCTCCCGAACCGATAAGCGCCACAACCTCACTCACACGGCCACCAAATGGCAGGAGTGCGTCTTGATCACCATCCAAACCCGCATGCCCTTTT
>Ga0210384_10005437_pt1 | contig 13865 bp, 13 predicted proteins | sample IncBWH2MmetaG_FD_160574 | JGI IMG/M metagenome (GOLD analysis project Ga0210384, IMG submission 160574) | Forest soil microbial communities from Barre Woods Harvard Forest LTER site, Petersham, Massachusetts, United States - Inc-BW-H-2-M | ecosystem: Environmental > Terrestrial > Soil >...
ACCCACCCAGCCTGTTCGAGAGCTCCCACTAACGCCCAAGCCGCCGTCACACTGCGGCGATCATGGTTAATGGGGGGTTAAGGAGGTGTTTTCCGCGTATTCCGGGGCACGCAGAGCGCGAGCCCGGAATGACGGTGGATTACTTCCGGTAGACGACCTTCGGATCAAACAGCCGTTCGGCATCTACGAACGACAATTGCGTCCCGCCGTCGCTTGTCGTCACCTTGCGGTAGAAGCACGAGTGCCGGCCGGTGTGGCAGGCGGCACCTTTTTGCTCGACCTTGAGCCAGACCGCGTCCTGGTCGCAATCCAAGCGGATCTCGACCACGTGCTGGGTTTGGCCTGACGTCTCGCCTTTTCGCCACAACGCGTTGCGCAAGCGGCTGAAATACCAAGCCTCTCCGCTTGCGATGGTGTTGCGCAGGGCTTGGTCGTTCATATGCGCGACCATCAGCACCTCGCCGGTCGCAGCATCGGTCGTGACACAGGTGATGAGGCCGGACGCGTCGAATTTGGGCTTGAGCGCAAGCCCCTCCTCGCGGTCCTCGATATCTGCTGGATTGGACACGGGTAGCCTCGCATTCTCTAGGGAAAAGCGAGGTTACCGGTTCGGTCCTCGCACCATGGACAGGAAACGCGCCTGCTCGGCAGGATTGTCGCGGAACATGCCGGTGAAACGGCTGGTGAACGTCATCGCGCCATGCTTGGCGACGCCGCGCACCGACATGCAGGTATGCTCGGCCTCGATCACCACCGCAACGCCGCGGGGTTTGAGAATTTCGTCAATCGCGGCCGCGATCTGCGCGGTCAGATGCTCCTGGGTCTGGAGCCGGCGGGCGAAGATATCGGTCAGTCGCGCGAGCTTCGACAACCCCACCACCCGCTCGACCGGGGTATAGGCGATATGCGCCCTGCCGTAGAACGGCATCATGTGGTGTTCGCATTGCGAGGTGAACTCGATGTCGCGGACCAGGACGAAGTCGTCATAGCCGGCGGTCTCGCCAAAGGTACGATCGAGCACCTCGGCCGGGCATTGATGGTAGCCCTGATAGAGCTCGTCGAACGCTTCGACCACGCGGCGCGGGGTATCGAGCAGGCCCTCGCGGTCGGGGTTCTCGCCGATATAGGCGAGCAGCGTGTGCACCGCCGCTTCAGCTTCGTGGCGCGAGGGACGCGGCTGGTCGGCGCGCACGGCGGCGGCGAGGAACTCGGCAGGGTCCAGTTCGGCGGGGCGGGTTTCCGGAAGCCTGGCCTCGGACGGCTTGATCTCTGAAGGCTTTGCGTCTGAAGGCTTTACGTCCGAAGGCTTGCCGGGGCGGAGGGATTTGATCAGTGCGGCGTCCATGTCTTCTCCGTTCGACCGGTCAATGCGACCGGAGTGTCACCGGGCAGACGGGGCGGCCTCTTCCGCCGGGCGCCTGAGTCCCATTTATTTCCAGCATTTGCATCCATATATAGGACGGTGAAACTCACCCGCCAAGGGCGCCTGCACGGGAACGCCCGGGACCATCTGACATGCTGAACGACATTTACAACAAGCGCATCATCGAATTGGCTGGCAATATCCCCCGGCTCGGCCGCCTCCCCGACCCCGATGCCAGCGCCACTGCCCACTCCAAGCTCTGCGGCTCGACCGTCAAGGTCGACCTGAAAATGGACGGCCCCATCGTCACCGACTTCGCCCATGACGTGAAGGCGTGCGCGCTGGGCCAAGCCTCCTCCTCCATCATGGCGGGCCATGTCATTGGCTCAACCGCGAGCGAATTGCGTGAGTTACGCGAGACCGTTCGCAGGATGCTGAAGGAAAACGGCGCACCGCCACAAGGCAAATGGGCCGACATCGCGTTGTTGGAACCGGTGCGCGATTACAAGGCGCGCCACGCCTCGACGATGCTGACCTTCGACGCCGTGGTCGACGCCATCGGCCAGATCGAAGCCAAGGCAAAACAGCCGGCCGCGGCGCCGGGGTAGGACCCTCGTCATGACCGCCAACCGATCGGCCGTACGGCCGCCCGATGACGGGCTCCAGCGGGCATCAGTACGCCGGGAATTCTCGATTGATCTCAGGCGTCGCGGAATACTGGGTCATCCGCCTTCGCGGTTGACGACCGTCGTCTTGGTCTAGGGCTAAACCGTTACTTCGCAGGTCCTGCCACGGCGCGGCCGCCGGTCGGAACCACCGCTTCCGCGGTCTTGGTCGACTTTGCACCTTGCGGGCTGGCGTCAGGCGCTCCCGCCACAAAACGATCCTGCACCGCCTTCGGCGCCAGTTCAGCCACCGGCACGACCGCAATTTCAGCCTGCGGCAGCACGTCGGCGACGGCATCCGTCGTCACCAGATTGGTCCGCCGCAATTCCGCGGGCGACAATTCATGCAGGTCGTCCCAAGGCGGCACGCTGAGCGACAGCGCCAACAGATCGCCCGCACCGCCCATGTCGAAAGTGTATTTGGCGAGCCGCCCGATGTCACGTTCGACGATCATCAGATCCTGCGCGGTATAGCTTGCGGCCTTGGGATCGTCGGCGCGATCGCCCATCCAGATCTGATGCACCCGCACATGCGCGGCTTCAGGTACGTAGCGGGTCTTGCCCGACAATAGCAGGAACACGCACATCGACTCGCAATAGGCCTCGCCCATCACACTGGCGCGGTCACCCTGCACGGTATGAGTCTGCACGCTGACGCCGACGGTGGTCAGCACGCCAAGGCTGCGGAAGTAGCGGCCGAGCGCAATGGAGTCGTTAACCGAGCCGCCGCTTGAATCAAGCACGACGGTCGCGCCGTCGAGTTTGCGTTCCCGCGCGAAATCTTCGAAGTCCTTTGGACTATCCGAGGTCACGATGCCAACCGCGCTGACCCAGCCCCGGCAATTCGGCTGGCAGGAGACCCAGCTGAACTTCATCGGCAATTTGCGCTCTTCGAGGGTGACGCCGGCATGGGCCGAACCGCCCAGCGTCGTGACCGCGCCGGGCAATGCGAAACACAAGGCGGCGGCGCTGATCAACACCCAGCCGCGAATGTCAGGCGACTTCAACAAGCTCAAACCGGTTCCTTCCCCCAAAGCGCCAAAGATCGAGCGATAGCGATGGCAGCGGCCCCATTTCAACGCCACATGATTCTGTCATGCGGACGTTACGAAAAGCGTAAACGCACTGCTCGCTATCGTCTATAGGAGCTTTGCTGCACTGCCACTCGAAACATGCGATATTCACGGAAGTGTGGCGCAAATATCGGCGACCGACGGTTCCCTGCATCGGAACTACGCAAAACTACGGTCATGAACTCAGCACGCCGCCCATGAAGCATTCATTGTTCCATTCGCACGGTCCCGACTGCGCCGGTCAGGTTCAGCGCGTTCCGCGCAACGCCGGCCGCGCGCTGATCTGGATTTACCGCCACACCCTGTCGCCGCTGGTCGGCTACAACTGCCGGCATTTGCCGACCTGCTCGGTCTACGGCGACGAGGCCATCGAGCGGTTCGGATTGTGGGCCGGCGGATGGATGACACTGGCGCGGCTGTTGCGCTGCCAGCCTTTCGGCACCTCCGGCATCGACAACGTGCCGGCGGAAAGGCCACCGGGCGCGCGATGGTACCTGCCGTGGCGCTACGGACGCTGGCGCGGCGTCAACGCGACCTGAAGGGTTGCCGCAGCGCTTCCAAACACGCTCGCATAACAGCCGCGCGCGGAACTGTGGCGAGGCTGGCCGCATTGTCGTGATGCTTCCTTCGGGAGGAAACAACAATGCGCTGGAAAATCAGCCGCCACGGTCACGATCCACGGCAGGTGGATTTGCTGGCCGCCATTGCTCTGGTCATCATCATCGCTGCCGCCTGGAGCTATCTTGGTAGTAGCGCCAAGCCGCCCGACACGCCCGCATTCGTCGAGCCGAGCCAAAGCGTGCGGTGGTGAATTCTAGCGTCCGAACCAGAAAAAGCCACCTCGCTGCGGCCCGACAGGCGCCGGCGGACGAGGCTTCTTGGGACGCGGCGGTGCTGCCGGCGGTGGCTCGGTCGAGGACGTCGCATCCGCCAGCGGCTCGTCGGGCGAGGTTCTGACCGACAGCAGCAGGTTCGATTCATGGGCGCGCCAGCGATAGCCGATGCCGAAATCCATCGGCTGGGCCCGCCTGAACAATTCCGCGTAGGATTCCTGATACCGTCCCGGGAATTCCGAGATCGGCCCGGCGTAGCGGCCGAACGGGAAGAACCGCCATTGCCTCGAACTGTAATAGGCGAGCGGAATGCCGGAATCGTCCTGGATGATGGTCGAGCTGTTGGCGAGGATGAAGTTGCGCACGGTGGTGAAATTGCCGGAGTGCAAGAGATAGGACGCGCTCTTGATCAGGCTGTTGCCGGGCGCGAGCGTCGAGCAGAATTTCAGAAAGCCTGAAGATCTGACGCCGGGATTCGAAAGATCGGTCGAGAAGTAATACAGCGTCTTCTGCACCCCATCGCTGCCGCTGAAGATGATGCGCGTGCCGTGCGCGGGATTCTTGCCGCCATTCTCGCTGGTAACGTGGACCGCTCCGCTTTCGTCGAGCGTAATCGGACTGACTTCCTTGATGGTTTTTTCCGAACGGGCCAGGAACACGTAAAGGATCGGCAAGGTGCCGCTGATTTGCCCGGCGTGCAGGTCGACCTTCATCTGCTTGGTGATGAAGAAGCTGAAGCTCAGGATCGAGGCGAGCGAGCGCTCGACATTGTAAAGCGCCGATCCGACGGCGCCGCGCGGCAGTCTGCTCAGGTCGGGTACGAAGCCCGGCGGCTCGAGCGCGCTCAACACATAGGTCGTTGCCTTGGAATAGAACGCGTTGGCGTAGAGGAAGTCCGGCCCCGAGAACATGTAGAACATCGTCGGCCGCGGTGCCGCCAGATTGCTCTCCGACCAGGCCCTGATCTTCGAGAGTTGCCGCTGCTCGAGCTGGGCGAACGCGGCGTCGAAGAAATGCGCGTGGTGCTGCCACGCCGGATCCCTGGTCAGCGGCATCAATGGCGAGTCGGCCGACGGCATCATGCCGGCGAGGAAGCGCGCGGTGTCGTCCACTGTCACGGTGTCGGCGGCGCGCGAGGGAACGGCAGCCGCGAGGAACATGGTTGCAGCAAGTGCCGCGATTTTCGGAAAACGACGCATATCTACTCGCGTCCTGGAGATGTGGTGACGGCGGCAGCATCGGTCCGCTTGCGGAAAACCGCGTAGATCAGAAGGCCCGAAATCATGATCAACGTACCCAAAAACGACTGCAGCGGCCGCTCGGTCAACAGATAGTACATCATGAAGGCGGTCACGAGGAGGAAAACCAAAGGCGTGATCGGGTATCCCCAGGCGCGGTAGGGCCGCGGCAGTTCCGGGGAAAAAATCCGAAGCTTGATGACGCCGAGCACCGTGAAGAACGAGCAGAACAACAGCGAGAACTGGATGAAATCGAGCACCGCCTCGAAACTGCGGGTGAACAGCAACAGACAGGCGACCGCGAGCTGGAACAGGATCGCGTAGGCCGGCGCGCCATTGGTCGATTTGCGAGAAAATGCCCGTAACGCCGGAATATCCTCGCCCATCGTCATCATGACGCGCGGACCGATCCACATCATCGCGCTGATCGAGGAAATCAGCCCGATGCAGATCATGGCGCCGACAATGCGGCCACCGATATCGCCGAAGATGTACCGGCCGCTGATGCTCGCGACATCGAGCTGCCCCGACAATTTGTCGATCGGCGCGGTATGCAGGAACACCGCATTCAGCGCGACATAGATCAAAAGCACGATCAGCGTTCCCGCAAGCAGCGCGCGCGGCAGGTTCTGCTGCGGCGTCGTCATCTCGCCGATGATGTAGGTCGCCGCGTTCCACCCCGAAAACGAATACATCACGAACACCAGCCCGATCGCGAAGGGCGCGCTGATCACCTGCGAGAAGGCCGACGCCGACGGTGCGAAGGAAACCGGCTGCGGCGTGCCGATCACGAAGCCCGCGATCAGGAAGGCAGTGATCAGCGCGACCTTGAGGATGGTCGAGATCAATTGAAAGGTGGAGGAATGCTTGACGCCGGTGAGCTGCACCAGCGACACCAAAAAAACCACGGCGATCGCGAGCGCCATCGGCGGGACATCCGGCACGACCGATTTGGCGTATTCCCCAAAGGCCATTGCGGCGAGCGCCACCGGCGCTGCGAAACCGACGGTCGCCGACACCCAGCCGGCCAGGAAACCGAAGGCCGGATGATAGGCGCGACTCAGGAAATTATATTCACCGCTCGAGCGCGGAAACATCGCGCCGAGCTCGCTATAGGAGAACACCCCGCACAGCGCGACGAGACCGCCGACGCTCCACAGCAACAGAATCGAAAAGCCGGAGGGGATGTCCTTGACCTGGAAGCCGAGGCTGGTGAAGACCCCTACCCCGACCATGTCGGCCACGACGATAGCGGTCGCGACCACGACGGAAACCGAGGACCCGCCCCCGAGAAGCCGGCCAGGCCACGCCGCGCTTCCCGCTTCTGATGCCGCCATGTCAGTCCGTATCCAGGGTTTTAGTCCCACTTTCATCGTGCAGGCGGATGCCGCCGAGTTCAAGGAGCGTTAACGAGCGTTAAAATCAGCCGGTTATTTCAGTATCTAAATACCTATTCCGCCATTGTGACGATCCCGTGGTGCTACGGCATTGCGAAATCATGGCCCCCGGTCCCACAATCGCGACACGATTGGATGTTCTGCTAGGGGCTTCCGGATGTGGGGAGTTTTTCCGGAAAGGTTGAAGCTTAACGTCGCCTAAACACCGGTAGGCAAAGATAGTCGCTTACGGGTGGACTTGGGGTTAATGGGTGGATGATCGGGGCGGATCCGAAATTCCGAACGCGTGATCGCGCGCGCCGGGTGAAATCACCGGGCGTATTCGCGTATGCAAGCGGCCGAAGCCGGCCATCGCGATCGCCGCGATGGCGCTACGTTGTGCTTGCTTGCGTTTTTGTACCGCTCTCCTTCGTCCTGGCCCAATGCGGACGCGCACCCAATCCCGGCACGCTTGCCGCGAATGTACAGACCTCCAGCACGCAAGTCGCTTCCGGCGACACGTTCGACGACCGCTTCCCGGCGCCGCAATTTAGGGATCGCTTCCCCTCGGCCAATGAGAGCCTGGCGCAGCGCCAGATTTCCGACTTCGCGCCGACGCGCACCGCGGCAAGCGAGCCCGCCCCCTACCGCGTCGCCTCGCTCGGCCCGCAAATCCCCTATCAGCGGCCGACCGCGCAACAGGACATGACCACGCTGGTCAGCATGAAGTCCTCGGCCTTCCCTTATTACGGCAACAATCCCGCTTCCGAGGCGCCGTTCCTCAACATCTCGAAAGGCGAACGCCGCGGCCATCGCAGCTATGGCGGCCGGGTCTACTGGCAGGACGAGACCTACAACGACAACCGCGTGCTGGTGCATGTACCCGAGAATTTCGACGTGCGCCGGCCCGGCGTGATCGTGGTGTTCTTCCACGGCAATGGCGCAACGCTGGAGCGCGACGTGCGCGACCGCCAACTGGTGCCGCAGCAGATTTCCGATTCCGGCGTCAACGCCGTGCTGCTGGCGCCGCAGTTCGCCGTCGATGCCGCCGATTCCAGCGCCGGCAAGTTCTGGCAGCCCGGCGGCTTCAAACGCTTCATCGACGAGTCGGCCGGTCAGCTCGCCCGCCTCTACGGCGATCCGAATGCCGCCAAGGCATTTGCGAACATGCCGATCATCATCGTCGGCTATAGCGGCGGCTTCCTGCCGACCGCCTGGAGCCTGGAGGTCGGCGGCATCAGCGACCGCGTCCGCGGCGTGTTCCTGCTCGATGCCGTCTATGGCGAGCTCGACAAATTCGCGTCATGGATCGAGCATCATCGATCCGGCTTCTTCGTCTCGTCCTACACCCATTACACCGCCCGCCGCGACCGCGAGCTGATGAGCATGCTGCGGGAAAAGGGCATTCCGGTCAGGGAAGACATGGACGGACCGCTGCGGCCGGGCAGCGTGGTCTTCGTCGAGACCGGCGAAGGCATCACCCATCGCGACTACGTCACCCACGCCTGGACCGAAAATCCGGTCAAGGAGGTGCTGGTCAAGATGGCGTCAACACCGATGCGGTTCGCAGCGGGCGCGACGTCGTCCTCGAGCCACTAGAGTTTAGTCACTCAAGTCCTTTAAGAACGCGTCAGCTCTTCGGCAGTTTCGGCATGCTCTCGACAAAGCCGTTATAGCAGTTCAGCCGCTCGTCTTCTTCCTTGGTGAATTTGCAATCCAGCACACCCTTGGCGGCGGGCGCTTTCGGGTTCGGCTTCGGCGGCACCACCGCATCGTAGCAATTCAGCCGCTCCTTGGTCTGATCGTCGATATCGAGGCAGGCCTGCAGCCTGACCGCGACCGGCTGCTGCTTGCCGGGCTTTTCGGGCGCACTGCCGCCGCCCTTCGGCTTCACCTGGACCAGCGGCTTGCCTCCGACCGTTGGCGGCGGCTTGTCCTGAGCAAAAGCTGCGGCCGAATACAGGACCGCGATGAGCGCCAGCACAATTCTCATGTCAATTCACTCTCGCTTTTTTCGGCAATTAGCCACGCCAAAAGCCCCGGCCTAAAATCCGATGGGCCGCCCCGAACGGCCTTTTATCCCCGTCTTGCTTGGTTTGCCAAGCTCTCGCGTGCTGGCAAAAGCATGCGGCGCGAGCGGCATTCCAGGCACCGGCCGCGACTGAAGCCTGCGCCGCAAGGACAGGCCAACGGCGCCGGACCAGGCCGGCTTGCTTCGGATTTTCTGTGAAGGCCGGATTGCAACGACCGAATCGCCTGCTATATCGCTTGCTCCCGCTTACCTGCGCCCGTTCGCAGGAGTGAGCTCAAGGAGACGACTATGTCCGACTTCAAATACTCCCTCACGAATCTGAAGCCCGTCGAAGCGCCGCACAAGATCACCCTCACCTTCCCCGACGGCGCCAGGCGCGAATTCCCCAACGACATCACCGGGCTCGATATCGCCAAGGGCATCTCGCCCTCGCTTGCCAAGCGCACGGTGGCGATGGCGCTCGACGGTGAGCTTGCCGATCTCAGCGACCCGATCACCCACGACGCGAAAATCGAATTCATCGCCCGCGACGAGCCCCGCGCGCTGGAACTGATCCGGCATGACGCGGCGCACGTGCTGGCCGAAGCCGTGCAGTCGTTGTGGCCGGGCACGCAGGTGACGATCGGCCCGGTGATCGAAAACGGTTTTTACTACGACTTCTTCCGCAACGAGCCGTTCACGCCGGAGGATTTCGCGGCGATCGAGAAGAAGATGCGCGAGATCATCGCGCGCGACAAACCCTTCACCAAGGAAGTGTGGGACCGCGAAAAGACCAAGCAGGTGTTCCGCGACAAGGGCGAGAACTTCAAGGTCGAGCTGGTCGACGCCATTCCCGGCGACGAGCCGATCAAGATCTATTTCCAGGGCGACTGGTTCGATCTCTGCCGCGGTCCGCATATGACCTCGACCGGCAAGGTCGGAGGCGCCTTTAAGCTGATGAAGGTCGCCGGCGCCTATTGGCGCGGCGACAGCAACAATCCGATGCTGACCCGCATCTACGGCACGGCATTCGCCAAGCAGGAAGACCTCGACGCTTATTTGAAGCAGATCGAGGAAGCCGAGAAGCGCGACCACCGCAAGCTGGGCCGCGAGCTCGATCTGTTTCACTTCCAGGAGGAAGGCCCCGGCGTGGTGTTCTGGCACCCAAAAGGCTGGACCATCTTCCAGGAGGTGATTGCCTATATGCGGCGGCGCCTGACCGGCGAATACAGCGAGGTCAACGCGCCGCAGATCCTCGACAAGGCGCTGTGGGAGACCTCGGGTCATTGGGACTGGTACCGCGAAAACATGTTCGCGGCCCAATCGGCCGGCGACGAGGCCGAGGACAAGCGCTGGTTTGCGCTCAAGCCAATGAACTGCCCCGGCCATGTGCAGATCTTCAAGCACGGCCTGAAGAGCTACCGCGATTTGCCGTTACGCTTGGCGGAATTTGGCGTGGTACATCGCTACGAGCCGTCGGGTGCGATGCACGGCCTGATGCGCGTGCGCGGATTTACCCAGGACGACGCGCACATCTTCTGCACCGAGGAACAGCTCGCGGATGAATGCCTGAAGATCAACGATCTCATCCTCTCGGTCTATGCCGATTTCGGTTTCACCGGCGACCTCACGGTCAAACTCTCGACCCGGCCGGAGAAGCGCGTCGGCACCGACGAGATGTGGGAGCATGCTGAGCGCGTGATGGCGACGGTGCTTCAGGAGATCAAGGCGAACAGCCACAATCAGAGCATCACGACCGCGATCAATCCCGGCGAAGGCGCGTTCTACGGGCCGAAATTCGAATATGTGCTGCGCGATGCCATCGGCCGCGACTGGCAATGCGGCACCACGCAGGTCGACTTCAACCTGCCGGAACGCTTCGGCGCGTTCTATATCGACCACGACGGATCCAAGAAGCCGCCGGTGATGGTGCATCGGGCGATCTGCGGCTCGATGGAGCGTTTCATCGGCATCCTGATCGAGCATTATGCCGGCAACTTCCCGCTTTGGCTCGCGCCGGTGCAGGCAGTGGTCACCACCATCACCTCCGAAGGCGACGAATACGCCAAGGTGGTTGCCGCGGCTGCGCGGCGCGCCGGACTACGCGTCGAGATCGACCTGCGCAACGAGAAGATCAACTACAAGGTCCGCGAGCATTCGCTGGCGAAAATCCCGGCACTGCTCGTGGTCGGCAAGAAGGAGGCCGAGTCGCATTCGGTTTCCGTCCGCCGCCTCGGCAGCGACGGCCAGAAGGTGATGCCGACGGACGAAGCGATTGCCGCGCTGGTCGACGAGGCAACACCGCCGGATGTGAAGCGGGCGAAGCTTGCGACCTAAGGGCCTTCGTCCGCCTATTGTCGCCTTTTCGGCAGATCGATCCGCGCGTCCACGAATTCGGGCGGCCCTTCCGTGAGCCGGTGGATCCGCCGTTCGCGCTCCTCCGGTGGCGTTGCCGGATCGATGAATTGACTGAGCTGGCTTGCGGCCAGTTCCTCAAGCGCAACGGCATCGGGCGGGGCGACGAGCACAGCTTTTTGCACCGCCTCTGACTTGAGACCAAGCTCGACAAGACGACAAATCGCCTCGGAACGAGTGATCGTATGTTGGCTCGCCCATGCATCGACATTGGCGGTCAGGTTCGCCGGCAGCTTGACGGCGCTGATCGGGGCGATCTTTTTCGATTCCACCATAGGTGACACCCCCGAAAAAAGTGAATTTGTGAAACGAATAGAAGTATTCTTGAGTGGGTCTTTGATCGGGATCAAAGATACGCCACGGGCCATAAATAGCAGCCTTTTTCGCGATGGCCCAGTCCCATACAGAGGTCAATGTGGCGGTCCCCTTGAGGAGCTTGCGTCTTGCTATCGCCTCGCAGATGCAGATATCTGCTGCAAAGCTGTGAAACACTGGAATCTCGATGCCCGACGCCCTCGAACTTCTAAAAATCCGCCGCTCCGTAAAACCGCGCGAGATGACGCCTCCCGGCCCCTCGCCGGCCGAGCTTGAGACTATTCTCACCATCGGCGCGCGGGTGCCCGATCACGGCAAGCTCGCGCCGTGGCGATTTATCATCTTCGAGGGCGATGCCCGCGTCCGCGCCGGCGAGGTCATTGCAAAAGTGTTCACGCGGAAAAATCCGCAAGCCGCGGCGGCCGAGATCGACGTCGAAAAGCGGCGGCTTACCGACGCGCCGCTGGTGATCGGGGTCGTCAGCTTCACAAAACCGCATCCAAAAGTGCCGCCGTGGGAGCAGGAATTGTCGGCCGGCGCCAGCGCCATGAACATCGTCACTGCCGCAACCGCGCTCGGTTACGGCGCCTGCTGGCTGACCGGCTGGTTCGCATTCGACCGCGATGTGCTCGACGGGCTCGGCGTCAAGGCTGACGAAAAGCTCGCCGGCTTCATCCATATCGGGACCGTGTCGAGGCCGAGCGAAGACCGGCCGCGCCCGGCATTGTCGGATATCGTCACGCGGTTTTAGCGCTCACGCCGCCTGCGACGCCCGGTCGCCGAACCTCGCCAGCAACTCTGCGACCTCGGCTGCGGGGCGCGCGGCACTGAACAGAAAGCCCTGCACCTCGTTGCAGCCTTCGGCGCGCAGCCAATCGAACTGATCGATGGTCTCCACCCCTTCCGCCGTCGTCGTGATGTTGAGGCTGCGGCCAAGGCCCGAAATCGCCCGCACGATCGCGACGCAGTCGGGGCGCTGCGCCAAATCCTTCACGAACGAACGGTCGATCTTGATCTTGTCGAAGGGAAAGCTGCGCAGATAGCTCAGGCTGGAATAGCCGGTGCCGAAATCGTCCATCGAAATCCGCACGCCGAGTTCGCGCAATTGATGCAGGATCGCAAGATTGGCCTCGGTTTCCGCGAGGAAGATCGATTCGGTAATTTCGAGCTCGAGCCGCTTCGGTGACAATCCGGATTGCGCCAGCGCCGAGATCACCACCTGAACCAGGTTGCGGCTGCGGAACTGCACCGGCGACAGATTGACGGCGACCTTGACATCAGTGGGCCATTTCACCGCCTCGTTGCAGGCTTCGCGCAACACCCACTCGCCGAGCGGCGTGATCAGCCCGATGTCCTCGGCGACCGGAATGAATTCGGCCGGCGAGATCATGCCCTTTTCCGGATGCCGCCAGCGCAACAGCGATTCAAAGCCTGAGATCTTGTCGGCGGATATATCGACCAGCGGCTGATAGTGCAGCTCGAATTCGCCGCCGGCGAGCGCACGGCGCAAGTCGAGCTCCATATCGCGGCGCTTTTGGGCCTGCTGGTCCATTTCCTTTTCGAAGAAGCGGTGGACGCCGCCGCCGTCTTCTTTGGCGCGATACAGCGCCATGTCGGCGTTGCGCATCAGTTCCTCGGAGGTCTCGCCGTCGCCGGGCGAGAGCGCAATCCCGATCGAGGCACCGATCACCACTTCCATGCCGTCGATGTCGTAGGCGGCGCTGAGCAGCTTGATCAGGCGGACGGCATAATCGCTCGCCTCGTTCGGAGATGCAGCCGCGGCGAGGATGACGGCGAACTCGTCGCCGCCGAGCCGAGCGGCAAGGTTGCTGCCGCGAACTTCCGACCTGAGCCGTTCGGCGACCTGCTTCAGCAGGCGATCGCCGATCGGATGGCCAAAGGAATCGTTGACGTTCTTGAACAGGTCGAGATCGACGCAAAGCACCACGACCCGCTTGTGCGCGGGCTCGGCCCGCTCCAGCGCCTGCTTGAGTCGTTCCTGGAAGAACTCGCGGTTCGGAAGGTTGGTCAGACCGTCATGGTGGGCCATATAGGCGATCCGCGCCTCGGCCCGGCGCCGCTCGGTGATGTCGACGATTGCGACCAGATAGCCGTCACGGCCGTCGAACGAGACGCGCCGTCCGAATGTCAAAACCTCGATCTCGCTGCCGTCGGCCTTGAGATGGCGCCAGGTGCCGCTGGAATGATAGGCGTCGCCGGCCTGCTGCAGCGCCTCGCCATGGGTCGCCCTTTCGTCCTGCGGCCAGATCTGTTGCAGCTTCATGGAAAGAAACGTCGCGCGGCTGTAGCCGTAGTGCAGCACCGCCGCGTCGTTGACGCTCAGGAATTCGGTGGATTGCGCGTCGAACACCCACATCGGCATCGGGTTGTTGTCGAACAGCAGGCGAAACGACGCCTCGCGCCGCTTGATCGGCGTCACATCCGACACCGCGAGCGAGACAATGTCGCCGAACGCGCTGGCGCCCAATTTCAGGCTGCGATCGTCGCTGTCGATTTCGAACTGGTCGCGGCTGCCGTCAACGACGACGCGAAGCAATCGCGTGATCACCTCCGGC
>Ga0210384_10005440_pt1 | contig 13861 bp, 13 predicted proteins | sample IncBWH2MmetaG_FD_160574 | JGI IMG/M metagenome (GOLD analysis project Ga0210384, IMG submission 160574) | Forest soil microbial communities from Barre Woods Harvard Forest LTER site, Petersham, Massachusetts, United States - Inc-BW-H-2-M | ecosystem: Environmental > Terrestrial > Soil >...
GGTGCTCTCTGCCCTCGGCGTCCATCCGCCCGTATTCACGTTTATTGTCGTAACGATTCTGTGCCAGGTCGCCGCCAGGTTACTGGCTCTGCACGGTATTGCGGCCTGGTCGGTATTGCTGGGCATTCCTCTCCTTGCCCTGCTTTTTCTTTTCCGGCGAAACACAAATCTATCCGATGGCACGCGCAACATCGTCCGGGCGATGCAGGACCGCGGCGTAAAGCGGATCGTCTGCCAGTCGTCTCTCGGCCTGGGCGATAGCCGGGGACGCCTCGGTTTTCTCTATAACTTTTTTGTCGTTCCGCTGTTTCTGCGAAATTTATTCGCGGATAAGGCTGTGCAGGAAACCATCATCCGGGAAAGCGCGCTCGATTGGGTTATCGTCCGCCCCACGGCGCTGACAAATGGTCCGCGAAAGGGCGTCTATCGCGTCGGCTCCGGCATTGGCCACTGGTTTTTCCTGACGAAAATCTCTCGTGCGGATACTTCGGACTTCATGCTGAAGCAACTCGCCGGCGACACCTATCTGCGCCAAACACCGAGCCTCGCCTACTGAGCGCAAGCTCTCCTCGCCGAGCCTAGACGCGTATAATGTGCCCTCCACTTAGGAGAGCACAGCATGCGCTATCGCAAATTTGGCCGCACCGGATGGAACGTCAGCGAAATTGGTTACGGCATGTGGGGCATGGCCGGCTGGACCGGCTCCGACGACAAGGAGTCCCTCGACGCCCTCCAGCGCGCCGTGGATCTCGGCTGCAATTTTTTTGACACCGCCTGGGCCTACGGCGATGGCCACAGTGAAGAGCTGCTCGGGAAAATCCTGCGCGCCAACAAAAACAAAACAAATGTCGGCGGGCCCGACAAAAAACTCTACGCCGCCACAAAAATTCCGCCGAAGAACCGTCGCTGGCCCGCGCGCCCCGAATATTCTCTCGACGATTCTTATCCGCCGGACTACATCCTCGAGTACGTGGACAAAAGCCTCAAAAATATCGGCACCGACACGCTCGACCTCATTCAATTTCACACTTGGGAAGATGTTTGGCTCGACGATGAGCGCCTCACGCGCGCCATCGAAAAACTCCGCGGCAGCGGAAAAGTGCGCGCCGTAGGTATCAGCCAGAATCGCTGGGAACCCGCCAACGGCATTCGCGCCGTCCGCGCCGGCCTCGTGGACGCCGTCCAGATCATCTACAACATCTTCGACCAGAATCCCGAGGACAAACTTTTCCCCGCCTGCCGCGAAAAAAACGTCGCCGTCATCGCCCGCGTCCCCTTCGACGAAGGTTCCCTCACCGGCACGCTCACGCTCGACAGCAAATGGCCCGCAAGCGATTGGCGCAGCACCTATTTCGTCCCGGAAAATCTCAAAGCCAGCGTCGCCCGCGCCGACGCCCTCAAGCCCCTCGTCCCAGCAGGCTCCACGCTGCCGGAAATGGCCCTGCGCTTCATCCTCAACAATCCCGACGTCAGCACCATCATTCCGGGCATGCGAAAAATCCGCAACGTCGAAGCCAATCTCGCGGCCAGCGACAAAGGCCCCCTCCCCGCGCCACTACATGCAAAACTCCGCCCCCACCGCTGGGACCGCACCCCCACCAAATGGAGCCAATGAAATGAGTATTCCGTTTTCAGTTGTCGGTGGTCGATTGAAGAAACGACAAAAACAAGCAGGGAAGAAAAGCGGAGCGGAGAATTCTAAATTCTTTTTCTGACTGAGAACCGAAAACGGATGACTGAATACTTTTCAAGCGAAGGCGGAACGAAAGGAAAGGAAAGAGGAGGAAAGGAAAGAGGAGGAAAGGAAAGAGGAGGCGCTCTAAAGAGTCTTTTTCCTATCTCCTACTAACAACTGAAAACTGAAGACTGAAGACCGTATCACGCAGTCTGCTTCAGAGCGCGCTCGACGAGCGTCAGGCAACGCTCGGCTTGTTCGCGCAGCAATTCTTCGCTATCGCTGCGGTCGCGTTGCATGCTGTGAAGTTCATCGGCAATCGCCAGCGCCGCCAGCACCGCAACTTTCTGCGTGTCCACCGTCGCCGTCGCACCCGCAATCGCATGCATTTTTTCGTCCACGTACTTCGCGAGCTTCTGCACGTACTTCTCGTCCAGCTCGCCGCGAATCGAGTAGCTCTGCCCGAAAATCTGCACTTTGACTGGTCCGCTCATGGAATCCCCGCGCGTCCTTATCGGCACAATACCACATTCGCTCCCGGAATAAATCCACGCAGGCAACATGCGCTTTTCCTGCGAAGTCCTATTTACATTCTTCGCGCTGTCCGATACCGTGTGAGCTCCAGCCTGTCAATTCTCCCAGTCCGCGCAGTGACATTCCCTTTGCCCGCACAAGGAGCAACTCATGGCCACGAAAGCTCATACCAAGAAAACCGCTGCAGCGCCGCAACACCCTATCCGCGTCGTGCCGCTGCATCGCCCGGAAGCCGAGCGTGCCGCACCCGCCGCCGCGCCGCAGCTTACTTACCGCGGAGGGCCGCTGCTCACCGCCGTCGAGGTCTTCACCGTTTTTTGGGGCGCCGCGTGGGAAGCATCGCCGCAGACCGTGGTCATGAAGAACATGAATCTTTTCTTCGACTTCATTCTCACGAGCCCGCTGATCGATCAACTGAGCGAATACAACGTGGCGGGAAAAACGATCGGCCATGGCACCCGGACAGGAACCAAAATCCTCACGGCACCCGCTCCCGGAAATTCCGTGCAGGACAGTGCGATTCAGAAACTTTTGCAACAGGAAATCGCGTCGGGAGTTTTGCCCGCGCCAACCGCCAATTCACTGTACTTTTTTTTCTTGCCGCCAGGCGTGCAAGTCCAGCAAGGAGGCGCTGCCTCCTGCAAGGATTTCTGCGGCTACCACGACGCCACGAGCGACAATGTTTTCTACGCGGTGATGCCGTATCCCGGATGTACCGGATGCACCGGCGGCCTGGCAGTGGCCGACGCTCTCACTTCCACGAGTTCGCATGAACTCTGCGAAGCGATTACGGATCCGGTTCCCGGGCAGGGCTGGTATGACGACAACAACGGAGAGATCGGCGATATTTGCGCGTGGAAAACGCGGACGCTCGGGAATTACACGATTCAACTGGAATGGTCCAACAACGCTGGCGCGTGCGTGTGAGCTTTCGAATACCCTACTAAGCGCGAAGCTGCGCGCCTAGATTTTTCTCGAGGGCGGCGATGATTTTTCCGCTGCAGTCGCTGATCTGCGCTTCGGTCAGAGTCGCTTCGCGGCTTTGGAAGATAACTCGAACGAGCAGGGAATATTTTCCGGCGGGGACATTCTTGCCTCGAAACAGATCCGTTGCTTCAATCGAAATAATTTCCGCGATACTGAGGGCTCGGATGGTTTTCGTCACATCCGAGAAATGCGTGCCGTCCGCGAGCAATAAGGAAAAATCACGTTCGACCGCGGGGAAACGCGGCAGCGGTTCGTAGCGCCGCGCGTCTTTGGCGGCGCGAATCGCGTTGCAGAGTGGATCGAGTTCCAATTCCGCGAGGAAGACGTCCTGGCGGAATTTGAACTTGTCGGCGACTCGCCGTGCTAGTTGCCCAGCAACGCCAACCAAAGAGAGATTTCTCTGCGCGGAAGCCGCGCCGAGAGGAAGCGGTTTCGCTCCGCTCGAAATGACGGAATTCAGATGAAAGGTGCCGCGGCGGGCGGCGTGGAACCCGTCCGGGCCGCCGTCGCGCCATTCGAATGCGCCGGCAAAGGCGCCGATGGCGTCGAGATCACCCCTTAGATCCGCGAAAGAAAATTCGCGAGCGGCATCGTATAGACCTTTTTCGCGGGCTTCGCCGGTCGCGCCGATGGTGAGAACGCGCGTTTCGATCGATTGAGTTCCATTGAGGCGGTAGTGGCGGCCGATTTCGAAGAGGCGCGCGTTGCGCTGGCTGTGATTCAAATTCCATTCGAGGGCCGCGGCCATGGTCACGAGGCCGTTCGAACGCAGCACGTTGGCTTCTTCCGAAAGAGGATTCGAAAGACGGGCGGGCGTGACGCCCTCTGGACGAAATAATGCGTCGCGTTCTTCCGCGACGTGCGGAATCGTGAGGATTTCGCGGTAGCCGAGACCGATGAGGCGCTCGCGCAGACGTGTTTCCGCTTCGTAGTGCGGCAGGCGCGCGGCACCCTGGCGCGCGGCGGGCAAACGCGGCGGAAATTTGTCGAGCCCGTAGATGCGGGCGATTTCTTCGATGAGGTCGATTTCGCGCTCGACTTCGGCGCGCCAGGAAGGCTGGGTGCATTCCCAGGCGGCGAGGAGGGAGCCTTCCGCGCCACGGTTTTGGTCGATTCGAATGGGAGCGAATCCGAGAGCGCTGAGGCTGGCTTCCACTTCCTTGTCGGGGACGTCCGCGCCCATGACGCGAAGAATTTCCGCGCGTGTTACGCGAATTTTTTTCGGGGCGCGCTTGCCGGGATAAACATCCACGACGCCGGAGAGTAATTCGCCGCCGGCAAGCTGCAAGATCAGTTCAGCGGCGCGGCGCGAAACAAGCTCGGCCATTTCCGGGTCGGCGCCGCGGCCGAAACGCGTGGAGGCTTCGGTGTGCAATTTCAGAAAGCGCGCAGCGCGGCGGACGGCGACGGGTTCGAACCAGGCGCACTCGATCAAGACATTTTTCGTGGAAAAGGAGATTTCTGTTTCCGCGCCGCCCATGATTCCGCCAATGCCGACGGCGCGAGAGCCATCGCCGTCGCTGATCATGCAGATGTTCGGCTCAAGTTGGCGGTCGACACCGTCGAGAGTTCTGATTTTTTCGTTTGGCTTCGCGCGGCGGACGACGATTTTGTGATCGCGAACTTTGTCGTAGTCAAATGTGTGCAGCGGGTGGCCCAGTTCGAGCATCACGTAGTTCGAAACGTCAACGACGTTGCTGATGCTGGCCACGCCGGAGGCTTCGAGTTTGTCCTTGAGCCATTTCGGCGAAGGCTGGATTTTCACGCCGCGAATGACGCGGGCCGTGAACCGCCCGGACAAATCGGGCGATTGAATTTCCACTTTTACGGCGTCGCCGGCTTTGGCTGCGCTTTCCGCTGGTTTTGGCGAGACGTGCTTGAGCGGCAGTTTGTAGATCGCGCCGACTTCACGCGCAATTCCGTAGTGGCCGAGACAGTCGGGGCGGTTCGAACTGACTTCCGCTTCAATCACCGCGCCGTGCGGGCCGTTTTCGACTCCACCGATGTTCGTTCCGGAAAGAGCGAGGCGCGAAGCGAGCTCGTTCGGCGGCGCGGTCACGTCCACGAAATCCTTCAGCCAGTTGTAAACGACCTTCATGCGTCAGTCCTTACCTGACTGGAGCTGACCGTAGTAAAGACGGGTCAGATACTCCATGCGAACGGCGCCCTGCTGCTGGTGCGCGTCAAAAATGGTTTGCAGCTCCACCATCATTGGCGGGAAGTTCGGGTGGTCCTGCGCGGGCATGTAGGAGCTGCTGCGGACGCGGCCGGCCAGGCCGGCGAAATCAAAAACCTGCACGTTGGGAATCTGCTGCTGGCGATACGCGCTGCTTTGGAAAAAGGAGCGCATCTGTTCCTCGCGCGGATAGCTTTCATTCACTCGCGAATAGTCCGTTCCAAATTTGCGGAGCAGCGCTTCGAAGGCGCGCAAGAAGGGAGTGGTGCCGGTCAGGCGTTCATTCCAGAGAACGACGATCCAGCCGGTGGGCTTCTGGATGCGCGCAAATTCTTTTCGGGCGGCGTTTTGGTCAAACCAGTGGAAGGCCTGGCCGGCGGTGACAAAGTCGATGGTCGCGTCGCCAAGTGTTGTGGCTTCGGCGGAGCCTTCGATGCTTGAGAAGCCGTCGTAAGCGGCGAGGTACTCTTCTCCGGCTAGGCGCATTTCGGTGTTGGGTTCCACGCCGAAAACGCGATTGCCATTCTTCAAAAAGAGTTCGCTCAAAAAACCAGTTCCTGAGCCGATGTCGGCGACGACATGGCCGGGGCGCAGGCCGCACTCCGAGCGGAGGATATCGAGCGTGGCCGCGGGATAGCCGGGGCGGTAGCGGACGTAGTCCGCGACGCGATTGGAGAAGCGTTGTTTGGCGTCGGTGAAAGTCATTGAACTAAGTTTTCAGTCCTCAGTTTTCAGTTGTCAGTAAGAGTAAAACCGGGCCGGGCTAAAGACCGGCGCCTACAAATACTTCCTACGGGAACTGGCGGAGGAAGCGGACGTCGTTTTGGAAAAAGACTTGGATGTCGTCGATGCCGTATTTCAGCATGGCCAGGCGGTCGATGCCGATGCCGAAGGCAAAGCCGCTGACTTTCTTGGCGTCGTAATTCACGAAGCCGTAGACGGCGGGGTCGACCATGCCGGCGCCGAAGAGTTCGATCCAGGCGGCGCCTTTGCATTTCGAACAGGTGGCGCCATTCGAAGAGCCGGTTCCTCCGCAGAAGGGGCAGGAGACGTCGAATTCGACGCTCGGCTCGGTGAACGGAAAATAGCTGGGGCGGAAGCGCGTTTTGACGCTGGGGCCGAAGAATTGTTTGACGAAATATTCGATGGTGCCGGTGAAATCGCAGAAGGTGATGTCCGTGTCCACGGCGAGGCCTTCGATCTGGTGGAAGGCGAAGGAGTGGGTGGCGTCGGGATTGTCGCGACGGTAGACCTTGCCGGGAACGATGACGCGCACGGGAGGCTTCTGCTTTTCCATGGTGCGAATTTGCATGGGCGAGGTGTGCGTGCGCAATAGCAGTTGTGTCGGCGCACCTTTGGGCAGGTCGATATAAAACGTATCCATATCGTCGCGGACGGGATGGAATTCGGGGATGTTTAGGGCTTCGAAATTGTAATAGGGCGTTTCGATTTCGGGGCCTTCGACGACGGAGAAGCCGATGGAGAAGAAAATGTCTTCGATTTCTTGGAAGACCTGGCGGATCAAATGATGCGAGCCCACGGGATGGAGGACACCGGGAAGGGATAGGTCGATGCAATCGCGGGCGAGAGCGATCTGTTCCGAGCCGGCATCAACCTCGCGCCTGAGATTCTCAAGGGTACTTTCAATAAAAGACCGGAGCGAATTCAGTTCTTGCCCTACTACCTTCTTTAGGCTGGGTGAAGCTGGCTTCAGCCAATTGTCAGTGATTAGCGTCAAAATGCCGGATTTCCGACCGAGCCAAAAGAAACGAAGGGTTTGCCATCCCGCTTCGTCCCGACCGTTTGGAATCTGACTCTCGAATCGGGCGCGTACTTCAGCGAATTTCGCCGACACGCCCTCCGCCGAGGAAACGTTCTGCTCGGAGAGCGTCTTTGCAGTTGGGTTTTCTACGTTAGGCATTGTCGCCAGATAAACAAACACTGTAGGGTCACGATATATCATGCCCCTAAAGAAGAAGTTTTGCGCACGGCGAGAGAGTATCCGCCGCGGCGCTAGAGACAAAGTGAAATTCCTCGCTTTGCCCAAAGGCCCAAAGCTTCACCCCTGAAGAGGTGAGCTACAGTTACGCCTTTTTCGCCTTGGCTGGGGGCGGGGCGGCGGCTTTGGCTGTTGCCACCAGCGCGGTGAAGGCAGCGGCGTCTTTGACCGCAATGTCGGCCAGGACTTTGCGGTCGAGCGAGACACCGGCGGCTTTCAGGCCGTGGATCAGCTGGCCGTAGGTCAGGCCGTTGTTCCGTGCGGCGGCGCCGACGCGCTGAATCCAGAGCTTGCGATACTCGCGCTTTTTGACGCGGCGGTCGCGTTTGGCGTAACGATCGGCGCGATTGGCGGCTTCCTGGGCGGATTGGTAGAGCTTGCTCTTTGTCAGGAAGAAGCCTTTTGTTCTCCTAAGGTACTTTTTGCGCCGTGCACGGCGCTTGGTGCCGCGTTTTACGCGAGCCATGGGGTTTCTCCTTCAAGTTTTGCCGGGGCCGGGGATGGCGGAGTGGGGGGATTTTGTTCGGACGGGTCTGAAGACCCGCCACTACAAAACCTCGGCGCTCTGCAAACAGCGGCCACGGATTTTAATGGGAAACAAAACGGGTTGCGTGAACGCGCGAAAACACGCGTTACGCAACGGGTTTGTTTCCGGAGTACTGCGACGCCGGGCTAAAGCCCGGCCTCTACAATTGCCCCGACAATTTCGCGGGGCTTATCGGCCGGCAGGCACCCGTGAAGCGCTGCCTGGCACGATTTGCGAAACTTTCGTTCCGCATTTTCTTCGCAGGACACTAACTACAGTGCCTGTGTTTCAAAGAAAGTCTTTAGCCGTAGGGAAGCATTTGCTTGACGCTGGCCACGTCGGCTTTGTTTACAAGCGTTAGCTTCTTTAGTTTGCGCATGCGGCCGGGGGCTTTGGTGCCCATCAAGTGGCGCTTGCCGGAATGGCCGCGCTTGATCTTGCCGTTGGCGGTGATCTTGAAGCGCTTCCTGGCGCCGCGGTGCGTTTTCAGTTTCAATTTTGGTTTCGATGCGTTTCTTGGCATTGCTGTGAATCCTCTCCTAAGCTCGAAGCGGTTGGCCTCAGAAGGCCGCCCCTACATAATCCATTTCGCGGTGAAGCGCGCTGATTACTGCGACTGCTGGGCGCTGGAGGCCGGTTGGCCGGCCGGCTTGGCCACGCTGACGCCTTTTTTGGGCGCGAGCAAAGCCACGAGGACGTTGCCTTCCATGCGCGGCATGGTTTCGATCTGGCCCTGGTCGCCGATCTCCATGAGCAAGCGGTTCATTTTGGCGCGGCCCACTTCCTGATGCGCCATTTCGCGGCCACGATGAAAAATCATCGCGCGCACTTTGTGGCCTTCGCCGAGGAAGCGGATAATCTGGTTCTTGCGAACCTGATAATCGTGCTCCGCGGTGGCGGGCCGAAACTTGACTTCCTTCAACTGCGAGCCACGGCTGCTCTTGCGCTGCTCGTGCGCTTTTTTATTGGCCTGGTACAGATACTTGCCGTAGTCGGTAATTTTACAAACAGGCGGATCGGCCGTGGGCGAAATTTCCACCAGGTCGAGCCCTTTTTCCTTGGCCAGCTTAATGGCTTCAAAGGGCTGCATGACCCCGAGCTGGCCGCCTTCTTCATCAATCACCCGAATCTCGCGAGCGCGAATCCGCTCGTTGACGCGGATGCGGTCGCTCTGCCGGAAGCTGCGTTCTGCGATAAATCCCCCTTGGACGCTTTGTTAATCGCGGCTGCGAATCGGCTGACCCACACGGGCCGCAAAGCGGTAACCCCACTCCCATCCCACACAGCGCAAAATCGCCGGGGGACGGGCTTCAAAGTATAGCACGCACAAGGCGGGAGGCGACAAGAGGCAAGAAGGCGGAAGGAAGGGCAAGAAAGGGCTGCGCTGCCCGACTGGAGCAACTGCAAGGAAGTGATATCACCGAGCAACCAGACCAGTGCCAGGCATCATGTGCATGAGGGTGCCAAGGGCAGCGAGCACGCCAACAAAGTAAGCGGCGGTGATCGGACTGGGTTGCGGAGGCAGGTCTTTGGTGAACAGGCGGTAGGCGAAGCCCGCGGCGACCAGAAAAAATAGACCTTCGCCGGCAAACAGCCATAGGAAAAGACACGCAGCGAGGAGAACCAAGCGTTCGGTCTTACTGAGTGCTTCCGCTGCGCCACCGCCGTCAAGGATCCAGACTGGAATGAGATTCAGAACATTAAGCCCCGCGCTGGTGCGTGCAAGCGCAGCCCAAAGACCGTTGCCCGTGCGGTACCAGAGTGCCGCGCAAACGGCGGCACCGATAAAACCTGCCAGCGGTCCCGCGAGGCTAACTGCCGCGCGTGTCTGGCGCGTGACACCGAGAGCCTGCCAACGAACGTAAGCGCCGAGGCCGGGGAGAAACACCGGCATGTCCGCAGGCAAACCGCGGCGGCGAATATCAATGTAGTGGCCCATCTCGTGAACAAGGATGAGAACAGCGAAGCCAACGCCGAACGCGGCGCCAAAGAGCGCCCAGTAGACGCCCATGAAAGCGAAGAGGCTGAAAATGAATTTGAGTTTAAAGATGGCGAAGAGGAGCGTCTTGCTTTTTGCGAGCAGAATGGCGATCGGAGCCAGAGGGCCGAGTCTGCGAGCCCAGTTATTTTTTTGCTCTGGAGGAGGGGCAACCTTGGCGGCAAGTTCGAGCTTGTAGACGTGGCCGCGAATCCATTCCGCCTGCGTCGAGTTTTGTGGAAGAAGCGGGAGTGCCTTGAGCCATTCCTCGCGAGCCAAGGAGATCTGTTCCTGTTCTTCAAGAGACTTGGCGCGCGTGGAGATGCGCACCAACTCTTCACTGTGAACCAAAGAATGGCACTGCTCGCAGGCTAGAACTCCGAGAGGCAAAGCCGCGCCGCAATTGTGGCAGTTGCGAATGGGTTCTGAGGAGTCGGTGGGCACAGTTGGCGTGTGGAAGCCGGACTAGGCGGGTGTGGGCGGCGGCGACGATGCGCCTGCGACAAAAGGGCCGAGGATTTCGATTTTTGGGCCGGCCGTCAGCTTCCAAGCGATGTTCATGCCGACAAACAGGATGACGAGGCCAATGGCTCCGCCCACTGGATTCTCCAGCGCGAGAAATGGCGAGGCGAGACCGATGAGCAAGAGAAGCCCTAGCGCACTGCCCAGACTTACTTTTGGTTTTTCCGATGGGACCGACCCGGCGGCAGCGTCGGCGTCCGATGGCGAGGAGCCGTTGTCCGGCGATACAGGCGCGGGGGCAGTTTGAGTCCGCGCCGGTTTCCGGGCCTGTTCCTTGCTTATCGCTGAGAAATAAATGGGAACGGCTGCGAGGGAAACGGCAGCGTAGGTGAGCGCGGCTGCGGCAAACTGGTAGCGGCGGCCACCGATTCCCCGCGAACCCATTTTGAAAGCCTTGGCGATGATCCAGCCAACGGCGAGCGAGACGTAACCAATGACGATTCCAGTGATGATGGTGAACGCGGAATAGAGGATCAGGCCAATGACCGCGCCACCGATGCCAAAAACCAAGCCGCGAACAAAGGCAGAGTGGGTGTCTTTCGGCAACTGGTCCTTGAGCTGACTGACGCAGCGATCGCAGGCGAGAGATCCGTTGACGCGATAGTAGAGGCCGGTGATTGCCTGCTTGCAGGACTTGCAGACATCTGTGCCAGGTTTTGCCGCGTATTCCGCGGTGCCGAATTGAGGTGTGGGGGCGCCGAAATTCGTTTCCGACATGAGCGGGAGGTTAGCACAGGGGATATTGCCCTAAAAGCGAAATTGTTATTCGCGTTGGAAACGCGTTGCGCGGCTTGCTTTGCGTTCGATTGCGCCACTGAGCCCGGGATAGAGGTGCGAGATCCGACGGTGTAGTGCATAGGATACAGATTCGAAGAATCGCCCAGCGAAGGAACTGCTGGGCGTGTTTAAGTGTGGGTATGACGAGCGTCGCGCTTACCGCTGCCGCAAAAAGGATCTGCGTTCTGTTTTTTCTCGCGCTGAAATTTTTATTTCTAATTACTTCCAGCGGGCGGGTGCGGACGATTGATGAAGTGTCGGTGGATTTGCAGACGGAGAGTTTGGCGCTGCACGGGAATACGGCGGTGCCGCAGGCGGAGGCGCTGGGGACGTTTTATGGAAAGAGGGATCGATGGGGGCAGCCGCGCGCGCCGTACGGGACGGCGCAGGCGGTGCTGGTTTTGCCGTGGCATTTTGCGGGGCGGATGTCGCGGGCGGTGCTGCCGGGGATTCCGGCGCGAGCGAAGGATCTGTTTTTGGACGCGGTAGTGGCTTCGAGCAGCGCGACGTTTGCTGCGCTGGGGGCGGCGCTGGCGTTTCTAATTTTTTGCCGGATGGGGATGGATGTGAAGCCGGCGCTTTGGGCGGCGTTGATACTTGCGCTGGCTACGCCGCTGTTTTCGTATTCGGCGTGGTTTTTTTCGGAGCCGCTGGTGGCGATGCTGTTCCTGGCTGCGGCGCTAGTGCTTTTTACGGGAGAGGCAGCGGCACCAACTTCGCCGAAGCTTGCAGCGATCGCGGGAATATTTCTCGGGGTCGCACTGTGGGTGCGGCCGTCGCATCTTATTGCGGCGCCGGTGTTTCTTCTGGGGCTTTTGATTCGCGACCGGAGGAGGAGTTTGGCGGCCGCGATTGCTTTGGCGGTGGTGGTGGGGATTTTTGGCGGGGCGTATCTGTTGCGCAATCAGATTTATTTCGGGAGTCCGTTCGAATTCGGGTATCCAGATGTTGCTGAGGGCGGCCGGCATCTCAATACGTTTCGAACGCCGCTTGTTACCGGGCTATTTGGTTTTCTTTTGTCGCCGGGGAAGTCGGTGTTTCTGTTTGCGCCGCCGATTGTTTTGGCGATTGCGGGGTTGCGGCGCTTGTGGAAGCGGGATGCGGGGCTTGCGGTTGTGGCGGTGGGGCTGCCAGTGATTTATCTTTTATTTTTCGCGCGGTATACGCAGTGGGAAGGCGGGTACTGCGTCGGGCCGCGGTATCTTGTTCCTGCGCTGGTGGCGCTGTGCCTGGGGCTTGGGCCGATGCTGGCGGAGGCGGGTCCGCGAGTGCGCAAGCTGGCGGTGGTTCTTTTTGTCGCGGGCGTGTTGGTTCAAGTGATCAGCATCTCGACGAGTTTTCTGGAGGACCAGGCGACGGGCAGATACTATGATGCGCAGTGGAATTACCGGATGGAATACTCGTCGATCATGGGCCAGGGCCGCTTGCTGCTGCACTATGTGACGACTTCGCAGCCGGCGCCCATCGGACTTGGGTTTGACCGGTGGTTTGTATTTCTTCGGAAAGCCGGAGTCTCACGGGGATTGCTGGCGATGGGATTGTGCTTGGAAATTGCAGGGTTGATTTTTTTCAGCTGGCGCCTGAAAAAAACTCTCTCGCTCACCGCGGGGGCAGCCCGGCCTGATTTTCAGAAGAAAACTTCTACAAGCTAATGGTTTCGCTGCGCTTGCCTCGCTTGCTCAGATAGTGGTGCCAGAAGAGGCGGGCGGCGACGGCGCGCCAGGGCTTCCACGGTGCGCTCATCTTCTCGAGTTTTTCGGGGGAGGGGCGCTGGCGGAGGCGTTTTACTTCCTGCACGGCGGTGGCGAGTGCGAGGTCGCCGACGGGCCAGATGTCCGGGCGGCGCAGGGCGCTCAACAAATAAATGTCGGCGGTCCATGCGCCGATGCCTTTGAAGGCGACCAGCATTTTGCGTGCGGCATCATCGTGCAGGTCGTGAAGATTTCGTAGGTCAAAGTAACGGCGCGCCAGAGATTCTGCGAGCAGGCGTGTATACAAAGTCTTTTGGCGGCTGAAGCCGATGCGCAGGAGCTCATCGTCAGTGAGCTTCAGAAAACGGCGCGGTGTGAGCGGACGAACGACAATGTTCAGGCGGTCGAAGGCGGCTTTCGCCGAGGCGAGCGAAACTTGCTGTTCGAGGATGATGTAAACGAGCGTACGGAAGCCCGGCTCGCGAACCCAGAGTGGCGGCGCGCCGTATTTTTGGACCACTTCCGCCAAGTGCGCATCGCGATCAACTAGAACGCGCACACCTTGAGCGAAGGCATCTTCGTTCAGGATGATTTGTGGGATTTGCACGGCGATTGGGTCAGGCGCGGGAAAATGCTCAGGTCGTGGCGCGGGAATCGACTTCTTGGTGAAGCGATTCGATAACTTCGGCGAGGGGTTTGGGGCCGAGGTCACCTTTCGAACGGTGGCGGACGGAGACGGTGCCGGCTTCGGCTTCTTTGGGGCCGACGACGAGCATGTAGGGAATTTTCTGGAGCTGGGCGTCGCGGATTTTTGCTGGCAGCTTTTCGTTGCGGTCGTCGAGATGGACGCGGAGGTTGTGGCGCTTGAGAGTTTCGGTGACGTGCTTGGCGTAGTCGGCGACTTTTTCGCTGACCGGGCAGATTTCTACTTGCACCGGAGCGAGCCACAGCGGAAAAGCGCCGGCGTAGTGTTCGATCAAAATGCCGAAGAAACGC
>Ga0210384_10005441_pt1 | contig 13859 bp, 13 predicted proteins | sample IncBWH2MmetaG_FD_160574 | JGI IMG/M metagenome (GOLD analysis project Ga0210384, IMG submission 160574) | Forest soil microbial communities from Barre Woods Harvard Forest LTER site, Petersham, Massachusetts, United States - Inc-BW-H-2-M | ecosystem: Environmental > Terrestrial > Soil >...
ACGTCGTCGTGTTCTTCGAGCGCTTCGATGAGCCGGACCATTTGCGTGGCCTGCGGGCCGGTGAGCTTGATGTAATTTTGCGGCACCATGCCGATTTCCGCCGACGTGGGCGTGATGCCTGCCTTCACCAGCGCTTCTTTTACTTTTTCGAGCGCTTCCGGTGGCGTCACGACGTACCAGCCGGAGCCATCATCCTTTAAATCATCCGCGCCGGCCTCGAGAACAATGTCCATCATTTTGTCTTCGGTGGCGGCTTCCTTGGGTACCACGATTTCGCCCTTGCGGTGGAACATCCAGCCGACGGCGCCCGCCTCAGCGAGGTTTCCGCCGTTCTTGCTGATGAGATGGCGAAACTCGCCGACGATGCGGTTGCGGTTCGTGGTAACGGCTGAAATCAGCATGCCGACGCCGCCTGGACCATAGCCCTCGAAGGTGACTTCTTCATATTGTTCGCCTTCGAGCTGTCCCGTGCCTCGCAGAATGGCGCGCTCGATATTCTCGTTCGGCATGTTTTCGTTTTTGCCGGCGAGGATGGCGGTGCGCAAACGGGGGTTCGAGTTGGGATCGCCGCCGCCGATTCGGGCAGCGATGGTGATTTCGCGGATCACTCGAGTAAAGACGCGACCGCGCTTCGCGTCGGTGGCCGCCTTCTTGTGCTTAATGGTGGCCCATTTTGAATGCCCAGACATGACAGATCCTCTTTTTTGCGTGCTCCCGGCCCGGCGGGATCCACGTTGAGTGAAATTTCGTGCGACCGCGCGCCACGTGAGTGGCGGTTAGGCGACGCGACCCCGCAAGGCGGGGCTGTACTGTGCGGAAACTTAGGGTATACCGCAAACCCCTGCGGAACTGCGCCAGTTTAGCACAGCCTTCGCGTGCGCGAAACCGGGTATACTCGCTGCCGGGGCACCTCTTTGCACTCGAACCGTTCGCCTAGTTTCGCCGAGCTCTCGGTCCAAACCGTACGGTCCTGCCATGGCTGAGCGCCGCTACCGCGTCCTGGCCGTCGCGGCCCACCCGGTCCAATATATGGCGCCGATTTTTCGAAGGATGGCGGCTCATCCTGGGTTTGATTTGCACGTAGCCTACTGCAGCCTTCGCGGGGCGCAAGCTGCGCTTGACCCGGAGTTTGGGGCGACCGTCGAGTGGGATGTTCCTTTGCTGGACGGCTACTCGTGGTCTCATGTGCCCAATCGCGGCTCGGGAGAGGAGTCGTTCTTTGGGCTGCGCAATGCGGGACTGTCCAAGCTGATCCGCGAGGGACATTACGACGCCGTGCTTTGTTTTGTCGGATACGTTCGCGCGACGTTTTGGATTGCTTGCGGCGCCGCCAAGTCTAGGAACACCGCGTTTCTTTTTGGAACGGACACAAACACGCTTGCTCCGCGCGACGGCCGCAGGTGGAAGACCACAGTCAAGAAAATTCTGTGGCCTTGGCTTTTCCGTCTTGCCGATCAGGTGATTGTTCCGTCCTCCGGCGCGCGGGACCTCATGGTGTCTCTGGGTTTGCCTGGGGAACGCGTCACGCTCACGCCTTACAGCGTGGATAACGATTGGTGGATGCGGCAATCCCGGGCGGTGGACCGCTCCGCCAAGCGAGCTTCTTGGGGAGCCGCAACTTCGGATGCCGTAGTGCTCTTCTGCGCGAAGCTGCAGCCTTGGAAGCGGCCCGGTGATCTTCTCCGTGCCTTCGCGGAAGCCAATCTTCGAGACGCGCTGCTGGTCATTGCCGGCGAAGGACCTCTTCGCTCTGAACTTCGGTCACAGGCTGCCGCTTTGGGCATTGCGCCGCGAGTTCGCTTTCTCGGCTTCGTGAATCAATCCGAGCTTCCCGCCGTGTATACTTCCGCCGATCTGATGGTGCTTCCCTCGGAATATGAACCCTTTGCCGTGGTTGTGAACGAAGCGATGTGTTGCGGTTGCCCGGTGGCGGCAAGCGATCACGTTGGCGCGGCTCGCGACCTCGTTGCGCCGGTCAGGAAGGAATTTGTTTTTCGCTGCGGCGACGTGGCGGAACTTGCCGTTCTCTTGAGGGATGCGCTTGCCGATCGCCTGCGGCTGGCCTCGCTCGGGAGTACCGCCGTCGCGCACATGCGTACGTGGTCGCCGGAGAGAAACATCGCCGCGACGTTCGAGGCCATGGAAATCGCAGTGGCCCGCAGAGGCCGGCGGCCTGGCGCAGCCGTTGCTGATTCTTCTGCCGCTCACGGTTCGCCTGCCGCTTCGCAAAAATTCCGCGAATGAAGCTGCTCATCTATTCTCATTTTTTTGCGCCGAGCGTCGGCGGCGTGGAAACACTCGTGCTGTCTCTGGCCCGCGGCCTCGCCGGGCTTCGCGCAGCAAGCGGCGATCCAGAATTCGAAATTACACTCGTCACGCAAACGCATGCGGATAAATTTGATGATCTGTCGCTTCCTTTTCGTGTTGTCCGCCGGCCAACTCTGATCCAATTGTGGGATTTGATACGCGCCTCCCATGTCGTTCATGTTGCAGGACCCGCTCTGGCCCCCCTTATCCTCGGCCTCCTGGCGCGCCAGCCCGTCGTCGTTGAGCATCACGGGTTTCAGACGATTTGTCCGAACGGCCAACTTCTGATCGAGCCCGCCGGAACGCCTTGCCCCGGTCACTTCATGGCCGGGCGTCACGGGGAATGCCTGCGCTGCAATCGAGGCCGGGGTTGGCTTGCCGCGCGCAAGCTTTGGTTGCTGACGTTCTTGCGCCGTTTTCTGTGCCGCCGCGTTTCGAGCAACATCACACCCACCGCTTGGCTTGGCGGACTGGTGCAGCTTCCGCGCGTTGCCGCGATCCCGCACGGCTTGGAATTCAGGGCTGCGCCCGTGGCCGATCCGGCATCGGCTTCGCGTTCGCCGGTTATCGCCTTTCAGGGCCGGCTGGTCACTACCAAGGGTGTAGGGATCTTGTTCGAGGCTATGCGCATCCTGCTCGCCGAGAACCGCGAGCTCGAACTGCTCGTCATAGGCGATGGGCCCGAGCGCGCTTCTCTGGAGCGCCTCTCTCAGGACGCGCCTCTGGCTGGGCACGTGCGCTTCGCGGGACGCCTTTCTGGAGCAGAACTCGATGCCGCGTTGGCGCGCACATCTGTTGTCGTCGTTCCATCCTTGGCCGGGGAGGTTTTCGGCCTGGTTGTGGCCGAAAATATGTTGCGGGGCCTTGCGGTGATCACCTCCGATCTCGGCGCCTTCCTGGAGGTGCTCGGTGATGGCGGCCTCACGTTTCGCACCGGCGATGCCGCGGCCCTCGCTGAGGAGCTTCGGCGACTCCTCGATGATCCTGCTCTCGCGACCGAGCTTGCCGAGCGCGCCCGGCAGCGCGCTCTTGAATTCTGTGACTTCCGCCGCATGCTCGAGGCTCACGCGCGGGTTTACGATAAGGCCTCCGCCTGACCTGTCCCTAAAGGCAGGTACGCCGTGCGTCACATAGAAGGAAACTCAGTCCGAGTCAGAGGCACGCCGGTCTACACTGGCTGTAAGGAACACGGTGTGGAAAGCCACCTCTGTTTTCTCGACGGACTTCAAGAGACGAGCCCACCCGTGGCAGGAGACGGAGATCATGAAACGCACGCTTATTATCTTCGCGGCACTATTGCTGGCGTTACTGGCGGCGCGAGGCGCTCCGGCTGTGCCGCAAACCAGGGGAAGTTCGACGCTCAGCGGCGTGGTCATTGGACCGGACGACAAGCCCGCCCCGCACGCCGCCGTCTCGTATCAATCCTCGGATGGCAGCGCTCCGCATGCCGCGCGCGCCGATGCACATGGCCGATTCACGATTTCACAGCTCAAGGCCGACAGTTATGACATTCGGGCTTCAGCGAAGGGCATTTTTTCCGATTGGCAAAAGAATATCCCGCTGCGCAAGGGGCAGACGCGGTCCGTCGAGTTGCGGCTAATCTACGCGAAGGAAATGCCCAAGTCTGCTTCCAAGACAAAGCCGAAACCATAAGTCTCGCCACCGCGCATCCCCGATCCGAGGCGACGTCCAGGCCCCTACCCAGTCTTGGAGAAGCGAAGCAGAACGCTTTCGCTATTGGATCATGAGCTGTGCGAGCTCGTGCAGATCCTGGGCCGAGACATCGGACACGGCGCAAAATTCCATCCCTTGATGCCGCCAATGAACCCATTGATAGCCTAGCCGTGAGCCGGGCGGGTGAATGGGCGTGTCCGGGTCCTTCGTGGGCCAGACAAAGACATTGATGAGATGTTTGCGGCGTCCATAGACGAGTGCGGCGACGTTACGTTCGCCCAGAACATCCAGGCGGCCGCCAATCAACGGGAAACCTTCGTCCATGAAATCGTGAACCGGCGGAATGAAATCCAGTTTGCCGTCGAACCAGGGCTTGACCGTGTGCTGGTCCGTGGAAGTTACGTCGGTGAGATGTCCGGCTTGCAGCGAGCGGATGTGGGCGTCGATGACTTCCGCGGAGGTGACCGATTCAGGGCGGTCGGGGCGGAAGTGAGGTACCGCGAACCATCCCACTCCGGTCACCAACAGGATCGCAGCGGCTGCCGCAAGCCAGCGCCAGGCGGCCAGCGGCGAACGGCTCGTGGCCGCGGAGATTTTGAGTTTCGAGCGGATTTTCTTGCGCAACTCTGGCGGGGCCGTCTCGTAAAGCTGCGCACGCTGGAGCGAAGCACGCAATGATTCCGCGGCGCCAAGAGTTGCCGTGCATTCGCGGCAGTTCTCGAGGTGTCGTTCGAATTCGGCGGCGCGCACGGCGTCGAGTTCGCCGTCGAGATAGGCATGTAAAAGTGTCCCGGAGAAATCACAACTCATGGGGCGCCTCCTGCTGAGCAGGCTGGGTGAGGGCGCGCTGCAAGCGCTGGCGCGCACGGGCGAGCGCGGACATGACCGTGCCGAGGGGGACGCCGGTAATGGCGGCAATCTCCTTGTACGAGCAGCCTTCGAGTTCGCGCAATATGATGACTTCCCGGAAGCGCACGGGCAGGGTTTCGAGAGCGCGAGCCAGCCGCTCGCGATTGTCGCCCGCGATGGCCAGCGCTTCCGGCGTCGCGGAAGATTGTTGGTGCAGGTCTTCGTCGAATTCAGTCATGAGCTCCACTTGGCGGTTCTTCTCCAGCCACGTATAACACGTATTGCGGACGATCTGCAGCAGCCAGGCCCGGGGGTCTCCGCCATGGAAGCCGCGGAAAAAGCGAAATGCCCGCAGCATGGCTTCCTGGGCGACGTCTTCCGAATCGGCCCGGCTTCGCAGCAGCCAACGCGAAAGATTGAAAGCGGCATCCAGATGCGGCAACACCACCTGCTCGAAGCGAGCCTGGTCCTGCGAATCCAACACGTCCCAACCCTTCCCCTGGCCCGTCGTACTCATGAATGGAAACCGCCGCACGGCTGATTTTATTCCCAAATATCTAATTCTTATGACGAACTAATTTTAGCAGCGTGAGCGCGGAGAATTGGAATAAGGTGCGGCCCTAGACGGTCTGCACAAATGAAACACGTCCCATAGCGGCGCGGGGCACCCTGGCTCTCTCTACCCGCGCCGCTCCTGCCAAATAAGCGCAGCACGGGAGGTGCATACGGGCGTATGCATTGGGGAGATGTGTTCAACGGAGGAGAAAAATGGCTGGCAGCACAAAAGACGAAATCTTGCACGATCACAATCATGATGGAATCGATCGCCGCGGCTTTTTGAAGTGCATGGCCTGGGCGGGAACGGGAGCCTTGTGCGTCATGCAGGGCGGGGTTCTGAAGTCCTACAGCCTGAGCCGCCCGTCGGAGATGAATCCCGAGGACCTGAAGGGCGAGCTGAGCTTCGTGCAGATCAGCGACAGCCACATGGGTTTCAATAAGCCGGCGAATCCGGATGTGGCGGTCACCTTGCAGGCCGCCGTGGATAAGATCAACGCGCTGTCTCGGCCGCCGGAGTTTTTGCTGCATACCGGGGATATCAGCCACCTCTCGAAGCCCGAGGAATTCGACACGGTCGAGCAGATCCTGAAGAGTGCGTCGGCGAAGGATGTCTTTTATGTCCCGGGAGAGCACGACGTTTTGAATGATGACGGTAAACAGTACCACGAGCGTTTCGCCAAAGGGACTCCGAACGGTGGGTGGTATAGCTTCGAGAAGAAAGGCGTGCACTTCGTGGGCTTGGTCAACGTCATGAACTTGAAAGCCGGCGGGCTGGGCACGCTGGGGCATGAGCAGCTGGAGTGGCTGGAAAAAGATGTGAAGCACCTCAAGTCCAGCACTCCGATCGTTGTCTTCGCGCACATTCCACTGTGGGCGGTCTACCCGGAATGGGGTTGGGGAACCGAGGACAGCGCCGAGGCTCTCGCGTATTTGAAGAAGTTTGGCTCTGTGACCGTTCTCAACGGGCATATTCATCAGATTATGCAAAAGGTTGAGGGCAACGTTACGTTTCACACCGCTTGCTCCACTGCGTTTCCCCAGCCTAAACCGGGGGAGGCGCCCTCACCGGGGCCGATGAAAGTGCCCGCCGAGCAGTTGCGCAGCGCATTGGGCATCACGGATGTGAACTACGTGAGCGGTAAGCATGCTCTGGCCGTTGTGGACTCGACGCTGGCCTGATCGCAAAGAGAACGCGAAGACAAACCGCCAAGGTTGATTTCGAAAATTATAGAAAAGGGAGAAAAATCATGAGGAGAAGTGTGTTTTCAGCAAGTTTGCTGGTGATGGCAGTGATGAGTCTCGGCGGAACTGTTCGCGGGCCTAGGAGCTTCGTGGCCAGCGCGCAGGAAAAGGCGGCCTCGACGGCCGAGGTGAAAATCGACAATTTTGTTTTTGGCCCCACGGCCATCACCGTCCCCGTGGGAACAACCGTCACATGGATCAATCGCGACGATATCCCGCATACCGTGGTCAGCACGGAAAAGGTGTTCAAGTCCAAGGTGCTCGATACGGACGAGAAGTTCTCCTACACGTTCACCAAGGCCGGCGAGTATCCCTACTTCTGCTCGATCCACCCCAAGATGACCGGAAAAGTTATCGTCCAGTGATCGCCAGCAAACGCAGGACGGCACTTGAAACTTTTTGATGTCAAGGCCGCATTCCTTGCAAAGCATGCGCAGCACGTTGTGCTGATGCATTTTCCCCTCGCGCTGTTTGTTGCGGGGGTGGTGTTTCTCGCACAGAAAACCAAGGAGCGCGGTTTGCTGGAGGCGGCTTCTTACAATTTGCTGGGCGCGGCGATTTTCGCCCTGCCGGCGGTGGTCACCGGGATTCTCGCCTGGCAGTTCCAGCTTGAGGGGCACAAACTCAAAGGCATTTTGCTTATGTATTTGGCGCTGGGCTCGACGTCGACGATCCTCATCTGGATGGCCTGGGCCCTGCATGTGCGGGCAAGACGACAATTGCCAGAAGGGCTCCCGGTTTTTCGTCTAGGGCCGGAAACAGCGGCCGTGCCGATCATTGGGCTCACCAGACATCTTAGTGGGTTGCTCAGCGGCGTAAGCGTCCCCAGCTAGTACTTTTTGCCCGGATTCCAGAGCCGTTTTGGTCACGCAACCTATTGTAAATGAAAGACATGTTCCCCAAATCTGGCAAGAATAGGAACTTTGTCCTAGTACCACGACCCGGGTACTCCGCCCATTGAGTCTGGCGGCCCATTGAGGACCCCACACGCGTCGCGTAGTCTTCTAAGAACGGGTTGGGGGCCGCGCGGGGACAGCGGCTCCGCAAGGGGCCGTGTGCGAGCTACCCAACCCGCCTTGCTTATGTACCTCATTCTCCAATCGCTTAGAGCCGGGCAAAATCACAAAGTTTCCTTTAGCTGCATTTGACAGCAGAAGTACCGATTCGATCTTGCCCGTCGACCGGTGTGCCCGCTCCCAAGAATTGCTGGAGCAGCTGTTTGACGAGAGGCGCCATAGGGCTGCCTGTGTTCTCAGTCGACCTACTGGATCTTGTTGTGTTGCGCGTTGCCTCCCCACGCGTACCATCCGTCGGCATCCTGGTTTCCCGTCTTCAAGCAGATCAGCCGCCCGTCGGAAGTCCCTACGTAGACGTTGCCCTTCGCCAGTGCGGGCTGGAACGCGATCGGCGCCTTCAAGGCATAGGAAAATCCGACTGCGCCATTGCTCTGCCGCACCGAGACGAGGTTGCCTAGAGCCCCTGCAAGGTACAAGAAATCCCGGCCCACTGCCGGAGGCGAAAAAACCTGTCCGCCCGGCGCGCCGTGTGGACCTACGACTTCGGTCTGCCACGACGGGCGCCCGTCCGAGGCCCGCACGGAGTTGATGTAACTTCCCTGGGCATTCAGAATCTGCCCCTTGCTCACCGCCGCACGCGAGCCCTGGTAGGCCCATGCGCCAACCACAGAGTTTACGCCGACCGCGTCGTTAGCCTGGGCCAGCTTCGCCGAACCCGGAGGTGTGCTGAAACCCACCGAAGAATCCAGTGACGCCACCGCCTGTGCGGAAAGGGCCACGCCACCCCCGTTCCCCTGCTTCAGATACTCGGCTTTGCTCTTGGCGATCAAATCCTTGTCGCGCGCGTTTCCCTGCTTGGCGTCCACGCGGGCAAGGCCTTCGATCGTTTCTTTTCCCGCCATGGTTTTGCGCGTTTCATAGAGCTGCCCGCCGGCGATCACCGGCGCGCTCGTGGCCGCATTCACCTTCACCCACAACACCGAGCCATCCGCCGCATTCAGCGCATACGAACTGCCATTGAATGTAGTGAAATAGACTGTCCCGTCGGCAATCACCGGCGCGGTGATCACGTCGCCGGAGATTTCCTGCTCCCAGATGTGCCGGCCGCTGCTCAGTTCCGCGGCGAGCAGTCGATGACTGCCGCCCGGCGAGGCCGCCCGGGGATGAAACTCGGTCGGCTTCCGAGGCCGCCCCGTGGCCGCTGGATGCGCCATAAACAACACGCCCTTATCGATCGCTGGCTGGCTCATTAGCGGATCGCCAAGCCACTCCTCCCAGATCACTCGCCCCCTTCTCATGTCCACCACCACCAGCGTGCAGCTCTCGGTGTTAAACGCCACCATCCCGTCGGCCACCACCGCCGCCGTCGGGCCATCATCACCGGTCTCGATTCTCCAAACAATTCTTCCCGTGCCGGAATCCACCGCATAGAATTCGTGCGATCCGTATCCGCCGCCAACGAAAAGCATGCCGTCGGCGTAAGCCGGGGTGGCGATGGGCCGTCCGCCTGGCAGCTTCAACACCCATCCGTTCTTCCCGTCTGGAGTGCGGAAGGAAACCGCCTCCAGATCGCGGCCGGTGGCCGGCAAATTCACATTCATGGCCTGGCTCAAATCAATGCGCTGCGCGGCGGACTTGGCCGTCACCTCGGAAACCTGGCTTGCCGCCATGGCCGAAGCCTTCACCCCCTGCCGCGAATCCGGCTTCATCCGGTCAGAAACACCCAGAAGCAAGATAATGCTGGCGCAGACCGGCAACGCCCAGCCCGTTTGGTAAGACATGAGAGCCTCCAGTGCGCAAACGCGCCTGCGACTGGCCGTCGCGCTTGGAGGTTAGAACGCGCCGAACCGTAGATCTTGCAGGTCCATAGACGCCGGGAATGCGTTCACCTTACATCTTCAAGCCCAAGGCCCGCCACTCGCGACTCGTCGATGGATGTGGGCGCAAAAAAGGGGCTCCAAACTTTAGCCAGATGGGCAGCCCACGTGCACCTCGTCGGGCCGTTTCTTGCTTCTATTCGAGAAGGGTTGCGCCATCATAGACTTCTGGGAGGGTCTCTGGCCTTGGGTGAACGGTTCCGGAGACAGGTGAGGCCATTGGCGGACACAGTTCTAAGATCGAGTTTCCTCTTCGCGGCCCTGCTGGTGGGATCCGTCTCTTCCGCGCAATCCGCCCCAGCCGCCAATCCGGCTCCGACCAAATTACGGTCTGAAACCGTTGCGGCCTTTGACCGCTACCTGCACTTGACGGAAGAGCGCAACGATACGGAACTCCAGCGCGGCTCGGAGCTCTTGTGGGTCGATGCGCTTCCCGAATCTCAGCGCACGGTGGCCCATGCTGCCCTACAGCGCAGTGAGGTCGAGATCCATCGGCTCAACACACTCGACAACGGCAAGCCCATCGTCTGCCCCGGAGGGTTGATTCATCACTGGGTGGGCGTGGTTTTCATACCCGGAGCAAAACTGGACGATGTGCTCGGTGTCCTCCAGGATTACGATCGCCAGTCAACCTACTACGCCCCCGATGTGGAACGCTCGAAAATCCAGTCGCGCGAAGGCGAGCACTTCCGCGTGTTCCTGCGCTTCCGGCGGCACAAGGTGATCACTGTGGTGCTCAACACCGAACATGACGTGCACTACTATCGCGACGCTCCGGGACGTGCCCATAGCCGCAGCTCGGCGACGCGCATCGCTGAAGTCGAAAATCCAGGAAGGAGCGACGAGCGCGAACGGCAGCCGGGCCAGGACGGTGGCTATTTGTGGCGTATGGAAACCTGGTGGCGTATGGAAGAACGCGACGGCGGCGTTTACGTGCAGAGCGAGGTCGCCTCACTCACACGCGATATTCCCACCGGTCTTGGTTGGTTGGTCGGCCCGTTCGTCACCAGTATCCCGAAGGAAACGTTGCTCTTCACACTCGAGTCGACGCGAAGAGCTGTTACGGCCAGAGCAAAAAACAGGGCCGCGGCGGGTTAGCTCGCTAACCGCGCATAGGTCTTTGCTTCCCGGCATAAGGAGTTCCCATGGCCGAGCGGCATGACCATGCCCGTCCCGTTCGAGGATCGTAGCGCGCCCGCGCTTTTTCTCGCTTTTTTACAGCGAGGCCTCCAGCTGCAGCCCATCGATCATTTTTTCGAGCTGGTTGTTGGCCTTGTCGCGTTGCGCTTCTGTATCGCGGATTGTTCTGCGCAGCGATTCGAGTTGCGTTTCTTGTTCATCGAGTTGCTTGGTGTAACGTTGCAGCAGTGTTTTTTCTTCGGCGCTTCCGCGCAGGGCTTTCATGTTTTCGCGCAGCCGGCCCTGGTCTTCCACGATGCGGTCGATGTCCTTCTGCCGGTCTTCCATTTCCTCTTCGAGCCTGGCCACCACCGCTTTCTGGTCCATGATTTTCTCCAGCGCCTCGGCCATCTCCCGAGTGATGGTCTTGTTCTTCACGAACAGACCAATCTGATCCGTGTTGAGAGTGGAGATGGAATAGGTGACCTCGAGTGTGCGTATCTCTTCGACGGGCAGAGAAGCGGTGGCCTTCGCCGGGACTTCCAGCCGGAAGCGGTACGTGCTTGCAGCCTTCTCTTCCGGTTCCTTCGCGCCCTTGGCCAGCGACCATCCCACGCGCGACGGGTGCTCGACCACCAATGTGCGCGCAGCGGCGTCCTGGTTGCGCACCGTGTAGAGCGTGCGTTCTTCTAGGCGGCTCACGTGCGTGAGAATCCCTTTGGAAATTTTGGCCAGTGTCACGTGTTGCGGCCGGCTGTTCGTTTGCGCCTCCACCAGCAGGCCCAGGTCCGTCGCGTAGGAGAGCAGCCGCCGCTCGCCCGGTTTGATGGGGTCGGTCAGTCCTTCGCCCGCGAACACCTCGTTTTCCAGCACACTAAAGCTGCCCCATCGAAAGTCAGCGGGCTGGTGTTCTTCAGCCAAAGCCCGCGCAGCGGCCGGCCCGAACCGCTCGTCCCGCTCCACAGGGAAACTTTCTCTGCTTCGATCTCCGTCTGCGCAATGGGCACCAGCGCCGATTGGTTTTTCTTCAGCGTCACCTTGTCTTTCAGCTTGTACTCGAACAAGTCCCCGAGTTCTTGTCCGCTCGCCGCGGCCTCTCCCATTGCGCGCGCTTCTTCGAGGTTCGCGACGGACGGCGGCGGAGGCGGCGGAAGTGCCATGCCAGTTCGGTAGGCCACCCCTTCTCCGCCGCCACTACCCAGGCCCACATGCGGCCGGTTCGCGACGCCGCTCAGCTTGCTAGACATTGCCAACATTGCCGTCGAATCACCCACTGTGGCAGATTGGGCGGTCACTTCCACCGTTTCCGTGGACGCGCCCACGTCCAATCTCGCGTTGGCCTGGTTCTCCCCCGGGGCGACGTTCAGCTGGGTCATCAAACTTGTCTTGAATCCAGGACGCTCCGTTTGGACACGATAGTTTCCGGGCGAAAGCGAGGAGAAGAAATAATTTCCGCTGCTGTCCGTCGCTGTTTGCGCCACAATCTGGCCGTTGTCGTCCATCAATTTGACGTTGGCGCCGGCAATCACCGCTCCTGAGGAATCCGTGACGGCCCCGCTCAGGCGGCCATTGCCGCCAGAAAGGGTGGCCGCGTGCGTCTGCGGCGAAAGCTGCACGCTCTCCGGCAGAGGCACCACGGGACGTCTACCGTAAAAAGGTTCCGAGAGTTGTTGGATAAAGGAGTGCGGCGCGCCGGCCACCAGGGACAGTTCCACTTCGTTCCAGTCTTCGCCGACGGTGTTGTCCACAATTGCCCAGCCCTGCAACAGTGGCTTTTTCTCGGCCTTCGTGGGCAGAACGATGCGGTAGGTCGTCTTCCAGATGGGTACTTCGCTGATGTAGCTTACGTACAAGTTGCGCTCGCCATTTCCGGTCGTCGATATCGTCATCCGACGGACGTCCTGATCGCGCGATGACGCAATCAGGTTTAGATAGCGCCCCACCTCGAGCTGCAAGTCCTTTTCCGCGATGCGCACGCTTGTCGTTGGATTCAAATCTACGCTGTGAACTTCGCCGGTATCGGTGATCAAGGAAATCTCATCCGTCTCGACGGTCCAGTTCGTGGCGGAACGTGTTTTTCGCTCCACGCTGAGCAGTCTTCCGGTCAGCGCTTGGCCCGCTGCGCCGCGCACCTCAAGCCGCGCACCGCGCAACGCTCCGAGAAACTCCGACACGCTTGGCCGTTCTCCCAGCGCCAGCCGCAGCGTAGCCAACCTGCGCGCCAGCGGCGCTTCGGAGTTGTAATCGACGCCGGTGATCCGCCCGCCCGCGAGGTCGAGAACGGTGAGCGATTTCAGAACGTCGTTCAACTGCGCGCTGGTAAAATCGATGCGCACATCCTGGCTCCCGCGCACGCGCCCGAGATGCTCGAAGTAACCCACGCCATTTTTGTACAGCACCACGCGCCGCACCGGCAGCTTGGCCGCCGATTCGCGTCCCTCATTCACCGCAGCGATGCTTTGCGGCGGCGCAGTGTTTTTTTCTTGAGCTGCATTTGAATTGCAAAACAGGAAAGATAGACACAGTACTGGCAGAACTCGCTTCATGGACCACCCCCTGCCCCGAGCGAATTACGGATGCACTGACCGAGATGCGAGCAACAAAAGGCGAGTTGCATCCCGCGGCACAAAGTAGCAAAAACTCTTTCGTTTCGCTGGCGCGCAGGAGCCCCGCTTTCTGCGCATTCCTTTTTATGGAATACTTGGACTCCTATTCACTTCTGGGAGTTCTGATGCCGCGCTACCTCTCGCAACACACGCTTGCTTGCCTCACGCGTCAAGGCGCGGAGACGCTGGCGCAACGCATGCAAGGAGGCGGACCCGCCCGCGCCGAACGCGTTCTGGTCAACATGGTCGAAGGAAAAATGTTTGCCGAGTTCCGTGCAGACTCCCGCGAGACGCTCGAAGCTTGGCTCAAAACCGAAGGCATGCATTTCGATTGGATCATTCGAATTGAGTGGGAGACCCGCGAGGGCAAGCTCGAGATTGCTTGACGTCGTCTTCTGTAAATAATTGTAAATGAACGGTTTGTGTAATAACAGGCCTTCCCTGAAAGTGGCCGCGGAATGTCGATAAAAAAGAGGGTGATTTAGCGCCCAACCTGCGCTACTCTTTTCTTCCTACGTCTAAGGGGAAGGGGAGACACTATGTCTGACTATGCGCATCCGGAAGTACTTGTCAGCACCGAATGGGTGGCGGCTCACTCGAAAGATCCAGGC
>Ga0210384_10005442_pt1 | contig 13859 bp, 11 predicted proteins | sample IncBWH2MmetaG_FD_160574 | JGI IMG/M metagenome (GOLD analysis project Ga0210384, IMG submission 160574) | Forest soil microbial communities from Barre Woods Harvard Forest LTER site, Petersham, Massachusetts, United States - Inc-BW-H-2-M | ecosystem: Environmental > Terrestrial > Soil >...
AAACATATTCCCAACGTATTTAGGTTGGGAATCATTTTTTCAGAAACCTTATTATCGTCACTTAACCGTTCCAGGAACCCTCCTGTTTATTGTTCAGAACGATTTATTTCAAATGATTCACTATGTTATCACAGCCTTTAAGTGTAACCTTTACGATCGGTGAAGGATTACCCATTACAATTGAAACAGGAAAACTTGCCCGCCAGGCAGATGGCGCTGTTACATTGCGCCAGGGGAATTGCATAATACTAGCTACAGTAGTTGCCAACAAGGAAGCGAGGGAAGGACAGGATTTCTTTCCGCTTTCCGTAGATTACCAGGAAAAATTTGCATCTGCCGGAAGAATACCTGGTTCATTCTTTAAAAGAGAATCGAGGCTCAATGATTACGAGGTACTGACGAGCCGTTTAATAGACCGCGCCCTGCGTCCTCTGTTTCCTGAAGATTATTTCTGTGATGTGCAGGTCCTGGTTACACTGATTTCGAGTGATTCGGAAATCATGCCGGATGCTTTGGCAGGACTTGCCGCCTCAGCTGCACTTGCTGTTTCAGATATTCCCATCAAGGAAGTGATCAGTGAAGTGAGAATCGCTAAACTAAACGGGAAATATATTATTAATCCAACCCGTACTGAATTGGAAAATTCCACACTGGAATTTCTGATCGCTGCAACAGATCAAAATCTGCTGATGGTGGAAGGAGAAGCCAGTGAATGCAGTGAAGACGAACTGATCGGTGCACTTCAGATCGCACACGACGCGATACGGATCCAGATTAAAGCGCAGCTTGAGCTCCGCGAAAAAGCAGGGGTAAAAGAAAAAAGAGAGTATAAAAGACCTGAAACTAATGAAGAGCTTAACGCAAAAGTGCAGGCTTATTCCAAGGAAAGAATTTACCAGATCTCCAAGGCAGGCAGTTCAAAACATCAGCGCAGTGAAGCTTTTGAACAGTTGAAGAAAGAGCTAATAGAAAGCCTGGGAACAGAAGCATCGGATACAGATAAAAAACTTGCTAAAAAATATTATGCTGACCTTCAATGGGAGATTGTCCGCAATATGATCGTAGATGAAAGAATAAGGCTGGATGGCCGTAAATTAGATGAGGTGCGGCCCCTGGCAATGGAAACGGATCCTTTACCTACTCCGCATGGATCTGCATTATTTACAAGAGGGGAAACCCAGTCACTTACTACGGTTACGCTAGGTACACCATTGGATGAACTACTGGTTGAAAGTGCGGCTAAATCTGATTATACAAAATTCATATTGCATTATAATTTTCCTCCCTTCTCAACAGGAGAAGTAAAAATGATGCGGGCACCTGCAAGACGGGAAGTGGGTCATGGAAATCTGGCCATGCGTTCATTGAAAAAAATGATGCCGGGCAAGGATTATCCATATACAGTTCGCGTGGTGAGTGATGTTTTGGAATCCAATGGGTCGTCTTCCATGGCAACAGTATGTGCCGGATCTTTGGCACTGATGGATGCAGGAGTGCCATTTCATAAACATGTAAGTGGCGTTGCAATGGGTCTGATCACAAGGAATTCAGATAAAAAATATGCCGTACTCACTGATATACTCGGTGATGAAGATCATCTTGGAGATATGGATTTTAAAGTAACCGGAACCCGCGATGGTATTTGCGGAGTGCAGATGGATATCAAGGTTGACGGTTTAAGTATGGATACGATGCGTGAAGCGCTCGAGCAGGCGCGCAAAGGCAGACTGCATATCCTGGACGCAATGTATGAATGCATTTCTTCAGCCAGACCGGAAGTGAAACCACATGCACCAAGAATGGAAAAATTATTTATTGACAAAGAATTCATAGGTGCTGTAATCGGACCAGGTGGAAAGATCATCCAGGAAATACAGAGAGAAACAGGTGCAACCATCAACCTGGAAGAAGTTGGAAACCAGGGCGAGGTCAGCATTTTCAGTCCTTCCAAAGAAGGCCTGGATAAAGCCGTAGCCTGGATCAAAGGAATTGTTGCTGTTCCTGAAGTAGGAAGTGTTTATGAAGCCAAAGTAAAATCTGTAATGCCCTACGGTGCATTTGTAGAATTCCTGCCAGGCAAACAAGGCCTTCTTCATATCAGCGAAATAAGCTGGAAGAGACTTGAAACCATGGAAGGCGTTTTAAATGAAAATGATGTCGTGAAAGTAAAACTGATTGGCGTAGACAATAAAACGGGAAAATTCAAACTCAGCCGCAAAGTACTGATGCCAAAACCTGAAGGGAGACCGCAGGAACAGGATAAGGCCTAAAACTAATGTGGCAAATATGTAATTGTAGAAATGAAAGAAGGTGAAAATTAAATGTTTAATGTTAATTAGGAAATGTGGACGCAATATTAAATCCCAAATTTTCAAATTATCATTCCCGCATTCATCTTTCACCTTCTTTCATTTCTACAATTACATATTTGCCACATTAGATTTAGGCTTTAAGCTTTAAGCTTTCGGCTTATGAACAGGTATATACAAATTACGATAGAGACCAGCAATACCGATGAATCGGATATCCTGGTGGCGCGTTTGAGCAACGCCGGCTTTGAAGGTTTTGAAGAGGAACCAAATAAACTGCAGGCATTTATTCCAGAATCATTGTACGATGTTTTGAAGGTTGAAAAAATCATTGCTGAAATAAAAGGCATGGCCGATCCATATCATACTTTCTTCAAAACTGAAATTATAGAACCGCGTAACTGGAATGAAGAATGGGAAAAAGATTTTGAACCCGTTATCGTAGAAAATTTTTGTGCAATAAGAGCTGATTTTCACAAACCATTTCCGGACCTGCCCTATGACCTGATTATAACTCCTAAAATGAGTTTTGGAACGGGTCATCATGCAACGACTTATATGATGGTTGCTGCCATGAAAGATCTGGATTTCCGAAATCATTCGGTTTTGGATTTTGGCACTGGTACGGGAGTTCTCGCAATACTTGCATGTAAACTTGGGGCCGCCTCTGTTCTCGCCATCGATTCTGATGAATGGAGCATTGAGAATGCGTTGGAAAATGCAGCTCTCAACGAATGTAAAAGTATCCATATTGAGCAAAAAGATTCCCTGTCAGGAACCGGGCAATTTGACTTCATTCTTGCCAATATAAACCTCCGTGTAATACTGGAAAACGTGGACTTTTTACGACAACATTTGAATCATTCAGGCGTTTTTATAGGTAGCGGTGTCCTTGAATCCGATGAAGAAAAAATCAGGATAAAGGCCACCACTGCGGGTTTTACGATGGAGCGTCTGATGATTAAAGATAACTGGATGAGTTTCAGATTTAAAAATCAGTAATGTCCGCGAGATCACTCATGTTTAATAGCTTTTTTTTGTTAATTTTGAAATCCAAGCATTCCTGCCGTCCATGAAGGAAGTTCTATTTATCCTGTTTGCCTACCTTATAGGTTCCATACCAACGGCAGTATGGATCAGCCGTTATTTTTTCGGCGTGGATATCCGCGATTATGGCAGTGGTAATTCAGGAGCAACCAATACTTTCCGCGTTCTGGGTGCCAAATGGGGATGTATTGTAATGTCCGTTGACGTACTAAAGGGATTTATTGCAACAAGTCTTTATATAGTCCTACCGTTTTACATGCATAACGAATGGGACAGAACCAACCTTATGGTCGGGCTTGGTCTGGCGGCAGTAGTAGGCCATATATTTCCACTTTGGGCTGATTTCAGGGGCGGGAAGGGTGTAGCAACACTATTTGGAATGATACTGGCCATTCAGCCACTAGTGGCTTTGTATTGCGTCGGAGTTTTCCTGCTCTGTCTTTATCTTACCCGGTTTGTTTCTCTTAGTTCCATATTGGCCAGTATCGCTTTTGCGGTATTGATTCTTTTCATTTTTAATGAAAAGGAACCACTTTACCGGGCCTTTGCAATTGCAGTAGCTTTGCTCGTTATACTTACTCATCAGAAGAATATCAGCCGGCTGCTCAGGGGGAGTGAAAGCAAGATCCCCATTTTAAAATACCGGGATAAAAAAAGATCCCGGAGACCAGGCTCGCACATCTGATCCGTCAGTTGCAAAGCATAGCCATTTAATCTATTACCCTTCATTACCCTGAGAAGAACGTGTAAATACCCTTTTTAACGGTTATCCTAAGTAAAATGATCATTTTCTTTTACTTATGGGTTAGATTTTCGTACCTTTGCAGCCCCTGAAGGCGATTCCGCAAACTAAATTCATCAAGCATGTCATTAACTTTATTAGAAAAGTTAGAACTCAAAGAAGAAAAAAGTGTTTTAATTCAGGGTCTTCCTTCTTCTATAGAGAAGCAATTTGCAAAACTGGCTTTTGCAAAAAATGTTACCCCGCTTCTTAAGATCAGGAAAATCGACTTTGCCCTGGTATTTGCAGTGAATGAAACCCAGTTAAGGGGTATTATTCACGAAGTTTTACCAGCTCTTGGCAAGGGAGGTAAGTTCTGGGTGGCTTATCCTAAAACCAGTTCAAAAATTGCTACCACCCTTAACCGGGAATGCAGCTGGTCCTGTATAACCAATGCAGGTTTTGAGGGAATCAATGAAATCACACTGGATCATGTATGGACGGCGACGCGGTTTGAAAAAGTTTCAGTAGGTGCTACTGTCTCAAACCGTAAAGTAGAAGCGCTGGTCAGTTGATAATATCGTTGCTCGTAGATCGATATACGTTTATCGTTGCGGGATATACGATAAAAAAAATTCCATCAGATTTTCACGATTACTGTACCTGATTTCCCCATAAGTTCTTTTTCCATTTGTTTTAAATGGGACTGGGTTTGTATTAATAAAGTTTGATCATCCGCATTTTTGGTTTTCTCCAGATCCTTCTGGTTCATGTCCATTAGTCGCCGGATTTTTCTGAGTTTCATGTACACAAGTGTCGATTCAACTTCTTCAAGATATAATTCATTCCTGGTAGGAATTTTTCCTTCATAATGCCGGTTCCAGTTTTCACTGACTTCATAAGGGAAGTCCATGATGGAGACTACAAGTGCGCCCAGCTCCTGGTCTTCATTATATAAAAAATTCCGAGCCGTTGGTTCAAGTTTCTGATCATACCAGGTTTTATAAAGCTGCAGGATCCGGACCAGATTTTTATTATCGAACATTTCTTCGTCTTCAAATTCCGGCAGTAAATAATCTGCCACACGTTTTTCACTGTTCCAGGGTTTAAGACCGAACTCAAGCAGTGAGCGGATGATGGCACGCTCCTGTTGTTCATCACGGTTCAGCAGTTCATTCAGTTCCTCATCAATGAAAATCTTTTCATGCCGGTTTGTATCTGATACAGATTCCTGTAGCGTGGTTTTGTTTTCAAATTTGCCGATTCTTTCCCTGATAAATTTATTTACAAGCGTATTCAGGCCATTCTCATCAATTTTTAAAAGTTCAGAGGATCGCCTGATATAATCCTGCTGACGGGTAAAATCTTCGGCTTTATTGATTCTTGAAATGGTTTCAGCAATCTGGCTTACGAGTTGTGCTTTTTTAATGCTGTCGCCCGAAGCAGCGGCCAGTGAGGTTTCCAGCTGAAATAAAATAAAATCTTTTTTATTCGTATTGATAAAATCCCGGAAAGCTGCGGCGCCGATTTTACGTACATAGCTATCTGGATCTTCCTGTCCCGGAATCAACACAAGTTTAACCTGGAGACTTTCTTCAAAAGCCAGATCCATACCACGCTGGGCTGCTTTGATACCCGCAGCGTCCCCGTCATAAATGATCGTCAGGTTTGAAGTATATTTTTTAATCAGTCTCAACTGATCAGGTGTAAGTGAGGTGCCACCGCTTGCGACCACGTTTTCAATTCCTGCCTGGTGAAGAGCGATTACATCCGTATATCCCTCCACAAGTAAACATTCATCAGTTTTATCAATGGCCTGTCGTGCAAAATATGAACCGTAGAGAAGTTTGCTTTTTATATAAATTTCATTCTCGGGTGTATTGATGTACTTCGGTGCGCGGTCATTATTCCTGATAAGTCGTGCTCCGAATCCTGCGATTTTTCCGATTGGACTATGAATAGGAAAAATGATCCTCCCCCGGTAATTATCCACGGGTTTCCCATCACGCATTACAACGAGCCCGCTTTTTTGCAAGAGCTCGGGATTATATTGTCCTGCGATTGCAGCTGAAGCAAAAGCATCCTGCGCGGACGGATTATATCCCAGTTGAAATTTTTCAATGGTCGCGGCATTGAATCCTCGCTCCTGCAGATAACTAAGTCCGATGTTTTGCCCCTCTTCATCGTTTTGCAAACAGTCGCTAAAAAATTTCCGCGCAAATGCATTCAGGATATAGAGACTGTCTGCTGTCTGTTGCTGAATTTTTATTTCCGGACTGAGTTCAGTTTCTTCGACCTCCACATTGTAGCGGTTGGCAAGCCATTTCAGCGCTTCAACATAAGAAAACTTCTCATGCTCCATGAGAAAACTGATGGTATTGCCACTTCGTCCGCAACCGAAACATTTATAGATTTCCTTTGTGGGCGAAACCGTAAATGAGGGAGTTTTTTCATTGTGAAAAGGACAAAGTCCCAGGTAGTTGGCTCCCCTTTTTTTCAATTTCACAAATCCACCGATTATCTCCGTGATATCTATGCGGCTGAGTATCTGTTGTATTGTTTGTGGTGAGATCAGGGTGAATGTTTGAGCCTCGAATTTAAGGTAAAAAAAAGCATCTTTACAGCCTTTAAAACGGGTTCAATGGATTCCAGTCTGCTGGTGATTAATCATTTATGTGTAGATATATATGGGAAAGAAATTCTCCGAAATATTTCTCTTGAAATAAAAAAAGGCGAACAGTGGGTCATTTATGGCGAAGCGGGAACAGGCAAGACCGTACTTGCCCATACGCTGGCTGGAAATCACGCTTTTCAAGGGAGTATTGATTTTCCGGAAAAAGAGGGAAATGTAAATCTTAATAAATTGATGGTGGTTGAACAGCAGCACCGTTTCAGGAACCTTCAAAACCAATCGAATTTCTATTACCAGCAGCGCTTTAACGCTTTTGATGCGGAAGCAACAATTACAGTAGCTGAAGACCTTTCTGCTTTTAATGAAAGCGGATATGGACATTTATCAAAGGCGGAATTGCTGGAAACTTTTCATTTATCCTCCCTGTTAAAAGAACCTCTGATTCAGCTTTCGAACGGAGAGAATAAAAGATTGCAGATTTTGAAAAGCGTTCTAGGTTTTCATCAACTGCTCGTATTGGATGAACCATATACGGGACTTGATCCGGACGGGCGTCGTTTGCTGGATAATATCCTAACTGTTTTATCTGATTCGGGTCAACAACTCATGCTCCTGACAAGCAGGGATCATATTCCATCCTGTTTCAACAAATATGCCCGGCTAAAAGATGGGGAACTTATAATTATCAAAGATCCCGAAGATATCAGGGTTAAAGGATTTAAAGCAAAGGAAAAGATTTTGAAAGAATTCCCTTCTGCGATTTCGTTTTCATATCCCGATTTTAAATATGCTGTTCGTATGCATGATGTCTCGATACGGTATAATGAAAAAAATATATTGCAGGGAATAAACTGGGAAATGGAAAAGGGATCCTGCTGGTCGCTTACGGGTCACAATGGCGCAGGCAAATCGACTTTATTAAGTCTGATAACTGCCGACAATCCACAGGCTTATGCAAATGAAATTTATTTGTTTGACAGGAAAAGAGGATCTGGCGAAAGCATATGGGAAATAAAACAAAAAATTGGTTATCTGTCGCCTGAACTGCATCTTTATTTCGATCCATATGCAACAGTGTTCACTTCAATTGCCTCCGGATTATTCGACACGATTGGTTTGTTTCGTCAACTGAGTCCCCTCCAGGAAAAGCTTGTTCAGGAATGGATGGAATTCCTGGACTGTACATTATATTCAAATCGATTATTGAATAGCCTGCCTGCGGGCATCCAGCGGCTCATCCTGCTAGGACGCGCAATGATTAAAACTCCGCCAATGCTGATACTGGATGAGCCCTGCCAGGGCCTGGATGAGGTTCAAACGGCATTTACCCTTCAAACTATTGACCGCTATTGTGCCCGATTTGGAGCAAACCTGATTTTTGTCAGTCATTATATGCAGGATTTCCCCGGTTGTATTACCCATTCTTTAAAATTAGAAAAGGGTAAAATTGTATAATCTATTGATATTCAGTGCAAAGAAAAGTTAAAAATAAATACTCCGTCAGGAAAGTGTAAAAACGGGATAGATAATTCCGAAAAACAGTAAATTTGTGGTCCTGCAGTCCTACTTACTACCCACAAAATTCTGCTGCAGTCGTTTCTTACTTCCCATTAATTCTAACGTTCAAACTGAGATCATTTTTAAAACTGTGTAGTATGTATTCTTATGCCCTGTTAGAAAAAAATTGTTATTATCTGATCCAGGAAACGGAAGAGTCTCCCGTAAATCTGATCAAAGTAAATCTGGAAACCGAACAATGTATGTATGTATCCAGGTATGCTGATGAACAGTTAAACGAGTGGAAGAAGAAAGGGGATCCTATTTTTGATATTCTGGAACTTGTCAGTGACGATAAAATAAAAGACTGGGAATCGATTTATAACGATAACCAGGGATCATACAATTATGAAGAAGATGAAGATTAATATCGCTCTTCACGATATTTTGTATGTGCGTACTTCCAGAATCCAAAAGATATGAGGGCGGTAGCAAGACAGATGGCAGAATAGTTTACAAAAATCACATATGGTCTTTGCGGACCACTTGCAATTAAATAATTAAATTTATATACAACGGCAAATAATCCGTAATAAAAAATATACCCGGCATACACAAAGACCAGTACATTTTCTGAATCCGAATGTTCAACTTTCATAAAGTATTTACTAATTCCCCAGATATTCATGATCAGACAAATCAGACTTCCCAAGCCGATAATAACATTATCCGAAGCATCATTAAATCCTTTCAAATAGATTATGATAGCTTCAAAAACGAAGAAAGCAATAATCAGGTAGAGAAAAAATCTTCTTTTAAAAATATAATAGAATACCAGAAATATAAGCGGACCATCTATCAGGTTATAAAACAGAGTAATTAGATTGGTTGCCGAGTTATACCATTCCCAGTGAAAGATTTCCGGTATATAAAGAATCCCATTGATTGTCCAAAATATGGATATAATCATATAAGATTTTTCCGCCGCCAGCCTTTTCCACAAATACAGAGTCAGGGGAAGAAACGTTAGGGTTACTGCCAAAATCGTCAGCAGTTGGTTTATCACCGGTAACAGACCAGTTTTCACGGGTTAAAGTTTATACTATTAAAGCGCTAAATCAAGGGTTTTAGTATAGGTAAAACTACTTGGTTTTGTACTCAAATTACTGGTGAATTAAAGTGGCGGAATTCCACTAAAAATCAGGAAACCAGTTTAATAAAGGATGAGTTATTCACAAGTCTGCGTAATTCACGCAGATCCTTGAAAGACGGATTTAACTATATTTGCGACCATCCATTATGGCAGAAAATAAACAAGATTTATTCGAATATACAGAAGAATCCATCCGTTCCCTCGACTGGAAAGAACATATTCGGCTACGGCCTGGCATGTATATCGGGAAACTGGGAGACGGGAGTAGTGCGGACGACGGAATTTATGTATTGGTAAAAGAGGTGGTTGATAATTGTATTGACGAATACACTATGGGCTACGGAAAGCATATTGACGTGGTCATAGAAGAAAAGACGGTGATTGTCCGGGATTTTGGAAGAGGGATTCCTCTCGGGAAAGTGGTGGATGTTGTAAGTAAGATCAATACCGGTGCTAAATACGATAGCAAGGCTTTTCAAAAAGCGGTTGGACTGAACGGGGTAGGCACCAAGGCAGTTAATGCGCTGAGCCAGACATTCGTGGTTGCTGCATTCCGCGACGGACGGGAAAAACGGGCATCATTCACCAGAGGAAACCTGGTTAAAGATTTTAAAGAAACAAAATCGGAAGAACCAAACGGCACCCTGGTCGAATTTGTTCCTGATGAAAATATTTTTAAGAATTTTCATTTCATCAATGAATACCTTGACAACCAATTCTGGAATTATTGTTATCTGAATGCAGGTTTGGTTATCAATTATAACGGCAAGAAATACCTTTCCAAAAACGGATTACTCGACCTGCTTAAACGAAAGACTAATGAAGATGAACTTCGTTATCCGATCATCCACTTAAAAGGAGATGATATTGAAGTTGCCATTACTCATAATAATGATTATGGGGAAGAAATTTTCAGTTTTGTCAATGGCCAGTATACAACACAGGGTGGCACCCATCAACAGGCATTCCGTGAAGCTTTTGTAAAAGTGGTTCGTGATTTTTATAAAAAGGATTATGATGCTGCCGATATCCGTCAAAGTATAACTGCTGCGGTTTCAGTACGGGTCGTGGAACCGGTATTTGAATCGCAAACCAAAACCAAACTCGGAAGCCAGTTTATGCAGGAAGGCGGTGCCAGCGTGAAAAATTTTATTCATGATTTCCTGGCCCGTGAACTGGATAATTTCCTGCATAAAAATCCTTCCATCGCTGATTCTCTGAAAAAACGAATTGAACAAAGTGAGAAGGAGAGAAAGGAATTATCCGGTATTCGCAAGCTGGCAAATGAAAGAGCGAAGAAGGCAAATCTCCATAATAAAAAACTGAGGGATTGCCGCGTACATTATAATGAAGAGGCTTCGGGCAAAGACAAAAACCTTATACTTGAAAAGCAGAAGGAATCTACCATTTTCATTACTGAAGGAGACTCTGCGAGTGGTTCGATTACCAAAGTTCGCAATGTGGAAACCCAGGCAGTGTTCAGTTTGCGCGGTAAACCCTTAAACTGTTTCGGCCTTACAAAAAAAGTGGTATATGAAAATGAAGAATTCAACCTCTTGCAACATGCATTAAATGTGGAGGATGGCATCGAAGGACTTCGCTATAATAATATTGTAGTTGCTACGGACGCTGATGTGGACGGTATGCATATCCGATTATTGCTTATGACATTTTTTCTCCAGTTCTTTCCTGACCTGGTAAAAAACAATCATGTTTATATCCTGGAAACACCTTTGTTTCGTGTCCGGAATAAGCAGGAAACGATTTACTGTTATGACGAAACAGAGAAACAAGCAGCCATGAAAAAACTCGGAAGTAAACCGGAGATTACCAGATTTAAAGGTCTTGGAGAAATTTCACCACAGGAATTTGCCCGCTTCATCGGCCCTGATATGCGTGTTCAGCCTGTTATGATCATGCCTGAAACACATATCCAGCAATTGCTGGAATATTTTATGGGAAAGAACACACCCCAGAGGCAGGATTTCATCATCGGTAATCTCCGGATGGAAATTGATCACGCTGAATAAAGGCAAGTATGGGAGTATGGGAGTATGGGAGTATGGGAGTGATAAACAGAATTAAAAAATTGACGGATGTTTCATATCGTATTTGATTCAACTGGAGCCGGTCTTTTAAATGCAGCAATGGACCTGGATGAATCCCTGGATGGAGAAATCATCCTGATCAGGGATGATTATTCTGTTGGCCCTATCCAGGATCTATTTTCAGAATCCGGGCGCCAGGGGCGCGTTAATTGGTGGAATACTATCAAAGGAGATGTGAAAGTTTCGGGCCCGCACGAAATAATTGAAGAACCCGATGCTGCTGTTCTACTTAAAATAATCCAGCGGATGGGTGAAGAAGAATTTGATCAGATTTGGATCTGGCTTGCCCCGAATGTTAAAGATATTTGCGGGTATTACTGGCTGATATCACAGCTAACATCATTTTCCGGAAGGGTTTACGTCCTGAGTTTAAATAATCTTCCTTTTATTGGCGAAAAAGGTAATGTTTTTTATCCCGTTTCATTATCCGAGATACCATCCCGTGAATTTATCAAGGCAAAAAAACTTGCCCGCCCCGTTAGTGCAGCTGAATTCGAAACTGATCCGGATGAATGGTTTCGTCTGGCTAATGAACATAAAAACCTGCGTCTGCTTGAGGGAGGTAAAAAAATTATCCAGCAGGAAGATGATTATTATGACAGGGCCATTCTTCATTTTCTCCAGCCCCAGTTTCAGAAGATATCGAGAACGGTTCATCAATACCTTTCTAAATCACCTGAAAAGTTGAATGAATACTTTATACTATGGCGTTTGAAGCAGCTTGCGGCTGCAGGTGCTGCTGAACTACAGGGGGAAATGGTTAGGGTGGTTGTGACTGTTACGGATCAGGTCAATGGTTAATGGTTAATTGTCAATTGTTAACGGAATCATTAATCGGTTCTTGTTTTCCATTTACTTTTATCTTATACCTGGACGTTTACAATTAACAATTATCAATTGAAAATTAAAAAGGGCGTTAAGCTTGTGAAGGTTTCATCCCTAATGTTTTCATCATGCGAAAATGGGAGATTATAGCAGAACCCATCGTTTTGAATTCGTTATAATGAACCTGGTGCTCAGCGCAAACATTCCTTACAATATGAGCTATAGCAGGGTAATGTACATGACTCACTTTCGGAAACAGATGATGTTCGATCTGGAAATTCAAACCACCCACAAACCAACTGATTATTTTATTTCGGGGTGCAAAATTCGCTGTTGTCCGGACCTGGTGTATAGCCCATTCTTCTTCAATCTTTTGCGGTTCAATACCCGGAGCAAAAACAAATTCCACATCTTCAACTACATGCGCCAGCTGAAATACGAGTGCCAGTGTCAGTCCCAGGGTAATGTGCATACAGCTAAAACCGATTGCCCATGCCTGCCAGCCTACAAAATGAACTGGAATAACAACATAAAATAAAACATACATCAGTTTGCTGAGCCAGAAAATAATATGCTCGGAGGTATCCATTTTCTGCAAACTGGTGTTATGGATCTTTTGTTTGAAATATTTTGTAAAGTCCATCAGGGATACCCAGGCGAAAGATGAAATGGCATATAATATTACAACATAAATATGCTGAAATCGATGTGCTTTTACCCATTTCTGGGACGCACACTGGCGCATGACAGGACTCTTGGCAATATCATCATCAATCCCATCAATATTTGTGTATGTGTGATGAATGATATTGTGTTTGAATTTCCATATAAAAGCATTCCCGCCCAGCATATTCAGGCTCAGGCCCATAATTGTATTGATCCAGGGTTTTCCGGAATAAGAGCCATGACAGGCATCGTGCATAATATTGAAGCCGATACTTGCCAATACGAAACCAAGCAAACCTGAAATCAATATGCCCGGGATAAGTTGTAAATGAATAAACAATAACAGAAGGTACAATCCAATGGCGGCCGGAACTAGTGTAAGAGCCTTGATATATAATTTCCAGTTACCCGTTTTTCTTACCTGGTTAACAGAAAAATATCTTTCCACCGAGGATTTTAAATCCTGGTAAAATGAATTATCCTTGTTATTGAAGGAAACTTTATACATAATTAAACATTCTGCTCACCATACAAAGGTAGCACCGTTTTGAGTTGGGGAAGAATCTAATCTGCGTTATAATTGTTAACTGTTGAGGGTTTCAACCAAGCAAAATAACCTGCTTTAACAGGGTGTTTTATATTTTGACTTATATTCAATATTCATTATAAAACACTGATCATGAAAAATAAACGGCTGGTCTGCCTGTTCTTATGTTTTTTCATTATAGTTCATGTCTTTTCACAGGAAAAATATGATGGAACAGATGCGAATCTTTCCAATATATTCCGTTTGTCGGATGCGAAGAGCCGCTCAATAAGTCCGGAAAATTTTAACGGTGAAAAGGGAAAGGGCGCTATGGCTGTAAAGGGAACGGGTGAATCTGCTGCAAGAGAGTTGGGG